>Ga0105045_10001818_pt1 | contig 17620 bp, 23 predicted proteins | sample MAT02_FD_78089 | JGI IMG/M metagenome (GOLD analysis project Ga0105045, IMG submission 78089) | Freshwater microbial communities from Lake Fryxell liftoff mats and glacier meltwater in Antarctica - MAT-02 (megahit assembly) | ecosystem: Environmental > Aquatic > Freshwater > Ice > Liftoff... | reverse complement strand
TGTCCCACGATGGGACGATTGTCTTTTTTTTCAAAAGGTTATGATGTTCCAGGTGAGACCTTGTTAAGGTTGCAGCTGTTGAGGAGTGTTGGGGTAAACCCCGACCGAGGATGATGGCAGGCGTTTCGTTTACCTGGGACGGGTTCTGGCGCGGCGTGCGGGACGGGATGCCGCTAGGCGTCAGCATCTTTGCCTACGGCCTTGGTTTCGGGCTGGTCGCGGCGCAGGCGGGCTTCGGGATCGGCAAGGCGGTGGCGACGAGTGCGGCGATCTATTCCGGGTCCGCACAGCTTGCGGCGGTGAACCTGTTGCAGACCGGATCGGCCACGCTTTGGGCGCTGTTCGCGACGATTCTGGTCATCAACGCGCGCTACATCCTGTTTGGAGCGGCACTGCAGCCCTGGCTGGGGCAGGTCGGCGCGCCTAAGGCCTATGGCAGCCTTCTGCTGCTGGGCGATGCCAACTGGATGTTCTGCATGCGCGCCATTGCGGCCGGGGAAACGGACCGGGCCTATCTGGCTGGCACCGGTGCGCCGATGCTTGCTGGTTGGCTGAGCGGAACGGCCATCGGCGCGGGCGCGGTCAGCTTTCTGCCCGAGCCGCAGGCGCTGGGGTTCGATCTGATGCTGCCCGCCTTTGCCGCCGCGATGACGACGGCGATGGTGAGGCGAGGGACCGACCTTGTTCCGGTCGCAGTGGGCGCGGCAGCGGCGCTGGCCATTGCCGGGACGCTTGGCCCGGCGGCGGCGATCATCGGCGCGGGGCTGGCGGGTGGAGCGGTTGCGGCCCTGATGCATCGGGAACCCGGATGACCGACAGTTTTCCGATCCTGCTGCTGGTGATGGCGGCGGCGGCCTTCTTCTGCCGGATCGCCGGGTTCACGCTGATGCGGCTGGTCCCCGTTTCGCCCCGGGTTGGAGCGGCCTTGCGGGCCACACCGCTGGCGGTGATGGCGGGGATCACGACCCTGGCACTGGTGCAGGGCGGGCTGGCCGAGGGGCTGGCCCTGGGGGCGGTGGTCGTCCTGACGCGGGTGATTGGCAGCGACGTGACGGCGGCGCTTCTGGGTGTGGCGGTGGTGGCACTGCTGCGCTGGGCAGGGCTTTAGGCGGTCTGCACCAGTTGCACCGTGACGGCGGCATAGAAAACCGCGCTGACCGCAAGCACGCAGAGATGCCAGATCGTTTAGTGGAACGGCAGCCGGTCGAAAAGGAAGAAGACCACGCAAGGGTGTAAAGCAGCCCGCCAATGGTGATTGGGATCAACTTTTCCGGCGCTTGGCTTGACCTGGGCGTTTAGTTCAAAGAAATCGCATCAGAGCCTTTAAAGGTGTCCGGGCTATTGGAAAATTCCGGCTGCGGAACGGCTGGATCAGTCCTTCTTGCCGACGTTTTCGGCAAAAGCGGTCTGGAAGGCGGCCTGTTTCGAGGCATCCACCTCCGTCTGGTTCTGCGCGACCCAGTCGGCGTAGGGCATGCCATAGACGATCTCGCGCGCGGCGTCCTTAATCAGGTCGATACCGCGTTCGGCCGCCGCTTCCTGGTACCAGCGCGACAGGCAGTTGCGGCAGAATCCACCCAAAGTCATCAGGTCGATGTTCTGCACGTCGGGGCGTTTGTCCATCAGGTGGTGGACGAGGGCGCGGAAGGTGGCGGCCTCAAGTTCCATGCGGGTCTGGTCGTCCATTTACAGCGCCTCCAGCGTTGTGGTGAGGATCGGGGCGAGGCGGGTAGCCCAGTGGGCCTGCTGCTGCTCGGTCGCGATCAAGTCGTTCCTAAGTTCGATGAGCGTGTTGTGCCGGCCATGCCGCAGTGCGTGGCGGTCGATGGCATCACCGGGAAGGTGCCCTGAATAGGGCTCGTTGTCACCAACACAAAGGTCGGGCTCGGCCATTATCCGGTCGATCAGGGGACGGGAAAGCCGTTCGTCCAGCTGCGAATACAGCACCCCCACATGCCAGGGGCGCGGTGGGCGGTGGCGCAGGAAGGGGGTAAAGGAGTGGATGGCCAGAATTACCCGGCCAGGCCGCACTGCTGCTAGGCGGGAATAGGCGGCGTGGTAGGGGCGGTAAAGGCGATCAAGCCGCTCCTCAATCCCTGCGGGGGTGATGTGGCGGTTGGCGGGGATTATGGTGCCGTCGTACAGCTTCATCACGAGGGTGGGGTCATCCTCGTCCCGGTTGGGGTCGATCACCAGGCGCGAAAAGTCGGACAGGATCACCGGGCTGTCGAGAAGCGCGCCAAGCGCCAAGGCCAGGCCAGCTGCGCCGACGTCCCAAGCGATGTGACGCGACATGTCTTCTGCCGGAATCCCAAGGTCACCACCATTCACCCAGTCGGGAACACGCTTCGAGGCATGGTCACAGGTGACCAGCCAGCGCCCGGGGCGGTATTCTCCATCGATGTGGAAGGCCAAGGGGTCCTCATGGCGGCTGCGGCCCATCATCCATAGGGTTGATCTTTGCAAGATGCCAGCGGCGGGAAAGCGTTGCGAGTGCGTTCGGTTTGCGCCATAAGGCACGCGGCCCACATGAACCGAAATTTCAGCAGGAGGATGGCGATGCGCCGCCACCGCAACGTGAAGATTGTGGCCACGCTTGGCCCCGCGTCCAGCACTTACGAGATGATCCGGGCCTTGTTCGAGGCAGGGGCCGACGTGTTCCGCCTGAACATGAGCCACGGCGCGCATGAAGATATCAGGAAGCGCCACGAGATCATCCGTCAGGTCGAAAAGGACCTTGGCCGCCCGATAGGCATTCTGGCTGACCTTCAGGGCCCGAAATTGCGGGTTGGCGTCTTCGCCAACGGCTCGGAAGAACTGGAGGAAGGCGCGGCCTTCCGGATGGACCTGTCCGGCGCCCCCGGTGACGTGACGCGGGTCAACCTGCCGCACCCCGAGATATTTGCGGCACTTGAGCCGGGTACAAGCCTTCTGGTCAATGACGGGAAGATCCGGCTGCATGTGAATGCCTGTGGCAAGGATTTCGCGGAATGCACCGTCGAGGTTGGGGGCACGATCTCGAACCGCAAGGGCGTGAACGTGCCGGACGTGGTGCTGCCGGTGGCGGCTTTGTCCGAAAAGGACCGGGGTGATCTGGAATTTGTCTGCGAGCTTGGCGTTGACTGGCTGGCGCTGTCCTTCGTGCAGCGGCCCGAGGATGTGACCGAGGCGCGCGCTTTGGCAAAGGGGCGCGCGGCGATCATGTCGAAGATCGAAAAGCCGGCCGCCGTGAAAGCTTATGACGCGATCCTGCAGGTCAGCGACGGGATCATGGTGGCGCGCGGCGATCTTGGCGTGGAACTGCCGGTCTATTCGGTGCCGCCGATCCAGAAGCGGCTGGTGCGGGGCGCGCGGGCGGCTGCCAAGCCGGTGATCGTGGCGACGCAGATGCTGGAGAGCATGATCGAAGCGCCAGTGCCGACGCGGGCGGAAGTCAGCGACGTGGCGACGGCCATCTATGAGGGCGCCGACGCGGTGATGCTGTCGGCGGAATCGGCGGCGGGGAAGTACCCCGTCGAGGCTGTGACAACGATGAACAACGTCGCGATGAGCGTCGAGAAGGACCCCACCTTCCGTTCGGTCATTGAGGCCAGCCGCGTGGTGCGCCGCGAATCGGTGGCTGACGGGATCGTGGCCGCAGCGCGTGAGATTGCCGAGGCGACCAACATCAAGGCGATCTGCTGCTTCAGCCAGTCCGGCACGACAGCGGCGCTGGTCGCGCGCGAACGGCCGCATGTGCCGATCCTGGCGCTTACACCGTTGATGTCCACCGCCCGGCGTATGGCGCTGACATGGGGCGCACATTGCGTGATCACCGAGCCGCAGGACCGGTTCAAGGGGGCAGTGCTGGCAGCCGTCCGGGCGGCGCGCGATGGTGGCTTTGCTTCGGAGGAAGACCAGATCGTTGTCACTGCCGGGGTGCCGTTCAACGTAAAGGGCACGACCAACATCCTTCGCGTGGCCCCTTGTGACGAACGGTTGATCTCACGCGTGGACCCGGAGTAAACTCGAACCGCAATCGACGGCAGGGGGTATCATGGATACGGATCTGGTGTTGACTATCGGAGTGGTTCTTGCGGCCCTGTCGGTGCCGTCGCTTTTGGCGGCCTGGACAGAAAGCCGGGCCCCCAGGATTGGCGCAGTCATGGTCATAGCGGCATTCGCAATGATCGTGGCAGCCACGCTTCGACGCCCCGGTGGTTACGGCGTGACCGAAATTCCATCAGTGATGCTGGACGTCTTCGCCCGGCTGATCAGCTAAACGCATCCCCTTGCACCTTTTCGCCGCCGCCCCTATAGGGACGGCTTCAACGCCCGCAGGACCGGCCAACGTGGCATGCCGAGTCCTGCCTGAAACCACGGAGATGGAAATGCCCAAGATGAAGACCAAGTCGGCGGCGAAGAAGCGGTTCAGCTTCACGGCTACCGGTCGGGCCAAAGCCGGCGTTGCCGGCAAGCGGCACGGCATGATCAAGCGGACGACGAAATTCATTCGCGATGCTTCTGGTACGATGTTGCTGTCCGCTGCGGACACCAAGATCGTCAAGAAGTACATGCCCTACGACCGGTAAGGAGAGCACCAGATGTCCCGCGTCAAATCCGGTGTGGTCACCCACGCCCGTCACCGCAAGGTGATAAAGGCTGCCAAAGGCTATTACGCCGCGCGCAGCACCAACTTCCGCACCGCCACCCAGGCGGTCGACAAGGCCAACCAGTACGCGACCCGCGACCGCAAGACCCGCAAGCGCAACTTCCGCGCGTTGTGGATCCAGCGGATCAACGCCGCCGTCCGGCTGTTCGATGTCGAGATGACCTATTCCCGTTTCATCAACGGTCTGGCGAAAGCCGGGATCGAGGTGGACCGCAAGGTTCTGGCTGATCTGGCCGTGCACGAACCCGAGGCGTTCAACGCCATTGCAGGGCAGGCCAAGGCCGCGCTGGTCTGAGGCCCTTCAGGTTCTTGATATTGGAAAGGCCCTGCAGCGATGCAGGGCCTTTTCTTTTGGTGCAAATATCCCACGGGAGCTGACCGGGGGTCTCACACCCTGCACAGAGAGGAAGCGTAATTTTAGTCAAATTGTCTGAGGTTGCGTCAGCGGTTGAAGACGCGTGAGGGGCGCAACTCTCCACCCTGGTATTGGCCGACGGCGATGGCCTGACCGTCCAGGCTGGCCCAGCCTTCGGTGCCCCAGTCGGCGTTGGCGATGACCATGCCGGGGTTGCCATTGCGCAGGCGCGCGGCACCTTCCGGGGTGGCTGGAAACTCGGGCAGGTTTTGCAACCCGCGTTCAAGGGGCAGAAGGCGGGCGTCGAGAGTGTCTGTCTTGGCCTCGGCGTCGATCTGCGCGAGGGTAACGCCGTCTTGGGCCTCAAAGGGGCCGGACCAGGTGCGGCGAAGCCACTGGACATGGCCAAGGCACCCAAGGGCAAGGCCAAGGTCGCGCGCAATGGAGCGGACGTAGCCGCCCTTGCCGCAGATCATTTCGAATTCGACATGGTCGGGGTCCGGGCGGGCGAGGAGGCGCAGGCTGTCCACCCAAAGCGCCCGGGCGGCGAGGTCCATGGTCTCTCCCTCACGCGCGAGGTCATAGGCGCGGTCGCCGTCCACCTTGACGGCGGAGTATTGCGGAGGGACTTGCCGGATGTCGCCCCGGAAAGCCGTCAGCGCGGCCTCGATCTGGGCATCTGTCGGCCGCTGGCCGCTGGTGGCGATAGTGGTGCCAGAGGCGTCGTCTGTATCGGTCTGGGCACCCAGCGTCACGCGGAAGCGGTAGCATTTCAGAGCGTCGGTGATGAAAGGGATGGTCTTCGTAGCTTCGCCCAGGGCAACGGCAAGTACGCCGGTTGCATCGGGGTCAAGCGTGCCGGCATGGCCCGCCTTTTGCGCGGAAAGCGCCCATTTCACCTTGTTGACGATGGCAGTGGAGGTGACCCCTGCGGGTTTGTCCACGATCAGCCAGCCAGTGACGGCGCGGCCCTTCTTGATGCGACCCATCGGTCAGCCTTTCGGGGAGACGGTGCCGACGATCGGCCCCATGGGAAAGCCCGCGTCATGGCGGTTCAGGTCGGGGGCATAAAGGCGCGAGATGTTGCCATCAAAGTAAAGCGCGTCCGAAAGGCCCAGCTCATCCCGAAAAAGGCGGGCGAAGGCGTGGAAGTTTACCCTGTCCTCTGAGATGGCAAACACGGCACGGGTACCGTCGGCGCTGACGCCCACGCCATTACGGACATAAAGGCTGTCGCTGCCGGGCAAAAGTTTCGGGTGCAGGTCACCGTTCAGGACCAGCATCGGGCCGGACTGGGTAGCAAAAGGGCAGGGGGGTTGATCCGCCTGGAAGGTTAGGCTTTCGATGACGCGAAACGTCTCGCCGATGCAGAAGACGCCGTTGGGCAGGAGGCCAAAGTTGCCGGGACCGTCGCTGGTGACAATGCGGGACTGTTCGGTCCCGTTCTCGACGTAAAGCCCCACCGGGGCGAGGTCGCGGTGATACATGCCCGCGTTCATCGCGAAGCCGAGGGTCTTGCCATCGGCTTCCAGCGCCGCGTTCACACGAGAAAAGCTGCCATAGGCGCCGTCGGGGCCAGAATGGAACAGGCGCAAGTCTTCGCCAAGCGCCACCTCGCACAGAGTGTAGGCGGCGCCGTCGAAGGTGGTGTCGCGGCAAGTGGCGGCTTCGGTGGCCAGCGGGGCCAACGCCAGGGCAACAAAGGCCAGGCGGAGCATCAGTCTTCCCCGTCCGGGTTATCCGGGGCCTCGACATCGCGCTGGACGGTGGGGTCGGCAAAGAGGCGGCGGGTTTCGTCCAGCCGGTCGAAGGTTTCATCTGGGCGAAAGCGCAGATCGGGGGCGTACTTCAGCGTCATGCCCTTGACCACGCGGTGGCGCAGTTCGGCCTTGTTGCGGGCCAAGGCGGCAATGGCATCCTGCACCGGAACCGAGCCCATCAGCGGCATGACATAAACGGTGGCGACCTTGAGGTCGTTCGACATCGAGACCTCGCCCACGGTGATCGACATGGCGTTTAGCTCGGTGTCGTGAATCTCGGCCCGGTTCAGCACGTCAGACAGGGTGCGGCGGATCAGTTCGCCGATGCGAAGTTGACGTTGTTTGGGGCCGGAGCCAGTAGAGGGACGATTGTTTGACATGGCGCCCATGTAGGCCGTTTCCACGCGTCCTGCAACGGCGGGCTTTTGTGCGCTGCGGATAGGCGCTAGGACGGGGCGAAACGTGGAGTGTGCAGCATGGATGAAGTTCCCGGACTGGTGGTGACCGGCGCGTCGGGGCGAATGGGGCAGACGCTGATCCGGCTGGCGGGGGCGTCTGACAAGCTGCGGCTGGTCGGCTGCATAGAGCGGGCGGGCCATCCGTGGACTGGCCGCGATGTGGGCGAGGCGATGGGCGGGGCTGCGCTGGGCGTGGTTGTGACCGATGACCCGCTGGAGGCCTTTGCGAAGGCGCAGGCGGTGGTGGACTTCACCTCTCCTGCTGCCACAGTGGAGTTTGCAGCTCTGGCCGCGCAGGCGCGCGCCGTGCATGTGATCGGAACCACGGGGCTGGAGGCGGAGCATCTGGCAAAGATCGAGGCGGCCTCGCACCATGCCGTGATCGTGCGGGCGGGGAACATGTCGCTGGGCGTGAACCTGCTGGCGCGGCTGACACAAAAGGTGGCGGCGGCGCTGGATGCCGATTGGGACGTGGAGATTGTCGAGGCGCATCACCGGGCGAAGGTGGACGCCCCGTCGGGCACGGCGCTGATGTTGGGCCAGGCGGCTGCGGAAGGGCGGGGGATTTCGCTGGCGGACGCCAAGGTTTCGGGCCGCGACGGAATGACCGGCGCACGGGAGCGGGGGACGATCGGATTTTCGGCGATCCGGGGCGGGGACATCGTGGGCGAGCATGACGTGATCTTTGCCGGCATGGGTGAGCGGATCGTGCTGCGACACCTTGCGACCGACCGGGCGATATTTGCGCGCGGCGCCTTGCGGGCAGCGGTCTGGGGGCAGGGCAAGAAGCCGGGGCAGTATGACATGATGGACGTGCTCGGGATCTGACGAGTCATCCAGTTCGGGCGCATCGGCGTATCTGAACAGATATATGCCCGGGGGCCTGCCATGCTGCGTCTGATTGCAAGCGTTCTGATGCTGACCGCGCCTGTTTCGGCTGCGGCAAACGACTTTGAGTCGGTCAGCGACAAGGGGGCCTTCCTGTCGCTGGTCAAGGACCGGGTTCTGCGGATCGGGCTATACAACCTGTCGCTCAGCCTGCTGCCGGACGGCAGGATCGAGGGCAGCGCGCTTGGCTGGTCGATCAGCGGGTCATGGGACTGGAAAGACGGGTACTTCTGCCGCGAGATGGACTGGAGCGGCATGGAGATTGACTATAACTGCCAGTTGGTCGAGGCGCAGGGATCTGAAAAGATGCGCTTTACCGTCGATCAGGGCGCGGGCGATTCCGCTACCTTTCGGCTACGCTAAGGCGGGTTTTTCTGCGGATGCGCCAGACTGAAGCTTAACTTGCCGTCTTTGCCGGTCAGAAATCGACTGCGAGGCCCTTTTTTTCCCAATCCCCGTAGCGCACGGGTTCCGGGCCGTCACGCCCACCAAGTTCGGGGGGCAGTGGGGCTTTGGTCTCGGCGGTCTTGCGGCGGGCCTCGGCCTCGGCCAAGGCGCGTTTTGCGGCGGGGGGAAGGTTTTTCGAGTCCATCGCTGGTTCCTTGTGCGGGGGCTTTCCCTGATATACGCCGCGCGGGGCGGGCAGCAAGGGGGATGGCGATGGCCGAAGGTGTGGCAGCGCGGGCAGCGGCGGTGGCGATCCTGGGCGGAATCCTGGGCGAAGGGCGGATGCTCTCGGACTTTTCCGGGCCCGATCTGACCCCGGCTGATCGGGCGCGGGCCTTGCGGTTGGCGGCGGCAGTGCTGCGCCATCTGGAGCCTGTGGATACCGTTCTGGGCAAGCATTTGCGGAAGACCCCTCCTCTGACGGTGCGCAATGCGCTGCGGCTGGCGGTGGTGGAACTGGCCCAAGGCGCGCCTGCGCACGGGGTGGTCAATGCGGCGGTGGAAATCGTACGCGGCGGAAAGCGGACGGCGCATCTGGCGGGGCTGGTGAACGCGGTGTTACGCGCGGTGCCAGAGGGCGCTGCTAAGCTGCCGCCGCAGAAGTTGCCGCGCTGGTTGCGGCAACCGATGGTCCATGCCTATGGGCGCGACGCGGTCGCGGCGATCGAGGCCGTGCAGGCGATAGAGCCGCCGCTGGACCTTACCTTGCGTGCAGGGTTCGAGGCGCCCGAGGGCGCGGTGTTGCCGACCGGCAGCCTGCGGTTGGCCTCGCCGGGGCAGGTGTCGGGGCTGCCGGGCTATGCTGCCGGGGGCTGGTGGGTGCAAGACGCCGCCGCCGCCATGCCGGCGCGGCTGCTGGACGCGCAACCCGGTGAGCGAGTGCTGGACCTGTGCGCGGCGCCGGGGGGCAAGACCCTGCAGATGGCCTCGTCCGGGGCTGAGGTGACAGCGCTGGACATTTCTGGCCCCCGGATGGCGCGGGTCGAGGCGAACCTGGCCCGCACCGGTCTGGCGGCGCGTCTGGTGGTGGCCGATGCGCTGGTCTGGCAGCCAGATGCTCCTTTCGATGCGATCCTGCTGGACGCGCCTTGTTCGGCGACGGGGACGGTGCGACGGCATCCAGACCTTGCGTTTGTGAAGGACGGGTCCGAGCTGGCGGGGCTGGTCGCCTTGCAGGCGGCCCTGCTGGACCGGGCCTTGGGCTGGCTTCGCCCCGGGGGGCGGCTGGTATTCGCCACCTGCTCGCTGCTGACGGAAGAGGGCGAGGGGCAGCTGGCTTCGGCGCTGGCGCGGCATCCGGGCTTGACGGTCTATCAGGCGGAACTGGCTGGGGTGGAGCTTGCGTGGTGGACCGAAGCCGGTGGTTTGCGGCTACGGCCGGATTACTGGGAGGATCGGGGAGGCATGGACGGGTTCTTCATGGCCCGGCTGCAGGTGCCGAGCGCCGGGTAAGGCGCGCAACTTTGCCCACCCTGCGCATCAGGGCTTTGGCGGGAAGATCCGGTAATACAGCCAGTCGGGCAGGAAGTTTCCGCCTCTGAAAAGCCAGCTGAAGACGGTCGGAAAGCTGATCTTGAAGCCGCCCGACTGCATGTGGCGGAACATGATGTCGGCGGCGGCTTCTGGTTCCATGATGAACGGCATGGTGAAATCGTTCTTCGCGGTCAGCCGGGTACGGATGAAGCCGGGATTGGCGAGTTGCACGGCGATGCCGGTCTTGCGCAGGTCGGCATAAAGACTTTCGGCCAACACCATCGTCCCCGCTTTGGACGCAGCGTAGCCGATGGCACCCGGCAGGCCACGGAAGCCGGAAAGCGAGCCGGTGATGACTATGTGGCCTTTCTTCCGTGCGACCATGCCGGGCAGAGCCGCCCCCACGGCGCGGATGCAGCCGGTGAAGTTGACGTTTGCCATCGCCTCGGCCGCCTTGGCATCCCAGTCTTGGGCGCGCATCGGCCAGTAGACCCCGGCAAGGAAGACCATCCCGTCAAGATCCCCGAGTTGGGCGGCCGCTGCATCGACGCTTTCGGTTGAGGCTACATCGACAGCCAGCGGGGTGGCTTTACCGGGAAGCGCCGCGACAGCGGCGGCAAGGGTATCTTCGCTGCGGGCGGAGAGGATAAGTTCAGCCCCGGCAGCGCTGAGTTTCTGCGCAAGCGCAAGACCAAGGCCTTCGGACGCTCCGACCAACCAGTAGCGTTTTCCGGCAAAATCCCTCATTCTGCTGGGGTCATTTCGGCAGCGGGACGCGGCGCATGGTGGCGACCAGCTCGGCCACCTTGATCCCGAACTTGCGGAACTGAGAGCGGTTCATGATGGTCCCGTTTTCCATCAAGTACATCCAGTCCACCACGTCCAGCACATGCCCCCCCGCCTCGGGCGTAAGGCGGATGCGGTAGCGCAGCATTACGCCCGGGCCTTCGACGCGCCCAGAACCGAGGCCCACCACATCGGCTGCAGTGGCAGTGATGTCGCCGGTGTTGGCCAGCGCCAACGTCCAGGCGCGGTGCTGGACGGTGCCGCTGTCATAGTGGAACACCTCACTTAGGGTGCCGATGTTGCCTTCCCATTTCCCGTCCATGGTTGCCACGAAACGAGAGGCGACACGACCCATCGGCCCGTAGATCATGCCTTCGCACTGGATTGGCCCGGACAGGTGCTGGCGCAGGTCGAACTGCGGGCCAAGGCCTGCGTAATCCGCCGGTGACTGGCCTTGGAATGACGCATAACGGCTGCGCAAGGCAACCAGGGCGAGGATGATTACAGCCCCAAGGAGGGCAGAGAGGATCAGGGTCACGGGACGGCTCCCTTCGCGGGTTCGGGCAGGGGGGTGAAGGCAAGCAGCAGAATTGCTGTGACTTTCAATACGCAAGGCAGAGCCGCATAGATCAAAGTAAGGGTGCGCAGCGCAGATTCAGTATTGTCAGGGCCAGGGCGGAAGCCTGCAAAGTCAAGCGCCGGCAGCAATGTGGCGGCGGCAAGTGCAAGCGAAAGCTTTGACACGAAGGACCAAAGACCGAAAGCCGCAGCCTCGCGCGTGCCAAGCCGTGCAAGGCGTTGGGCAAAGATGGCAGGCAGGAGCGTGAGATCCGCCCCCATCGCAGCCCCCGAGGCAGCGCAGATCAGCGCGAAGGCGATGCCGTCGCCGGTGCCAAGGGTAAAGGTCCACAAGAAGGCAAGGATCGCCAAGACCATGGCAGACAGAAGCATAGGGCGCGGGCCAAAGCGGCGCGCCAGAAGGCTCCATGCAGGAGTGGAAATGGCAGCGGCAAGGAAGAAGATGAGCAGGAGCGGACCCTCCCACCCCGGCAGACCAAGGCGGCTTTCGACGAAGAAAAGAAACAGGGTAGAGGTGACTGCCACGGGGGTGGCATTCAAGAGCGCTATGAGGAGAAGGCGGCGGGCGAGTTGGTCCGCCAATACCGGCCGAAAGAGGGCAAAGGGCCCGGGCGTTGGTTCGGCTGCGTGGCCCTGCCATTGGCGGCGCATCGCAAAGGTGGCCGTCAGCGCGAGGCCTGCAAAAAGCGCAGCGAAGGCGGTGAATGGGGCGCCGGTCGCGGCGGCCAGGGCTGCGGGGGCGACGGCGGCAAAGCAGACGCCGAGGAGGGACCCACCCTCGCGCCACCCGGCAAGGCGGATATGGCCGCCGGGGCCAAGCGATTCGCCGCGGACTACGCCTTCGGCATAAAAGCAGATGGTCAGGAACGAAAACGCGCTGAACAGGCCGGTGAGGCAAAGGGCAAACCACCAAAGCGCCGGTATCGGTGGGGTAACGGCGAACAGGGCCGCAAAGGATGCCACCAGCAGCACTACCGCCAGTGCCACACCAAGGCGGCGGCGGGGGCGCGTCGCCTCGGCCAGCCAGCCAAGGGCGGGGTCCTGGACCACGTCGATCAGCCGCAGCCCGGCCAGGACAAAGCCAAGCGAGGCCAGCGTCACGCCATAGCTGTCGACATAGAACTTCGGTGCATGGATATAGATCGGCAGTCCTGCCGTCGCGATGAGAGCTGCGAACAGCGACCAGGCGGGCAGGCCCTTGGCTGCTGTCATCGCGAAATGTCTTCAGGCGGAGGCGCGGGGCGTGAGTAGAATTTCACCCGTTTCAGCGCCAGTTTCAGCGCCTGCCAGTGGATCAGGGCCAGAACCCGGCGTGATCCGAACGGACGGCGGAAGGCCGAGGCGAGGATGCCCCGGTTGGTCAGTGGTTCACGCGGGCCGATAAGGTTGGTGAACAGGCCGCCGGTGACAGTGGTATAGTCGATCCAGATGCCGATCCGGTCAGGCCGTATGTCAAAGCGGAAATCATACGTGCCCGTCACCGGCTGAAACGGCGAGACATGGAAGATCTTCTGCGCGCGGATGGTATCTTCGCGGTTGATCGGCGCGTGGTCTTCGCGGTGGCAAAGGTAGGAATGCCTGTCGCCGAAGGTGTTCGACACCTCGGCAATGACGGCACGCAGGTGGCCAAGATGATCATAGGCCAGCCAGAAGCTGACTGGGTTGAAGACATGGCCCAAGAGGCGGGGCTGAGCGAGGAGGAGCAGCCTGTCAGCCGGCAAACCGTGTTTGGAGAGGACCTCCCGCGCCCATTCGGCCCCCCTGCCCTGCCCAGGCGTACCGCCATGGTCGCGGTCTTGCAGCGACATCAGGTTGCCGCGGTTGTGCGAAAACAGGCGCGGACCTTGCACCTTTTTCGGGTCCAGCAGGATATAGTCGACCGTGTAGCGAAAGGCATTGCGGACCGGGCCTTTGCGACCGTGGAATGTCTCGGCCCTGATCCGCTGAACCTGCATCAGGCCGCGATCCGTGCCACGCGGCGTTCGGCCATGGCGTTGATCACATCCACCGCAGAAGCGAATCCGTCTTCGTGAAAGCCGTTGCGCATCCACGCGCCGCAGAACCAGGTGTTCTGCCGGCCATTGCTGGCGCGGATGGCTTCCTGCGCGGCGACGGCGGCTACGTCGAAAACCGGGTGAGCGAACGTGTTCACATCGTGGATCAATTCGTCCCGGATCGGGCGCGAGGTGTTCAGGGTGACAAACAGCGGGTCATCATGCGGGATAGGTTGCAACGAGTTCATCCAGTAGGTCAGGTCGATCTTGTCGCCCGCGCCGGTCTTTGGTTCGACATAGGACCAGCTTGACCAGACCTTGCGCGATTTCGGCATCAACGAGGGGTCAGAGTGCAGCACTGCCTCATTCGGCTGATAGCGGATTGCGGCAAGATTGGCGGCCTCGGCCGGCGAGGCATCAGTCAGAAGCCGCAAGCTTTGATCAGAGTGGGTGGCGAAAATCACGTCGTCGAACAGCTCCCACTCATCACCTTCGGCGCGGACAAGGACCGACCCCGCTTCACGCCGGACCCCGGCGATGGGGGTGGCGGTGCGGATGTCCACACCCTGCAAAAGCATGGCGGACTGCAGGCGGCGGACATACTCGATCGACCCGCCCTTGACGGTGTACCACTGATGTTGGCCGTTGAAATCCAGAAGCGCGTGGTTGCGGAAGAAACGCACCAGCGCCTGCGCCGGAAAGTCGAGGATGCCCGAGGTTGGCGTAGACCAGATAGCGCCGGAAAACGGCGAAATGTAGTGATCCCGGAACCACGCGCCAGTGCCCAGTCGGGCCAGCAACTCACGGATGGTCATCGCAGGATCGCTGGATACTGCTTCTGCGTTGCGGTTGAAGTGCATGATATCACCCAGCATCCGCAGAAAGCGCGGGTCAAGCGCGTTCCGCCGCTGCGCAAAAAGCGTGTCCAGCGACGCCAGCCCATATTCCAGCCGCCCGCCTTTTATCGAAGCACCAAAGCTCATGCTGCTGTTGCAGGTCGGGACGGCAAGCTTTTCGAAAAGCTTCACCAGATGGGGATAGTTCACGTTGTTGTAGACGATGAAGCCGGTGTCGACCGGCTGATCCTTGCGCTTGCCTGCAATCACTGTACGGGCGTGACCGCCAAGGCGCGACTCGGCCTCGAAAAGTACCACGGACTGGGTTTCGGCCAGAAGATGTGCAGCTGCCATGCCGGATATCCCCCCTCCGATGACGGCGACGCGGCGGCGGGCAGAGCCCAAGGTCTCGAACGGCATTCAGGCAACTTCCTTAAGGGGTACTTGTGCCTTACGCAGAACGAACCCGTCCGGATCACAGTGCCAACGGGAAATGCGGCTGTCAAATGAAGTTGACACATCGCACTTGACAGTTTCTGATCCCGATCCAGATCACACACAAGAGTGATCTGCCCGGCAGGATGAAGCGTATTGCTCCCATGATGCTAGAGGCCACAAGACCCGGTATGACGGAGCAATCCGCCCAGCTTCGCCATGAAGGCGTGGCAGGCAACAACGGATTGCCCCCCAGGAAGGACCGACTGGTGGCGAAGGTGGACGATGCAACGGACTGGGCGGGCCTGCTGATACAGGTGCGCGACCGTCAGGACAGGGCGGCCTTTGCGGCGCTCTTTCGCCATTTCGCCCCCCGGGTGAAGGGGTTCTTGATGAAGTCGGGCGCTGGGGCCGCACTGGCTGAGGAATGTGCGCAGGATGTCATGGCGACGCTATGGCAGAAGGCGCATCTGTTTGACCCCGCGCGGGCCTCGGTTTCGACCTGGGTCTACACCATCGCGCGGAACAAGCGGATCGACGCGCTGCGGAAAGATCGCCGAGCCGAGCCGGAAGAACTGGACTGGGGGCCGGAGCCTGAACCCGATCAGGCCGAGGCGATGGAAGCACAGGAAGAAACGGATCGGCTTGGTCGTGCGTTGGCCAGCCTGCCGGAGAAACAGCGCGCGCTGATCGAACGGGCCTACTTTGGCGACCTCTCGCACAGCGAGATTGCCGCTGAAACGGGCCTTCCCCTTGGGACGATCAAATCGCGGATCAGGTTGGCGCTGGACAAGCTTCGCCACCACATGACGTGAAGGACGAAACGGAAATGACGATACGCCACCATCTTTCGGACCAGCTGCTGATGGCCTATGCGGCCGGTCAGTTGCCCGAAGCGTTCAACCTGGTCGTGGCGACCCATGTGTCTCTGTGCGATGAATGTCGTGCGCGACTTGGGTCGTTTGATGCGGTTGGCGGGGCGCTGATTGATGAAATCGACGAGACGGCCATGGAGGAAACCGCGCTGGAGGCGGCGCTGGACCGGATCGACGGGCTGCCGCAGGCGACAAGGTCCGAACCATTGAAGCCCGCAGGCATCCTGCCGGCGCCCTTGGCCGATTATGTTGGCGGCGATCTGAACGCCGTGCGCTGGCGGCGGATTGGCGGTGGTGTCAGGCAGGCCATCTTGCCGACCGGACCCAATGCCACGGCGCGCCTGCTGTATATTCCGGCCGGAATGGCGGTGCCGGACCATGGCCACCGGGGTATGGAATTGACGTTGGTCCTGCAGGGCGCCTTTGCCGATGACAATGACCGCTTTGACCGCGGCGATATCGAGATTGCGGGTGAGGAACTGGAGCATACCCCGGTTGCTTTGGCAGGCCAGGACTGCATCTGCCTTGCCGCCACGGACGCGCCGTTGCGGTTCCGGTCGATGCTGCCGCGCCTGGCGCAACCTTTGTTCCGGATCTGACAGCAGGTCGGGGCTAAGGCTCAGCCTGCTTTTCCGGAAGGCCATGCAGACGCACGGCAAGAACGGGCCAGCCACCGGCAATTATTCCTGCCCCTCTGGTCAGCAGCAGGTCGGCCTTCGCCATCGCGATCCCGTTCACCCGGCAGGGGCCAAGCGCGTAAAGCGCCAGTTGTCCCCCTGCGGGCAGGGTCTTGTTCCGCGCCAGAAACACCTGTGGCCTTGGCACATCCCGCGAGGTCATCACGTTGAAATCTTCCGATTGTTGGCCATGCGTTTCCGTCGCGCCAAGCGCCACGTCGCCCGGAAATGCCACCGGAACCAGCAGATCACAGCGAAGATCAACGCCCGCGCCAGTCAGCCGGAAACCTGGGCCTGAAAGGACGGTCAGGTTCCGCTCGATCCCCGGAAAGACGGAGAACGGCCCGTCCTCCGCCACGCTGGCGCGCGATAGGCGGGCAATCAATGCACCCTCACGCTCAAACCGCCAAAGCTCCACCGTGACGCCGCGGCCGTTCTTCCACGGTTGGCGGGTATAATCGGCGGGCGTCAGGTGAAGCGTCTGCATGCCGCTTTGTGGCCTGACGCTTGGCCGAAGGGAAGGCGGCTGCGTGCGATCAGGCCGGAAAAGCTGCAAGTGGCCATGCAGCGCCGGATCATTTGGTGGTTTCGGGCGGCAACCAGAGCGGCTGGGCTGGCTGGCCGGAAGCGCATCGCAACAGGGCGATCATTCAAGATGAGATGGCTCCAACATCCCAGGCTTTCGGCTGCCGGCATTCGAACGGTCAGACCGATCAGTCCGCCGCTCTGGGCGCAATCAGCGGTGCGGGGTCGTTGGGGGCGATTTCCTCGAAGTCGAAGTTGTCCAGGCGCCGGGCGCGTTTGCCGGCTTTTTCGGAGGAGACCTTGATGTCCTCGATATCCTTGGCCGCCTGCCCGAAGTGTCGGTCAAGGCTTTCGACCCGCGTTCCCAGCCGGTCAACATCGGCATAGAGAAGCGCCAATTCCTTGCGGATCGCCCCCGCCTGTTCACGCATCCGGGCGTCTTTCAGGACCGCCCGCATCGTGTTCAGGGTCGCCATGCAGGTCGTGGGGGATACGATCCAGACCTTCACCGCAAAGCCCTCGCGCACGATTTCGGGGAAGTTCGCGTGCAGTTCTGCATAGACCGCTTCGGACGGCAGGAACATCAGCGCGCCGTCGGCAGTTTCGCCTTCGACGATATATTTTTCGGCAATCGCGCGAATATGGGCGCGGACGGCGGTGCGCATCTGGGCGGCAGCCTCTTGCACCCCGCGCGGGGTGTCAGCGCGGCGGATCGCCTCATAAGCTTCCAGTGGGAATTTGGCGTCGATGACGATGGGGCCGGGAGGGTTGGGCAGGTGGATCAGACAATCCGCCCGCTTTCCGTTCGAAAGGGTCGCCTGCATTGTGTAGGCGTCCTTCGGCAGGGCCTTCTGCACGATGTCATGCAACTGGATTTCCCC
>Ga0105045_10001817_pt1 | contig 17624 bp, 18 predicted proteins | sample MAT02_FD_78089 | JGI IMG/M metagenome (GOLD analysis project Ga0105045, IMG submission 78089) | Freshwater microbial communities from Lake Fryxell liftoff mats and glacier meltwater in Antarctica - MAT-02 (megahit assembly) | ecosystem: Environmental > Aquatic > Freshwater > Ice > Liftoff... | reverse complement strand
CCCTAGACCTACCCTAGACCTACCCTAGACCGATCGCTAGACCGATCGCTAGACCTATGGATTGATGTCGAATGGCTCTTAATACATTGCCAAAAAGTCTAAGCTTGCCAAAAAAATAGTCGTAAACCCAAAAAATAATAAGGAATAAGAAAGATTTTTGCAAAACTCTACTCGAAACTTGCATCATTTTCGCCATCTGCAAATATGCTAGGGCATATCGCCAAGCAAACGTTAGGCGAGCGATGAAAAGCTGCGTGGGTTATGACACAGTCGAACTTAGTCGATCTGGCAAAACAAGGGGATCCCCAAGCGATCGCCACTCTGATGAACCGTAGCCTTCAGCCGAAGGGGATTACGGCCACCGTGGAGCGGGAGCGCGATCGCCTCAAAATTTATCTCATTGGAACGCAACCGCCTAACCGCGACTCCCTCATGGTGTTTGTGCAAAATGGCATCAACAACCTAGAACTGGAAGACATTGGAGCGGTTGAGGTCATTGGGCAACAGACCGGGGAATTGGATGCGCTTTGGACGCAAGAATGGCAGATTGATCCCGCCGAAGCCGAAACTGGGTTTGAGTTTCCGGCCAATGCGTCTGCCGCCTCATCTGCGCCCCCAGCGGCGCGTCCTGCTCCGCCACCAGCCCCGCCCCTTCGCCCCCCTGGCATTCCAAACGCAGATCCTGCGGTGGAAGATTCCCTGAATCGCCTCAACGAGGCCATTGATGCAGCGGTGCGGGATGGCTTCTCAGAGTTGGAGTATCGCCCCTTGGCGGCGGCTCCCCAGGCGGCTCCAGCGAGCACCCCTGCCCGCCCTGATCCTGATAATCTCCCTCCTGAACTTTTGGCCGCAGATGCGGCGCGGCAGGTTCGAGATGAATTGCCGCCTTCTCTCCTTGCAGATGCAGACATGGACGCTTTATTGGCTGGAGCAGCGCCAGGAGAAGGCGGTGGGGCAGCGCCCTTCCCCTCCATCAATGAGTTAGCGGTTGAGGGCACCCTCAACCGCTTAGACGAAATTGCGCCCACCGAAATTCCAGGTGATATAGATTTTCCTGGAAATTTGTCTGGTGGTTCTGATGTAATCGATGATCCCAGTGTGGATGATCCCAGTGTCGCAGGCTCCATTGATCCATCTGACGATCTAACGGATTGGATGGCCACAATTCCTCCCGCCATCACCCCGTCTCCCGACATGGACTCGCATGACGACATCCAAATTACGTCTCTGTCAGATGGAGATTTTGCAGATGAAGATTTTGCAGATGAGGATTTCTCCCGTAATGATTTGTCCGATGAGGATGACAACCTTCTGCTACAGCCGTTAGAAGAGCTGGATTTGCTTGAAGAGTTAGAGGATATACCCACGGGGTTTGGTCGTGACGCGGAGTCTGATGATCTGGGGTTGGATCTGTTGGATGACCTCGATGATCTCGAAGGAGAGCCAACTCCTTCAGTTCCTGCCTATGCAGATTTTGAAGACTCGGATGATGAAGCGTCCGAGGATCAACCCTATGGGCAAATGGTAGGTTCTCCAATGGCCATCCAGCCGCTGGATCAGGAGGATGATTTAGCGAGTCCAAAGCCTAAGGATAGCGGCTTTGGCCTAGGCGGCAAGGTCATTGTGCTGTTCTTGGCAGGATGGATTTTGGCATTGATTGGGTGGTCGCTATGGACGGCTTTGCAAGAACCAGAGCCGCTGCCTGCGCCGACTAGCCCTAGCCCGCAAGCCGAGCGCCCCCGTTCGGCCTAGGGACTCCCATTATGTTCAGACAACACCGCCGCAAGCAGGGCTATTCTGGCTGGAATCAGTGGATACTGCTTGGCATCTTGACCCTAGGGGTTTGGAGGCAGGGATCAGGGGCGATCGCCCAACCCACGCCCCTAACCGCCCCCCAAGTAGCGGCTCAGATGACAACCCTGCCAACCTGGAGAACAGATGGGCAACAGCTAACTTGCACCTACGAGTTTGCCAACTTTGTAGCGGCGATCGCCTTTCTCAACGCCCTCGTCGAACCCGCCGAAACCCTCGGCCACCACCCCGACCTCAGGGTTTCCTACAACCGGGTTGGAGTGGTGCTGACAACCCACGACGCCGGAGGGCTAACGGCCTTAGATTTTGCCCTAGCAGAGCAGATTGCCGCCACTGCGGCTCCTCAACTCTGCAGCCCCTAGCGCCTTTGCATCGCGGCTGTCGTGATTTTCCACAGGGCTGTCATGGTCAGATTCCCGCTGCCTGAAACCGCTTAGATCCTGAGAACCCAAATCTGGGGGCAGCGGATCTCAATGCTGCTTTGCGGGGGATTCTTCGGATGGGTTGGCCAGTTGGCACTGGGTGCAGAGGCCAAAAAACTCCAGCATGTGGTAATAAATTTTGAAGTGATAGGAGTGGTTGAGTTTTTGCTCTAGGTCATGCACAGGGCATTCTTGAATGGGGACAGAGCTACCACAGCGCACACAGGTGAGGTGGTGGCGATCTTCTTTCATGGAGCTGTAGAGCGATTCTCCACTAGGAAGCGTGCGCACTTGCAACGCGCCTTCCCGCTTCAGCGCTTCGAGGGAGCGGTAGACGGTGGCCAACCCAATGCTTTGCCCCCCTTCGCGCAGTTCCATGTAAATATCTTGGGCAGATTTGGCACTGTCTAGGGTTTTCAAGAGATCTAAAATGCGCTGTTGGCTGCGGGTACGGTGGTCGGACATGGGATAGGCAAATTGGGCGACAAGGTGCAGATTCGATGAGATGGGGCTAAATGATAGAGCCGATCGCCCTCTAGCCATCACGAGGGTGAGGGATTCTGCTGATCCCCAAGCGTTGGGTCTGCGATCGCCCCTCCTCAATCTTGGCAGAGGGATGCCGATTTGGATGCGGTTGGGGGTAGGTAAGACGCTGGATCAGGGTATTTCCCTAAAGACCGGGTTCGTGATGCCGCCGTCTACGGAGAATTTCAGAGAGTTTTTCGAGGAGAGGCTCAGTCCCATCATAAAATGAGACCGTTACGGCTAGGTTTTATCCTGCCAGTTTTGGAAGAAGGTGCGGCAGTGAGTCAGGCAACGACACAGGCAACGACGCCAAATGGGCAACGGTTTCACGCCAAGATTTATGTTACCCTGCGCCCATCGGTGCTTGATCCCGCTGGGACGGCTGTACAGTCTGGGTTACAGCATTTGGGCTATGACAACGTAGAGCAGGTGCGCATTGGGAAATATGTGGAGTTGCAGGTAACCGCAGCAGACGAAGCGGCGGCACGGGCACAACTCGATCGGATCTGCGACCAATTGCTTGCCAATCCGGTGATTGAGAATTATCGCTTTGAGCTGACCTAATCACTCCTGATTACGACGGAGAGCGGGGTAGAAGCCGTGGAACGAGATCCCGTTCTAACGGCTACTGAATCTTTGGATGAATCGTTGAAAGCAATAATTGAATCACCTGTGGGGGGATGAAGGATGAAGGTTGGCGTCGTTGTGTTTCCTGGCTCAAATTGTGATCGCGACGTAGTGATGGTAACCCGTGACCTATTGGGGTATCCGACCCGGATGGTCTGGCATGAAGATCGAGATCTGGCCGATTTGGATGTGGTGATCTTGCCCGGTGGGTTTAGCTATGGCGATTATTTGCGGTGTGGGGCGATCGCGCGGTTTTCGCCCGCCATGCAAGCGACCGTAGACCATGCTAACCGGGGCGGTTTTGTGCTGGGTATTTGCAATGGGTTTCAGGTTTTAACGGAGGCGGGGTTGCTGCCCGGTGCCTTGGTACGAAACCGAGATTTACACTTTATCTGCGATCGCCCTTCCCTACGGATTGAGCGCACCGATCTCCCCTGGACGAGTGCTTACGCGGCTCATGCTGTGATTACGCTGCCCATTGCCCATGGCGAAGGCTGTTACTACGCCGACCCCGACACCCTCCAAGCCCTCGAAGCCAATCAGCAGGTTGTATTCCGCTATAGCACCGCTGCCGGGGAGATTACCCCCGAGGCTAACCCTAACGGCTCTATCAACAACATCGCGGGGATTTGTAACCGCCCAGGCAATGTTCTAGGGCTGATGCCCCACCCCGAACGGGCTGCCGATGCCTACTTGGGGAACACCGACGGGCTAGCCCTGTTTCGAGGGCTGCTGAGCGCAACCCTAGCCGCGCTCTAAGGAGGTCAGAGCCAGGATCAAAAACAGGCTTTGACCAAAAACAAAATCATCTGCCCCAGGTCTGGCACAGTTCTAGGGTGGAGAAGCTAGCGCTGGAGTTTCCTCTCGTTACCGAATGAGCGTGCGAGGACGAGGGGTTGCAGGATTTGGGGCAGGGGTTTCGGCGGGGGGGTCTGCCAGATCCGTAGAGGGTCTACTCGTTGCGCTTGGGGCTGGGCTGGGCTGGGTGGATGCCGATTGAGGGGATGCCGATTGAGCGGAGCGTTGAGCCAGCAGGGCGGCTTCCGCAGGGGCAAGGGAGCGGGCGATCGCCGTTTGCTGTTGCAAGTCTTCCGCCGACGATAGGAGGCTACCCAAACTCCGAATAAGTTCTCGAAGGCTATCTCGCACTTCTGGGTCGCCGGTCAGCTCATCTAAATCGGCAGTAATTTTTTGGACGTTTTGGAACGTGGCGCGGGCTGAATCTAGGGTTTCTTGCAGCAACAGCAGGTTCTCATCCGTTGCCAAAGAATCGGTTAGATTTCGCAAACTCGCTGAGGCTTCTGAAGCATTGACCGACGCTTGAGCCGCATTTTCAGACAAAATTTGGAGATTCTCCACCAACCCCTGCTCTTCGACGAGGGGTGTGATCCGATTCACAATTACCCGCACATCCGAAGACGCTTGATTGAGGTTTTCGAGGGTGCCAACAATGGAACCCCGGTTTGAGGCCAGTAATCGATTTACCTCCGAGAGCGTCAGCCCCGCCTGGTTGGCCGTCTGGCCAATCTGCGTACTGGTGGTGCTAAACGATCGCAACAACGGCCCCACTTCTGATTGCACCGATTCGGCAATGACCGAGACTTCATCCGCTAACCGAGCCACTTCTGCGGCAGCAACGGCGCTGTTTCCGGTCAGGCTTTTAATATTAGCAAAGAGGTCTTCATCCGAAAACAGATCGGCCAAGGTAATGGTGGCTGCAATCAGTTCGTTGAAGGTCGCGCCCACTTGCCCTTCAACGCGATCGCCAGCACAAATAATGCCACTGTCAGGGCAATCATTAGCTAGCGGATTGGTCGCCACCTCGGTGGAGCCTTGCGCAGGAGGGAGGATGTCGATTGTGGCTTCCCCAATTAACCCAGTTTGGTTGGTCAAGATAATCGATTCGCGCGGGATATTGAGGGTGGCCGGGCGAATTTCGATTTCGACCTCAGCCTCAATGGAGGTAGCTTGTACGGCCTTAACCCGCCCCACAACGACGCCGCGATAGCGCACCGCCGAGCCGACTTGCATCCCGCCAGCATCCCTAAACGTCGTGGTAAAGCTGTAGGTTCGAGAACCCAAGCGAAAGCCCCGCAGCCAGATTACCAAAAACGTAAACAGACCCAGGCCCACCAAGATGAGCAGCCCCACCGATCCTTCTCGAATTGCGCGCGATCGCATCCTTGTTCCTCACAATGTTGCAGGCATCACCCGATTAGATTACAGCGTTTTTCTGGGGAGACGACCTGAAAACATCAGAATCCTCCCTAAAACCGTCTGCAATTCCGTCAATCATTTTGATCACTCGTCAAATTAGATCAAAGCGTGTAGTTATAGGCCTCCTACTGTGCCACTTGAATAGGGCCTTTAATACTGCCACTAAAAAACTGCCGCGCCAGTGGGTTATCCGTCGTATCAATCTCGTTGATGCTCCCCTCCCATTGCACTTTGCCTTGGTATAAAAACACCACCCGATCCGCCGTGCGGCGAATCGTGCTGTCTTGGTGGGTCACCATCACATAGGTTCCACAGCCCCCCTCCGTGCATTGCAACTCTCGAATCAAGTCTTCTAAAACCGTGGAGGCAATGGGGTCAAGCCCTGCCGTGGGTTCATCATAGAGCAACACCTCGGGGCGGGCTGAGGAGTTATCGGGGTTTTCCATGATGGCGCGGGCAAAGCTAACCCGCTTCCGCATCCCGCCTGAGAGTTGGGAGGGGAGGCGATCGCCAATACCTGGCAACCCCACCATCTGGAGCTTCTGATCCACCAAGGCTTGAATGCGCTCTAAGGGCAATTGCGTATGCTGTAACAGCGAAAACCCCACATTCTCATACACCGTTAACGAATCAAACAGCGCCGCCTGCTGAAACACCATACCAATCCCGATCGGATCATTGGCATCTTCAACCAATCCATCGCGCAATTGTCCTTGGATATAAACCTCCCCAGAATCAGGAGCCAATAACCCTGCAATAATTCGCAAAATCGTTGATTTTCCAGTTCCTGATGGCCCAATAATGGCGAGGGCTTCTCCGTCATAAATGGTCAGATCGATCTCATCTAAGACCTTAAATTCCCCAAACGCCTTGCTCACCCGTTTCAACTCAATCAACGGGCGCTTGTGGCCAGGGTCATTGTCTGGTGGAGGTTGTTGAGAAATAGGCTGGGGAGAGTGGGAGTTAGACACGGCTTTGGTTCATTGCAAGGATGGCGAGATTGCGGGGATAGCGAGATTGCGGGTCTGGCGAGATTGTGAGCCTAGTTGACTAACAAAACTCTCAGCCAAAACCCCGAAGGCTCTCACCCTAGCCCTCTCCCAAAGGGAGAGGGAACAAGAGGCGGATCGGCTCCCCTCGCCCTCTGGGAGAGGGGTTGGGGGTGAGGGCGTCCATTTTTTGTCAGTCAATCAGCAGCTAGGCTCTAAAATCACCCACGAGGACAAAACCGCAAGGACGGCATTTAAGGAAGCCTTGTTAGACCTGTTAGTCACGTTAGGGATTTTGCAAAATACTAACAGGCCTGAGCGCCAGTCAGCCAGAGCAGACCATCCCAAAATCCAAATTGGGGGCTGACAGATCATGTAGGGGTTTGGGAGGGGTACCCCGAATCCTGCCAAGATTTCTGAGCCCTCCAGTGCTAACGTTGGAAGCAGACATTCATCATCACTTGCCCAAATCACTTTTTCAAGGCTTGACCTCTCGGACGGGACGCATAGGGTTAATCGGGAATACAAGTTCAAGATACGAGCCTGCCACACAATCAGATTTGCGTGCTTTATGCTGGTATTTTTTGCAATATGGGTTTGCCATAATATCCCTGTGACCTCAGTTGAGTCGCCTTCCCTAGGTCGTTTAAGTGGCACATCCCCGAACAGATCATCCACAGATCATTTATGGATCGGGAGAAGGGCGATCCCAATCTAAGGAATATCCCAAGCATTGCCATCTATCTTACTTAAGACCATCTATCTTAAATGTCGAACGGATTTTTCAAGCAAGTCGCACACCAATTCACTCGCCTACGACGAACAGATAGACACTCCGCCATTTCTAAACATCGATGGATGAACCAGTGGTTTAAGTGGTTGTCGCCGGGTCTTTCGTTAAAACGTTGGCTGTTTGTCAGTACGGCAGGCATCTTGATGTGTGGGCTGGGGGTGGCTATTTGGGCAAGGCAAACCCCCATCTTTCGGATTGGGCAATTGATTAGTGAAGGGCTAAGCCTCTTGACCCGCCTAGTGCCCAGCTATGTGAGTGGGCCATTGGTAGCCGTGATTGGCTTCCTTTTGGTGGTGTGGGGGCATACCCGAAGCCTCAATACCCTCACCGATGTGCTGATGCCAGAGGGCGATGAAGAACTGGTGGACCGGCTGTTGAGCCACCGTCGGCTGAATCGAGGCCCCCGCATTGTGGCGGTGGGCGGTGGCACGGGCTTGTCTAGCTTGCTGCGGGGGCTGAAGCATTACAGCGTTAACATTACGGCCATTGTGACGGTGGCCGATGATGGGGGGTCTTCGGGGCGGTTGCGGCGGGAGATTGGGGTGTTGCCACCGGGAGACATTCGCAATTGCTTGGCGGCGCTAGCCGATGAAGAAAAGTTGCTGACTGAGCTATTTCAATACCGCTTTCAAGCGGGCAATGGCTTGAGTGGCCATAGCTTTGGCAATTTGTTTTTGACGGTGATGACGGAGGTCACGGGGGATTTAGAACGGGCGATCGCCGCTATTTCTAAGGTGCTTGCGGTGCAGGGGCAGGTGTTGCCTGCGACCCTCAGCGATGTGCGCCTATGGGCCCAGTTAGAGGATGGCCGCCGCATTGAAGGGGAATCCAACATTACCGAGGCGCTGGGAAAAATTGTCCAGATTGGCTGTACGCCTGCCGATCCGCCAGCCTTGCCACGGGCGATCGCCGCTATCCAAAAAGCCGACCTCATTGTGATTGGGCCGGGAAGCCTCTACACCAGCATCATGCCCAACTTGTTAGTGCCAGAGATTGTGGAGGCGATCGCCCAATCGGATGTCCCCTCTGTCTATGTCTGTAACATCATGACCCAACCGGGCGAAACCCAAGGCTACACCGTTGCAGACCATATTCGAGCCTTAGATGAACTGGCCGGAGGCCGACGCCTGTTTGATGTCGTGTTAGTACAACGCCAAATGCCCTCCGCCAGCACCTTGATCAAATATGCTCAGGATGGATCGCACCCCGTCTACTTTGACCGCGAAGCCGTCAAACGCTTAGGGCGGCGAACCTTAATCTCAAACGTGATGGATGAAGATGTCGAAAAAGCCTACGTGCGCCATGATAGCGATCGCTTAGCCCATGTGTTGCTGCGCTGGTATGGCCGCATCCAAGGGCTGTGAGTTGGGCTGTGAATTGGGCTGTGAATTGAGCGTTGGCTCCTCATCTTCAAGGTTTGTTGCGGAAGAATTTAGTCTAAGATGAGGTTTGGCCGGATGGGGTGGGGCAATCGTGGTAGACACTCAGCATTCGCTGATCTAGAAAATCTAAAAACCTGTTTAGATTACCTGTTTAGCCCACTTGTTTAGCCCTAATTAATTAGCCCTGTTTGATGGCCTGTCGGTTGGGTAACGACTAAGCTGTGCATCACAGAACGCTATGCACAGAACCCTATGCACCGAGCCATGGGGCAAGTCTGTAGGCTCATGACCTGGATGTGATATTGGTTGCGTTTATGTCTCAAGAATTATTGCGATCGCTCGTTTGGCTTGATTATCGATTGGCCTTGCTGTTTACGGTGTTGCTGCCCTTGATCTTGCTGGGGTGGGTCACCTTTAAGCGGCGAGAAGCGATGCAGCGATTGCTGATTATTTATTGGCGAGTGTCTAGTCTGCTCGCGATCACCGTGTACTTAATCATTGGCAACCTACCCATTGCCTTTTTTACCGGGTTAATCGCTCACATTCTCATTCCCATTGGTCTTTGGTTCTGGAACGATGCTAACGAAGAAATTGAGGATCAACCGTCCTCATCGCTCAAGTTAAGCTTTACCGCTTGGCGCTGGGCGATCAGTATTTACTCCGTCATTGGGGCTGTGTCTTCTCTGCCCTTCCTCCAATGTGCCTTTGCCAAAGCCACCTACGAAACAGCGTTTTGCCAAGTCTGGCGCGAACCGCCACTGATCTACAAAGATATTTTACACGCGACTTATAACACTGGCTTTTTAGCCTTTTTCGGCATCCTCGGTCTGGTGATCTACACACTCTATCTCATGCAGTTTGTGCTCGTTCGCTTAGGGCGCGAAGGTCGGCAGGCAATGGATCAGTAGAGCTGGGTTAGGTGTTGCAGGATGGTCGGGTAACACCGCAGAACTCTACCTTTCAGCTTCCTGAACTCAGGTTTGGGAGAGCTATCCCAGGATGGCTAAAGCTCGCAGAGCTTGGCTTGCAGCCTGTCGGTTGCAAGCCTCATAGACGTTGAGCAGTCTCGTCTGATGGCCGCTGTGAGGGTTCACGGGGCTTCACCTAGCACCAGTCCTTGGCGGGGAGGCAGGGTGAGGGTCAGGGTATCGTGGCTCCAAGTGGTGGTGCCGTTGCCGAAATAGAGGGTGGTCGGTTGGGCGTTGAGTTGAGCGGTTGCAAGGGCGATCGCCACTTCTGTGTCGCCAGCGTTGACCGCAATGATCAGGGTCTCTGCAGCATGGGTGCCCGTAGCCGCTAACTGACGCGCCACCACCAAGGCTAACCCCTCCGCATAGAGAATGTCATAGGAACCCGTGCGCAGGGCGGGGTGTTGATGGCGCAGGGCAATGAGGCGGCGATGATAGGCGAGTACCTCTTGTTGCCACTGGTCTTCGGCTAGGAAACTGCGGCGACAATCTGGGTCGATGCCACCCGCTAGACCCACCTCATCGCCGTAGTAAATGCAGGGCGCACCGGGGGCAGTGAGGAGCAGCAGGGTAGCCAGTTCAACGGAGGAGCGATCGCCCCCCACAATTGAAATCAGCCGAGCGGTGTCGTGGCTATCCAATAGATTCAGCTGCGTTAGTTGAATTTGCCAATCATATAAGTGGAGTTGAGCTTGCACTTGGCGGGCATAGTCTGGGGCAGAAATCGCTGGGTATGGAGCATAGGAACTGGCGCGCACCAAATCGAGCAAAACGCGATCGCCCCCCACAAAGGCAATGGTCGCCGCCGTCCATGGATAATTCATGACCCCATCAAACTGGGTACCATCAAGCCAGGGCGTTGCCTCCTCCCAGACTTCTCCCACAATGTAGGCTTCGGGGTTAATCGCCTTGATGCGATCGCGAAATTCCTGCCAAAACCCGTCTACCCTAATCTCGTAAGGGACATCTAACCGCCAACCATCAATACCTTGGCGCACCCAATATTCCCCCACTTGCATGAGATACTCTCGCACCTGGGGGTTGTGGTGGTTAAACGTAGGCAGTGCCCGATTGTTAGCCCAACTGACATAGTTGGCCGGATGCGAACCATCGTAGGCCGATAGCCCCCAACCCTCGATCTGAAACCAATCGACCCAAGGCGAATGCGACCCATTCTCTAAAATGTCGTTAAAGAAAAAGAAGCCTCGGCTGGCATGGTTAAACACGCCATCAAGAACGATCCGCATTTGGCGATCGTGAGCAGCTTTCAGGAATGCCGCAAACGCTTCGTTTCCTCCCAAAAGAGGGTCGATTTGGTAATAGTCGTGGGTGTGATACCGATGGTTGCAGGCCGACTGAAAAATAGGCGTCAAGTAAAGGGCTGTAATCCCTAGATCCTGGAGATAATCGAGCCGTTCGATGATGCCCCACAGGTTACCGCCCTTATATCCTTGCACGGTTGGAGGGGCATCCCAGGGTTCTAACGGCACTTGCTCGGCTGGCGTGGCTGCGACCTCCTCACGGGCAAAGCGATCGGGGAAAATCTGGTAAAACACAGCGTGCTTCACCCATTCTGGGGTTTGAATTGTCATGGCAGCGCACCTGTTGAGGCCTTCCTGCCTCAAAATACCATCTCTGTCGATGCTCCAGAGTCGGGGCGGCGCTGGGTATGGATGCTGAAAACATCGGCTAGTCAACCTGTTTGAAGCGAGGATCGCCCCCAAAAGGCTTCTTCCTAAAGGTCGTCCGTTGCATTGAGGGCGATCGCCTCAGGTAGCGGTCGGAGGGAGCTATCGGATATTCGCCAAAAGAGCTACAACGTTTTTTCAGCAAGAAATTTGGGGATGTTTTGATAGCCTGTAGACAGCCGCAGGTGGTCTCAAGAGCTAGGACACGAGGCGTGATGCGGAGGACGGATCCGTTTGCAGATAGCGATTGCGATCGCGCACCCAGGCTGCCGAATTGGTAACCGGGATTTCTACAATAAACTCTGCCCCTTCATTGGGCGTGGAAGTAAAGTCAAGGCGACCTTGGTGTTGGTTCACAATAATTTGATAGCCTACGGCCAAGCCTAAACCAGTGCCACGGCCAATTTCTTTGGTAGTAAAGAAAGGATCAAAAATCTTGTCTTGAATTCTAGGAGAAACGCCGCAGCCATTGTCAGAAATCCTAATCCGCACCCACATTTCCTGATCGGAGGGCGAATCACACAACTCCGTGGTGACCGTGACGACCTTTTCAGATTTTGTAGATTGTTCTAAGGCTTCTGCTGCGTTGATCATCAGGTTCAAAAAGACCTGATTGAGTGCTGCCGGATAACACTCAACCAGGGGTAGCTCACCGTAGTGTTGCTGAATGGTAATCGCGTCGCCCATCTGATTGCCCACAACGGCCAGGGTGCTATCTAGCCCTTCATGGACATCCACGACCTTGCAGGAGGCTTCATCTAGGCGGGCAAAGTTGCGGAGTGAGGCCACGATCGCCCGAATCCGGGAAGACCCATCGCGCATCGATTGCAAAATATGGGGCAAGTCTTGGCGCAAGAAGGCGAGTTCAATTTTAGACGCTAAGGCTTGGAGGTCTACGGATGGGTCGGGGGTTTCTTGTTGGTAGTGGTCGATCAATGTGAGGAGATCAGCCACATACCGCTCTACATAAGGAATGTTGCCATAGATAAAACTCACGGGGTTATTAATTTCATGGGCAACTCCAGCCACGAGTTGCCCCAAGCTCGACATTTTTTCGCTTTGGATCAGCTGGGCTTGGGTGCGGCGCAATTCGGCCAGAGCCTCGGCTAAACTTTGAGCTTGGGCGGCGCTTTGTTGGGCTTGCTGCTGGGTTTGGTGATAGAGATGAGCCTGCTGAATGGAGATGGCTAGTTGATCCGCGACCGCTTGCGCCAGTTTTCGATCATCCTTAGACCAATACCGGATTTTAGAACATTGGTTGAGGTAGAGAATAGCGTAGAGGCGGCCATTGGCTTGGACAGGTACAACCAGCGACGAGCAAATCTGCGCCAGTTGGTATTCGGGATTTTCGGCTCCGATGCGCGAGTCTTGGGTGACATCGGGAATCACGACCTGTTGCCGATTTTCGATGACCCAGTGGGTAATGGGGCCGTTGGTATCAAAGTCTTGAATGGAGGGCAAAAAGGGGTCACGGCAGGCTTCGAACAGGTGCTTGCGGCGGAAAACTTCGCCCGTCATGGCCTTGCCTTTTGCCGCCGTTGCGTTGCCATGGGGCAGGGGGCTAGAGCGTAATCCTCCGGGCATAGAGAGAATTTGGGAGGAGTCTTTGGCTAAATTGAGTTCGTCGTCTGAGTCAAGGGGTTCAACTAGGTGCACTAAGCAACGATCAACCTCTAAGGCATCTAGCAAATGGGCGATCGCCCCTGGCAAAATTGTTTTGACATCCAAACTCTGCCGCGTTTGGGTAGTGATCTGGTTGACCAATTGTTCGCGGTGGGCTTGCTTCTGGGTGCGCTCGTAGAGTTGCGCCTGCCGAATGGCGATTTCGAGTTGCTGGGCGATCGCCTGAATAAACTCTAGATCAGCGGCCACCCAAGAGCGGGGGCGTTCTGACAAGCAAGCCATAAAACCCATAGAGCTATCTTGCCCCGGCACAGGCACCAATAGGGTTACGGGGTAGCCAAATAGCCGCAGTTCATCAGCAGGAACATGCCAGCGGGTGACCCAGTTAGAAATTAATTGGAGGCTATTTCCCCCCATGCGATGGCTCACATTGTCGATAAGCTCACCCTGCTCGACAAACGGTGCAATGGAACCAAGAGCCTCTAGGGGATAGTGCCCTAAAACGCGGGGAGTTTCGTCACGAGCCGATTGGCACACAACCTGCACCCGCTCTAGATCTGCAAAGTACCAAAAGAATAGGCAACAGTCTAGATCCAGGAGGTCGCCCACCTCATCAACAGCGGTTTGTAGCACCACATCAAGTCGTAGGGAGTTGCGGATGCGATCAACAATGCTCCGCAGTGAAGCTGCACGTCGGGGCAAAACGCTGGCTTGGGGCGACTCAGAAGATTGAAAAAAGGAAAGGAACGATAACACGGAATGGCTAACTTACAATCCTAAAGATCTTAAATCCTAGAAACCTACCTAAAACTGTGGCCTACTTCATTAACACAGCACAGCCACAGCAAGATCCGTAAATTGCACCCAGTAGTAGAAGATCCTATGTCCTTCATAATACTTTATTGATAGCGGTGTATCAGTTCAGTTGTCTGTATCAATAGAATCCTTTTAGTAGGTTTATAGAGGGTTGCACACCTGAATCTGGCTTCAGGGAGGAACTTTTTGAGGGATGGCATCCCTCAAAAAGACTTAAACTGCGCGACTCTAACCCTACGTAGTGAAAATCCGATAGGTTTTTTTGCTACTCAAAAAAGCCTTAGAAGTCATGGCAACCCGAAAAAAACGCTTTTATTATCGGTAAAGACACTGAAACACTGAATCTATTTTATACCTAAAATATGATAACTGAAGGGCTTAATTTGTCTTTTAATCCTTTGTCAGGAAATCAAGATGATTTAGATCACTCAAGAAAAGTGTCTGCATCACACAAGCTAGCTGATTTCCATCACATCCACAGGACGATCAGATCACAAGCGGGTTCATCGTAGGATCACAGCTTTTTTACGGAAACTACATGATAGTGAAGCTATTGATATCCCTCCATTGACCCATGGCACTTCAGATGGCTCTACCCCTTGTCGATTTCCAAGTAATGGCTCAGCAGGTTTTGCAATCGCGCAGAATTACACGGGAACACCAGTCTTATTTCATGACGGCTGCCCTATCGGCCAGTTGCCTCAGTGACGCAGAACAAGCGACCTTCAACCGGTTGTTTGAGGCGGTGCAACATGGATTAGTTCGAGTTGTAGATTAGGCGGCATTTTCCAGAGGGCGATTCCAGTAGAGTAGGGGAGCATCGTGTGGGGTGCTTCCCTGCGATGGACAGTTGCAAAGCCCTGTGGTGATTCTATGAGTGTTCAGCCCAGTTTGTTGTTGCGGCAGGGGCGTGTGCTCCAGCCGGATGGCCTTAGTGATTGCGTAGATATATGGGTGGAGGACGGGCGAATTGCGGCGATCGCCCCTCACCTGCCCCAAACCGCTAGCCAAGAGCTAGATGTGCGAGGGCACATCATCAGCCCACCATTTGTTGAGTCCCACATTCACCTTGACTCGGCGCTGACGGTGGGAGAACCGCGCTGGAACAAGAGTGGCACCCTGTTTGAGGGGATTGAAATTTGGCGAGAGCGGAAGCAATCGCTAACCCTAGAAGATGTGCAGGAACGGGCGATCGCCACACTCAAGCAGCAGGCCATGCAAGGGGTCTTGTACGTGCGTAGCCATGCGGATGTGAGTGAACAATCCCTCACTGCGCTAAAAGGGTTGTTGGCGGTGCGGGAGGCGGTCAAAGATTGGATGACGTTGCAGGTGGTTGCCTTTCCCCAGGATGGCCTCTATGGTGCGCCCCAAAACGAAGCGCTGATGGAAGAAGCCTTGCGGTTGGGAGCCGATGTGGTGGGCGGCATCCCGCATTATGAGCTGACCCGGGAGGATGGGGTGCGCTCGATCCATCGCATTTTTGAATTGGCTGAACAATACGATCGCCTGATCGATGTCCATTGCGACGAAATTGACGACGATCAATCTCGCTTTTTGGAAGTCATGGTGGCCTGTGCAATTCGATCCGGCTTGGGGGCGCGGGTTGCGGCCAGCCACACCACCGCCTTTCATTCCTACAACAATGCCTACGCCTTTAAGCTGATGGGCTTTTTGCAACGCACTAACCTTAACTTTATTGCCAACCCGTTAATTAACATCACCCTGCAAGGGCGGGCTGACACGTACCCCAAACGGCGGGGGGTCACGCGGGTTAAGGAATTGTGGCAGCAGGGGCAAAATGTCAGCCTTGGCCATGACTGTGTGCAAGATCCTTGGTATTCCTTAGGAACCGGAAATATGTTGGATGTGGCCAGCATGGCCGTGCATATTTGCCAGATGACAGGCACTGATGAAATCGATGCCTGTTACAACATGGTGACTTGGAACGGAGCAAAAACCCTCCAAGTGGAGGCAGACTATGGTGTGGCGGTTGGTAAGCCCGCTAATTTGGTGGTCTTGGCTGCGAGCGATCGCTATGATGCCATTCGCCGTCGGGCTTCCGTGCGCTATGTCATTTCGAGGGGCACCCTAATTGCCCAAACAGAGCCACCCCACCCCCAATGGCATGGCGTGCAGCCTTCTATGGCGTTTGATCAGCCAACCGTGACGGTTTAGGTTCTATCTAGGTCGCCTGAAAGCCTTTCCCCTTGCTAGGCTTAAAAAGCCGCTTGGGAGGAAGTGCTTGTGGGGTCGTCGAGGTTGTCTGCGCGTGCGGGTTATACGTTGCCGGTGTTTGCCTGTGCAGCGGCGATCGCCGCTCTGCGCTGGCTCCAAGAAACGCTCCCACACTTGCCTGCTGTCACCGTCGAGTTGATCAATCCAGCGGAAACGGTGGAGATCCCAATAGAAGCGGTGGCCCGCTTGGGGCGTTACTCAGCCTTGGCCATGACGCGGAGTGATCCCGGTGACAATTTGGATCTCACCCGCCACACCCCGGTGTGGGCGTTGGTAGAATTATCTCAGATCACAACCTCTGCCCCCAGGCCGGATGCCATGGGCGATCCCCAGGATCAAGGGGCTGAGCCGTCTGATGGGTCGCAGGCGTTGGCCGCAAGCCAAGAGGGGGGCGATCGCCTCCAACTCTTAGGGGGCGAGGGCATTGGGATCATCGCCGCCGAAGAGCGCCCAGCCATCTATGCCTACGCGCGGCAGGTTTTAGAGGCCAATTTGCTCCCCCGCCTAGGGACGGGCGATCGCCTCACCGTAACCCTAATCTTGCCCGAGGGCCGATCCCTCGCAGAGCGGACTTCGAATGCAGCCTTTGGGGTCGTTGAAGGGCTGTCTTTGCTAGGCACCTCTGGCATTTCGCAGCCCCTAAGTGCGCCGGGTCAACTAGAGGCATTTCGAGACACCCTGCGATCGCACCACACACCCCGAGATGGCTTGGTGTTTTGCGTGGGCGAAAATGGCCTGAGTCTGGCGCAGCAGATGGGGATTGTGGGCGATCGCCTGATTAAAACCGCCAACTGGGTCGGGCCGATGTTGGTAGAAGCGGGGTTTCAGGGCGTTGAGCGGGTGTTATTGTTTGGCTACCACGGCAAATTGCTCAAACTAGCCGCCGGAATTTTCCACAGCCATCATCATGTCGCGGATGGCCGGCGGGAGGTGTTGACCAGCTTTGGGGCGATCGCCGGACTTCCCCCCGCCACCCTCCAAGCCCTATTTGACAGCCCCACCGCCGAAGCCGCCCTCACGCTCCTCAAGGCTCTAGATGCCGAAACGGGTAGCGCTTGGGTACAGGCGGTTTATGGGGCGATCGCCCAAGAAATTGATCGGCGGGCGGCCAACTACATTCGCATCCACAGTGAGGCCACGGTCACGGTAGGGTCTGTGCTGTTTGATCGCGATCGCCAAGTCATTATCCATAGTAAAATTGGCTCTTCGATCCTGTCCGAGTTTTGTTAAGCTATTTTAACAACTTGTTATCAGCGGCCATTCATCCCCTAAATTTCATCCAACCTAATTAATTTCACATCGTTATTATTTAACTCAGCGCATCCATTTCAAGTTTTAATTCAGCTCTCGATAGTAGCCCCGCTGCTTGTCGCCTTTCCCCGCTCTCACCCTAGCGTTCTATTTCTTCTAGCGTTTCCATTTCTTCTAGCGTTTCCATTGATTGTTCTGCTCTGCCGATGGCCAGCCAGTTTGGCTTCTTCGCACTTGTCAGCATCAATCTTGGTTTTAGTCAATCTTGGTTTTAGT
>Ga0105045_10001816_pt1 | contig 17631 bp, 16 predicted proteins | sample MAT02_FD_78089 | JGI IMG/M metagenome (GOLD analysis project Ga0105045, IMG submission 78089) | Freshwater microbial communities from Lake Fryxell liftoff mats and glacier meltwater in Antarctica - MAT-02 (megahit assembly) | ecosystem: Environmental > Aquatic > Freshwater > Ice > Liftoff... | reverse complement strand
ACCTCGCCACCGGCGATGCCGATGATCCGGTCGGCGAAGCGACGGGCCAATTCCAATTGGTGCAATGAAACGATGGCCGTCAGCCCGTCATCGCGGCAGATGTCATGGAGCAAGCCCAGCACGCGCTCGGCGGTCGCGGGGTCGAGTGAGGCGACCGGCTCATCGGCGAGGATGATGCGTGGCTGCTGAACCAGGGCGCGCGCAATGCCAACGCGCTGCTGCTGGCCGCCGGAAAGCTGGTCGGCGCGGCGCAGCGCATAGTCCAGTAAGCCCACGCGCTCGATCGCAGCCAAGGCGAGCCGCTTCTCGACCTCGCTGAAGGGCAGCAGCGTGCGCAGCCCCGAATGATGCCCAAGGCGGCCCATCAGCACATTGGCCAGAACTGTGCGCCGGCCGATGAGCTGATGCTGCTGGAAGATCATCCCAGTCCTGCTGCGATGGGCGCGTAGGTTGCGCGAGATATCACTTAGGGCTTCCGCGGTGACACGCCCTTCGCTGAGCGGCACCAGCCCGTTCAGGCTGCGCAGCAGCGTGGATTTCCCTGCGCCTGACGCGCCCAGCAACACGGTGAAGGCGCCAGCCGCAAAGCGAAGCGTGCAGGGCTTCAGCGCCTCCGTTCCGTTCGGGTAAATCACCCGCGCGTTTTCCACCGCGATCATGCCACACCCTCGATTGAGGGACTGTGCCTATCCAGCACGCATGTCCCTGATGTGGCGTTTCGATTTCGTTTCCGTGAAAGCGTGGGACGGATGGCAGGCAGCCGTCCTTCCCGTTAGCGTGACCTCGCACCCAAGGACCACCCCATGCCAGAACCCGCCCGCATCCTGCTCTGGACCGACACCCCAGGCCCTTATGCCGAGGCCATTCACGCGGCAGGCCTCGGCCCGCGGGTGGTCATCGAAACCCTTGCGCGAAAGGACACCCCCAACGAAGCGCAGATGGCGGAAACCGAAGCGCTGGTTGCATGGGGCGCGCCCGCCGGGCTCCTGCCACGCATGCCCAGGCTGCGCTGGGCCCAGGCGCTGACTGCAGGTGTGGAAAGCTGGCTCGCCCAGCCTGATATGCCGGCCGGCCTCACCCTCACCTGCGCGCGCGGCACGCATGGCGATTCCATGCCGGAAAACATCCTGGGCGGCATTTTCCACATCACCAAGGGCTATGCTGCCATCGCCGAGGCGCAGAAATCCAGCGAATGGAAGCGCTGCGTCGCCACACCCCTCAGCGGCAAGGTGCTCGGCATCCTGGGCCTGGGCGCCATCGGGGCCGAACTGGCGCGGCTGGCATCCGCACTGCGCATGGAGGTGATCGGCACCAGGCGCACCCCCTCCCCCATGGAGCATGTGAGCGAGGTGCTGCCACCTGAACGCACGGATGAAGTCCTGGCCCGCGCGGATTTCGTGGTGCTGCTGCTGCCCGCCACGCCTCAGACGGAGAACTACATCAACGCCGAGCGCCTCGCGCGGATGAAGCCTGACGCATGGCTGCTGAATTTCGGCCGTGGGCAGGCCATTGCGGATGCGGACCTCATCGCCGCCCTGACGGAAAAGCGGATCGGCGGCGCCATCCTGGACGTGTTCCGAGAGGAACCGCTGCCCGCCAGCCACCCCTTCTGGACCACACCCGGCCTCATGGTCCTGCCCCATATAGGCGGCATGCACCCCGAGCGGGACCGCGTGGTGGCGCAGCTGCTCACCGAAAACCTCACCCGCTTCCTCGATGGCCAACCCCTGCGCGAGGTGGTGGACCCCGCCCGCGGCTATTGATCCGGCCGGGGCTTCTGCCGGTCGCGCTTGGCACGTCGATCGTGCCGCTGGATACGGCCGTGAATGTGGCTTTTCCCAGCATCGCGGCGGCTTTTGGACTGGATGTGCCCGCCATCCAGTGGCTCATTATCTGCTATGTGCTGACGCATGGCAGTCTGATGCTGGCGGTGGGGCGCATCGGCGATGTCTTCGGTTATCGGCGGGTGTTTCACGCGGGGCTTTTGTGCAGCGCAGTCGCCTTTGTGCTGTGCGTGCTCGCACCGAGCTACGCCTGGCTCCTGGCCGCGCGCGTGCTGCAAGGGGTAGGTGCCGCGCTGGTGGTCGGCTGCGGACCCGCGCTGGTCATCGGCCTCTACCCGGACGGCCTGCGCACCCGTGCCCTGGCCACCTATGGCGCGATCTATGCGGCCGGTGCCGCGATGGGGCCGCTGCTGGCTGGCTTTCTGGTGGAAGCCTTTGGCTGGCAGGCGGTTTTTGCTTTGCGCCTGCCCATCGTGCTGGCCGCCTTGCTGCTGATGGGCAGCCTGCCCATCGCCGCGCCCTTAGGCCGGCGTGAGCCTTTCGATGCAGCCGGCGCCGTGCTGCTGACGCTCGCCGTGGCCACGCTTTTGCTGGCGCTGAACCGGGTGGGGGATGCGATCTCGGCGCCTTTGTTTGTCATGGCATTGCTCAGCGGCTGGGGTTTCGTGTGGCGCAGCCGCAGCGCGCCCCGCCCCATTCTGGATGTCAACCTGTTCCGGGATCCTGCCTTCGCGCGGTTGAACCTCGCGGGGTTGCTGGTCCATGTCTCGGGCTTTGCGGTGATGCTGCTGGTGCCCTTTTTCCTGGCGCGGGTTTTGGGGCTTTCGGCGTTGCCCTTGGGACTGGTGCTCGCGGCGGGGCCGGTCGGGCTGATGCTCGGCTCCTGGCTGGGAGGGCGGCTTGGCGGCGGGCCGAAGGTGGCGCGGGTTGGCGCGGCTCTCTCCGCCGTCGGTTTGCTTTCCCTTGCGTTAGCCGGCGGCCTGCCCGCTTGGTTGCTGACGCTGTTTTTGCTGGGGCAGGGTTTCGGGATGGGCCTCTTTCTGCTCGCTTATGCGGATATCGTGACTGCCACCATGCCGCGGGCCAATCGTGGTGTGGCAGGCAGCCTGACCATGCTTGCGCGCTCCCTGGGCATCGTGCTGGCCGCGACACTGTTCACGCTGGTGTTCAGCGCGGTGGAGGGCAGCGCAGTGGCGACACAGGCAGCGCCTCTGGACGCTTTTTTGCGGGGATTTCGGGCGGCGTGTTTGCTGGCGGGGCTGCTGGGCCTTGTAGTGGTGCCGTTGCTGGGGCGGCCCCTGGTGAGACCCTGACGCGCGCGTCACTTGAACAGCGGTTCAGATGTGGCTATGTTCTCAATCATTGCGAGTGATTCGCAACTGGAGGCCTTCATGGGACGCGATTTCAGCCATATCGCCCGCCGTTGCGAGCGCGCCGTCGTCACCGCTTATCGCGAATTGCGCGATGTCGGCGCCACGGACATGGGCGCCTTCCAGGCCTGCACGACGCTCTACCGCGTCCATCACCCCGAGGCTTCGATCGCTGAAGCACGGCGGCTTGTGGCCGAATGGGTGGATCATCACGTCACACGCCAGAGCATGGCGCCCGCGCCAGGCTGCGAGTGCGACTGACACCTACTCGTTGAAGGGCGGCCGGTCCGACCAGTCATAGCCACGCCGCGCACGAGCAAAGCCGTATTCATACAGCGCGCGCATATAGGTCTGGTCAAACGGCGCTGGCAGCGGCGTCGTGAAGTCCCTGCCGATATAGGCCATGCGGAATTCCACCTGGTCGCGCTGGGCATTGAGCCAGATGCGGTTCGCATCATTGAAGCCGCTGGCCGCGATCATGGTGGTGACCGCGCGCTGGGCGATGCTGAGCGTGCGGCGGTCCGTCGTGGCCCAGTCGGCATCAATGCGGCCATTGCGAATCAGCCAGGCGCGCACTTCCCGCACGGGTCGCCTGGCGGCGATATAGGCCCGCCGCACCGCAGTGACCGAGTTGGGATACAAGAAGGCCTGGTGCACCGCGCCGCCATCCACATGCAACTCCTGGTGGGGCTGACCATCCACAGTCACATCGAAAAGCACGGGGGGAAAAGCGCCGGGAATCGAGGCCGAGGCGAGAAGGATTTTGTGGATCGTCTCAGGCCCACGGGGATGGCCGCTCGCCGCGATGGCGCCGATATTCCACAGCACGGGGATCTGCGCGTCGAGATCGGTGGTGCCGATCAACAACAGCCGCCCTTGCCGATACCCTTCCGCGATGCGGGCCAGCATGCGTGTGTCCAACTCACGCGAGATGGTGGCGTAGAGCGGTGAGGAATCAGCCAGCGCGTCATTGAAGAACGCAGCGACCAGGAAGCGGCGGATCGCGATATCGGCGAAGGTCACCTCGGTATAGACGCGCTTGAGCGCCGCATCATAGTCAGCCCCCAGGAAGGCGAAAGGCGCGGTCAGCGCCCCTGTGCTGACACCCGTCACCAGGGTGAATTCCGGCCGCGTCCCCTCAAGTGACCACCCATTGAGCAGGCCCGCCCCGAAGGCGCCATCCTCACCCCCGCCTGAGACAGCGATGAGATCGAGCGGTGGGATGATCACGCCCGGCGCAGCACCCAGGTGGGCCAGACGCCGTCGCACGGCGGCTTCAAACTCGGTATTGATCGGGCCGCTGCCGAAAGCTGGCATGAAGCGCTCATTGGGCAGGCCGAGCACGGTGGCACGGGCCGTCTCCCCACGCGGGACGGCAGGTTCGCGCAATGGCAGGGCACAAGCGGAGACCGACGCCGCCCCAAACAGCAACGCGCCGCGGCGGCCAAGAGGGTGGGACATCTTCTCTCCGTCAATTGCGTGATCAGGTGAGAGCGAAGCAGGATCACCTTGGTCGCAGACTGTGCCAGACACGATACCGTCAGCCCGATGCAATTCGAAAGGCAGGGTCAGCCCGCGCGCTCGTCCAGCGCCCAGATGATGGCAGCGCGCGCGAGGGCAGCGACGGTGTCCACCACGGGAAAGCCAAGCGACGGGCCGGCGGCGATGCCCAGCGGGATTTCCGTGCAGCCCAGCACGATGGCATTGGCACCCTCCGTGTGCAGATGCCGCGCGACCTCAGCCAGTCGCGCATAGGCTTCCGCCACGCGATTGGCCTTCACCAGCGCCACGGCCGGCATGACATGGCTTTCCATCATCGCGGCACCGGGTGTCACGCATTCGACGCCGAGACGCTCCTGATACAGCCGCATGGCCAGAGTGGCAGTGGTTCCCATTAAACCAATGCGCCCGCCGCGCACCCCCTGCCGTTCGAGGTCAGCGGCGGCGGCGTCCACGATGTGCAGGATCGGCAATGGGGTTGCCGCCTGCATCGCGTTGAACCAGCCATGCGCGGTGTTGCAGGGGATCGCGATGGCGCCGCAGCCTGCCGCCTCCAGCCCGCGAATGCCGCGCAGCAAGGCGGGAAGCGGGTCCTCGCCGCCGTGGCTGCGGGCCAGCGTGCGGTCGGGCACGCGTGGGTCGGACCACAGGATGGTGGGGATGTGGTCCTGGTCCCGCACGGCCGGCGTGAGCAACGTCAGCGCTCGCATGAACTCCGCCGAGGCCAGCGGCCCCATACCCCCCAGGACACCCAGCATGCGCCTATCGCTCATAGGGCAGGCCGGGGAATGGTTTGGCCAGAAGGAGGGCGCGGCGGATCATTTGTGTCATTCCTAAACGGACGGTGATCCTGCCCCGCCGCGCCGTGCCGGCAAAGGCCCTTGTGGTGTCCCCAATCCGGCGCGAAGCTTTCTCACAACCCGGGAGACACCGCATGCGCAAGCCCGACCCCCTGCCCAACCCCTTCGACCGCGTGGCGGAATCCCTGGGGAATGTGGTCGAGTTGCAGCATATGAATGTGCGTGTGCCTGACCAGATCGCGGCCACGAATTTCTACATCAGCGGCCTCGGCCTCACGCGCGATCCGTATTTGATGACGGGGACCGACAATATGTGGGCCAATGTGGGCATCAGCCAGTTTCATCTCCCAGCTGGCGCGCCACAGGTGGTGCGCGGCACGACGGCGCTGGTCCTGCCGGATCGTGCGGCGCTGCTCCATCGGCTGAGCCGACAGCGCAAGGGGCTGGATGGCTCGTGCTTCTCCTTCCGCGAGACGGAGGATGCGGTGGAGGCCACCTGCCCCTGGGGCAACCGTATCCGAATCCACGCGCCAGATGCCGAACGCTTTGGCCGGATAACGCTGGGTATGCCCTATGTGGAGTTCGACGTGCCGCCTGGCTCCACGCCCGGCATTGCGCGGTTTTACCGCGAATTCCTGAGAACGCCCGCCACCGCCGAGGGCGGCGTGGCGCGCGCGCTGGTCGCCAATGGCCAATATCTTGTGTTCCGCGAGACGGATGCCGCGCTGCCGGAATTCGATGGACACCACATCCAGATCACTCTGGCCGACTTCGGCGGCCCGCATGCGCGCCTGGCCGAGGCAGGGCTGATCAGCGAGGAAAGCAGCCCCTGGCAATACCGCTTCCTGGACATCGTGGATCCTGAGTCAGGTGCCGCGCTATTCCGCGTGGAGCACGAGGTGCGCAGCATGACGCATCCCCTTTACGCGCGGCCGCTGATCAACCGCAACGCGTTGGTCAGCAACGCCAACTACATGCCAGGCCACGAGGCCTGGGCGGCAGCGATGCCCCCCGAATAGCCCTCAGCCGATCTGGGCCCGGCAGGGCCGGGTTGAACGCCGTCCCGCGGGTTGGCCGTCGGGCACCTCCATGAAATTGGAGGCCGCCGATGCCCGCGCCAGCAAGGCGCGCAGGGCGGGGTTGGCGGCGCCGTTCACGTCGGTCAGCACATCCATCGGGCAGAAGAATTCGTGAGGATGGGCGGTTTGCGTCGCCATGAAGCCACGGAAATGCTGTGTCTTGAGGCCGAATAGCACGCGTGCATCGCGCACCGGCAGGATGAGGGGCTCCTTCGGCTCGCGCTTGACCATGCGGATCAGGCGCCAACGGGGAATGTTGTTGCCCGGGATGCCCGGCTGCATCAGCCATTCCACGGGACAAACGGCAAGCAGCGAGCCTGTGCTGGGGGCAAAGCGCGAGCGTTTGTCGAGCAGGTTTTGGAAGGTGCTGCAGGCCTCAATGCAGAGGATATCCACGTAGGGCTCCTCGGCCCTGGTGCTGAAATGCAGATATAAACCGTCAGGCAGGGTCTTGAGGCGGTCTGCGCCGGGGAACTTCAGATAGGGCTGGGTCACCTTGCGCTCCAAATCGGGGCGCGCGCGCAGCCAGGTGCCGGGTTGCTTGAAGGACGGCTCAAGGCCTGGCGGGCGCTGCGGCCAAGTTCCGAGGCTTTGCCTGACCAATTGATCCATTTGAACGACTTGCATGCCAGGCGTCTTCACAACCATGAGAACTTCCTCTTGGGAAAATACACAACCCATGAGCGAATAATGCTAACTTCCTACTGTTTGGCAAGGCCATTTAGGTTTTTTCTCCGATAACTTAACGCTCCCTGCAAGATTCTTGAATCAACCGGGCCCAATCAGCTGCAGAAAAGACGGGTTTTCAGGAAGATATCCCTTTCTTTTGAGATGGAGGTTTGCCCACCTCAGGTTCAATGCTTTCCGTCATGGTATGGTTTTGGCGGATGGTGCATGCAAGCGCGACGCGATCGCGGCCTCGGGCCCTGCCCGAAAACCCTCAGGAGCGCGAGAGGAAAGTCTTCACCATCCCATCCACCAGTATTTCACAAATAGCCACTCCATGCTCGGCAAACATTATGCCGAAGCAAGGAGCGCCCAGAATGAAAATACTGGTTTAGGGGATATGGAGTATTTGTATGTATACCAGGCTTGCGAATCAGCCCATCCTCGATTTCGTGAGTTGCGCACCCATGGACCCGATGACGGGCTTTTACCTTCGCCCGCCAGGCAGCTGTAGGAGACCCGCCGGCCTTCGGACCTGCTGAATTGCGGGCTCACTTATTGTATGGCGAGGGGAAACCAAGGCTCGGAATGCGGGGCAAAGGTTGACGCGCCCGCTGCCTCCTCCCTATACAGCGAGCACCGCTGGGGTGGCACTTCCACCACCAGACCATTCCCTTTGACTTATGATGTTCAGGAGCCTGCCGTGAAGCGCACTTTTCAGCCCTCAAATCTCGTTCGCAAGCGCCGCCATGGCTTCCGTACACGCTTGGCGACCGTCAGCGGCCGCCGGATTCTCGCCAATCGCCGCTCCAAGGGGCGGTCCAAGCTTTCCGCTTGATTTGTCGCGCACGCGCGACGCCACCAAAAGGGGCCAGCCATGCCAGACCGCGATCGGCCCGGCGCTTTTTCGCCGGGTTGTGCATCGCTGGTCTCGGTTGTTGAGGCCTCCGATCAACCTCCCGCACCGAGATTGGGCCGTCTGAAACGTCGCGCTGAATTTTTGAGGGCTGCCAAAACAGGCCGCAAGGCCGCCCGCGAATCGCTGGTGCTTCAGGCCCTTGCCCGCCCGGATGGCGAGACCCGACTGGGCTTTACCGCCACAAAGAAGATCGGCAATGCCGTGGCCCGCAACCGCGCAAAACGTCGCCTGCGTGCCGCCGCGCGAATCCACCTTGGCGCCGCCCCGACGCCCGGATGGGATCTCGTATTGATCGCGCGTGACACAACCGGCACCTGCCCCTTTGCCAAGCTGATGGCGGATCTGGACGGCGCCCTTCAAAAGGTGGGCGTAAGATCTGCATGAGCAACCCCAGCCTCAATCCCGTGACCGCGGTGCTCAAGGGCGCCGTCATCACCTATCAATGGACTTTGCGGCCGCTTCTGGGCTGCAATTGCCGCTTCTACCCTTCCTGCTCCGACTTCGCCGCCGATGCATTGACCGAGCATGGTGCGCTGCGAGGCAGCTGGCTCTCCGCGCGGCGAATCCTGCGCTGCAACCCCTGGCATCCGGGCGGCTATGACCCGGTGCCACCATCCTTCCGGCGGTTGGCCTCCCAAGACCTGGCCCCCACTGACCCCAAAGGCTGACACAAACCCATGGACCAAAAGCGACTACTTGCCGCGATTGCCCTCTCCATCGGCATCCTGCTGACCTTCGAGGTCTGGAATCGTTCGCAAAATCCGGTGGCGGTCGTGCCGATGCCGCCAGCCTCCACCGCTGAAGTTCCGCTGCCCGCAACACCCACAGCACCCGGCCTCACCAGCACGCCTGGTACCGGCAGTGTCCTCACGGCCACGCCTGGCACCCCGGCGCAGACCATCGTTGTCGAGAACACCCGCGTCCAGGGCCGCTTCTCCGCCCGTGGACTGCAACTCGAAGCACTCACGCTGAGCGATTATCGTGAGACCATCCAGCGCAACTCTCCCCTCGTGACCCTGCTCGCCCCGCGCAACACGCCCGAAGGTTACTTTGCCCAATGGGGCTGGACCTCCGCCGATGGCCGCACCCGCGTGCCCGACAACGGCACGGATTGGACCGCCTCCGGCGGCCCGCTGACCGCAACGCAGCCTGTGACGCTCACCTGGGACAACGGCCAGGGCCAGGTCTTCGAGGCGGTGATCAGCCTGGACGCCAACTACATGTTCCATGTCGCGCAGCGACTGCGCAACAACGCGACCGAGGCGGTCCAGGTGCTGCCCTGGGCGCGAATCCGTCGCGAGCGGACGCCCCAGGTTGCCGGCTTCTTCATTCTGCATGAAGGCTTCATTGCCGTGCAGGATGGCCGCCTGACCGAGATCACCTACAGCGACGGCAAGAAGGAACAGACCGGCCCCCGCCGCGCCCAGGGCTCCGCCTGGGACAATGAAGCCGCCGAGGGCTGGGCTGGCCTATCCGACAAATACTGGCTGACGGCATTGACCCGCGCCGATGACGGCGTGCGCCTGCGCAGCGCCTTCCGCCACATCCAGGATGGCCCGATTGATCGCTGGCAAGTGGATGTGGCACCGCCCGCGCCCGTGACCATCGCCCCTGGTGCCACGGACATGATGGCCACGCGGCTTTTCGCCGGGGCCAAGGAAGTCCACCTGCTGGATGACTACGCCACACGCCTGCGCATCCAGGATTTCGACAAGGCGATTGATTTCGGCTGGTTCTACTTCATCACCAAGCCATTTTTCTACGGGCTGGACTGGCTGTTCGTGCTCACAGGCAATATGGGCATCGCCATCTTGATCTTCACACTGGGTTTGAAGATCGCCTTCTTCCCGCTGGCGAACAAAGCTTACAAGAGCATGAGCCGCATGCGCATTCTCGGCCCCAAGATGACCGAGATCCGCGAACGCTACAAAGAAGAGCCGCAAAAAATGCAGGGCGAAATGATGGCGCTCTACAAGTCGGAAAAAATCAATCCGGCATCAGGCTGCCTGCCCATCCTGATTCAAATTCCGGTGTTCTTCGCACTCTACAAGGTGCTGTTCGTCACCATTGAGATGCGGCATGCGCCCTTCTTCGGCTGGATCCGCGACCTATCAGCGATGGACCCGACCAATGTGTTCAACCTTTTTGGGCTGATCCCCTTCGATCCGCCTGCCTTCCTGCACCTGCCTGCCTGGGCCATCGCCATGGGCCTGACGATGTACTTCCAGCAAAAACTAAACCCCCAACCGCCCGACCCCATCCAGGCCAAGATCTTTCAGTGGATGCCCGTGATCTTCACCTTCATGCTGGCCAGCTTCCCCGCGGGCCTGGTGATCTACTGGACCTGGAACAACCTGCTCTCCATCACGCAGCAATGGTACATCATGCGTCTGGATGCGAAGGCGCAGGCGGCCAAGCCTCCATCCCAGGGGGGGACCGGCGGAGGCATGGTCGCGGTCAAAAAGTGACGCTCCCTTCCGGGGGGCTCAGCGAAGCGCGCGACGACGAGGAGCGCGCCGCCCTGATCGAGGCCGGGCGCCTGCTCTTCGCCCGCCCCTGCACCTTCTTCACCGCCGCGCAGGGGCTGGACCACCTACCGCCACCCGATGGCATCGAGGTGGCGCTTGCGGGGCGTTCCAACGTGGGGAAATCCTCGCTGATGAATGCGCTGACGGGCCAGAAGGCATTGGCCCGCGTCTCGATCACGCCAGGCCGCACCAAGCAACTCAACTTCTTCAAGCTCGATGAGGGGCAACTCACCCTCGTGGACATGCCGGGCTATGGCTATGCCAAGGCGTCCAAGCTTGTGAAGGAGGATTGGCAGGGGCTGATGTTCGACTATCTGCGCGGCCGGCCCAATCTGCGCCGCGTGATGCTGCTGATGGACAGCCGCATCGAGACCAAGCCCTCCGACACGGCCGTGATGGATTTGCTGGACCGTGCGGCCGTGCCCTTCCAACTCGTGCTGACCAAATGCGATGACGTGAAGCCGGCTGTGCTGGCGGCGCGCCAGGTTGAGGTGCAGGCGCTCGCCCGCAAGCACCCGGCCGGCCACCCGCTGGTGCTCACCACCAGCAGCGAAACGGGCTTCGGCATGGAAAACATCCGCGCGGAACTGGCGGCCCTGGCGGCTTGACGCGCCACCCTCCGCACCCGATAGCCGGGGCAACGGCAAGAGGACGCCCCCATGAATGACGCCATCGCGCAAATGCAGACGCTGATCGGCGCCCTGCCCTACCTCAAGCGCTATGACGATCAGATTGTCGTCGTGAAGTACGGCGGGCACGCCATGGGCGAGGAAGAGAGCGCGCTGCGCTTTGGCCGGGACATCGCCCTGCTGGAGCAGGTGGGCGTGAACCCCGTGGTGGTTCACGGCGGCGGGCCGCAGATCAACGCGATGCTCTCGCGCCTGGGTGTCAAATCCACCTTCGTGCAGGGGTTGCGCGTCACCGACCAGCAGATGGTCGAGGTGGTGGAAATGGTGCTCTGCGGCACGGTGAACAAACAGGTGGCCGAGGCCATCACCCGTGCAGGTGCGCTGGCCGTGGGCATTTCGGGCAAGGATGGCGGGTTGATCCGCGCGCGTCGCGCGACACGCACCATCAAGGACCCGGGCTCCAACATCGAGCAGGTGCTGGATCTAGGCCTGGTGGGTGAGCCGGAGAGTGTGGACACGCGCGTGCTGCGCCTGCTCATCGGCGCGGACATCATCCCCGTGGTCGCACCTGTGGGCGTGGGTGTGGATGGCCAGACCTACAATATCAATGCTGACACCGTTTCGGGCGCGGTGGCCGGCGCGCTCCAGGCCGAGCGCATGCTGATGCTGACCGATGTGCCCGGCGTGCTGGATGCGAACAGGAATTTCATCCCCGAGATGACCGTGGCCGAGGCGCGCGCGGGTATCGCGGCCGGCTGGATCGCCGGCGGCATGATCCCCAAGGTTGAGACCTGCATCTACGCTGTCGAGCAAGGGGTGAAGGGTGCGGTGATCCTGGATGGTCGGGTGCCGCATGCTGTGCTGCAGGAACTCTTCACGGACCGCGGGGCGGGAACCCTGATCAAACCTTGACTCGAGTGGCACAGTAACTGGGCATATGATATGGCTGCATGCGCGCATAGGTAGCATTCCGCTACCCAGCTGGGGGTGGAGGTCAAAAGCTGAGCGTGAGGTGTGCTGAACCTTACAAGACAGAACCTCGCGGACGGGCTCCAGGCCAGTCTGCATGACCCATCGCGGCATCACCGCGCTGATTCTGGGCGCCACCTTCATTATCCTGATGACGCTCGCCATCTCGACGGCACGCAATGTCTCGCGCGGGGATGCGCTGGCGTTCACGGCAGCGCAGGAGACGGTGACGCGCGCGGCGGATGTTGCGCAATCCGTCCTGGACCGTCACCTGCTGCAGGTGGATGGCCGCTTGGTGGGACTCACCGCATGGCTGGGCCAGGGCCTGGTTTCGCGGCAGGAGCCCACCCGCAGCAGCGAGGCTCTTTTGGAACTTACGGCGCGCAGCTACACCCATCGCAACCTCATGCTCGCAGATGGGCGTGGCATGATCTGGGCCTCGGCGGACCCCGCACGGATCGGCGGCCTCCTGCCAATCCCGCGCGAGGCTTTGGCCAACGCCGAGCGCGATCCCGACAGAGGCGTGCTTGTCCCCATGCAGAGCCCGCAGGACGGGCCGCCAGTGTTGCTCATGCTGCGCCGGATTGGCGCCGATGAAACCGGGCAGCCGGTCTTTGGGGCGGCCGAAATCTCCACGGAGATGATCACCAGCGTGCTTGCCCCGATGACCAACCCGCCCCAGTTGAGGGTCCGGCTGGAGAATCTGCAGGGGCTGATCCTGGCGGCCGGGCCGGGGCAGGTTGAACTCACGGGACAGAGCCTGGGCCCCGCACCTTCGGAGCAGGGGCCCGAACTTCAGGTCAGGCTGCGGCAGGATCGCCAATCCAGGGAGCAGGTTTTTGCCGCTGCCCGGCCCTTGGTCGTTCCTGGCCTGGTGGCCGTGGTGGCACTGCCCAAGGCAGTGGCCCTAGGCGGCTGGCCCCTGCTGCGCCTGTCCATCCTGACCGGGCTTGCCATCGCGGCGCTGCTGCTGGCCGCACTCGCCGCCGCTGTCTTCTTTGCCACATGGATTCGCCAGCGCGCCGTGATCGAGCGCGAATCCGCCAATCTGCGCCTGATGGCCGCAGTCGAAAGCCTGCCGGATGCCTTTGTCCTCTGGGACGCCGAGGACCGACTGCTGATCTGGAACTTGCGCTATGCCGAACTCTATAAACCCACCCAGGAAACGCTGAGGCCGGGGCTGAGCTTCGAGGAGGTGGCACAGGGCTGGATTGCGTCGGGCATCCTCAAAACGGGTCAGAACGATGCCCCATGCAGCCTGACGGAGATGCTGGCCTCGCATCACGATCCCGGCCCGGCCGTCGAGGAGGAGTTGCACGATGGACGCTGGCTGCGCGTCGCGCGCCAGCGCATGCCCAGCGGTGGAACCGTGGTCATCCTGACCGACATCACCGCCCTCAAGCACGCCATGGCCGAGCTGGGTGACGCGCGCGACGCTGCGGACCGCGCAACCACGGCCAAATCCAACCTTCTCGCCCATGTCAGCCATGAGTTGCGCACCCCGCTCACCGGGCTGCTTCGCATGGCCGATGCCCTGAAGAATGAAGCAAGCCTTCCTCCCGCCCAACGCCACAAGGCGGGGCTGGTGGGCGCCACGGCCCGGCATCTGCTGGCGCTCGCCAATGAGGTGCTGGACCTCGCCGCGATGGAGGCGCAGAGCCTCACGCTGCAGGCTTCGATCGCCTCCCCGCAGGAGATCTGTGCCGAGGCCATCGCCATGGTGCAACCTTTGGCTGAAGCCAGGCAAGTCAGCCTCGTCTTCACGCATTCCGGCCTGCCTGCGAAAATCGAGGTGGATGCCACACGCTTGCTGCAAATGCTGCTCAACCTCCTCGCCAATGGGGTGAAATTCACGCCACAAGGCACCCAGGTGCAGTTGACTGCCACCGTGCAAGCCACGCCCGAGCGCCTGCGGTTCGAAGTTTGCGACCAGGGGAGCGGCGTGCCCGAATCTCAGCGCACCACACTTTTCCGCGACTTCACTAGGCTGGCATCAGGCCCCACCCCTGAAGGCACCGGGCTGGGCCTGTCCATCACAGCGCGCCTGGCCAGTCTCATGGCAGGGCAGATCGGCTGCACGGACGTGACGCCCCCGCCGGGGGCCTGTTTCTGGTTGGAATTGCCGTTCCGCCGTGCCTCCGATCAGGAGGTGCCGCCGTCATCGGGTGCTGTTCTCGCCCAACGGCACCTGCGGCTGCTTGCGGTGGATGACGCGCCCTCCAATCTGGCGGTGCTGCGCGCCATGCTCTCCAACACCGGCTTCGACCTGGAGACGGTGAGCGAAGGCCGCGCAGCACTGGAAGCGGTCGAGATCGCCGCCCGTGAAGGCCGGCCCTTCGATGCCGTGCTGATGGATGTGATGATGCCCGGCATGGATGGCCTGGAGACCACACGCCGCCTCCGCGCCATGCCCGGCGCGCTGGGCCGCATGCCCGTCATTGCAGTAACGGCAAGCGCCTTCCCTGAGGATATCGCAAAGACCCGCGCGGCCGGCATGCGGGAGCATGTGATCAAGCCGGTGGACCGCGCTTCGCTGCTCAATACCCTCGCAGCCTGCCTCAGCACGGCCCCCACCGATGCGGATGCACCCGATGCGGCCCAGGCGCTGCGACCGATGTTTCTGGCCGAACTCAAGCTGCGGCTGGCACAGCTTGAACAGGCGGCTCAGTCAGGCACCAGTGCCATCGAGGCGGTGCACGCGCTGGCCGGCACGGTGGGCCATCTGGGCCAGCCCGACCACGTCCTGAAGGCGCGGCGGGTCCTCGTCGCCCTGCGTGACGGCTCGCCCGACGCCCAGGCGCTGGTCCTTGCGCTGATGACTGAATTGCGCGCAGCTTTCCCCGAACTGGCCTCGCAGGACGCCTGAGGTCCGCTCAGTCCGGCTTGATCTCGTTCTCCCGGATCACGCGGCCCCAGATGTCGATCTGCCGGTCGAGGAAGGCGCCGAAGGCTGCGCCACCTTCGTTGCGCATCTCGATGCCCATGATGGTGGTCAGGCGTTCGCGCACTTCTGGCACCTCGCTCGCGCGGCGGGTGGCGGCTTCCATGCGGGCCAGGATTGCGGGCGGCGTGGCGGCGGGGGCAAGCAGGCCCCAGAAGGCTTCGGCTTCCACGCCGGGCAGCCCGGCCTCGGCCATGGTGGGCACGTCGGGCAGGCTGGGGCGGCGGCGCGGTCCCATCACGGCCAGGGGGCGTAGAATACCCTGCCGCAGATGCTCAACGAAAATGGTTCCTGTCGCGGCCACCAGATCCGTCTCGCCCGTCATGGCCGAGAGGGCTAGCGGGCCGCCACCGCGATAGGGAACATGCGTCACCTGCATGCGCCCGGCACGCTGGGCCAGCACCATGCCCAGATGCGCCAGGCTGCCATTGCCGATGGTGCCATAGCTGATGGTATCGGGCCGGGCACGCGCGGCGGCCACCAGTTCCTCCATGTTCCGCCAAGGCCGCGAGCGATGCGTCAGCAGCATGTTGGGCGCGGTGCCGATCAACAGGACGGGGGCGAGGTCCCGCCTGGTGTCGAAGCCCATATTGGGAATGAGCGCGGGGTTGGTGGCGTGAGTGTCAAAGACCAGGACAAAGGTCTGCCCATCGGCGGCTGCGCGCGCCACCTGCGCCGTACCCAGCGAGCCCGAGGCGCCGCCGCGATTCTCGACAATGACGGGAACGCCCAGCTCGGCCGAAAGCGGTTGCTGAAACAGGCGGGACATCGTGTCCACGCTGCCACCAGGCGGAAAGGGCGCGATGATGCGGATGGGCCCGTTGGGCCAAGCGGGTTGGGCCAAGGCCGGCCGCGTCAAGGTGGGGGCCGCTAGCAGCGCGGCGGATGACGCAGCAAGGGCACGACGGGTGATCATGCGGTTTCCTCCGGTTGTTGGTGGCATCATGCGGGGATGGCTGGCGTGGCGGCAACCCTGCCCACCCCCGCGCCGTTCACGCGATGACCTGATCCGGAGAATAGCCATGTCACCGCGCACCTATCTGTTCATTGCCCTGTTCTGGCCCGCGTTTGCCTTTGGCCAGCCTGTCCTGCCGCCTGTCGCTGGAGGGCCGCAGCCAGGCGCTGACGGGGTGGTCGAACGCGATGCAGGACCCGCGAATCACCCACCTCGGACGGATAGCCCGCAAACCATCAATCGCGGTACGGATGGCTCAGCGACCGGGCTGGAGCGGCCTGGCGCCACTGGGATTACGCCACAGGGGATGATGGGCAGCGCGACAGCGGGTGCGCGCGAACCACAGGCGCCTTTGGGCGTTCCGCCGCCGGTCAGCAGTGGCAATTAGCGCGCGGCCTGGCCAGGTATATCGGGCGCTCCAGCGGACCAGCGCAGCGGAAAACCGAGCGCGCGGATGATGCCGACCAGCTTGTCCCGCCAGCCCATGGCGTCTCAGGCTGTCCGCGCCACCCCGTCATTGCGTGCCTTGGCCGCGGTCAGCGCGCGGCGAATATCCTGCTCGCACTTGGCCAGCTCGGCCTCGGCGGTTCGCCGCTGTGTCTTGGCCTCATCGGCGATGCGCAGACTGTCCTCGATGGTGCCCACCAGGGCCGCATTGGCCTGCTTGATCGCGTCCATGTCGAAGGTGCCCCGTTCCAGTTCACGCCGGGCCTCGGAATTTCCGGTGCGCAGCGTCTCGGCATTGGCAACGAGCAGCTTGTTGGTCAGGTCAGTGGCCGCTTTCACAGCCTGCCCGGCCTCACGCATGCGGTGGATCGCAAGCGCCTGGGCCAGCTGCTGGCGCCACAGCGGCACCGTATTGGCCAGCACCGACTGGATCTTGGCCGAAAGCGCCTTGTCATTTTCCTGGATCAGGCGGATCGAAGGCAGTGCCTGCATCGCCACTTGCCGCGTCAGGCGCAGATCATGCACGCGGCGTTCGAGTTCATCACGCGCGGCACGGCCGTCGCGCAGCGCCTGGGGGGCCAGGGGGTCGCCCTCCTTTGTGGCGGCAGTTTCCAATGTGGGGATCAGCTCGGCATCGGTGCGCTTGAGCACACGGTCGCCGGCCTCGATATGGTCCGCGAGGGCGTGGAACCAGTCGAGGGTGGCGACATAGAGTCGCTCCAGCCGCTCCACATCTTCCAGAAGCTTGGTGCGGTGCGTGTCCAGACGGTAGCCGATCAGGTCAATCTGGCCGCGCACGCCCTCATAGCGCTGGACGATGGCGGTGGCCTCAGCACCCGCCTTCGTAAAGATGCGTTGAAAGAAACTGGGCTTGGCACCCAACGTCGTCACATCGAAGCCACGCAGCGCTGAGAGCATGGTGGAGAGCGTCTGCCCCGCCTCCCCTGCCTCCTGATTTTGGGCGCCTTCCAGCATGGCATCCGCGGCGACCTGCGCGCGCGATTGCGCGGCGGCGCCGAAGCGAAGGATGGTGCCGGCGTCCTT
>Ga0105045_10001815_pt1 | contig 17631 bp, 15 predicted proteins | sample MAT02_FD_78089 | JGI IMG/M metagenome (GOLD analysis project Ga0105045, IMG submission 78089) | Freshwater microbial communities from Lake Fryxell liftoff mats and glacier meltwater in Antarctica - MAT-02 (megahit assembly) | ecosystem: Environmental > Aquatic > Freshwater > Ice > Liftoff... | reverse complement strand
GAGTGGCCTGCGCCCGAACAGCATTGCCGTACGCAGCGTCGATCTGGGCGAGCGGCTTGTCGCCCTTGCCGATGTAACTGATGTACCCGATGTCCGGGTCTTCGTCCAGCGCAAGGGCCAGCTGCTTGGCAGCGTCGATATCGCCAACCGCTACCAACCGATCTCTGTCGACCGTCTGCGCCAGGTGATTGCCGAGAGCCTGAATATGCAGCTGCTCGCGGCCACTGGTGAAGATATAGGCATGCTTTGGCAGCGTACGGGCGAGGCGATCCGTACGCACTATCGTCTCCCCCAGCCTGCCGCAGTGCCGACATTGCCCGCCGCTGTAACAGTCTCCGTTGTTGTCGCGACCCGCGACCGGCCCGACGACCTGCGGGATTGTCTGCGCTCGCTCACGAGCCAGGCCACGCTGCGCCCGCTCGAAATCATTGTCGTTGACAACAATCCTGCCTCAGGCCAGACTGCGCCTGTGGTCGCAGCCTTCCCAACAGTGCGCCTGGTCACGGAGACGCGCCAGGGCCTCTCGTATGCGCGCAACGCCGGCATCGTCGTCAGCACCGGGGCGATTGTGGTGATGACCGACGACGATGCGACCATGCCGCCAGAGTGGCTAGAGAAGCTGGTTGCACCGTTTGTACGTGATGAAGTGATGATTGTCACCGGGAATGTGCTGCCGCAGCAGCTTGAGACAAAGGCGCAGCATCTCTTCGAGCGCTACGGCGGCCTCGGCCGGGGCTTCGTGCGGCGTGAGTTCACGTCGGCCTGGTTTCGTGCAAATCGTCGCAGCGCAGTGCGCACCTGGGAGATCGGCGCCACAGCGAATGCGGCCTTCCGGGCAAGCATCTTCAGCCACCCACAGATCGGCCTGCTGCACGAGGAGCTTGGCGCGGGCACGCCTACGGGTTGCAGCGAGGACACCTACCTCTTCTACAAGACGCTCAAGGCAGGCTACGTGGCGATCTACGAGCCGCAGGCGTTTGTCTGGCACCGCCATCGCCGCGATATGGCCGGGCTGCGCCGCCAGATCTACAACTACAGCAAGGGCCATATTGCCTACCACCTCGTAACATTCCGCAACGATGGCGACTGGCGTGTCTTGTCGCACATGCTGATCCACATGCCCTCATGGTATCTGCGCAAGCTTAGCCAGCAGCTCAAAGCGAGCATCCGCGGGCGCAACGACTATCCGATCAGCTTGACGCTGACCGAGATTGCAGGCAATCTTGCCGGCCCATTGGCCTTGCTCCAGTCACGCCGTCGCGTGAGCCGCGTGGGCCGCAGCGCGCCCTATCTTCCCGTCGCGCAACGCACGTCAAGCGAGCCAGCGCTCGTACAGGCTCGCAGCGAAGCTATCGAGGTGCTCATTTAATGCATATCCTGCCACAAAAAGGCGACGCCATGGCCAGCAGGCCGCTGCCCATCGCAGCGCAGCTCATCTACGCGCGCGATCTGCTGCGCGAGCTTGTCTCGCGCGACATGAAGATTCGCTACAAGCGCTCGGTGCTTGGCATCGCCTGGACCATGATCAACCCGCTGATGCAGATTCTGATCTTCACGTTTCTGTTCAACCGGGTGCTGCCGCTCAACATCCCCCACTACACCGTGTTTGTGTTCTGCGGCGTGCTGGCCTGGAACTGGTTCCAGACCTCGCTCTACCTGGCTGCGGGCGGCATCACCGAGAACCGCGATCTGGTGCGCAGGCCCGGCTTCCCGGTCGCGGTTCTGCCGGTGGTAACCGTCGCCACGAACATGCTTCACTTCCTGCTGTCGCTGCCGATATTGCTTGTGTGTATACTCATCGATGGGCTGCCGCTCTCGCCCGCGGTGGCGGCGTTCCCGCTGGTGCTGCTGGTGCAGTTTGGGCTAACGCTGGGCCTGGCCTACCTGATCGCGGCCACCCACGTCTTCTTCCGCGATGTGCAACATATCTTGTCGATCGGGCTGAGCTTGCTCTTTTATCTGACGCCTATTTTCTACACGGCCGACCGCGTCCCGGCGGAGTACCAGCAGCTGTATCTGCTTAATCCTATGGCCCAGCTAGTCTCGGCCTACCGTGCGATCTTTCTTCAGGGCATCTGGCCCGATGGTGGCGCGCTGCTAGGGGTGGCCATATTCGCAGTTGCGCTGTTTGCACTCGGGTACACGATCTTTGTACGTGCAAGCTATCGCTTCGTTGAGGAGCTGTGATGCAGGACGCGATTGTCGTTGATGGCTTGAGTAAGCGCTTTCGCCGCCACGGCACGCAGCCGGCGCGCACGCTGAAAGATCTTCTGCTTGGCCGCAACATGCGGCGCAGCGAGTACTTCTGGGGCCTGCGCGATGTCAGCTTCAGCGTGGCCCAGGGGCGCACGGTCGGCTTTATCGGGCCAAACGGGGCGGGCAAATCCACCCTGATGCGGCTTGTGGGCGGCGTAGGGCTGCCCAACAGCGGCAAGGTGCGCACCGTCGGCCGGATTGGCGCCCTGCTCGACCTTGGCTCCGGCCTGCATCATGACCTGACCGGACGTGAGAACATCTTTGTCGGCGGCATCATCGCCGGGATGACGCGCGCAGAGGTGGCCCGCCGCTTCGACGCGATCGTCGACTTTGCCGAGCTTGAGGCCTTTATCGACAGCCCGCTCCGTACGTATAGCACGGGCATGCAGATGCGGCTCGCCTTCGCGGTAGCAGCCCATATTGACCCACAGATCCTGCTGATCGACGAGGTGCTGGCGGTGGGTGATCTGGCCTTCAAGCAGAAGTGCCTGGAGCGGATCAAAAAGTTCAAGGCCCAGGGCTGTACAATCGTGCTCGTCTCCCACGAGTCGTCCCAGGTCCGTCAGCTCTGCGACGAAGTGATCTGGCTGCGCAACGGCGCGGTCAACGCCCACGGCCCCACCGAGCTCGTGCTGAACCAGTACATCACCGAGATGGAAGATGAAACTCGCCGCCGTACGCCCACGCAGGCGCCGACGATGCGGCTACCAATGGGCACCGAGCTGCGCTTAAATCAGAATCGCTTCGGCTCGCTCGAGACCCAGATCGAGGCGGTGCAGCTGCTGAGCCGGCGTGGCTACGAGGTAATCGAGATCGACAGCGGCGACGCCCTCCAGGTCGTGATTGCGTACAACGCGCTTCAGGCTGTTGAGGCCCCGATCGCAAGTGTGAGCATCAGCCGCCCCGACGGCTCGATCTGCTACGATACGAACACAGCGATCGCCGGGCAAACCCTGCCAACCGGCGCAGGCCCCGGCCAGACGGTGTTGCAGATCGAGCGGCTCGACCTGGCCGGCGGCGAGTACTTTGTGAATGTGGGCCTACACGAACGTAACTGGGCCTACACGTACGATTACCACTGGCATACCTACCCACTACGGATTGTGGGCGGGCCAGGCGGCGAAGGCGTGCTCTGCCCGCCCCAGCAGTGGTCGCTGGAGGCCCGCCGAGAAGCCCAGCTGTCGGCCGAGGTAGCTGGCCAGTAAAGCTCCACCTACGCGTCGCTGAAGTCGCGGACCAGCCATATGGTGACACATAATGCACGCCCAGAGTCCAGCTCAGGTTGATGTTGTTATCCCTACGCGCAATCGCGGGGCGCTGATCGAGGCGGCAATCACTAGCATTCTCGCCTCCGACTACACCGCCTTCACCCTCTGGGTAGTAGACCAGAGCGACAATGATGCCACGGAGCAGACCGTACTCGGCTTCGCCCGCGCAGACAGCCGGGTCCGCTATCTGCGCCTTGCGTCGCACGGGATCAGTGCGGCGCGCAACAGCAGTGTGGCAAGCAACACCGCAAGCTTTATTCTGTTCACCGACGACGACTGCCACGTGACAGCGGGCTGGATTGGCGCTCTGGTTGCCGAGCTGAGCCAGCCTGGCGTCGCGGCGATCTTTGGCCGGGTGCTCCCCGAGCGCTCCGAGCTCCCGCAAGGCGCTCAGGTCTCGCCCTCGATCACCATGGCGACGAAAACCGCGACGACCCGCATGGTCTACGAGGGCAACCGCTTTAATCTCGGCTTCGGCCATGGCGCCAACATGGCCATTCGGCGTGAGACGTTCGATCAGCTGGGGGGGTTCGACGAGCTGCTCGGCGTGGGCGGGCCGCTGCGCTCCTGGGAGGACCGCGATTTCGGCTACCGTATTCTGGCCGCAGGCGGGCGGATCGTCTATACGCCCGATGCGGTGCTGTTCCACCGGCACTGGCGCGGCTGGAACGAGCTGCGCCGGGTCAGCCGCGACTATGCGCTCGGCGCTGGGGCGGCTGCGGCAAAGTACCTGCGCTGTTACGACATCGGTGGGTTTGTCGTGCTCGGTGAGTGGCTGCTCAGCCAGGGCCTGCGCCAGATCATCTCCGGGCTCCTCAAGTGGCGCAGCTGGCAGAAGGTTTACGTGGGCCTTCAGCAGCTCATCTTTCCCTGGGTCGGGCTCGTCTATGGGCTGCGTCACGCGGTTGATCGCAAGCGCGGCCTGTATCAGAGCCCGCAGGTGCGCCCCGATACCCCCGCGCCGTCCAAGTCAACCCTCGCCTGATGAGGCGCTACACGACCCAAGCCCCCTGCGAGCAACGTCGCGGGGGGCTTGGGCCATCTCTCAGGGTGTGGTCGTAGGGCGCATCAGCAGATACGCGAACAATGTTCGGCGTGCTCGATGAGCGTGTACTATACTTCAGGCAGCACAAAGCCCACCGCGCCGCCGTTTGCGTGAGCGGCGCACGGCCACCGGCAGCGGCGATGTGATGGGAGTAACGGACGCGCACCAGAGGAAGGCGAGAATGGTCACCCCAAAGGATCTCGTTGATGCACAGCTTTATACGAGCGACGACGCGGTGATCGAAGACGCAGTGCGACACCTGCTACGCGCGCGTCCCGACTTGCGCATAAGCCTGGCGATCTACCGCTACCAGCATGAGGCGATCTCGCTTGCCAAGGCTGCCAGCCTCGCCGGGGTGAGTTGGCCGCAGATGCGTGAGATCATGGTCGAGCGTGGCGTGACCCTGCGCCTGGGGCCAGAGTCGCTCGACGAGGCCCGCGCCGAGGTGGAGGCGCTGCGCCGGGTACTTCCGTGAGCGTGATCAGCAACACGACTGTGCGCTCAAACTTCGCTCGCATCGGCGAGCTTCCACTTCTGCAGCGCCTGTTTGGGCAGCTCTATCTGCCAACGGCCGAGGAGGAGTTGCGTCACTTTGGGGCGATGTCGTCAGGGCTGCATCGTGGCGAGCGAGCATGCCTGGCTATCGCTAGTCGGAGAACCTGGCTGCTGCTTACTGATGATCGCGCCGCGAGGATGGAGGCCCAACGTCAGATGATCACAATCTCTGGCTCAATCGGCTGCCTTGTGCTGGGAGTCGAGCGCAAGCTTGTCACCCTTGATCAGGCCAATGGTTGGCTCGCGGCTATGATCGCGCAAGGCTACCATGCGCCATTGACGGATCTGGTTGCGCTTTTGAAAACTGACAAACAAGAGTGAGCGGCATAATTGCATCCGTCGCTGCTGCGCGCCGGGCCGCTCACCAGCTGTGCGTGCGAGCGCATCGTCATCCCCGCAGCTGATAGCCGGGCAACGCTCACCGTCCACCGTCCACTGTCCTGGTGCCGTCCACCGTCCCGCCACTAGGCCCATGGTATAGGCCTTGCTTCTGCCCAAGCTGGGCCGGAAATCTGTGGCATCTGTGGACAACATACCCGGCCCGGGGAGAGCTATGACCGCGACGCTCTGGTACGGGATTGTTGGCGCCGTCCTTGTGCTGATGGCCCTTGGCGGCTCGCTGCTACGACGCCTGCCGATCAGCAGTTCACTGCTCTATCTGCTGGTCGGGATCGCCATCGGCCCGGCGGGCCTGGGGCTGCTACGGCTTGATCCGCTGGCCGACGCAGGGCTGCTGGAGCGGCTTAGCGAGATCGTCGTGCTCGTCTCGCTCTTCACGTCGGGCCTCAAGCTGCGCGCCACGCTGCGCGACCCGATCTGGCGCATCCCGCTGCGGCTGGCGCTGATCAGCATGCTGCTCACCGCCGGGATGGTCGCCTTGGTGGGCGTGGTCGGCCTTGGGCTCTCGCTCGGCGCCGCCGTGCTGCTCGGCGGTATCCTCGCCCCAACCGACCCGGTGCTCGCCTCCGACGTGCAGCTGGACCGCCCCACCGACAACGACCGGCTGCGCTTTGGGCTCACCGGCGAGGCGGGGCTCAACGACGGCACGGCCTTCCCGCTGGTGATGCTCGGGCTGGGCCTGCTCGGGCTGCACGAGCTGGGCACCTTTGGCTGGCGCTGGCTGCTGGTAGATGTGCTCTGGGCCACCGGCGCGGGGCTCGCGGTTGGCTGGGGCCTGGGCCAGCTAATCGGGCGCCTGGTGATCTATTTGCGGCGCACCCACAGCGCGGCGGTGGGTCTGGACGACTTTCTCGCCCTCGGGCTGATCGCGCTCGCCTACGCGGTGGCCCATCTGCTGCACGGCTATGGCTTTCTCGCCGTGTTCGCCGCCGGGCTTGCGCTGCGCCAGATCGAGCTAAGCGCCAACGCCGACAAGCCGCCTGAGGTGTCCGAGGTAGACGCCGGGCCAGGCTCTGCCACGGAGCTAGCCACCGACGCGACGCACGCGCCGGCCTACATGGCGCAGAAGGTGCTGGGCTTCAACGAGCAGCTGGAGCGGATCGGCGAGGTAGCGCTGGTGGTGCTGCTCGGCAGCCTGCTCGTGCCGCTGCTCGCGCTCGTGCCGACGGCGGCGCTCTGGTTCGTGCCCGTGCTGCTGCTCGTCATTCGCCCGCTGGCCGTCGTTCTGGGCCTGCTCGGCTCGCAGACAGGGCGCAGCCAGCGCGCGCTCACCGCCTGGTTCGGCATCCGTGGCATCGGCTCGGTCTACTACCTTATGTATGCGCTCACCCACGGGGTGACGGGGCCGCTCGGGCAGCAGCTGGCCGCGCTCACCACCGTGACGATCACCGTCTCCATCGTCGTCCACGGCATCTCGGTGACGCCGCTGATGCGGCGCTACCGCCACAAAGAGGCGGCCACGCAACAGGCCCAGGGGGTGGAGCTGCCCTCGTAAGTGCGCGCCTGCGGCAGTACACAGCAAAACGCCCCCCACAGCCGAGGCCGTGGGGGGCGTTCTCATCTCTCAGGGTGTGGTGCCAAAGGCCGGGCTCGAACCGGCGACCCCCGCATTTTCAGTGCGATGCTCTACCAACTGAGCTACCTTGGCTCAGGGCTGCACCTAACGCTTCTGGTGGGCGATGACGGTTTCGAACCGCCGACACCCTCGGTGTAAGCGAGGTGCTCTACCGCTGAGCTAATCGCCCGGAGAGATCTGGTGCTCAGGAAGGGACTTGAACCCTTACGACCATGGTTAGGTCACTAGGCCCTCAACCTAGCGCGTCTGCCAATTCCGCCACCTGAGCGTTGTTACTCCGAGGATTATAGCGAGGCAGCCTGGATTTGTCAAACGCCAATCCGCGCCCGCAGCGCGGCCAGCTCGCTGTCGAGCCGCTGGCAGAGAGCGGCCCGCGCGGCGGGGGGCAGAAAGCTGGCCCTGGCGGCGGTGAGCACAGCGTCGCACAGCTCGTCGGCGCCAAAGCCGAAGTGGGTTGCCGCGCGGCGGTACTCCTCGGTGAGCGTGGTATGAAAGAAGGTCGGGTCGTCGGAGTTGAGCGTCACAGCTACGCCGGCCTCGCGCAGCCTGCGCAGCGGGTGCTGCTCCCAAGAGCCGACGGCGCCGGTGAGCAGGTTGCTGGTGGGGCAGACATCGAGCACCACGCCGCGTGCGACGAGCATGGCGAGCAGCGCGGGGTCGTCGACGCTGCGGATGCCGTGGCCCAGCCGCGTGCAGCCCAGGGCCTCTACGGCGCCCCAGACGCTGGCCGGGCCAACCACCTCGCCTGCGTGGGCCATCAGCCCGAGGCCGGCCTTATGGGCGGCGGCAAAGTGGGGCGCGAAGGGCTCGGGCGGGTGGCCAATCTCCTGGCCGCCGATCGACCAGCCCACCACGCCGAGCGGCCGCGCGGCGCGGGCGACCTCCAGCACCGCCCAGGCGGCCTCGGTGCCGTAACCACGCCCGTAGTCCAGGGCGAGCCGCACCACGGTGCCGGCCTCGCGCTCGGCGCGGGCGAAGCCAGCCATCGCACCCGCGATCGCCTCGTACAAATCCACGCCGCGCGTAATGTGCTGCATGGGCGAGATCATCACCTCGGCGTAGCGCACGCTCTGGGCCGCCAGATCCAGGCCCAGCTCGTAGGCCAGGCGCTCAAAATCCTCGCCGCGCACCATTGCTCGCGCCAGCCCCATAAACACGCTCAGAAACTCGCCAAAGTCGCGGTAGCGAAAGAGCGCGGCCACGCTCTCCTCGTCGTGCGCGGGCAGTGAGACGCCATTCCGCTCAGCCAGGTCGATCAGCGTGCGTGGCGTGATCGTGCCCTCCAGGTGCAGGTGCAGCTCCACCTTGGGCATCAGGGTGATGAACTCGTCGAGCGGTTGCGTCAGCACGGGCGTTTTCCAGTTGGCGGTTGACGTTTCGCGTTAATTGATACCCGAGTCGCGCAGGCGCTCGGCGTTGTCGTGAACCACGAGCGCGTCGATGATCTTGGCGAGGTTGCCGTCCAGCAGGCCCGGCAGGTTCGAGAAGCTCTGGCCGATCCGATGGTCGGTCACGCGGTCCTGCGGAAAGTTGTAGGTGCGGATCTTCTCGGCCCGCTCGCCGGTGCCCACCTGAGCCAGCCGCGAGGAGCTAAGCTCGCGATCTTTCTTCGCCTGCTCGCGGGCGTAGACCTTGGCGCGCAGCACGGTCATCGCCTTCTCACGGTTCTTGATCTGCGAGCGGCCATCCTGGCAGGTCACGACGATCTCCTCCGGCGTGCCGCCTTTGTAGACCAGCCGCACCGCCGAGTCGGTGGTGTTCACGCCCTGGCCGCCGTGGCCGCCGGAGCGAAACACATCGGTGCGCACATCCTCGTGCTTGATCTCAACGGCGGTTGGCTCTACCTCTGGGAGCACCGCCACGGTGGCGGTGGAGGTGTGGATGCGGCCACGCGCCTCGGTGGCGGGCACGCGCTGCACGCGGTGGACGCCGCCCTCGTACTTGAGCACGCTGTACGCGCCCTCGCCACTGATCTCGAAGACGACCTCTTTGAAGCCGCCGGGGCCGTTGTCCACGGCGTTCTGAAGCTCCACCTTCCAGTTGCGCAGCTCGGCAAAGCGCAGATACATGCGGTACAGGTCGGCCGCAAACAGGGCCGCCTCGTCGCCGCCCTCGCCCTGACGGATCTCGAAGATCACATCCTTCGAGTCGTTCGGGTCCTGGGGCAGCAGCAGCAGCTTGATCTGGGCCTCCAGCTGCTCCAGCTGGGCGCGCTTTGTGCTCAGCTCCTCCTGGGCCAGCTCGCGCATCTCGGCGTCGTCGGCGCTCTCGTTAAAGAGCGTATGCGCCTCCTCTACGGCGACGCTCGTCTGCTTGTAGCTGCGATAGGCCATCACTACCGCCTCTAGCTCGCGCTGCTCGCGGGCGTACTGCTGGAGCAGCGCAAGGTTGCTTGTCACCTCTGGCTGGGCCAGGAGCTCGCCAAGGGCCTCGTAGCGCTGCTCCACACTGGCAATTTTATCGAACATATGAGCGATATTCCTTTGGAATAGCGGATTGCCATTATAGCATGGCGATCAAGGGGGTAGCGAGAGATATGAAAAGGCACGGACGCGGCAAGCGTGTGCTTACCGAGACCGTGCCGTATGGGTATAGGGTGGCTAGAAGCCCTTGGACAGCTTCTTGCGGCGGTTGCGCTCCGCGCGGCGGCGCTTCTCCTTGGCCTGCTCGCTCTTCGAGACGAAGTGCATCTTCTCACGGAAGGTCTTCGTAATACGCTCGGAGACGACGCCCTTGTTGAAGCGACGGATCAGCTGCTCGACGGTCTCGCCGTCACGACGTTCTACTCGCATAGCTCTGCCAACCGATATCTGCGACTACCACGCGGGTAGCCTGGCTCGCTGTTGGGCGTGGGACATCGCCCGGCTCAGGTACGCACGAGATCGGTTGTCTTGCTCACCCCCTTTGCGGTGGATTTGGTGTGGCCCCGTGCAAGCAACAGAGCGAAATGATCAGCACCGTAGACAAGTATAGCCGATCCCGCGTCTGGGTGCAAGATAGCATAGACAAACAGAACTCCCGTGCTATACTAGGCCCCACGGGCGGACGAGCGGCGTCTGCTTGCCGGCGCGCAGCGCTGGAACCGCAGCAAGGAGCACGGCATGGCTGGGGTACGGGTACTAGTAGGGACACGCAAAGGCGCGTTTATCCTCACATCCGACAGCACGCGTGAGCGCTGGGACGTCAGCGGCCCCCACTTTGCGGGCTGGGAGATCTACCACGTCAAGGGCTCGCCCGTCAACCCGAATCGGCTCTATGCGTCACAGTCCAACGGCTGGTTTGGTCAGCTGATCCAGCGCTCCGACGACGGCGGCGCAACCTGGGAGCCGGTTGGCAATGGGTTTGTGTACGACGGCATCCCCGGCACGCATCAGTGGTACGACGGCACGCAGCACCCCTGGGAGTTCACTCGCGTGTGGCACCTTGAGCCATCGCTCACCGATGCAGACACCGTTTACGCCGGGGTCGAAGACGCCGCGCTGTTCCGCTCCGTGGACGGGGGTATGACATGGCAGGAGCTCTCCGGGCTGCGCCAGCACACCTCGGGGCCTTCCTGGCAACCTGGCGCCGGTGGCATGTGCCTGCACACAATCAAGCTCGACCCGAGCAACCCCGCGCGGATCTTCGTCGCCATCTCGGCGGCAGGCGCCTTCCGCAGCGACGACGCCGGCACAACCTGGCAGCCGATCAACCGCGGCCTGCGCTCTGAAGGCATCCCCGACCAGGATGCAGAGGTGGGCCACTGTGTCCACAGCATTACGCTGCACCCCTCGCGCCCCGACGTGCTGTTCATGCAGAAGCACTGGGACGTGATGCGCAGCGACAACGCCGGCGAGCTGTGGCACGAGGTGAGCGGCAACCTGCCCTCCGACTTCGGCTTCCCGATCGCCGTCCACGCCCACGAGCCGGAGACAATCTATGTCGTGCCGATCAAAAGCGACTCTGAGCATTTCCCACCCGATGGCAAGCTGCGCGTCTACCGCAGCCGCACGGGCGGCAACGAGTGGGAGCCGCTCACCAACGGCCTGCCGCAAAGTGATTGTTATGTCAATGTGCTGCGCGACGCACTCGCCGTAGACGAGCTCGACTCGTGCGGGATCTACTTCGGCACTAGCGGCGGGCAGGTCTACGCCTCCGCCGACAGCGGCGACAGCTGGGCGCCCATCGTGCGTGATCTGCCGGCGGTGATGTCGGTGGAAGTGCAGACGCTGCCATGATTCGTGTTCTGCTTCCGGCACATCTGCGAACGCTGGCGCGCCTCAAAGGCGAGCTAGAGCTCCAGGTGGAGGCCCCGATCACACAGCGCTCCGTGCTCGACGCGCTGGAGGCCAGCTACCCGATGCTGCGCGGCACGATCCGCGATCAGGTGACGCAGCAGCGCCGCGCGTTTGTGCGCTTCTTCGCCTGCGAGCAGGATCTGTCGCACGAGCCGCCGGACGCCCCGCTGCCCGACGCGGTCGCCGCCGGCACAGAGCCATTTTTGATCGTGGGGGCTATCGCCGGGGGATGATACTCGTGTGGAAGTAGATACTGACCTGGACAGGAGGAGGCTAGGGTGCGCAAGATTATCGTGTCCGAGTTTATGTCGCTGGACGGTGTAGTGCAGGCACCTGGCGGGGCGGAGGAGGATACCGAGGGTGGATTTCAACAGGGCGGCTGGACAGTGCCATACTGGCACGATGACATCGGCACGCACTTTGACGCAGTGATGAGCGAGAGCGACGTGATGTTGCTTGGGCGCAAGACCTGGCAGATCCACGGCGGCGCTTTCGAGCCGATGGAAGCTGGCGACCCGTTTGGCGATCTGCTGAACAGTATCGCGAAATACGTCGTCTCGACCACGCTGACGGACGTGTCGGCGTGGCGCAACTCGACGCTGATCAACGGCGATGTGGTCGCGCAGGTGCGCGCGCTTAAGGCGCAGCCAGGCAAAAACATTCTCATCGATGGCAGCAGCGTCCTGGTGCAGACCCTCGCGCGCCACGATCTGGTCGACGAGTACCATCTGCTGGTGTATCCCGTAGTGCTCGGCGGCGGCAAGAGGATCTTTCCCGATGGAACACGGCTCGATCTCACGCTGGTCGCGACTCACGCTTTGCCGTCAGGCGTAGTCATGCTGCATTACATTCGCACGCGTTCCTGATGAAACAAAGAGCTTCAGCTCGGGCGTAGTTGCGCTGATCGACCAGCCCGCCTGTGTAGGTCGCATCCATATCACATAGATGCTTCGCTGCGCTCAGCATGACATGCGGCCCATCACCCAGGCATGCCGCAGGCCGGGAAAGTGGGCGCGCTGCGCTGCGTCGAGATGCTTGATCGCGTACCGGAGCAGCGTGCGCGGCATGCGTGCAGCGTGCGTATCCAGGAAGCGCAGGAACCGCTGTAGGTTTCGAGCTGCTCGATAAAGCGCTCGGCGCGCATATGCTCAGGCATTGTGCATCCTCTCGTCCATCGTCCGCTCATACACCACAACCTGCCAGGGGCCGCTGCTATGCTGGAGCCGCAGGGTGAGCCCAGCCCGGCGCGCCTCCGCGTCGACAGCGGCAGTGGGGTGGCAGAAGAGGCGGAAGGCGCTGCGCTCGATCGCGAGGCCCAGGTTCACCGCGCGGACGCCCGCACGCACCCACCAGACGTCGCGCGGGTAGACGAGCCCGAGCAGCCGGGTGGTGTGTGCCGCAGCTGCCCCAACCAGGGCTGGCATATCTGGGTAGCAGCAGACCACCCGGTCGAGCACGACGATCTCGGCGGGGGCCACGCGTGCGTCCAGCGCGACAAAGTCGCCGTGCATGTAGGTGACGCGCTCGGCGTGGCCCAGGCGCACGCTCTCGCCCCGCGCTGCGGCGAGGTACGCCGAGGAGGCGTCGATATCGGTTGCCTGGGCGGCCCCTGCCCGCAGCAGCTCGTGGTGGACCACACCTACGCCCCCGCCGATGTCGAGCACGCTTGCGCTGGCCACGCCTGCGGCGCACAGCGCATCTACAAGCAGCCGGGTTGTGCCCTGCGGGCCACGGCGCTGGTAACGCGCCAGGCGGCGGGCGGCATCGCGGCGATCAAAGAGCTGCTCGGCATCCTGGCAGTGATGGCAACAGCTCATGGTTTTTTCCTAGCGACTTTGCGTTGAAGTAGGGCTACGTCATGGTCGGCGCTCTTGCCAGAACCAGGCGGTTGAAACCGCGGCGGCAGGGCCTGCGGTCGAACGTCGGCCTGCGCCGATGCGTCCGGACCCGCCCGCCTGCGCGGGCGTCCGGCGCACCGCGCCACCACGGCGCGCGTGTACGCGCCTGCCTCCCGACAATGACCTAGCCCTAGCGTTGAAGCGCCCGGCTTGCAGGTTCGGCGCACATAGCAAACAATAGCAGTTCCCTGCCCGACGCGATGGTTTGAACCACGACATCCAAACGAGGCCAGGCCCCCAACCATGAGCAAGCCGATCATCAGCCGTTGCATGGGCCTGCTCTACGCTATATAGGCGGCGGCGAGGCAGCGTGGGCAGAGGCCGAAGAGCTCGACCAGGTGCGCGTTGATGCGGAAGCCGGTGCGCTGCTCAAGCAACTCGACGATGCTCTGCATGCCGCAGTTATCGAAGCGCTCCATGGCGCCACAGCGCGTACAGACAAGGTGGTGCCCGTGGCCGACGCCCAGGCTATAGCGGTGGCACTCATCCAGCCCGTGAATGCGCTGGAGCAGGTTCAGGTCGCAGAGCAGCCGCACGGTGCGGAAGATGCTGGCGATGCCAGGCGACTCGCCCCGTATGATCAGCCACTGCTCAAGCTCCTGCACGCTAAAGGCGCCCTGGTGAGCCGTGGCGGCCTTGAGCACCGCGAGGCGCGGCCCAGTCACTTTGTAGCCCGCCTCGGCCAGCTGCTCGGCCAGGTCGGTCACCGCCGACGGCAGCGTCTCACGGCGAGCATCAAGAAAGCGGCTCACTGATCCTGCCCTCCCGTGGGCGCTGGCGGCCCCTGCCGCCAGGCTGCTGCCAGATTGTACCATTGCCCTGTATGGGCGCGGGTGCCAGCACCGGGCGGTTGGAAACCGCGTCGGCCGGGCCTGCGGCCGCGCGTCGGCCTGCGCCGACGCATCCAGATACGCCCGCGCAGGCGGGCGCGTGAACGCGCGCCCGCCTGCCGCCCATGACCTAGCGCTTCACCTCCACGCCGAGCAGGCCGAGCAGCACCTTGTAGGGGTCGGGGTTCTCGGGGTGGGCCTCGAAGCGGGCGCGCTCGAACCACTGCACCGTGTAGGGGTTGCCCTGGATCGTCTCGGTCTGCGGCTCGCTGAGGGGCAGCCCGAACAGGGCGATGCTCTCGGCGAGGCTGTAGCCGGGCTGCCCGTCGAACTCTAGCCCCTTGGAGCGGAAGTAGCCAAGGAAGGGCGCGCAGAGGCTGTGGCCGGTCTCGGCGAAGAAGAGGCAGCCGCCCGGCGCGCCGCCAAGCTTGCCGAAGCCCTGCCAGTCGCGGCCCTGGCGGCGCAGCACCTCGTCGCTGAGGCGGCCGAGCAGCACATCGTAGGGCCGGCCATTCTCGGGGTGCAGCTCCAGACGGTTGCGCTCAAACTCTTGGGCCTGGAACGCCCTGCCCTCGATCGTCACGGCCTGCTGCGGGCTGATCGGGAAGCCGAACACCGGCAGGCCGCCGTTCTCGCGCCAGTAGGTGAGGATGCGGCCGCAAACTTGGTAGCCCGTCTCGGGGAACGTCTGGCACTCGCCAGATGGTGCAGGTGGCGGCGCCACGACGCGGCCAACCTCGTTGCGGAAGCGGTCGCTCAGCTCTTTTGTGAGCCGCAGGTAGAGATCGCCGTACAGCTCGCTCGGCTCGATATGGCTGCCCTCAAAGAACTCGTTGAAGCTGGTGAGCACCACCGCCTGGGCGCTGCGATCAATCGCCGTCTGCCAGGTGCCGCGGTAATACTCGCCGCCCTGCCGGTCGCGGGCGTGGCCGTTGCGGTAGCGCAGATCGTCGTAGCCGGGCATCACCGTGGCTACAAAAGGGCGACTCTGGCCGTTGGCGCTATTCCACTGCTCCAGGCGGCGACCGTACGAGCGCATGGCCACGCCGGGCGCTGTCTCCCAGGTGATGTCGAAGTAGTAGAGCGCGTCGTAGGCTTCGAGGAAGCTAAAGTTGTCGGTGCCGCCAAACCAATACTGCTCGCGGCCGGGGTCGGCGCGGTTGCGTAGCTCGCGCCATGTCTCCACGCCGCCGAGCGAGGGCGGGTTGAACCAGAAGACCACAGGCTTGCCCTGGAAGCGCAGGTAGTTGGGCTGGCTGAAGAAGTCGCGCTTCATTACGTCAAGCGCGCGGGCCAGGCCAGCGACGCTCTTGAGCGGTCCCCAGGCCGACTGGTCGGGGATGAGCGCCACCTGGAGGTCGCGGCCATTCTCGCGGGCCAGCTCGATCAGGCGGCGGCAGCGCGCGTTAAGCCGATCCTCGTCGGGGCCGTACCAGGTGCAGATCAGCGCGTCGAGGCCGGCGTCGTCGGCCTGCTGCACATGGCGGCGGAGGGTGGCGTCGTCGCCGCCGGAGTAGCGGGGCGCTGGCAGATCCGCCATGCGGTCGTAGCTCCAGTCGGAGGGCTCCCACCAGGGGTAGTAGAAGGCCATGATCGGGCGGTCGGCGACAGCGCGGGCGGGCGCAGGGGCGCCAAGAAGTGGGGCCAGGGCGGCGAGGGCAAGCAGCGGGGCGAGCCAGCGCGAGTGACGAAGTGCGCTCATGCGATCTCCTTCTTCGGCAGGCGCCGAGATCGCGGGCATTCTACCCTATCGCGCCCCGGCACGGGCAGGCGGCGCGGCGCTCACGCTTCCAGCCGTGCTCGCGTCGATCCAGGCAGCGCTGGCATGCGACCCCGCTCCGGGGTAACTGCGCTAATCCTGGGGCATCACGCGCGACGGGATGGCCGGGAACAGGGCATCGAGCAGTGTGAGCGCCTCCTCCTTGGCCCGCACATCGGGGAGGGCGTGGCGCAGCTCGGCCAGGCTACGGTAGCCGAAAAGCAGCTGTGTAAAGACCAGGGGCGGAAAGGCGGCCTGCGCAGGCTCACCCCAGAGCTGCGGTCGCCAGGGCGCCACCTCGGCCAGCCGCCCGCCCGCGAAGCGCAGCCGCAGCCCATCACGGTAGAAATCTAGCTGCAGGTCGCCGCTGTGGCCCGCTAGCACCGAGCCCGCCAGCCGCCGCTCCAGCTCGGGGGCGATCAGCTGAAGGAAGGCGGGCAGGTCGGGCACGCGCACGTACCAGGCATAGGGCTGCGGTGGCCGGGGCACCAGCGCCTCGCCAAGGGCCGCATAGGCTGGGTGGCAGCGGCCCAGCCCGAAGCTCACATTAGTCGGCGTTGGCGCGTCGGGCTTGAAGGTCGGCATCGTGTGCGCGTAGGCCTGGAGCAGCCGCAGCAGCGACGGCATCAGCGCCACCAGCGACACGCCCGCCTCCACCGCCAGGCCCACCACGTTGAGCGCCTCGGCCCAGCGCAGCTTCCTGGTGAGCACGTAGCCAAGCGGCCGGTCGTCGCCGCCGACGATCAGCGCGGTCTGCCAGTAGCCGCCAGAGTAGTCCTGGGTCGCGCCGTCGTGGTTCCAGCGCAGGTAGGTCTCGTCGAGCGTGGCGGAGACCAGCGAGGGCGTCCCGCTGTGGTAGGTCGCCTGCTCGTGCTGGTAGAGCCGCAGCACCAGCGGCAGATCGGCGGGGGTGATCGGGCGCAGGCTGTACGGCTCCGCCGTACCAGGCTTCAGCTTCGGGATCGCGTCGAACCAGAGCGTGCGCTCGCCATCAAGGTCGAGGGCGTACTCGTAGCCAAACTGGCGATAGTAGAAGGGGATGCCGGTGATGCCCTGGAGCAGATCGCCGCGTGCGGCGCTGCGGGCGTGGATCAGCTCGAACAGTGCGCGCACCAGCCCGCGGTTGCGATAGTCGGGGTGGCTCGCCACCAGCTCGGGGCGGCCCACCGCAAACGGGATGCCCGCGTAGCTCCAGGTTGCCCGCAGCAGACAGGTGGCTGCCACGATGCGGCTAGTGGCGCGCTCCTCGACGACGGCGAAGTCGCCGGGGCCGATCAGGGGGTGCCGCCCGCTCATGGTGTCGCGGGTGTAGCTGGCAATCCAGAGGTTCGGCGGCTCGTCGGCGGCGTCGCGGAAGACATGGCTGTAGAGCTGTATGATCCCTGCGCAGTCGTCGGCGGACGACCAGCGCAAAAGCAGGCCATCGTCGAGCTCGCGTCGGTACTGGGACGCCTGGGCCACCGTATGCTGTTCCATGCTACCTCAAGAATTTCGCAGTTCGCCGTTTCCACGTCCCCAAGCGCAAACTGACACTGGTAACTGATTCCTGCCGCCTGACTACTGCTCCTGGGCAAGCGCCGCATAGACCTCGGGGCAGTGGCAGGGCACAATGCGCACGTCGGGGCGGGCCTGGCCGAAGGCGTGGAGCGCCGCCAGCGTCGCCGTCACGGCGCGGGGGTCGTCCACGATCAGGTTGGTGATGCGGGCCGGCGGGCGCTGCTCACGGATGGAGCGGCTGGTCCAGGCCCCATCTGCGGCGAGCAGCACG
>Ga0105045_10001814_pt1 | contig 17638 bp, 14 predicted proteins | sample MAT02_FD_78089 | JGI IMG/M metagenome (GOLD analysis project Ga0105045, IMG submission 78089) | Freshwater microbial communities from Lake Fryxell liftoff mats and glacier meltwater in Antarctica - MAT-02 (megahit assembly) | ecosystem: Environmental > Aquatic > Freshwater > Ice > Liftoff... | reverse complement strand
CCTTTGAAGTAAAGCTTGGCTTCAACAGCATTTGTGTCGGTCGCGTCAACGTTCTTGGGGGCTACAAGTGCGGCCAATTTGGCGATCCGAGGGTCGTCTCCTTCGCCACCAAGCTCAGGATTTGGCCCAAGCTTGCATCCATCCCAGCTGACCAAAATAAACTGGTCTGATGGAAAGTTCTTTCGAAACCAAGCCAATTCAGCTGTTTCAGAAAAGGACTTTGGGAGCCAGTCTTCGACTTTATTGACGTTGCTTTGGATCGCTTTGCCGGCGCCAAAGAACGCAAACGGCACGCACGTCAAACTGGCGATGAGGATTAACCACCCCCAACGGTCGTAAAACGTTTTTCCACCAACTGACGGTTGTTGCACTGTGTAGCCTTTCGACTTCGTAGCCTTTCGACTTCGCAGCCACGGGTCATCCGAAGCCTTTTACTATCATCGCGACTGAATAAGTCTTAGGAGTTTACTAGAACTCGAACGTTTTCGACAGTTTGAAAATCAAGCACTTCAAAAGAAAAGTAGGCTAAAAAAAACCCAAAAGTAATGCTAGGGCGGGCCAATTTTGCCCCCCACGACTCCCTCCGTTTTGCTAGCTTCAATATTCCTTTAAAGCGCCTTCCTAGTTCGTCATCGTCTTTTGGAAGCACGTTAACCTAGGAATTTGGCGTCGATTTCCGCAAAACTTGAGCCGAATAGGCCAAAAAGCTTTCCACAGGGCCTGATGCGAAAAATACCGAATTCCCGAAAAAATAGGTACTCACCTCGCTTTTCACGAGCGGCGGAAGGGAGTATAGTTCATTCGTAGTCGGTTGTTGAAATTGAGTCTCAACAAACATAGCGTTCGTTGCCGAATAGTATGATTGTCGAAATCGACTTCCGAAAACCATGCGATTTCACCAATTCGAAAACTTTCCAGTCTGTGGTTCCATGATTACTGACTCGGTTCCCCTCCCAATCGAATATTTGCAGCCTGAATGCCACGGCACCATCGTCGAGATGTGCGGGCAACCGTGTCAAATGCAACGGTTGGCGGAATTGGGAATACGTCAAGGGTGCAAAGTCCGAATGGTTTGCCAAGGCGAGCCGTGCTTGATCTGCATCGAAGGTCGACGTATTAGCTTGCGTCTTGGCGATTCCGCAGACATCTTCGTTATCCCAGCTGCTGGATAATGTCACTCCCCAAGATTAGTTTGGACGAACTCCAACGGGGTGAGTCAGCCGTCATTGCTGAAATCATTGGCGATGATGTTGTTGCCAGTAGACTCATGGAGATGGGGCTCATTGAGGACGAGCCGATCGCGATGGTTGGACGAGCCCCGATGGGCGATCCTACCGAATACGCTGTCCGAGGTTATCGCATCAGCTTGCGAAAAAGCGAATCCGTTCGAGTGCTCGTTCGCAAGGTGCCCTAACTCATGCCATCGAATACCGTTACGAAAGACGCTCGTGTGGTTGCCTTGATCGGCAATCCTAACACTGGTAAGAGCAGTCTATTCAACGCCCTATGCGGGATGAACGCTAGAGTAGGCAATTATCCTGGCGTAACCGTGGAACAAAAAGTGGGCCGGCTCTCTGGAACCACTGACTTGATCGACGTCATCGATTTGCCAGGAACCTATTCCCTTGCAGCTCGTTCCGCCGACGAGGCCGTTGCAGTCAACGTTTTGTCTGGAGAAATTCCCCAGCAAATCAAGCCCGAAGTCGCGATTGTCATCCTCGACGCTTCCAATGTCGAACGCAATCTCTACCTGTTTAGCCAAATCTATGAGCTCGGTCTGCCTGTCATTGTTGTCATGAACATGTGGGACCGCGTTACCAGCGAGGGGCTGACCGTCAATGCCGAGCTACTTTCCCAGCGACTTGGCGTTCCTGTCGTTTGCACTTCTGCCAACAAGCGAAAAGGAATCGACGAGCTCAAGAAGACGATCGAAGCAATTCTCCGTTCGCCGGTTGCAACTCCGCAGCCCGAGCAATTTGCTCGAGCGATGTTTCCGGCCGCATTTCACGAAGAAGTAAAACAACTCACCCATTGGTTGGAATCGCAAGGCCGCAAACCATCGACTTATCAAATCGATCGGTTGCTGATCGATTCCGATGGCCACTTTCAAAAGTTGATTTGCCAATCGGGGCTATCGGATATCGCGACCAAGATTGATGAAGCGAGATCGCGACTTCAAACAGCCGGTTGCAAGGTCCCGATGTTCGAAACCAAAGCTCGTTACGCATGGATTCGAAAGCTTATCGACGGGGCGGTCGTCCGCCAAGAATCACGCAGCGCATCCCCCAGCGATCGCATCGACCGTTGGTTGACCCATCGCTGGGTCGGCATGTTGTTCTTCGTTTTGGTGATGTTTGTCGTTTTTCAATCGATCACCTTGTTTGCCAAATATCCGATGGACGGCATACAGTGGCTTCAGTCACAAGCAAGCAGCGGCGTCGAAGCGATGCTCGGCCCAGGTGCACTTCGCAGCTTGATTGTCGATGGCATTATCGGTGGCGTTGGTGGCGTGATTGTCTTTTTGCCGCAGATTGCAATTCTGTTTTTGTTTATCGCCATCTTGGAGGACTGCGGTTACATGGCTCGCGCTGCGTTTGTGATGGACAAACTCATGACGACCGTGGGCTTAAGCGGCAAATCATTTTTGCCGCTGATGTCCTCATTTGCTTGTGCAGTTCCTGGCATTATGGCAACCCGAACGATCGAGAGTCGCAAGGATCGCATGGTGACTTTGCTGATCGCTCCGCTGATGAGCTGCTCCGCTCGCTTGCCCGTTTACGTATTGATGGTATCGGCTTTCGTGCCTGAGTCCAAGTACTTGGGAGGTTGGGTCACGCTGCAGGGGATGGTCCTAATGTTCATGCAGTCTTTGGGCGCCTTGGTTGCGATCCCGGTCGCTTGGCTACTGAAGAAGTTTTTCTTTCCAGGTGAGCCTGCGACGTTTTTGATGGAGCTCCACAGTTACAAGTGGCCATCGCCGGTAGTGATCTACCAACGGGTCTGGGAACGCTTGGTGTCCTTTGTTGTTCGAGCGGGTACTCTGATTTTCTGCACATCGATTCTAGTCTGGGCGGCAGTCTACTTTCCAGGCGACCATTCGTCGCTCGATGCGTCGGTTGCTAACTTAGAAAATTTACAGTCCGAAGTTTCAGTAACGGAATCGGAATCGGAATCGGAAAAAAATATTGGCATCGAACAAGCACAAGAGCTGGTGAATCAAAAGCGGAGCGCGTTGATCGAGGGGAGTTTCCTCGGCATGGTTGGCCACCGTATCGAACCGTTCGTAAAGCCGCTCGGCTGGGACTGGAAGATAGGAGTGGCAGTGGTGGCCTCCTTCCCCGCCCGCGAAGTCATCATTGCCACCCTCGGGACCATTTATTCTTTAGGCTCCGACCAAGATGAAAATAGCCAAGGGCTACAGCATCAAATGCAAGTGGCGGAATGGCCGGACGGAAAACCCGTTTTCAGTTTGGCCACTGCCCTGTCGATCATGGTGTTTTTTGCTTTGTGCGCACAGTGTTCGGCAACGCTGATGACGATCCGTCGGGAAACAAATTCTTGGCGATGGCCAATTTTTTCCTTCGTATACATGACCACCCTCGCCTATATTGGGGCTTGGTTGACGTATCAATGCTTCCGCATTTGGAGCTAGAGACATGAATTCACAAACCGCAATTGCTATCCTCGTTGTCGCGTTGTGCGCCGTCGTTATGCTGCGTTCGTGGTTTGCGTTTTGGATTGGCTTGATCCGCAAGCCGGATCCGAACAAGCAGATTGTATCGAGTTGCAGCGGCTGCGCAAACGGTTGTCAAAAAGCGAACAGTGGACCTAGACTGGTTGAGTTAAAACGTGAAGGTCCTCTATGAATTCCAAGCTTTTGGTTGGTGCTTGTTTTTCGTTTCTAGGCATGTTGTTGGGAACAACCGAGTTCGCACGGTGCCAATCTCCAGAAGCCCCATCTCAAAATGCAGCAATCAGCCGAAGGGCGTTAGCCCCGGTTGTCACACAACCAACCGCCGATAACTCAGTAACGCTAATTGATTCAACCAACCCCATCGAGGATCCGGTCGTCTTCGATGACTTCTTCGTCGACAAAGCCCTTCGATTGGAACTGTATCAATGCGGCGATGCCAGAGACATGACGACGACGCTTCAGACTTTGGCCGAAGAACCTTGCTGGCCAGAGAACCCTAACAGTCTCATCATGCCGTTTCCCTACGGCAAGTATATCGTCAAGGCTTGGGATGCAGCTTCCAACCGTTTGATCTTTTCCAAAGGCTTGGACTCCCTCTTTGCGGAATACGCGACCACCAAGCCTGCCCTAACTGGCACGAAACGAGTCATTCAAACGACCGCACGCATTCCGATGCCCAAAGTGGCGATTAAGCTCACGATCGAACGTCGCAACGGTGACAATTCTCTATCGATCATCATGACTGAGCAATTGGACCCGTCCGACATCCGAATTCGACGCGAGTCCCTAGCCAAAGGCGACAAAGCTTTCGACATCCAAGTCAAAGGCAACCCACACCATTGCTTGGACATCGCCTTCTTGGCCGAAGGATATTCAGCAAAAGAAGAAGACAAGTTCAAAGCGGATGTTCAGAAGATGTCCGATTATCTATTGTCGGTTGCTCCCTACCAGGGGTTAAGCGATCGGATCAACGTTCGCGGTGTCTTTCGTGCATCGGAAGAGTCAGGTACAGATCTTCCACACAAAGGTATCTTCCGAAACACGGCACTGAATTCCTCTTTTAATACGCTCGACATCGATCGGTATCTTTTGTTGGACGACAACCATCGCATGCACCAGATGGCCGCCGCTATTCCTTTTGACACGATCGTTGTTTTGGTTAACAGCACGACCTACGGCGGTGGCGCGATCTGCTTAGATTATTGTGTTTGCACGACCGACCACCCAAGCAGTCCGATGGTCTTCGTCCACGAGCTCGGCCATTGCTTAGCATATCTGGCAGACGAGTATGTTGGAAACGTATCATACAACGACATCTATCCAGAGGGAATCGAACCGGTTGAGCCAAACATCACGCGCCAATTGGATCCATACAAGATTAAATGGAAATCGTTCCTGAGCAAGGACGTCGCATTGCCGACCAAGAGCAGTCGCGAAACCCGAGCCGATCGTACCGTAGGCGCCTTCGAGGGAGGCGGCTATCTATCGAAGGGAATGTACCGCCCCCAAGCCGGCTGTTGGATGGGAAGTGCGAATCCAAAAGAAGGCTTTTGCATCGTATGCGACGACGCGATTCAAAGGATGATCGAGTACTACAGTAGCAAGCCCGAAACGGCGAAGTAACGTTTGCCGATTCTCCAATGTTCGCACCCGGCAGGTGCGACGTGCGACTTACTATAGCGGAAACCGTCCATTGATCACGGCTTGGTTGAAGGTCAAATCCCCCGGTGTAAAACCTCATCTTTACCCTCGTCTTTACCCACATCTTTGTGCTTGCTCACCTCGCCCCTATAAAGGGGCGAGCGGGAGAAATCGCATTGGTTTCGTTCAGCTCCAATGGGACCGCGATTCTCGTGTGGTCCTAAATGTGGGTAAAGATGAGGTGTAAAACCGGGGGCATGTTTTTGATTTGATCGATTTCAAGATCGGGGTCAAAAGTCGAAAGCAGCCGAATTCAATTCAGGACAGTCGCAATCGATTTTCGCTGTTTTTACCGACTGAATTTGATGCAAGTCACACAGATTTCGCTTCTGCGTAAAAGGCGTATCTGCGAGAATAGAAACCGGCAATCCGCTCTGAAGCCAAACGATCAATGCGGACATTAACGGTATCGATGTGAAAACAGAATGAATCGACGACATGATTAGCAATGCCGTCGCTGGACGAGCAAGACGACGCTTGATCGCAGCCTGGTGATCAAGCGGTTCGAGGGGCGTTGCGTTTGGCGGCGAAATGGATTGGTAGACAGCTTATTAATCTCCTCCGGAATTTAGTCGTCGTCGTTACCGACTTCGATGGTCGATGAAACCAAGTAGTGGTCGGAGTGGCGCTTCTTGTAGTCTTTGATTTCGTTGTCCGTGCCGTTCTTGGTTTTATGGATTTTCAAGACCGAGCTTTTAAATTCGGGTTGTGTGGATGGGACAAAGATCCGATCGAATGGTGCACTGGAGTAGCCACTGCCCCATGCGGCGGTCGTTCCCTCCTCCTTCGAGTTGAGATCCGCGAAACCTGCGTTGACCAAAATCTGAGGCGTGTCGTCTTCGCTCGCAAGAAAATTGGTATCTCCCAACAAAACAATGTCTTCGTCTTTGAACTTGTCTTTCAATGTCTTCAACTGTTCCGTGAAGACCTTGACCTCCGCTTGACGCTGCTTTTGCGTGAACTGGCTGTCTGACGGATTGGCTTCATTCCGATTAGATTTGAGATGAACAGGGATAAACACGACGTCCGTTTTTCCTTCGCCGAACGATAGTTTGATGGCAGTCGCTCGTCTTTCCCAGAACTTGTTTCCGTAGGTTTTATTTTCACCGACTGGAATGGTGTAAGGCTCGTCCACTAGGCTGGCTCGATCGCTTCGCCAAGCGATACCGATATGCTGACCACGGGTAATGAAGTCCTCGGTGTCAGCTGGATAATTGGCCTTTGGAAAGAGGATGTACTGCCAAGATTGGCCGTGAGCCGATTTAAGCTCATCGAACATTTTTTGCAGAGGTTTGCTGGTAAACGGAGCTTCGTTTTTATCGACCCCAATCTCCTCCAACGCCAAAACATCTAACTTGGCTTCTGCAACATAGGCTGCTAGATCGGCGGGGGACTGCTCGACATCTTTGCCTGGTTTGCCCCGCTTATCGGGAAATCCTAACCATTCGATGTTCCATGCTCCAATCCGGAACTCCTCTGCATGCGAAACCGTCGCTCCAAACGTAACCAAACTCAAAAGAACCAGCGAGCCAAATCCAAATTTCATATTCCGAGTCCAATTCTCGTCGCTTCATGAAAAGCGAAGTGCTTTTTCCAAGACGACCCATCCATCTGAATCGCGAACCTGAGATCCATCAAGGCTCGTTGTGGTTGACTTTTGACAATTCCTCCAATCTTCAAGTCGCTTGTCGTTGTGCTATAACAATGCAATGGGAAACGAGGGTTCGTTTCATTTATCAACTGACGAAGAAACGTCAGTCCCAAAGTCGTCAGGAATACAAATTGACATGGCCAAGCGTCGAGTCGTGGTGATAGGAGCTGGACCGGGTGGATTGGCTTCGGCAATGCAATTGGCCTATGCCGGCGTGGATGTGACCGTTTTGGAATCCCGATCGCAAGTTGGCGGACGTTGTGCGAGTATTTACGCTAATGGTTTTCGCTTCGACACAGGACCAACGTTTTACCTTTACCCTCGAATTTTGAGAGAGATATTCCAATCGGTCGGACGCGACATCGACGTGGACATTCCGATGAAGCGTCTGGATCCGCAGTATCGAGTCTCGTTTGGAGCGGGTGGTCATTTGGACTGCACGAACAATCTCGAAGAAATGGATCGTCAGATTGCCGAGCTTTCGCCTAAGGATGTGGGAGCCCTAAAACGCTACCTTGACCACAATCGAGTGAAACTGGAGAAGTTTCGTCCGATTTTAGAATCACCCTTCAACAGCATGTTGGATCTTTTGCGGCCCTCGGTACTTGCGGCAGCATCGCTTGTAAAACCCTGGAAGACACTTGGCCGGGATTTGCAAGGCTATTTTCGGGACCCGCGGTTGGTCATTGCTTTTTCGTTCCAAGCCAAGTACTTGGGCATGTCGCCATTCAAATGCCCAAGCTTGTTCTCCATTCTGTCTTTCCTTGAGTATGAGTACGGAGTGTTTCATCCGATCGGTGGCTGTGGGCAAGTAAGTGAACGAATGGGCGAGATCGCTACCGAAATGGGATGCGATATACGAACCGATGAACCGGTGGAACGCCTTGAATTTGCCGGGAAACGCGTGAAGGCAGTCGTTACCAATCAGGGACGATACGAAGCGGATGCGTTTGTGATCAATGCGGACTTCTCGCACGCGATGCAAAAGCTCGTGCCTGATGAGCTGAGAAAACGCTGGTCCAATCGCAAGATTGCCAAGAAGAGATTTTCCTGTTCGACGTTCATGATGTACTTGGGAATCAAGGGACGCTATGACAACCTCAAGCATCACACGATCCACATTGCCAAGGACTATGATCGCAATTTGCATCAGATTGAAAAAGAGTTGGTGCTGCCAGACGACCCGTCCATTTATGTTCAAAACCCTTGCGTGACCGACCCGTCGTTAGCGCCAGAAGGGAAGAGTACAATTTACATCCTGGTGCCAGTTCCGCATTTAAATCCGAACACGCCATGGGACGAAACTCAGACCCAAGCCTTCCGCGAATTGACGTTCAAGAAACTAGCTGAACTTGGAATGAGCGATCTTCGTAGCCGGATCGAATACGAACAGATTGTTACCCCTGCGAATTGGCGAGATGACTTTGCGGTTTACCGAGGTGCCACGTTCAACTTGGCTCACAACCTTGGCCAGATGCTGCACTTGCGACCTCACAACAAGTTCGAGGAGCTGGACAGCGTTTATTTGGTCGGCGGAGGAACGCATCCAGGGAGTGGACTGCCTGTGATTTACGAATCTTCACGGATCACTTGCAAGCAGCTTTTGCCGGACCTGGGGCTCTCTGCTAAATTCATGGAAAACATCGAACCCATTCAAAAGCCCGATCCAGTTCTCGTGTAATCGATTTGCTTCTTTCCTCCGAGTTTTGCTTTGCTTACGACGACAATTCCAATATCCCTCTACGACATCACAGCTCGATCGATTGACGGAGTTGATGTTCCTTTCGAGCAATATCGAGGCTCAGTTTTGTTGATCGTGAACGTAGCGAGCCAATGTGTTTTCACGGGGCAATACTCACAGCTTCAATCACTCTATGAAAGCTACAGCAGTCGTGGCGTGATCGTAATGGGATTCCCGTGCAATCAATTCGGCGCCCAAGAGCCCAAGTCCGAGGAGGGGATCAAGGAATTCTGTTCTTTGCGATACAACGTGTCGTTTCCGATGTTCTCGAAGGTCGATGTGAATGGCCCGAGTACGCATCCGCTTTATGTTTTTCTGAAGAGCAAGTCAAAAGGGGTTTTGGGCAGCGAAAGCATCAAGTGGAACTTCACTAAATTTTTGGTAGGACGCGATGGAGCAGTGCTCGGTCGATTTTCTTCGACGTATTCACCGAAAAGCATAGCGAAAGCCGTTGAGAAATTGCTTTAGCATTGTGCTAGGGGGCCAAATTTGTTGCGTTCGTCGGGCACGATACCTTGAACGCCGTGGTTTTTTTGAATCGCGGTAAAGTAGCAGGCACACTCCGTGTGCGGTAGCCTCAAAAACCAAAGGTTTTCGAACTGCTGACGGCACATGGAATGTGCCTGCTACCATCAAATCACGGCCTACCAAGGCCGACCTGTTTGACGTTCGGGACAATGGTCCCAAACTACGGGCGTCAGTTGCGGCAGACGATTGCGATGCCGTGCTCTTCGGCGCAACGAATGGTTTCTTCGCGATTGATAATGATCGTCTTGCCAGCTTCGATGGCGATGGCTTTGCCACCTGCTAACGCCATTTTTTCGATGGTCTGAGGGCCGATCGTTGGCAGATCGAACCGCATGTCTTGCTCTGGTTTGGCAACTTTAACTAGGGTAAAACCACCTCGAGGGCATATCTGTCCGGTGCGAACGATGCACGCATCTGTTCCTTCAATGGCTTCGACGGCCAAGATGGTTCGGTCCCGAACCGTAACGCTTTGACCGATGTCCAATCCACCCATTTTTTTTGCAATCGTCCATCCAAACTCGATGTCGTCCCGTTCGAAATTGCTAGGTTTGCGACGGGTCAGGACCCCTTCTTGGGCAATCAACTGGGTTGCAAACTCGGTGCCAGGTACGGTCATGATGCCACATCGTCCAAATGAAGTTATTACGGCTCCAAGCAACGAATTGTCGGTGGTGTCGTGTGTTCGCCAAAAGAAATGAGGCAGCATGGTCTTCACGCATTCCCAATCTGGGTAGTGATCCATCCAGCCCCAGCCATGAAACAATATCTTGTCCTTAAACAGTTTCCCCGACAAGCAAACATGGCTTACGCCGTGTTGACGAAAGAACTTTTGCATGCCGCCCAATTTGCAGACGCCGATCCAACGGACGTGGCTTGCGAGCGATTCAATCTCCTTCGAGGCATGGCCATGCACTGCGGCGACAACGACATCATAGCCCTTTTCTCGAAGCGCTCGGGCGACGGCCAATGGGTATTCGCCCCAGCCTGCGACGATGCCAATGGATTGTGCTTTGCTCATTCGCCCGACTTTTCTTTGGCCATGAGCGTTTCTATTTGCTTGGCCATTTGCTTTACGGTTTTGCGAATCTCAGGGAGGCGTCGGATTGATGCGTAAACAACCGCTTGGTCATTGCGAGGAATAGCCGGCGAGCCGAGCAAAATTTCATCTTCCCCGGTATCGGCTACCACTCCTGACTGAGCTCCGACCATTGTACGAGCTCCGATTTTGATGTGATCTCGAACGCCAACTTGACCGGCGATCACGACATAATCGCCAGTGCTCGCGCTGCCTGCAATTCCGACGTGGGCGCAAATAAGATTATGTTTTCCTATGTTGCAATTGTGGGCGACCTGAACGAAGTTGTCGATTTTGGTTCCTTCGCCGATCCGGGTCGCACCATAAGTGCCGCGATCCACGCACGAGTTCGCGCCGATTTCAACGTCCGATTCGATCTCGACCCAGCCAACTTGAGCAGTCGGAGCATGCTTGCCGTTTTCCATTCGATAGCCGAAGCCATGAGCGCCAACAACGCAGCCTGAGTGGAGAACCACACGATCGCCCAGAATGGTGCCAGGATACAAAACTACACCTGGGAACAATTGGCAGTCTTTACCAATCCGGCATCCCTGCATGACCGTAACGCCACGATGAAGATGCGTGCCGTCATCGACCGTGCATCCGTCAGCGACGCTCGCAAAAGATTCAACCGTCGAGCGGACGCTGATTTGGGCCGAGTCGGCAATACTTGCAAGTCGATCGATTCCGTATTTTTGCGTTACTACGATCTGCGGCCGGAAAAGCTGGCAAATCTGAGTAAAGGCCTCATGCGGGTTGTTTACGACGATTTGTGGGATTTGAACGTCGGGGAAAGTCTGATTGGTAACACAGGCGGATGCTGCCGAAACCTGTAGTTTTGGAAGGTTTTTTTCGTGATCCAATAACGTAATGTGACCAGCCAAGGCGTCCGCCAAAGGGGCAGCGCCGGTGATGATTTCGTAATTCGATCGCGAGAAAAGCTCGCCATGCACTCGTTTGGCAAGCGTGGGGAGGTCGATTGAAGTCATACGGATTCCATTCCAAACAGAGTTAACAGACTTCTGCAATCTAATGAAAACTAACCCTTTGGAGCAATGTGACTTTTTGAACAAGCAGATAGACCAATGGCAAGCAACGTGTGAGCGGCAAGGCGCTAGCCGCCGGTACCCGGTCTTCAAAATCACCGCGAATTCGAAACCCGCGGATAGCGTCTTAACGGCACACACTTTCGAGTTGAGTGAACCGACGGCGCTAGCCGCGGGCTGCAGTTTCGTTAATTTTTCCATTAATTCAGGCCCGAAGCTAGCGCTTACGGTTCACAAAGTGAATGCCATTTTGCCTTTAACCTGGCATCCTTATTGCATTGCACTTGTAGAAAACCGCGGCTAACGCCGTTCGGCTACCTAATGATTTCACGCAATAGTCGCTGCTACCCGCTCAGCGAATCTGCCAAATTGTGGACATTACTATCGCCCCTAACCCCGTTTTGAACCAAGATCGCTATCCTTATAGACTATCGATTAGCCCGCATCGGCCTCAACCACCGTTCGGCGACCGTGAATTGTTGAACTACTAGCCAAGAGGCTTGGTCACATTGATCGGCTCCGAGGCTACTCATAGAAAACCACACGGTCGTCCGCTTGATCCGCCACTAGTCAGTAAACCAAACCAATGGAACCATTGCTCAGCGCAATCAATGTCACCAAAACGTACCAAATGGGGTCCGTAGCGCATCCAGCACTTCGAGGTGTTAGTCTCGAAATCCAAAAAGGGGAATTTGTTGCAATCATCGGTCCATCCGGTTCCGGCAAGAGTACGCTGTTGCACATGCTCGGTGGACTGGATCGACCTGATACTGGAGATGTTCGTCTCGAAGGGAATTCGATTTCGAATCTGGATGAGAATAGCCAGACCCTGCTTCGTCGGCGACGAATCGGCTTTGTGTTTCAAAAGGTGCATCTCTTGCCGATGCTCAAGGCGATCGAAAACGTCATGGTCCCAATGCGCCTGGATGGTGTCGATTTGAATATTGCCCGGCCGAAAGCCGTTGAGGCACTTAACTCGGTGGGAATGGGAAACAAGGAAGGTAACCGACCTGGAGAATTATCGGGGGGAGAAGCACAACGTGTAGCGATCGCTCGAGCGCTCGTTATGTCGCCCGCTATCTTGCTGGCGGATGAGCCGACGGGTGCATTGGACTCAGCCAACAGCAAAATCGTTATCGAACTCTTCCGCGCCCTAGTCGAGGAGCAAGGCCAGACACTGGTCATCGTTACGCACGACGCCACGGTTGCGAATTCAGCCGACCGAATTATCAAGATGCGAGACGGTCTGATCGTGGATGATTCAGGCAAAGCGTCCAAGGAAGGGACTTAGTCCTATGTTCCTTGTCCTTTGGCAACACTGGCTGCAACGGCCCATGCGATTGTTCTTTACGTTGCTCAGCCTAGTCCTCTCGACAGCCACATTGGTTGGCATCATCGTGGCATCGCACAATGCACGATCATCGTTTCGCGATCTTAACAACGCGGTCCAAGGGCTGCCGTCACTCGATGTCGTCAATTCAGAGGGAGGCCGATTCGAGTTGTCAATGCTCGACAGGACTGAACTTGGCCGAGACGTGTTTGTTGGAATGCCGACTTTGATTCGAGGCACGATGTTTAGGCATCTAGAGCAGAAAGCCCGTGGTCAAGTGATCGGTGTGCCGATCACACAGAACGATTTGCCCTTACGATCGTTTTTACAGAAAAACTTGGAAGTGGAAGATCGAGAACTGCCTGGGCCAGACGAGTGCATCGTGTCCTCGCTGGTCGCAACGCAACTCAAGGTCGAAGTTGGGGATTCGATCCAATGTCTTTTCCGTCGCGGCTTCAAAAAGCTATTGGTCAAAGCGATCATTCCATCGAATAACTGGAATCGAGTGTCAAGCGAGCACGGAATCATGATCGACTTGGAATGGCTTCAAAATGCAGCTGCACTAGAAGGCAAGATTGATCGCTATCGGCTTTTTTTGAAAAAAGATAGCGACGCTGAAAAAAAGAAAATGCTGGCGAGCTTGAGCGGGTCGATCCCGAAGGAACTGATGCTCAAGGAGAGAACGAATACCGTAGGGCTCGCAGACGATTTGCTCAAGTCCACTGAGCTTGGGTTGTCCTTTGCAAGTGCATTGGCCGTAGCCATGGCTGCTTACATACTGCTAAACACGAGTCGCATGAACCTTGCCGAGCGACGTCCGTATTTTGCCATCCTTAGATGTTTGGGAGCGACCTCGCGTCAGGTGGTGCGAGCTGTGCTGTTAGAGGCATTACTGATTAGTCTGTTAGGTGTTGTGCTTGGGTTGGCTGCGGGTTGTGGGCTTGGGGCCGTGATGCGGCGTGTTCTGTCTGGAGTATTGCAAGCTCCCCCAGGTGCGTTCTCGATCCCATGGGTGTCCCTAGGTATGATTGCCGTCTTCATTCCGTGCTTAACCCTTTTGGTCGTATGGTTTGCACAAAGACAACAGGAATCGGTCTCCCCATTGGAGAGTTTTCGCGAACCTGCGATCGTTGAGAATACAAGGCTTCCATGGAAGTCGATTCGGAATGGCTTTCTGCTTTGGATTGTTTCGCTTGGCGGACTTTATTGTGTTCGCATTGAGTGGCTGCCGGCGGAATGGGGAGTTGGCATCGGTCTTTTGTCCTTACTCGCGTATTTGCTGTGGCTGCCGACCGGCCTGATCCCGCTCATCTGGATAATCGATCGCATTTCGAAGCGACCGAATGGATTTCCGATTGAGGTCGCTAAGTACCAGTTGAGTCGAAGACCAGAGCGGACGTCGCTTAACGCAGGCTTCCTTGTCATTTCGCTATGCGGTGCAGTCGGGTTGGGCCAGTCATTGATGAGCAACACTGGCGAAATAAAGCGGTGGTACAATCGCACTCTGCCGGGCGATCTCTTTTTAATCAGCACTCAGTCGCCGTCGCTTTTGATCGATTCGGAGGATCCTCTGCGTGAGATTGTCCAGCAATTACCAGGGGTAAGTTGGTCGAATGCGATCCGATTTGTTTGGTGCCAAGTCGATCAGAAGACGGTCATGTGTGTTGTTCGCGAATTCCCTGACGCGGCTCCTTTTCCCACCGAACCGAAAGGAATGTCCACCGATGAAGCGAAAAAGCTAATTGATGGCGATCAGGTTATGATCGGCTCGATATTGGCGAAGAAGCTTGGGAAGCGAGCGGGAGACTCGCTGACGATCACCGTCAATGGACGCGCTTTTTCAGCAACCGTTGGTGCGGTGAACGCCAACTTTGCAAACGGAGGCTTAGCCCTTATCATCAAGCGATCGACCGCGCAGCGCTTCTTTGAAGTAACAGGTTTTGACTGGTATTCGCTGGCTGTTGCACCGGACCAAATCGACGCAGCACAAAAACGGCTTGAGGAGGTCAAGGAGCAATATGGTTTCGAGATTCAGCGTGGAAGCGAAATGCGCCAAGGAGTAGAACAAACTATCTCGGGAGTGACGGCTGGCATATGGTGTGTTGTTTTCATTTCTTTTTTGACAGGTGGCTTCGGAATTGCAACAACCTTGGCAATGAACATGCTTGAACAAGCCCGAGACTTTTCGCTGCTCCGAATTGTCGGTGCAAGTCGTGGTCAACTCATGTTGACGGTTCTCGTCCAGGCATGGCTGCTCGGGATCATCGGTGTGGTCTTCGGCATGTTTGGAGGCGTAACAACCGTGTTGATAATCTATGCATGCAGCGAAGCACTTTTGGGGTACACTCCCGAGTTTGAATGGAACTTTTTTTTGATGGCCAGTTCTGCGTTAGGCACAATGGCTATTGTCACCATCGCGGCTTGGCTACCTGCCTGGAACGCGTCAAGGATCAACCCAATCGAGCACTTAACTTATGAATAACTACATTACCTCACGAACCATGAACCTCTCAAGTTTCTGCTTATCGTTCACTTGCATCTGCGTTGCTAGCGGGCTCGTAAGATCGCAAGATTTTCTTGGTCAAGCGAGTTTGGCTGAGGTGCTTCCAGAGTCCACGCAACTCGTCGTCACTTCTCAAAATGTACGAGCAAGTTATTCGATGCTTGAGAAGTCCGACATCGGAAAGCAGTTCGGAGGTCCGATCTGGCAGAATGTGATTGCCAAGCAAAAGGCAGCCAATGTTGGATCGATTCTCAACCCGCGATCATGGCTATCGCTCGACTGGAAAGACGCTGGTTCGATCGACCAGGCTGGAGCAGTCGCCGCATTCCTCGACAGCAACGGCGAAACCGCAGTCGTTTTTTTGGCTAAGCTTGGCCCGAATGCCGAAAAGCATCCGTTTGTTCAGCAATGGATGACCAATCAAGGAGGCGTCAATCGTTTCCAAAGTGTTGCGTTAAACGCCACAACCAAGTTCTATTCGTTGCCAAGCTCTGGAAAATCTGACTTAGCGGCTTGTATCGCGATCGGCCAGCAGTGGATTTGTATTTCCTCATCGACGAATGCTGTCCAAACATGGCTCAGTTCTCAAAAACTAAAGAACATGCAGGCCTTGGCCATAGGGCCAGCGGAGCAAGTTTTTTCAATTGGCAGCTGGGGTGAGGGCGAGACACGTTTCTGGGCCTCTCCCTGGACGATCTTGAGCGGTTACTCCAAGCGGGACCCAACGCTCTTTAAGTCGACGAAACTGTTTGGGCTCGAAGGTCTTGGGGCATTGAGCGGCACTCTCCACCCTCCATCTGTGACAGACAGTGCTTGGCGGTTGAGCTACACGCAACAAATGGCTGCACCACTCGCCAAAGGTCTCGGCATGTTCAGCTTTAAATCTGGGCCGATGGTGGAGCCACCTAAAATTTTTAATGAGTCGATGGATCAAGTTTCGATTTCGTACCTCGATATGAAGCCTTGGTTTCAAGGGGTGACGCATGCGATCGACCAAATGATCGATGAGGATACTCCGGGTAACTTTGGCGACGTTGTGGACAGTCTTTTAACGGATCCCGAAGGCCCGAAAGTCGATGTTAGAAAGGAACTGATCTATCCATCGGGCCCTTTGATGTTTCAATTCGGAGTTACCGGACCGGACAAAAGGAATGCGAACCAAATGCAACACAAACAGGTTTGGGCCTGTTTGCTGCAGGATGCCAAAAAGGCGACAATGCTCGTTAACAAGCTTTTCGAAAACGACAAAGACATCAAGACGGAAAATATTGGACCGTATCGCGTTTGGAGTACCGTCAATGACGATTCGCTTTTCGTGGCAGTATCCAAAGGAGAGACGCAAGCCATCTCGATAGCGGCGATCGATGGCACTTACATTTATCTTTCCACGGATACGGCTTGGCTCAAGGGACTTCTCTCTAGCACAGGTGGAGCATTAGCTAAGCCGGGACAACCTTCGCTTTGGAAAGACTATCTCCAAAAGAGCAAGCTGCCGTCGTTTGCCTTGAAACAGGGATTGTATTTAGGGTCGTGGCTGGAGAGGAGTTGGATAAGGCTCCCAGAACCGGCTCGCAAAGATTTTAGCTCGGTGGATCTCCCCTCATTCTGTTTGACAAAAGTTCTCGTTCCGGGGATTGCGGCAGCAGATGTACCGAAGTGGAACCAAGTGCAATCCGCCTTTGGGGTGTTAACTCATTCTGCAGTTCAAAACGAACAGGGGATACAAGGAACGGTTGAGTTAGTGGCCAAGCCGTAAGTGTTCGTTGGGACCTAAGAAAGTAGCAGGCACACTCCGTGTGCCGTAGCCACAAAAACCGAAGGTTTTTGAATTGCGGACGGCACATGGAATGTGCCTGCTACCATAAAATCACAGGCTCTGGGCCTACCTGCCCTTTCCGTTAATAAAGTGAACTCTAGCTCGCTCGTTTGAGCGTGCTGCTATCCATGAGTTGGTCGCACGCTTGTGTAATATGCTCGGCAAATATAGAGAGCATCGGTCCACAGTCGTCTTTTCGATTTGCTGGCTTTAGTAATCGAACATTTTGCACACCCAAATTGCTGGTTCCATACGGACGGACTCGTTCGATAGGCATAGGGCCAATCATTCCGATGGTGGGCGTACCGAGGGCAACCGACAAATGCATGGGACCGGTATCCGATCCGACGAACAGTTTTGCGAGCCGAATCAAACTGCCCAGCTGTGTGAGGGTCGTTGGAGGAGCGAGGGTTGCCGTCTTGTTGCTTTCGGCGACGACATGTTCCGCAACAGATCGTTCGTGTTCGCCCGACCAAACCACGAGCGAGGGCAGCCCCCACTGCTTGTCAAGGTGCCGAGCGACGCGCGCGTATCGATCTGCTGGCCAAAGCTT
>Ga0105045_10001812_pt1 | contig 17650 bp, 15 predicted proteins | sample MAT02_FD_78089 | JGI IMG/M metagenome (GOLD analysis project Ga0105045, IMG submission 78089) | Freshwater microbial communities from Lake Fryxell liftoff mats and glacier meltwater in Antarctica - MAT-02 (megahit assembly) | ecosystem: Environmental > Aquatic > Freshwater > Ice > Liftoff... | reverse complement strand
TAATGAATAAAAACGCCTTTGAGAAGAAAATTTTCGTCAGACACATAAGAACCCCACGTGTAGAGCGAATAAAGCTGAAGGCCGATATATAAATCATGGGTAATCGATACAGATACCTGATTGCTCCAGGTGACTTCATGGAAATTCACGAATTCCTCGGACCCATGGTCCCACTAGGTAAATCCCGTATTGAGACGTATGGCTTTTAAAAAATAATTCGAATGAGCGGAATTTTGGCTGAACGATTGTGCTGATATGGCTGTCGATATTAGCGAAAAAAAGAACCATTTAATGCTCCGTGCGCTCATCGCCGAAGTGATATTCCAACCCCATCCTTAAAGTAAATTCATCATAGCCCGATGAATGGAGAATCCAATCGGTTCTAAGCTCCCCATGAAGGCCTTTCCATATTTTGATCTGCGCTCCGAGGGGTGTGAAAATAAAAATATTGTAATCGAGTCCTTCAGATTGTATGAAATCTGAACTGTTAATCTGCTGAAAATCGCTTGCTCGGTAAGAAATTTCTGTCAAAAAAAGCAAGGTAACCGGCAAATCCGGATTAAACCCAATCGGAATATAATATCGTGCAAACCCGCCTACTTCCAAATGATTATAATCCTCGTCGAACGTACTGCGGAAACGGTGATATTTCAGAATAGGTCCTACACCAAAATTCCGGCTGAAGAAATAACCGAGGTATGGTTCTAAATACCCATAGTTTTCTTTTGTCACTTCACTGGTGGCAGGATCTTTCACATTGAATCCCTCGGAAAAAGCATGAACTCCAAAAATGATATTTTTCTCAATCTTATTGCGCACAATTACCTGCCCTTGCAGATCCATGCTTCCACAAAAAAGACAGACAAAAAAAAGGAGAAGGTGGTGGTTCCGACATGCTTTTCTACATGCACAATTCATCGCTCATGGTTTAATTCGAACGAAAATTAGCACTTAAAAATGAACATTTATCGAGGTATGCAATTTTTATTTTGCAGGGTGCACCCATAAAAATCAGAGCGCCCGGAATCGAATCAATGCTTGGTTGTCTTCCATTTTTTTACCTAATGGATACCTGCAAAAGCTTTTCAGAATTCAGCACGCGAATTTTTCTCCCTGTTGTTTCGATCAGGCCTTCTTTTTTGAAATCATTGAGCAGGCGGATGAGCGACTCAGTGGCCGTACCGATTAGATTTGCGAGATCTTCACGGGTGAGGTTGATCTCAATTTCACCAGATTCTTCCTGCTCCAGTCCGTAGGTGTCTTTCAGCATCAGTAGCGCCAATGCCAACCTCTGGCGAACGCTGCGCTGTGCCATTTCGGTCATTTTACTGGACAGTGCGCCCGTTTCGCGGCACACCGCCTGAAGCAAATCCATATAAAAATTAGATCCCGGTCTCAGGAGCGACAAGAAGTCTTCTTTCGGAATAAAACAAAGAATACAATCATCGATAGCTTCTGCCGTGAGACCATATAATTGATCCGAAATCAGTGATTTATAACCCAACAGATCGCCGCCACCGGATACTTTGATAATTTGCTCTTTTCCATCTAATCCAATGCGAAAAACTTTGATGCGGCCCGCATTGACACAAAAAACGCCCATCGGCCGCGTTCCTTCATGAAAAAGAACCTGTCCCTTTTTATATTTGGTACAGGTTCGGTTGGCGTCTACGCGATCAACATCTGCCTGGTCGAGCGACTTAAAAAGGGAACGGTGGTGTGATTTGCAAAATTCACAACTCGTTTGTGATTCAACTGTTGTTGGATGACTCATGCCGTTGTGGGATTTTTGGTGACTCTAAAGATAATATATCTGGGACAGCAACAGCGTTAAAGGTTTACAATTCAATTTTTACCAGTAAGGCCAAATTTATCAAAGATTTTTTGAGTTTTTTCGGACCCATCAAAAAGAATTTTTTTGATTTGACTGACTTGGCTACCTTTCCTGAATGAAAAGATTTGAATCGACCTTTCGGCAGGCCATCCCACCCTCTGAACTCGTGCTGAATGGAGATGGAAGCGTCTACCATTTGGCTTTAAAGCCGCATCAGATTGCCAATACGGTTATAGTGGTCGGCGATCCGGGAAGGGTGAAAAGGATTTCCAGCAGGTTTTCCAAAATCGACCATAAGGTCGAAAACCGTGAATTCCTTACCCATACCGGTGTGTATAACGGATTGCCCATAACAGCACTAAGCACCGGTATCGGCACCGACAATATCGATATCGTGATGAATGAGCTCGACGCCCTGCGCCACATCAACCTCAAAACCCGGGTACCCAATGTAGAACTGAATCCCCTGCGAATCGTACGATTGGGAACGAGTGGAGCACTTCACGCGGATATTTCACCAGGTAGTTTTGTGCATTCACACTATGCGGTCGGTTTGGACGGCGTATTGCACTTTTATGATCTGCCCTTCGAAAAAGACGAAATTGAATTGGTGGAGGAGTTTATCAAAAATACGGGTTGGAATTTATCAGGATTGCGGCCCTACGCGGTAAGAAATGATCTTGCTTTGGGCGCACTTTTCCAAAAAGATTTCCATCAGGGAATCACCGTTACTTCCTGTGGATTTTACGGACCACAAGGCCGTGTATTGCGCTTGCCGGTGGCCATGCCCGAATTCAATCAGCGGATGTCAGATTTCAGCTTTCGCCAAATCCCCCTGGCCAATTACGAAATGGAAAGCTCCGCCCTCTTCGGACTCGGTGCCGCCCTCGGACATGCCTGTACAACTGTCTGCGTGGTGGTGGCCAACCGAATCCAAAATGCTTTCCTCCCCGATCACCACGAAGCCATTGACATGCTCATTGATGTGGTGCTCGAAAGGTTGTCGGTCGATTAACAACACATTGGTAATAATTCTGTAACACTGTCCATCATTCCGTGGCTCGGGCACCTACATTTAGTGGACAACAAATTGCCCACCTCCAACGTAATAAAAGGGTCATGAATGTAAAAGAAATCGATGCCCTCATTAGCCTGATCGACGATCCGGATATAAGTGTGTACACCCATGTGCGCGAGCGGATCGTTTCGTATGGCGAGGAAATTATACCACGTTTGGAAAATTTCTGGGAAATCAATTCTTTCGGACTCGAATTTCAACAACGCATCGAAGACATCATCCACGTCATTCAGTTTGATGCGGTCTACAAATCGCTGGAACGCTGGTCGCGCGAGGGTGGTTCCGATCTTTTTGAAGGTGCGCTCATGGTGGCGCGGTATCAATATCCCGATCTGGATGAGACTGATGTGCGCGACAAATTTTCGAAACTGCGTCAGGATATTTGGCTGGAGCTAAATGATGAATTAACTGCCCTCGAAAAAGTCAAAGTGTTCAATCATATCTTATTCGAGGTGCACGGCTTTCGCGGAAACAAAAAAAATTACCACGCTGCCCAAAATTCATACATCAACAGTGTACTGGAAACGCACAAAGGCAATCCACTCAGCCTGAGCATCATTTACATCGTTTTGGCGGAAAGCCTAGGCGTGCCGGTTTATGGTGTGAATCTGCCCAATCATTTCATTCTGGCCTATGTCGATGAATTTAACATCATGCAGTTTCTGGAAAGCAAGCTGAATCCGACCGCCGAAAAAACAGATATACTCTTCTACATCAATGCTTTCAACAAAGGAACCATCGTGCACCGCAACGAAATCACTTCGTATATCGAACAAATAAAAGTTGATTCGAAGCCCGAATTTTACAATCCCTGCGACAAGCGCACCATCGTATTGCGGCTGATTAACAACCTGATTTTTTCTTACGATCGTCTCGGTTATCCCGAAAAAGTGGAAGAGCTCAAAAAACTCTTTCACGCAGTTGAACAATTTTCGCTCAAACCCCTACCCTAGCGCGTTCGCACGATGTGCTGAATGGTTTTTCCGATGACGCGCATGTCTTCGGTAAAACTCCTCCGGGCAATATATTCGAGGTTGAGCGCGAGCTTGGCAGGCATGATTTCTTCGAGATATGTTTTGCGCGGATCAGAACTTTTAGCCAACATTTCACTTTCCGTAAAATACGAGAGCGAAGCATAATCGGTGATTCCGGGTTTGACTTCCAGCACGCGCAATTGCACTTTGTCGTAATGCGACACATATTCTGGCACTTCCGGTCGCGGACCTACTACACTCATGTGACCCAGCAAGACGTTGAACAATTGGGGCAATTCATCAAGTTTATACTTCCGTAAAATATAGCCGACCCTGGTGATGCGCGGATCGCGTGCGCCGATGGTAAGTTTTCCATCCTTTTCGGAAAACGGCTTCATGGTCCGAAACTTAAAAAGTCCAAACAACCTGGCTTTTTTGCCTACGCGCATCTGCACAAAAAATGGACTTCCAGGCGAATCGATTATGACTACGAGCGTGATAACAATCAACAACGGGCTGAGGATGATAATTCCCAACAAGGCCGCCAACTGGTCGAAAATGGCTTTGACCATCAGTCTAAAACAGCTTTGACAGATTGCGCCACAGCTTCCACCACTTCAGCTACCTGCCGATCCGTGAGATTATAGTACAATGGCATACTAATCTCATTTTCGTATTGCGCCAGGGCCGCAGGATAATGGCCCATTTCAAATCCCAGATTGCGGTAAGCTGTGAGCATGGGCAGCGGGATGAAGTGCACATTGACAGCTACATCTTTTTCGGCAATGGCCTGGATGATGGCGTCGCGCTGCGTCTCCGTGATATTCCTGATGCGCAATTGGTAGAGATGGTAAGAACTCTCTGTATCTCCAAACCTAAAATCAGGGGTGTGGGCCCACGGAAATTGAGCAAATGCCAGATTGTACGCGCCGCATATTTCGCGCCGACGGGGAATCGTTTCTGTATCGTACCGCGCAAGTTCCACCAGACCAATGGCTGACTGAATATCAGTCATATTGCATTTATACCCCGGCGCAATTACATCATATCGCCAGGCACCTTTTTGGGTTTTGGCGAGGGCGTCTTTGTTTTGACCGTGGAGGCTCATGGTGTTGAGCCATTGATAGGCCTCTTCATGGTTAAAACGATCGGGCAAATTTAAACAGACCGCGCCGCCTTCGGCCGTGGTGAGATTTTTCACGGCGTGAAATGAAAACGCCGTCCCATCAGCGACACTCCCCAATCTCCGGCCTTTGTAACTTGCGCCAAATCCATGTGCCGAATCGGCCAGAAGCAGGATGCGACCCAGCAAACTCTGAATAGGAGAATTGGCCGAAAAAGAGCGTATGATTTCGGGATCTTCAACGATGGCCCTCAAGCCATCATAATCGCAGGGTAAACCGGCAATATCGACAGGAACAATCACTTTGGTGCGCGGCGTGATGGCTTCGCGTACCTTTTTCGGATCGAGGTTGAAATGATCTGGCAAACAATCGACCATCACAGGCGTAGCGCCGCAATGGATCACCACATTTGCCGTAGCGCAATACGTGTACGCCGGGATAATTACCTCATCACCAGGACCAACTCCAAGCCAGCGCAATACCAGCTCGATACCCGCGGTCGCGGAATTGAAACAGATGGTTTTTTTGGCGCCGGTATATGCCGATATCTCCTTTTCAAAACGTTTTGTTTTCGGGCCGGTGGTAATCCATCCCGACATCAGCGTATCGGCCACTTCATCCACAATTTTCTGGTCCATACGGGGCGGCGAAAAAGGAATCATCTTATTTTAAATTTTCACAAAGGTACATTGAGAAAAGCTGGTGACGCAATTTTGCAAATTTTGCGACCGTCGTTTCACGCCATGATCAAAATTTAATTGACCGAATATCCCGTCAATTGCGGCGCGATCAAATAACACATTCATCGTCTGCTTGTTTCAAGTCCCGTCACACGTGCTCATCCGATGCGTTGTCTGAGATGTTCTACAATTTTTTCGGCTGATTTTCCATCGCCATAAAGTGGTTGGCTGAAATCATTTTTGCGAAAGCGCATCTCTTCATACTTCATCAACACCTCATCGGTATCAGCTTTCGCCAAAATATTGTATCCCTTTTCCACCAATTCCACCCACTCCGTTTGATCGCGCAGTGTCACGCAGTTTTTTCCAAAAAAGTAGGCTTCTTTTTGCAATCCGCCGCTGTCGGTCATCACGAGCTGGCAGTTTTTCAATAATTCAATCATAGAAAAATAACCCACGGGATCAATGACTTCCACCTGAAGATCAATATCGAATGATTTGATTTTATGACGCGTGCGCGGGTGCAAAGGAAGAATAACGCGTTCTTGTTTGTGAATTTGGTTGAGCGCTTCCGCAAATGCTTTCAGGCGAATTGGGTCGTCGGTATTTTCAGCGCGGTGGAGTGTGCAGAGGATATAATCGCCCTGCAAAAGTGTCGGATCCAGACCCGATCTTTCGCCGGAAAACCGCGCGTAGTATAAAGCGGCATCATACATAACGTCACCCGCCATAATCACCTCACTTCCAAAATTGTCAAACCCCTCAATCCGCAGATTTTGCACCGCATTTTCGGTGGGACAATAAAGGAAATCTGAGATGCGATCGGTCAGAATCCGGTTGACTTCTTCCGGCATCTGCATATTAAAACTCCGGAGACCGGCCTCCACGTGACCCACTTTGACGTGCAGTTTTCTGGCGGCGAGCGCCCCGGCGAGGGTGGAATTGGTATCCCCATAAACGAGAACGACCTCTGGCTTTTCTTCGAGAATTATTTTTTCGATGGCTTCCAGCATGCGCCCGGTCATGCCACCATGACCGAGAGAATGGATATCGAGGTTGTATCGCGGCACCGGAATGTCCATTTCTTTAAAAAAAATCTCACTCATGTTAACATCGAAATGCTGGCCCGTATGTACGATGACCTCTTCCACCCCTTCTGTCTCCAGAATAGCACGGCTGATGGTGGCACTTTTAACGAATTGAGGACGTGCTCCGATGATGGTCAGAATTTTCATGAGGTCAAAGATTCTAAAACTTTTAGGAATTCGTCAGCTATAACATTTCGGTTGAAGTATTTCATGACATAAGTACGTCCATTCTGACCCATTTCTTCCAGAGAAACCTCACCGTCAAGCACGCGCTCAATTTGCGATGCAAGGTGAAGGTGATTTTCAGGCTCAAAGTGCAAACCTGCTTTTGCTGAATCTATAAATAGCGTTTTGGCTTCGCCATTGACCCCGAGCAGCAGCGGTTTTTCCATCGCCAGATTTTCGAAAATTTTCGAGGGAATGGCTCCTTCAAACAACGGTAGGTTTTTGAGAGGTACGAGGGCTATATCAATGGATTTTATAATACCTGGGATCTCCGTTTTTCCGACGGGATCTAGAAAATCTAAGTTGTCCAGTTGAAGTTCGGCTTTGAGCCTGATCATTTCTCCTTTCATTGGCCCATCGCCCAGGATGATAAACCGCACAGATTTTCGATGCTGAAGATTATGAGCGGCTTTCAATATGACTTCCAGGCCTTGGGCATGACCGATAATGCCGGCATAGAGCAGCAGTAGTTGGTCGTTTTGGTATCCCATCCCGGCGCGCCAGGTTCTATCCACTTCACTCGTGTCAAAATAAGAAGTATCCACTCCATTGGGCAACCAATGGACGCGTTTTTCAGGGAATCTTTCGGAAATATTTGCGACGATGCCTTGGGTTTGGCCAGTAATCAAAACTGATTTTCGATACAAAAACTCCTCGAGCCACGTGGCCATTTTTAAAAAAACTTTATTCGTAACCAAACCAAGCTTTTCAGCGCTCTCGGGCCAGAGATCACTTACGTTAAAAATCAACCCCGCACCTTTCAACCTACTTAGCAGCCATGCCGATTTCCCAAGAAAAAGTGGCGGCGACTCGACCATGATAAAATCAAAACGTTCGAGACGCCGCCATCCCGTCCAAAATGAAGTCCAGCCAAAAGAATAATAATTGAGTAGGCGGGCCGATATGCCTCCAGACTTTTTAACGAATATCCGGGACCTGTGCACTTTAATTCCATCTATCATTTCCAGTACATAGTTCTGGCCTTTATATCCCTCAAAAATCTCCATTTTCGGGTAGTTGGGCATGGCTGTAAGAATCTCCACGGCCACCCCCTTGGTTTTTAATCGAAGCGCCAAAGCATGCAGCCTGTTCTGAGGAGCACCCGTTTCTGGTGGATAGTACTGGGTAAGGATAAGGAATTTCAAGAGAGCGTCTTTATTTGACGGGATTCAGGTGAATACGAAAAAAATAAAACTGCATTAAAAAACGCGAAAAAAATCACACCGCTTTGTTTTTCGAGCATAGATTCGACCAGAAAATGCAATGCGATGGTAATCAGGAAAAAGAAATACAGCCAGTTTTTATGCCGCCATATCCTGCCCAGCGGATAGCTCAGTGAAAAAATAAAAATGAGGAGAGCAGGAATTCCAAGTGCGAGGCCAATTTGCAGGAAGTTGTTGTGGGGATTCAGACCGGTAGCCGCCAGCACAGGATATCCATCTTGTTCAAATCTTCTAACCATAGTATCGTTGATATCACCTGTCCCCACACCGAACGGGTTTAGCTTTATTTCGTCTACCGCAATTTCCCAGGCGATCATTCTGGCTCTGCTACTTTCGATTTCACCCGCAGTCGATGAGCCGGCGACGGCCTCAGCTGCCTGAGTGATTTGATCATTGGTAAGGGGATGAATAAAGAAGCCAACAAAAAATATAAGAACTATGGAAGTGAAGATGGCCGTTGTTTTAGTGAAAAATTTCTTTTGAAAAAATGTAAACATTATCACAGCTCCCACCAAAAAAATAAAATTTATATAACCCGCTTTGCTCGCTGAAAAAAGCAATGAAATAATAAAAAACAAAACTATCATCCACAATGCAATGCGCCAGCGAGGCTGAATGCGACCCTTATATAATTCAATAAGGATAAAGAAAACGATGAAATTGATATACATGGAAATGTACGAAGGATGATGTACGGGTGAAAATCCGGACATGAAAAAATCCAGTATATCAGAAGATATTCGGTAATTAACAATTGATGAGGCATATGAAAGAATCACAGCCACCAACATTCCAGCAGCAAAAGCCCAAAAAACCCGGCGATATTGTGTGGAGGTAAAACCCTGAACAGATCCAAAAAGTACGGGAAACAAAAAAAGACTCAATTTTTGTTCAAGGTCGGCAAATCCACGATTCAGATTCTCCGTATAGAGCATGCCCACCAAATGCATGATGTAAATGGAAACAAAAATCAGGATGGGAATAAAATTCTTTCGAAAAATAGGTTTTGGTGCAAATGCCCAGGTGATAAAAAGGAGAATAATTGGAAACTGAATCCCGTTTTTCACAACTGGGATGCAGAAAGCCGTGAGAATTGTCGCCCACAAAAACGCGCGCCCATCTCTTAAAGCACCCAGAAAACCGGAAGGATTCTTTGAGAGAATCATTTCTTTATCATTTGATTTTTTAAATTTTTCAGTATTCCGATCATCCCTGGTTTGCTGACCACCCGAAAGCGCGGTTTAAGCTCTCCACCAAATCCACGGAAGTACTTTTCGATCGATTGCACAGATGACCCATTAAAATCGAAATGGCGAATTCCACGTTTTTTGACTTCCAGAATTGCATTCCACAGGGCCCATGTTCCGGCGAGGGAATCACCCGACTTGTGGTCATACCCTCCTGCAACATACCATGACCTTTCCCGGTCAAAAACAATGACTGTTGCAGCCCGGGCGATCCCATCGCGCGAGACCACAGTCCAAAATCGCCATGAATCGTTGCCATTCAATATCCCACTGAGGTGATCGGAATCAGACTTTACCGCTGTATTTTTCAGAGATTCATCAATCAACGCGTGCACAGCATCCGGTTGGTTGTTTAACGAAAGTTCATAACCCGCCCTCTCCGCATCCCGAAGATTTTTTTTTCTTTCGGAACTCATATTTCTGAAGAGTATGTCTTCATCCCACGCGGTGGAAATGCCATAAGAATATTTTGGCTCGACCCTGAACCCCGCCCAAATAAATGGCTGCATATCGATGATGTCCGGAGGAAAAGCGATATCGACATAATCTGCGTTGGACTTATCGGCAAAAAAATCAGCCATCAGTCTGAGCATTCGCTTCAATTCAGTCTGAGCCGTATAATTGTTTTCACTCCTCCGAACAAGCGTGAACCCGCAATGGGGTGAAAATGGGGGATGAATTACGATAGTTTGCCCCAACCGGCGGTAGGTTACCACCTGAAAAAAAGCCAACAACTCACGACCTTTTAAAATCCCATACGTGCGACGTTCATTGCCCATCAGCCGCCACCATTCAGCATTTAGGAATACGTTATTTTCGGAAATCGATCCTTCAAAAAACGTTTCAGGATGATCAATAATCTTCAGTTCCATGGTATTATTTGACCTATTGACATAAGGTACGGCAAACCACTACGCATACATCTTTGAGTTGGAGAAACTATGTTTTCTTCTTTGATTGCCAAAAAATTGGGGTTCTCAACAAAACTAAGCTCTTTTTCACAAAGAGAAGCTAAAAGGAATTCAGCCATTTCTCCGCAATGAAAACCCGGAAAAGATCACCGTAACTCAGCCATTTATCGCCTTTTCGAAAACGTATCATCGCTTCGGAAAACTTCTTTTGATCCAGGATTCCCAATTTTTCGAGTTCGTGATGCGACTCCATATAGTCGAGTATGTAGGCCCCCAACGCGCCTTTCATCCAAGGTTCCTCCGGTGTTACAAAACCTTTTTTATCCTTCCGCCACCTGATGGCCTCCGGAAGTTCCGTCAGCGATTCCCTGAGGATAAATTTAGACCAGCCACCCTGAAGTTTCATATCCGTCGGCAAATTAACGAGAAAATCAACGAGTCGGTAATCGAGAAATGGAAGTCGAACTTCAATAGATGCAGCCATCGAATTCCGGTCCTCGTAATGCGTAAGTGCCGGAATCGAATACTTCTCAATGTCATTGATTTGCCTCAGCCGCATGTTTCCTGACCTGCCCAATGCCTCATTTTCGAATGCCGCCGTAAAATACGGTCGTCCCTTATTGGTTTGTCCCGGCAGGTATCTTTTTGCTTCCCGCAAATCGAAATGACGCAGGGTGGTGCCCTTTATCAGTGATGATCCGGCAGTGTGAAGCAGCTTTCCATATTGCCTTTCAGCCCAGAGCTGCTGCAAATGGAAATAGAAAAATTTATCATATCCGAGCAGGATTTCATCGGCTCCCTGACCACTCAATAACACTTTAATGTCTGTTTCCTTTTTGATTTGCTGAAACAAAAGATATTGAGCAACCACAGACAATGATCCAAAAGGTTCGTCCTGAATTTCAAGGACTTTATCAATGTTATCAATGGCCAGGTCGTTGTCAAACCGCAACTTTTGATTCAATATGCCATTTTCTTTGATCAGAATATCTACAAACTTTTCTTCAGAGTAAGCTTTCAGATCGGATACAACGGAAAAAGAAATGACGTTGGGATTTACAAATTGATGGATGAGTGCTGTAATTGCACTTGAATCAAGTCCACCGCTCAGGAGCGTGCCGACCGGTACATCGCTGCGTAAACGGAGTTTTAACGAATCGATCAGCAAATCTTTGAAATATGCGCCTGGGTCGGATATCGTGTCAAAACTTCCGGGAGGACTGAAGTCCCAATACTTTTTTAGCTCTTCAGCACCGGTATGTACATCAATTTCCATCAAATGCATCGCCGGAAACCGGGTCACTTCGGCATAGAAAGTTGCCGGATCATGGTCGAGCAAGGATTGATTCAAAAAAGCGTGAAGAATTTTCATATTGGGTGAGAGTTTCACCTGATTCAGTTTTTTGAATTGTTTAATTTCAGAAGCGAAATAAAGCGTGTTGGAATCGCGAAATAAATAAAGTGGTTTTACTGAAAAACGGTCTCTGGCAAGAATTAATTTTTGTCTGTGGCTGTCGTAAATCGCCAGGGCCCACATACCGTTGAATTTGCCGAAACATGCGGTTCCATATTTTTGATAGGCCCTCAGAATTACTTCGGTGTCCGAAGATGTGATGAAAGTAAAGTCGCCCGACATCTCATCCCGTAATTCTTTGAAATTAAATACTTCACCATTGTAAATCATGTGCAGACCATCCCTTTCAAAGGGCTGATTGGATGCCGCATCCAAATCCAATATGGCCAAACGCGTATGTCCGAAAAATAAATTGGCCTGGTCCGCAAGTCCGGTCACGAACGACTTCGAATCGGATGCATCGGGACCGCGGTGTTTGATTACATTACAGGCTTCCTGGAAGCTATTGAGCTCCACCTTACCAAATGCGCCTTGTCGTCTGAAAGCCCCGAAAATTCCGCACATATTGTATTATTTAGGAATATTCCGAAAAATCTGAATCCAGAGCTGGAAGAAAATCTGTTTTTCAAGAGTCATTAATTCAACATTGATTTGTAAGCTGCGATTTGTTGCCGGACATTGTGATTAAAATCGAAATTTTCACGTACAAAATCCCGTCCTGCTTTCCCCATAATTTCTGCAAGATGCGGATTTTTGAGGAAGCGCGACATGACCTCCCGAACTGTTTGTTCAGTGAGTAGAGTTAATACAATACCGGTTTCCTGATCCTTAACCACTTCAATCAATCCGCCCCTATCGGAAGTTACAACGGCCAGGCCACTGGCAGAGGCCTCAATCACACTTACCCCAAAACTTTCAAAGTCGGATATATTAAACAAAACATCTTTACTTACAAGAAATTCGGGAACTTGCAAATTGGGAATATTCCCATGAAAAAAAATCTTTACATCCTTCCATTTTCCGGCCAGATTATTCAACTTTTCACGTAAGTGACCATCACCTGCGATATGAAGTTCTGCCTCCATCAAATTATTTTCATTAGCCATGGCCACAAAAGCTTGAACGACGAGATGAACATTGTATCTCTCATCCAACGACTTGACCACTGTAAAACGCATGACCCCATCCCTATTGGTACGTAATCCGGAAAATTTTTCCATTGATATGCCAAAAGGAATAACCTGTATCGGGCCTTTATAAAATTTTTTCGTTTGTGATTTCATCACCTTACTCGTAGAAAATACGACTTTGGCCCGGGAGAGAATCAGTTTCAATCCTTTCGCCAACAAAACGGATTTGTAAGGAAAATAAAAAACATCATCTCCCCATACAGAAATACAAAATGGTTGAAATCCTGCAAGCGCACCGAGCAAACCATAACTGGTCGCATAGTGGGCGTGAAGAATATCCGGCTTCCACTCCCGAATCCATTTATTAATATGAGGTAAAGCGCGCAGATAGGATAATTTGGCAAAAGGTCTGCTTTTTTCATTTGACATATTTTCTGTGTGAAGCAGAACCGGAAGATTTTTCAAATCGCTGAAATAATTTTCACTGGCCTTTTGCAAACTGTAAATCGAAACCTGAACACCACTATGTATTAATCCTCTTGCCCACTTTTGAGTATGAGGAGAGTTAACATCTGCAAGTAAGAGTACTTTCATATTTTCCCAAAAGGAAATTAGTCTGTTCTATTTTCTGACCTTAAAACCAATATGTCCAAAAAACCATATGAATCAATTAATTTACAATAATAATTAGAATAATTACCGGTTCGCATATCATTCGGAAATTACGCCTTCATATAAAGCTTTAAGAAGCAGAGTGATCTTATTTGCATCAAAATTATCATACGCATATTTGTGGATTTTCTCAGGATTGAAGACCTTATAGTTTTTATATATATAAACCAGGTCTTTGGCAATATCTGTGGGATTCGGTCTGCTCAGGCATCCTAATTCATCAGAAGTAATAATGCCATCAGGTCCGCAGCTTGGTATTGCAACCACTGGCAATCCAGCAGCCATACCTTCCACAATTGTGATTCCAAAAGTTTCAAAGGGACTTGTAGACAAAAGAATGTGAGAGCTATGAATTTCCTGCAAAGTAGTTTTGCGATTCAAGGGGCCCGTAAAATGAATTCTGTCGGAAAGCTGATATTCTGTTATTAGATCCTGCAAATCACTATCTTCTTTTCCACCTCCAATAAAGCGCAGAAATATGTCGTCATATTTATGGGCAAACATGGAGAAAGCTCTCACAGCCAGAGAGAAGTCCTTTATCCTGCTGTCTAATCCAACTGCCACAATGGTAAATTCCGGCTTTTTACTGACAGTTTTAAAATGCGTGTCAATTTGAACTCCATTGGGTATCACCATGCTCTCATAACCTGTATGTCTGAGCATTAAATTTGCAAGGCCTTCGCTTACGGCGATCAATTTTGAAGCGCCAGCGTATGCCGGTAATATAACATGCGCCCGGGATGCAAATATGAGTGCATCACGAAAACCACTCCAATGTTCGGTAATGATATAAGGAATTCCATATTTGCCGGACAATATTTTCAACCCGGAACCGGGAAAGTGGCTGTGCGCATGCATCAAGTCCGGCTTGCCATATTTATTTACATAAGCGAGAAATAATTTTTCCAGTTTATTATTATTTCGCTTTTGATTCATTTTCCGCACGATATTCTTTGGAAAAATCCACTCACTTAATTGCAGAGTTTCTGTTTTGAAAACAGGGCTTCCTTCATCAATAAATTCCTTAATTTTTCTGTCAAATCGCTTGCGGAATTTTTGAATATTAGCGATATAAATGTGGCCATTATAAATCACACCAGTCTTTATACCCGATTTCCTCAGAAGTTGGACCTGCTCCCTAACATAACTACCGCCAAATGGATTGAATGAATTGGGGTACCATGAAGGTATAAAGAGTACGTGCATTACTGTAATTGCTGGACTATTCTATTTACGACTGCTTCCCAGGTAAAGCTCTGCTGAATATCTAAGACGTTTTGCTGGCGAATGGAATACTCATCCCGGTTTCTAAAAATATGGTCAAGGATTTCAACTACTGCGTCTACGTTGTATTCGATGGTCCATCCTATGTTATTTTCTTCAATAATATGTGCCATGGTGGTACCCTTAAAAGCTATTATGGGTAACCCCTGTCCTATATACTCAGCCACTTTTAGAGAAAATGCCATCTTTGCATATTCTAAGGGTGGCTGGGGCAAAATCGCTAAATCCATCATCTTATACGATTCTAAAAGGTCATCGCCAGATAAATGAACCAGTTCTATATGATCCGTAAAACTGACGAGATGACTATCCTCCCAGTCCCGTTTACGGGTGCATAACGTGAATTTTGCAGATTTCGATTTAACCAGACCTTCAATAAAAACCTGAGCATCGTATCCACCCGTAACTCCTCCGACATAAAAAACATTCAACATATTATCGTTTATCTCTCTCACGCGAGAATCTAAAAATGCTGAGCCGGGATGAAGTGGAGTTGACTTCAGATCATAATTTTTTTCAAGATACGCACCAAACATTTTTGTGGGACAAAATATATGAATTCCCAGTTTCCGTAAAAATAACATCTCTTTTTTGCCATAATGCGCCTGCATTTTAGAGATATACTTCTGTTTCAATCTGTTATGATGAATGATTGTCTGATCGGAAAAATCCCAGTAAATATCACGAACAAAATACCCTCCTGCTATGCGATTTTTGACAAAAAATTTCAAAATTTTCATGTCCAGACGCTCTTTAACATATATTTTCACACCAGATATTGGCTCTATCAATCTCAAATTAATTGGAAGGGTCAGACCTTCAGAATAGAAGAAATCAAATTTCTCTCCTGATCCTATTTTTTTTTTCAGATCGTCAAACTTCTCCTTGCGATGGTGCCGACTTCCAGTAATCTCAAAAACTTCTATCCCATTTTTAAGCATTGCCCGGTATATTTCACTCGGACGAATAGCGCTGCCTGATGTGTTACTGCCAAGAGTGCTCGGATGGTGAAAAATAATTTTCATTGAAACCTCAAAAGTAAGATAATTGCGTATGACCTGGTATCGGAAAGTCATTCTCCGTAGATGTGTTCAACAGACGCTTAAGCTTAATCAAGTCTTAATTTGGATAAATGCAGAATCCAACGAATTACAACAATGTCAAGAGATGCATTAATTGCAGTAATTCCAATAAGCACGTATATAAATTGAAATTCCAGATATGATAAGAGTGCCGTCAAGACCAAAGCACTCATGGTGCCAACTACCACAATCAAAAAAAATGTCTTTTGCCGGGTCACAATAGTCGGTACCATCGAAACAGGTGAAACGATAAAATTAAAAAATAACCACGGGGCGATGATTTGGGCATAAATCCCGGCCTGTGACCATTCGGCGCTGAAGACAAAACCAAAAATTTCTTCTCCAAAGAAAAAGATCAGAGAAAAAGGGACAATTCCAACCACGGCATTGCCCAACATTATTTTTTTAATCCGCTTACGGATATCGATTTTCTCATTGTAATCCTGCGCCAATTGCGGCATGAAAACCTGACTGAGGGATGTGCCAAACACCTGCACGGGAACCCGAAGATACCGCATGGTAATGGCAAAAAGGCCAAGAATCACTTCACCGTAATAAACAGAGATGATCAGAAACAAAACAGCCCGATTGGCCTCATCATAAAATGAATGCGGCGCATTGAATAATGGAAATTCTCGGTATTGACGCATCAACTGCTTCAAATCCGACTTGTTGTTCCTTATTTTTGCGAGTTGCCCGCGAATATTCTTTCTGCTCAGCAAGGTCAGAACAGGTACTACAGCGCCCACCACATCGCCAATCACCAAACCCAATGGCTCTGTCCATTTGAGTCCAAACAGATATTTCGACCCGTGATTGGTGGATGTGGTCAGGACTTTATTTGCCGAAAGGCTGCGAAACATTTTTTCGCGCATCAAAAAATTATTCAGAATCATCAGCAATCCAGTGAAAAACACACTCACCGGCAGCCACCAAAGCAATCTGGAAAGTGCTGCATTGTCTGACAGATCACTCCAGAAATTTCTGAATGGAATGAATACAATTGCAGAAAGGATGGTGACTACAAACAGTATCCTCATGCATAGCCTCATCAGGCCCGTGGCATCTTCTTCTTTTCGAGGTAGAATAATGGCAAACTCGTAACGCAAAGAAGAAATAGCCAAAAGCGGCAGCATAAAGCGCACGAAGAGTTCATATCCGGCAAAGTCTTCCGGCGAGTACAGACGTGTGAGAAACGGCGCGAGAATAAAAGGAATGACCAGGCTCAGTCCATTTCCCGATAGCATTACCGCAAAGTTTCTCATAAAGGGAGACTTCACATACTTCTCATGGAACCGGTTCAGCATCTAGTCAGATTTTCGGGAAATGGAAAGATGCGGCAAGTTCGATTTTCTGGCATTATCGGAGCGGCCTTGATAATAAGGTGTAGCACTTTTTGCGTCAGCGGTCATGCCGATCCACTTTTGACAAAGACTCCCAGTACCAGGCTATGGCCTCATCTATCCCCTGCCTGAGGCTGTGCGTAGGCCAATACCCCAAAAGGTCAGCGGCCTTAGAAATATCGGCCAGGGAGTCGCGCACATCACCTGTCCGCAGAGATGCAAATTGCAGCGGAACCGTGGCAATCTGCTTATCAAAACCGCTGAGGGCATTCCGGATTACTTCAATCAAATCCAGCAAAGTTGTGCGTTCGCCCACCGCCACATTGTACACCTGGTTTACCGCTTCCGGATTTTGCGTAAGCGCAGCCAGGTGGTTCATCTGAATCACATTGTCGATATAG
>Ga0105045_10001811_pt1 | contig 17652 bp, 13 predicted proteins | sample MAT02_FD_78089 | JGI IMG/M metagenome (GOLD analysis project Ga0105045, IMG submission 78089) | Freshwater microbial communities from Lake Fryxell liftoff mats and glacier meltwater in Antarctica - MAT-02 (megahit assembly) | ecosystem: Environmental > Aquatic > Freshwater > Ice > Liftoff... | reverse complement strand
GCGAAAATTTTTTGCTACTCATTTTTTCTTTTGTTTGTGAGGCGAACGATTTAGTTTAATAGGCTATATCAAAAACGACGATACAGACCTAAGTGTTGTAAACATTTGAGAAATCTAAACATTAAGTTATCGGAACATGAATGGCAACCAGTGTACCCTTCCCGTATTCTGAATCAAAATCGACCGTTCCTTTAAGGTATTGAATTCGGGAACGGATATTTTTTAAACCAATGCCTTCAAATTTAGTAAGTTCCTTTGTATTGAATCCTTTTCCGTTGTCTTCGATGGTAGCGGAAATGCCATCCACGTCTTTTATCAGCGATATTTCCAACGTATTGGCACCGGAATGTTTGATGACGTTATTTACACATTCCTGAATCACCCGGTAGCATACGGTTTCCAGATTACTATCCAGCCGTTCATTTAGCCCTTCAGTGTGCAGGTTTATTTTAATAACGCTGGTGTCTATCTTATCGATGAATTCTTTAATGGCGCTGGATAGACCACTTTTTAATAAAGCATTGGGCATCATCTGGTGACTAATACTTCTTACTTCTTTACAACTTTCATCTACCAGGGCTATGGCTTTTTGGTAAGCTGATTTTTGGTCGGCTGTTTTAAAAGACAGGTCATTTTCGACGGACGATAAATTCATTTTTGCTGCACTCATCAATTGCCCGACCCCATCATGCAAATCTGCGGCTATTCGTTTGCGTTCATTTTCTTCTGCTTGCAATACCGCCTTTGTCGACAAGTCTTGCTGGGTAATTATTTCCGCCTGAATTATACGTTCTTGTCGCAGCTTATATCTTTTATACCAGGAGTACCCCAATAGCATGCTCAACGCCAACAATCCGCTAATACTGATAATCCAATAATTTTTCCGGGTAATATCAAACTTTTGTTGCTGAATTATTCTCTCGTTTTCAAGGCTTTTGTAACGGGTTTCGAGTTCTGCAAATCGCTGGCTCAGGTCATCTGTGTATAAAGAATCTTTTGTATTGGAATATAATTTATACATCGCCAGCGCACGGTCACTGGCTCCTTTTGCTTCAAACAATTTTGCAAGCGTGAAGTAGACTTTATTTACTTCAGGTTTACAATTCACAGCCTTCAATCCCATATTTAAAGCAAGGTTCAATTTGCTTTCTGCAGTGTCGTACATTTTCTTTTGAATGTAAACATCTGCCAGATTATTTAAGCAGCTTACCATTCCTTTGGTATCATGAAGGCTATCCCGCAGTCTAAAAGATTCTTCAATCGGTGGAATGGCTTCGGTTAGTTTGCCCGTAATCAGGTATAAATTTCCCAGGTTGTTAAGCGCATTTGAAAGATATTCTTTATCGCCAATGTCTCTTGTAATGGCAACCGCTTTCCCATAATAAGATGCTGCAATATCGTATTTTTTTAGGTTTAGAAAGTCGTTTGCAATATTTACATAGGAACCAGAAAGACCATATTTGTCGCCGATCGCTTCTTTGATGAGGATGGATCTTTCCTGGTATTCAATTGCTTTTTCATACAATCCCATATTTTGATGGATGATGCCAATATTATTGAGCGAATAAGAAATACCTACCTGGTCTGCCGCTTTTTCAAAAAGGGACAATGCTTTAAACTGGTTCTCTAAAGCCTTGTCAAACAGACCCTGTTTTTGGTAAACGATACCAATCTTATTATGTAGTCTGGCAATGCCCTTTTCGTCTTTTAGTTGTTGCCTTATGCTGATGGCTTTATTGTAAAGCAGCATTGCAGTGTCATAATTTTCTTTATCAAAATAGATGATTCCCAGGTCGTTGTATGCCTGCGCAATTCCTTTGTTGAATTTTACCCTATCTCCGTATTCGATGGCTTTGTTGCCATATTCGATGGCTTTATTCTTATCAACCATCCGGTATTGCCAGGTGAGTTCATTGAGTGTTTGCACCAGTGCAGAATCCTTTTGAATGGGCACGAGTTTTTCCAAACTGTCGAGGAGCGCTTTATTTTTTTGCGCTGTAATAAATTGACTACTGGTAAATTGAATCAATACCAACAGCAGCAGTTTCAGGCTTTTCATTTTTATTCCCTTTAGATAATTTCTGAAAAGCTAAACTATTTTATATATATCCCCAAACAGATTTGTTTTAAATGTAATGCAGGGTAAAAACTGAACTAAAATGGAAGTGGGATAGTAACAGGAGATGATCGCTTACTTTGCGGGTGAAGAATGCGAATAGGAAAACTGATCGCTGTTAACAGTGGATATCGATCAGCTTAATTTTTTTTTGATTCTAAATCAAATTGAATGGTGCAGGCTTTGCAGGGTTTAAATAAGGGCCATCATTACCCATGAAAATTTGCATGGCTGTTTATTATGCAGCATACAATGGTGGTAACTAAAACCCCAGTACATCCTTCATGCTAAAAATACCTTTTTTATTTTGTATGAATTCTGCGGCCAGCACAGCCCCGGTTGCAAAACCTTTGCGGTTATGCGCTGTATGAATGATTTCAATATCATCTACCGGAGAGCTGTATTTTATTTTGTGTGTGCCGGGTGCAGGATCAATTCTTTCGCTGATGATAGACAGTTCTTCCGGCGATACTTTGCTTTGGTTAACCCATTCTTTTTTTCTACCCAGATTTTCTAAAATCTGTTCGGCTAAAGTAATGGCGGTACCGCTTGGTGCATCTTTTTTTTCGGTGTGATGGATCTCTTCCATGCTCACATCATAGTCGCTTTGCGGATCCATTAACCGGGCTAAAAATTTATTGACTTCAAAAAATATATTTACACCCACGCTGTAGTTACTGGCATACACCATGGCGCCATTGATTGCTTTGCATTTGGCTTTTACCTCGTCCCAACGTGTCAGCCAGCCTGTGCTGCCGCTTATTACAGGTATGCCTGCATCCAGGCAGGTAAGTATGTTTTCAACTGCACTGTGCGGACTGGTAAATTCAATGGCCACATCACAAAGCTGTAGGTTTTCTTTGGTGAACTGTGCCGCTGTATCGATGTCTATTTTTAGTACAATGTTATGTCCTCTTGTAACCGCAATTTCTTCAATGGCTTTCCCCATTTTTCCGTAACCGATTAATGCAATATTGAGGTGGTTATTTGTGCCGATAGCAGCATTGGTGTTTGAATCCATGATAACTTATTGATTATTTAAAAAGTAAATATAATTATTTACCTGCGCTCATTTTTTTAGAGTGAATATCTAATACAAGGCTGATGCCGGTGGTGTTGGCCATCGGGCTATATCCCTGTTTTATTTGAAGGCTGAGATTGTCGTTTACATCAAATGCTTTTAAATGTCCGTCAACAGTGGCATCCGCTACATTGAGCCCCCAAAAAACAATGAAGAAGAGCACGGAATAATCAACATTTTGGCGAAAAGAGTTTCTGTAACTTCTAATTGCACCTGTGGAGAGAATTTTAAATCTGGGATCAATCTGTGCATCGTTGCCAGGAAACGAATCAGTTCTAAATATAAAGGCCTGACGCAACAAACGGTAGTTTTTTACATTATAAACAAATACCCCAACAGTAGCGCCAAGGCCGCCATAAATAAGTGGTAATTTCCAGTATTTCTTATTGTATATCTGTCCCCAGCCTGGTACCATCGCTGAGCGTTTGGTAGCTAACCTGGGGTCGAAAACTTTTGCCTTTTTTTGATAACTGGTGTCGGTGCTTTTTTTTGCGAGAATAGCACTACTGTCAGTTTTTACCTGCGCTTTCAAATCAACGCCTACCAAGCACAAACCAATGATTAAAAATATTGACAGTAATTTTTGCATCAACTAACTTTAATATTCAATTTATCCAGCAGTCCATTTAATTCCTCCAGCGAATAATATTCAAATGTTACGGCACCATAGCCTTTTTTGTTGTGTACCATTTTTACTTTGGTGTTAAATTGAGAGGCTAAATTATCTTCTATTTTTTTAAAGGCAGGAGGCAATTGGGCTTTTACCGGATTTTTAACAACCTCCATGCCAGTGTACATTTTGCGAACCAGGTCTTCTGTTTGTCTTACAGATAATTCCTTGTTTTTTATTTCAGAAAAAATGAACAATTGCTTATCCACCACATCCACGCTGATTAATGCCCTTGCATGTCCCATGGTGATAACGCCTGTGCGAACGGCTATCTGGATATCGGGTGGTAGTTTTAATAAACGAATGTAATTGGTAACAGTACTACGCTCTTTACCCATGCGTTCTGCTACCTGCTCTTGTGTATAATCCAACTCGTCCATTAACCTTTTGTAGCTAAGGGCGATTTCTATGGAATTTAAATTTTCTCTTTGTAAGTTTTCCAGCAATGCCAGTTCCAGCAATTCCGCATCATTGGCCTGGCGGACATATACCGGCACATCTTTTAACCCTGCAATTTTGGCTGCTCTAAAACGGCGCTCACCCGCTATCAGACGATATTTACCAGAAGCCATTCTGCTAACCGTAAGCGGCTGTATAATGTCATGGATTTTTAACGAAGCAGCCAATTCACTCAGCGCAGCTTCATCAAAATCTTTACGGGGTTGCTTTGGATTGATTTCAATCTGGTCAAGGGGTATCCGATTGGTGGAAGTTGTTTTTTCAACTACATCTGTTCTTAAATTACCACCAGTATTTTTAAAATCGGCATCCATATTTTGCAATAAACTGCGGATACCTTTTCCTAATGCGTCTTTTTTATTGGGAGGAGTCATAAGTATAATTAGCTAATTTGATAATTAGCTGATTTGCTAATTAATAAAGCGAGAATAATTTAAAAATATTTTAAAAAAAAACAGCAGCAGCCGGTATTAGTTAGCCAATTAGCACATTAGCCAATTAGCACATTAACCAATTAGCACATTAGCCAATTAGCTCATTACCCTATCTTCCTGCTTAATTTTTGTCATATTGTTTTTCTGTAAAATTTCTTTGGCCAGGTTCAGGTAGTTGATAGAGCCCTTGCTTTCTGCATCGTACAGAATTACGGGTTTGCCAAAACTGGGCGCTTCGCTCAACCGGGTATTGCGGTGGATAATGCTGCTGAAAACCATTTCTTCAAAATGCCTTCTAACTTCGGCTACCACCTGGTTGCACAAACGCAAACGACCATCGTACATGGTCATTAATATCCCTTCTATCTGTAATTCAGGGTTCAACCTGTTTTGAACAATTTTAATCGTATTTAATAATTTGCCCAAACCTTCCAAAGCGAAAAATTCTGTTTGAACCGGCACTGCAACGCTATCAGAAGCAACCAGCGCATTTACCGTAATCAAACCCAATGATGGAGAGCAATCAATCACGATGAAATCATATTCATCCCGGATTGGATCCAGTATTTTTTTCAAAACTCCTTCCCGGTTTGGATAATTGATCATTTCAATTTCAGCACCTACCAGGTCAATGTGTGAAGGAATCAGGTAGAGATTTGGAACATCGGTTTTCAACAGTACATCTTTCGCATTTACTTCATTCACCATACAGTCGTAAAGGCTCTGGGTAATATTGTGTAAATCAAAACCAACACCAGTGGTGCTGTTTGCCTGTGGATCCGCATCCACCAGCAAGGTTTTGTACTCCAGTACAGCTAAACTGGCTGCTAAATTAATTGCTGTAGTTGTTTTACCTACGCCACCTTTCTGGTTTGTTATTCCTATTATTCTTGCCATACTTATTCCCTCGGGGAGAATTGTTAATTGTTATAAAGTAGTTGGTTCAGTTTCCTTCCAGTTCGTTGCTGATTCCTGTTTATTTCAGAATTGGCAAAGGTAATGTTTGAAAATGAACTATAAACCACAATTTGGTTAAAACAAAATGATCAGGTAAACTGCCTTCTAAAACACAAACCTTATTCATCTACCTTTATCGCTGCAATTATTCTTTCAGTTAAATACACTTGTTTTCCGATAAATATCGCTATTCGATCAAAATTTGGGAACAAAGCTTCTGTTTAGTTGTTGCAAGAAATAATTAAACAAAATAAAAATCAACAATGTATTTAATCATTTCGGGAACAAACAGGCCAGGCAGCAACACATTAAAAGTAGCCAAAGAATACCAGCGTTTATTAAAAGAAAAATCAATTGATTCAGCCTTATTGTCTTTGGAAGGTTTAAATCTGCTTAAAAGAGATGTTGAATTTGAAAAGATTGAAAATGAGCTAATTATACCTTTTCAGCATTATATTTTTGTTTCTCCTGAATACAACGGAAGTTTCCCCGGAGCGCTGAAATTATTATTTGATACAGGTAAAACGCACGCTTTGTGGTGGCATAAAAAGGCATTGCTTACGGGGGTTAGTACTGGTAGAGCTGGTAATTTGCGAGGTATGGATCATTTATCGGATGTATTGAACCATGTAAAAGTGATGGTGCATCACAATAAGTTACCCATTTCATCAGTTGATAAGCTGATGGATGCAGAGGGGCATTTTACAGATGCATCCACCCTGAAAGCTATTAAAGGTCAGTTGGATGAATTTATAACCTGGACTTCCGGTAACTAACGCATCTCTTCAAGTAACGAGAACTTCATTGCAGATGCTGTAATTTCGATCGTATCAAAATTCCGTAGTATGTCTTGCTTTCTGGAATTAAATTATTCAATAAACATAAATATTTTTTATGCGCTCTCCTGTTGGTGCTGTTTTATTCATAGCATTCATGTTATTATTGGATACCTATGTATTCCAGGCAATAAAAGCAGTTACCCAAACAGCTTCACCCAAAACAAAAATGATTGTTTACAGTATTTATTGGGCAATTACGGTGTTGGCTATTATCGGGTTCCTGCTGTTTGTTTTTACTGATCAGCATTTTTTATCACGTAAGGTTCGTACTTATCTTTTCGCATTCATCATTGGACTTTTTTTAGCAAAAATTACCACCAGTGTTTTTTTATTGATTGATGATATTATGCGGGGCATTTTGTGGGTGACCGGGAAATTGGTTTTTAGCACACCTAAAAACGGTATTGAAGTTTCAGGTGGCACCGCTATTACCCGATCAATATTTTTAAGCTGGTTTGGTTTGGCAGTTGGCGGAACTTTGTTTGGTAGCCTGGTGTATGGCTTTGGCAATAAGTATAAGTATAATATCAAGCGGATTCAACTGGCGTTCGATAATTTGCCCCAGGGTTTTAAAGGGTTAAAGGTTTTGCATATCAGTGATATTCATAGCGGGAGTTTTACAGATAAAAAAGCGGTATTGCATGGTATACAGGAAATACTAAATGAAAAGGCCGATATCATATTATTTACAGGCGACCTGGTAAATGATAAAGCCACCGAAATGGATGATTATCTCGATATTTTTAACCAGTTGAAAGCACCTATGGGGGTGTTCTCTACATTGGGTAATCACGATTATGGCGATTATGTGAGATGGCCATCAGATGGAATCAGCAAAGAGCAGAATTTGGAAAACTTAAAACAGGTGCATGCAACCATGGGCTGGCGCTTGTTGATGAATGAACATGTGGTGTTGGAAAAAGACGGCGACCAGATTGCTTTGATGGGCATTGAAAACTGGAGCGCTAAAGCCAATTTTCCTAAACATGGCCGGATGGATCTTGCTCACCCTGGCACGGAAAAATACCCTTTTAAAATATTAATGAGCCACGACCCAAGTCATTGGGATGCGGAAGTAAAATCAAAATACAATGATGTGGATTTGATGCTGAGTGGACACACGCATGGCATGCAGTTTGGCATTGAAATACCTGGTTTTAAATGGAGCCCGGTTCAATACGTATATAAACAATGGGCGGGTCTGTATGAAGATGTAAAACAAAAACTGTATGTAAACCGTGGATTTGGTTTTATTGGGTATCCGGGTAGGGTAGGGATTTTACCGGAGATTACGGTGATTGAATTGGTGTAGAACCCCCATCACCTAAAGGAGAATTATGCATCAGGTTTAGTTTTACTTTAAATGATCTAATAAAAAATGCCGGAAAACTTTCCGGCATTTTTTATTAGATCAAATTCAATAATTATCTTTTTTCCCGGATTGGAATTCTTTTTCTTGCTTCTGTTCTTTCGCCCCTTCCTTCACTTCTTTCGCTTCTATCACTTCTTCCTTCATTTTTATCACCGCCTCTTTCATCACCCGCTCTTTTAAATCCACCATCCGCTTCATTCATTCTCACTAGGCGACCATTGTATTTTTTGCCATCCATGCTCTTGATCATTTTAGGAGCAGCAGCTTTATCTACTTCCACCCAGGCATTCATTTCACGGATGTCAATTTTACCCAATACCTCTTTGTTTAAATTGCTTTCATCTAAAATGAATTGTAAAAAACTCGCTTTGTAAAAACCATCTTTCGTACCAAGGTTGATGAACAATCTGGCGAAACCGTTGTCTGCTCTGGCGAAAGTTGATCGCTCTCTTCTGTCGCCGCCGCTTGAATCTCTAAAGCTACTTTCAGTTCTCCTTTCTCTTGAATCCAATTTTACGTTCAAGTCATCTGAATGCTCATAGTATTTTAAGAATTGGTTAAACTCTAAAGCAGCCACTCTCTTTAGTACATCTTCTTTGCTGATGTCTGCAAATTTTGATTCCAGATCAGGCATGTAAGTTTCGTATTCATTGTTCGAAATATCGGCATCCATCAGTTTATCCATAAAATGAAAAAACTGTTTGCGGCAAACATCTTTACCACTTGGGATATCTAAACGATGAAACTGTGCGTTGATCATTTTTTCAATCGACCTGATTTTGTAAGCTTCCCTGCTATGGCAGATGGTAATACAAATTCCACTTTTACCAGCTCTTGCAGTACGACCACTTCTATGGGTGTACACTTCCATATCATCCGGTAATTCGTAGTTGATCACGTGCGTAATACCATCTACATCAATACCCCTTGCAGCCACATCAGTTGCAATCAATAACTGAATGCTTTTGGCACGAAAGCGTCCCATTACCTTATCTCTTTGTTGCTGGGTTAAATCACCATGTAAGGCTTCAATATCGTATCCTTCTTTTACCAGTCTCTCTGCTACGTCCTGGGCATCTGCTTTGGTACGGGTAAAAATTACACCATACATTCCGGGGTTAAAATCTACCAGGCGTTTCAGTGTGTCATAACGACTATGAGCAGGTGTAATAAAATATTGGTGATCAATGTTAACATTTGCGGTATTCTTTTTACCCATGGTAATCTCAATCGGGTTAGTCATAAAGTTTTTAGAAATTGCTTTTACAGCGGTAGGCATTGTAGCACTAAACAACCAGATGCTTTCTCTTAAGATGGTATTCTTTAATACAAAATCAATGTCATCTCTAAAACCCATGTTCAGCATTTCATCTGCTTCATCCAATACTACGTATTTTACTTTTTGCAGGTCAATTGCTTTTCTTTCAATCAAATCAATCAAACGGCCTGGCGTAGCTACTACTATCTGTACACCTCTTTTCAGATCCCGAATTTGCATGGATATGGAAGCACCACCGTAAACCGGTTCAGCATTCAAGCCTTTTAAATGCTTCTTAAAATTCATTAAATCGTTGCAAATCTGTAAGCACAATTCCCGGGTAGGGCAAACGATCAATGCCTGTGGATGTTTTTGAGAGATATCAATTAAGTGTAGTAAAGGCAAACCAAAAGCAGCAGTTTTACCTGTACCGGTTTGTGCTAAACCTACAAAATCTGTTGTTCCTGATAATAAAACTGGGATTGCTTTTTCTTGAATGGGGGTGGGGGTTTCAAATCCCATTTCCGTTATTGCTTGTACTAATTGTTCGTTTAAGCCTAAGGCTTCAAATGCATTCATGTAAATTGTTTTTGTGTTTACATGATATGCTATTTTCTGTTGTTGCGCTACCGAATTCCTAATTAAAAAAAATCAAAGTAAAAACTAAATTCAACAGCCTTTTGGGCACTTCATGCAATACTCGTTATAAATAATTTTGCAAATCTAGGGGTTTTCGGCCAAAAAAAGCAATTAAATATAAAGTTAACACCACGTCTTGGGCTTTTACTAAATTTTTATGCTACAGAATGGGTTAGGGCTTTAACTCTTTATAAATGATTGGTCTGATTTTATATTGGCCTAATACTTAACTCTTTTAAATACGCACATTCATTTCTTACTATATCTTTTTTTGTATTTTTTTTCTGCCAGGGTGCTTGCTCAAACAAATGCCGGAAGCAATCTAAGTGCAAAAAAATGCCATTGAAATATTGAACCAGTTGACGAACATGCTTGATTCTTCGGACAGCAATGCCAGCAGTTTATTTGTAAACGTTGGAATTGGAAACCGGCTTTATAGTATTGAAAATAATTCACTAAATGCTTACTAAAGTTCAAGCAAACTTATTTACGCTTGTTCTTTTGTCTACACGAATAAATCGGGTCGGGTTAAAGAACCAGCAAAAATTTATTAAAAAAAGGAAGTGAAGTAGCAGTTAGCCAGTATTCCGTTTCACCTTCTTTCGGGTTAGTGGGTAATTGAAACATTGACTTTGGAATTTCATACGACAATTATTTTGTAAAGAGTTAACACTATCCTTATTCATCGCCCATTCAAAATGGTTTTTATACTTCTTTCAGTTATTTAAAAAAATTGGTTATGGCCGGGAGTAGCCGTACGTTTATCAAACGGTGTACACAAAGATGTTCCCCACAAGAATACTGTGATCGCTGGCATTTAAAAGAGCTTTTATGATTGTGTTACTTATGAACTAAACGCATTCTCTTTGATGTTTACGATGGGACATCAGTTTTTATGGTATGAAGTATTTGATCCGTGAGACAGATTTTCTTCAATTATAACATTGATGATGAATATGGTCCGGCAAAACGGACATCAGTCACAGTACAAATGCCGTTCTCCTTTTTAGGATATTAAACAGGCGGGGAAAAATTGCCGGGTTGCAGCGATTAGATTTTGCAGTACAATCCACCGGTTTAAACATTGATATGCGGTAGATGTTTGTTACATTTTATTTTAAACCTCAGTTGTATATTGATTATTATTTACCGCTATTACATCTGAATAGCAGGAGGTTTTGCAGCTACAAACTTTTAATATTGACGATACTTTTTAAGCAGTTTGCTGGTTAACAAATAATTATGTAAAGTTTTTTTACATTTGGCATATAACTTGAAACGTGTAACCCAAATCAAAAATTAAAATCATGAAAGCGAAAATTGTAACACTTGCACTTGCCGTCTTTATTTTTTCAGCAGCACATGCTCAAACTTTTCACCTGGGCGTAAAAGGTGGTGCCAACGTAAATAAAATAACGGGGAAATCTTTTAAAGATGAATTTAGTTATGGCTATCACCTTGGTGCATTTGCAGAAATTGGTTTGGGTAAAAAATTTACCATTCAACCCGAAATTGTTTTTAATCAAATTTCGCAGGATACTTCTTCCAGTTTTAATGACATCTACAAAAATGTGCTTAGTAATGGCACAAAGGCAAAATTGAATTATGTAAGTATTCCCATTTTATTAAACGTAAAGCTTTCTAAATTTGTTGCATTGCAGGCTGGACCTCAGTTTGCCATTATAAAAGATAAAAGCAAAACAATGGTTGAAAATGGAAAGAGTGCATTTAAGCAAGGCGACTTTAGTATGTTGGCGGGTGTACAGTTTAAATTGGGTGGCTTTAGAATTTTCGGACGATATGCACTCGGCTTAAATAATTTAAATGATATTGATAATAAGGATAAGTGGAGAAGCCAGAGTGTGCAAGTAGGGGTTGGACTCGCAATTTTATAAAGGTGCCGGGGTAAACTTGTGAATGGTAAATGGTCAAAGCTCAATGCCTAATTGATGAAGGCATAGCATTTATATTCACAATTCACGATAATCAATTTCGGATAATGGTGGGAATACCATTGTTGTTCCATTTAATAATTGCAGATGGCGCAGCATCATACAAATCATTTTGGCGGTGTTGTACTATGTAGTCAACACCGCTTTTTATTGCAGCATCAATGTCATTAAAAAGAAGTGGCGGTGGATAACTGGAAAAGTTAGCCGAGGTAGATACAATGGGCTTCCGAAATCTTTTAATCAGGTGTTTGCAAAACTCATCCTTTATAACCCGGATGGCAATGGTTCCATCCTCTCCAACCAGGTTTTCTGCCACCGCAGTAGCACCTTCATAAATTACGGTTACAGGTTTTGAGATTCCTTTAATGTAGTCAAATATCTGAAGGTTTGGTTGTGCAACATAGGTTAAAATATCCCGTTCTTGTGCCAGTAAAATGATCATGCTTTTGCTGGCGACTCTTTGTTTAAGTGCGTAAATTTTTGCAACAGCTTCGTCGTTGGTTGCATCACATCCGATGCCCCAAATGGTATCGGTTGGATAAAGGATTAAGCCTCCACTATTAAGCACCCGCAGGCATTCATCAATGTCGTTTGAAAATGGAATCATACGATACTTTTATAAACTTGTACAATGCTATCAGCATATTTTTTTGTGGCAAAATGTTGTGCCTCCTTAAAACCTTTGTCCTTTAATGTTTCTACCAGATTTATATTTAATACAACATTCAGCATGTGCTGTGCAAGCATTTCATAATCATTTGGGGCAAAGTATAAAGCCGCATCTCCTGCCACTTCCGGAAGGCTGGAAGTATTGCTTGAAACTACCGGCAGGCCACTCCACAAAGCCTCCAACACCGGCAGACCGAACCCTTCAAAAATAGATGGATATACCAACGCCAAAGCCTGTTGATAAATAGCCGGAAAGTCTGCGGCCGTTGTAAAAGAACTTTCTTTGGATGCCCGCAATTCGTTCAGCAATATGAGTTGGTTGGCCATTCCATTGGCAAGCATCAGCGCTTTAACTTCCGCTTTTTCTTTCTTCCCATCACCAATCACTACCAATGGAATATTACTTTTTCCTTTTATTAAAATCATCGCCCGGCAAACGGCAATCAGGTTTTTACGGGGAGCTATGGAACTTACAAACAAAAAGTACTGGTCTGGTAGATCGTATCTTTTTTTTACCAATATTTTTTCGGCAGGTGAAATTTGTTTTTCAAATATCGGGTTGCAACTTTGATAACAGATTGTAATTTTATCCGCATTTACATTATAAAGATTTATGAGATCTTCCTTTGTTTGCTTGCTGATGGCAATGATGGCATCCGCTATTTTGCAGGCCTTTTTTATCTTCCAGCGATGCACATAGCGTTCATCAAAATGATAGGTTTCAGGATAACGTTCAAAAATTAAATCGTGGACGGTTACAACGGTTTTGATGTCCGTTTTTTCGATACCCCGGGGCAGCTCATTACTTACACCATGATAAATATCAAGCCCGGCATTTTTAATTTCTTTAACCATACCTATCTGCCGCCAGATTGCAGGAAATTTTTTGAAAAATGGTTGTTTGGGAAGAATTACATTAACATTGTCGAAAGCTGTTGTATCAAACAGATTGGTTTGTTTAGGCGCAAATAAACTGTATTTAAAATCCGGATAAGAATGGCTTAAAATAGTAATGAGCGAACGGGTGTAATTACCCAACCCTGTTTTGTTTTGGAAAGCCCTTTTGCCATCATAGCCTATGTTCATACCGTTGTGTGCTTATTGTGGGTGCAAGATAAATAAAACCCTGTGAAGCCGATACTACAACGCTTACATTTTGTGTGTTGAACTTCGTTGGAATTTAAGATGCCTGCCAATGGTTAATTTGTATGAATCTTTCCATTTCCCTTTTACTGAGTTTGGTTTGCAGCTCAATTTTTTCTTTTTGTATCTTCTCAGCCGTGGTTCGTTTCTTTTACCGACCACTTTTAGCTGTTACATATCATAGTCATCGGATTTGGGATGCACCCTTGCTGATTTAGGTTTGCAGCTAAATTCTTTCTTTTTGTATCTTGCGCCCGTTTGGATAAATATCACATTTAAAATCATCTGTTAAAATACAAAAGTTTAAATAAACCATTATTATGCAATTAAAGGAATTAATACAAGCCGCCTGGAGCAACCGGGAACTTTTGAAAGAAACAACATACGCAGAAGCTGTTAGAGATGTGATTGAAGAGGTAGATAAAGGTCGGCTACGCACCGCATCACCAGAAGGGTTTGCAGCCGACGGCAGTATTCACTGGCAGGTAAATGAATGGGTGAAGCAAGGGATACTCATGTATTTTGCTATACAGCAAATGGAAACGATGGTGTTGCCCCCATTTGAGTTCTATGACAAAATGAAATTGAAAAGCGGCTATGCGGAACTGGGAGTGAGAGCCGTGCCACATGCGATTGCAAGATATGGCGCCTTCCTTGCAAGAAATGTAGTGTTGATGCCGTCTTACGTAAACATTGGGGCCTATGTAGATGAAGGAACCATGGTGGATACATGGGCAACTGTGGGTAGTTGTGCACAGATTGGTAAAGGTGTTCACCTGAGTGGCGGCGTGGGTATTGGTGGTGTATTAGAGCCATTGCAGGCAAGCCCGGTAATTATTGAAGATGGTTGTTTTATCGGCAGCCGTTGTATTGTAGTAGAAGGTGTACGGGTTGAAAAAGAGGCGGTATTAGGTGCCAATGTAGTACTTACCCAATCAACAAAAATAATTGATGTGAGTGGTACAAATCCCATTGAAACCAAAGGTAGGGTGCCGGCAAGAAGTGTAGTTATTCCAGGTACTTACACCAAGAATTTTCCTGCGGGCGATTATGGTGTTGGATGTGCTTTAATCATTGGACAGCGTAAACCTTCCACTGATCTAAAAACCAGTTTGAATGATGCTTTAAGAGATTTTAACGTATCTGTTTAATATTGCTTAAATCGCTTTCTAAAAAAGAAATAAACCAGACTTTTTGGAAAGTTATCCGGAACGAAAACATACTTGAAGTTTTTAAATTGCAAAAGAACCAGCCCCGCTTTGGGGCTGGTCTGTTTAATGATGTTACCAAAAAATAACAATACCACCATTCCGATAGCCGGATTTATCATAGCCTTTGCAGGATCTATTCTGTTTTCTACAAAGGCAATCATTGTTAAACTGGCTTTTGCGCATACACACACTGATGCACTGACATTGTTGTCGCTACGAATGCTTTTTTCGCTTCCTTTCTTTATTGGCGCCGCAATACTGGCCAGCAATAGAAAGGATAACCTAACACTTACGGCCAAACAGTGGGCAAGTATTATTTCCCTTGGTTTGTTTGGGTATTATTTAAGCAGTCTGTTTGATTTTATTGGCTTACAATATATCAGTGCCGGACTGGAGCGACTGATTCTTTTTCTGTATCCGAGTTTTGTGGTATTGATCAATGCGTTGCTTTTTCGCCAAAAAATATCCCGCATACAAAAGATTGCGCTGGCATTGACTTATCTCGGTATTGGCATTGCGTATTTTGGAGAATTAACGTTTGATTTTAATAATCCCAATTTTGTATTGGGGAGTGTGTTGATATTTATTTGTGCTATCACATTTGCGATTTATTTGGTGGGAAGTGGTAAAATGATTCCATTGGTAGGAGCCACTAAATTTACAGCCTATGCCATGCTCGCTTCAACGGCAGGCGTTTTTCTGCATTTTATTTTAGTGGGCAACTACAGTAAAATACCCTCTGGAAATGCATTCTGGGGATATTGCTTTTTACTGGCCATTTTGGCCACAGTAATTCCGGGATTTTTAATTTCAAATGCTATGAAAAAGATTGGTTCCAATAATGTGGCGATCGTATCAAGCATTGGCCCGGTAAGTACCATTATACAAGCCCATTTAGTGTTAGGGGAACGGGTGTTTATTGAACAGGTCATTGGCACGGTGCTGGTAATTGCAGGTGTTTTGCTTACCGGCTGGAAGGGCCGGGGGAATGCTGGATAATTATTTCAATCCATTTGGAGCAGATAGGGTTTAGTTTTCTATATTTGCAGCCCTGAAGGAACTGTCCGGGTGGCGAAATTGGTAGACGCATCCCGATTCCTATCGGGACGTTCGCAAGGATGTGTCCGGATAGGAATCGGGATCTTGGGCATGAAAGGTTTTATAAAAAGAGTTCTTGAATTTAGTTCAATAGAAACGCCCGGGTGGCGAAATTGGTAGACGCACTGTGTTCAGGTCGCAGCGTTCGCAAGGATGTGCTGGTTCGAATCCAGTCCCGGGCACAAACCCACTTTTTGAGTGGGTTTTTTTTATGCACTGAAAGATAGTATAGGTATAGCTTTCAAACAATTGACCATTCATTTCACTTCCATCTTTAAGCTGCTTAATACATACCTTCTGTACCTCTGGCGAATGGTACCTTATAAATTATTGGTAAAATCATGTATTAAAAAAGCAGCAGGAAACTAACGGGTACTGCTGTAATCAACAGTATTGGTTCTCCTGCTTTAGCAGGTCTTATCCTTTGTCTGCTATTTTCTGCTACCTTCTTTGAAAATTTAGCAAGCTGCGACGGTGCTGAAAAGAAGAAGAGACGTGGAAGAGACAAGCAAGACCAACACTTAGTCAATGTATGAAAGCATTTGAAACTGTTACTGGTAAAAATTATAGCTCTGCCAAAGAGATTAATGAAAACCTAGCCGAACATTTAAGAAATTATTTGTTGGAAAAACTGACTGGCTAAACACCCTCAAATTATTTCAGACAGTTTAGTAAAATGAGAGCTGTTTTTGTTTTACAATAGTAAAATTTCAAAAAAAGAAAGATAATAATGGGTGATTTTGCTGCAAATTAGGTAAGCAAAAACTGCAATTGTTCTTATGGAGAAAAAATTAAATTCCTTTTCAGAAAAAGGGATTTTAGTACTACTAAAATAGGACGCTGCCGGAAAAGAAAATAGCACAGGTCTAGATTGAATACCGGGCATATCTTTTCCATTGAAATAAGCTTTCCCTCCCAAATTTTATTGAGTTATTTTTGATTTATAATCTTCGATTTAAAAGTACGGCGATACTCACTTGGCATCATCTGTGTTACTTTTTTAAATTGTTTTATAAAGTTAGGGGTATTGGTAAAACCCGATTCAAAAGATGCAGTCTTTACGTCGTAATTGCCCGATCTTAATAATTTACAGGCATTGTCAATCCTTACTTCTGTTAAATATTCATGGTAGGTCTTTCTGTATGGCCTTTAAAAAACCGGCAAAATGCAGTTGGGGAAAGAAACGCCAAGGCAGATACATAATCTAAAGAAATAGGATCCCTAAAATTATCCAAGGTATATTGGTACACGTTTTTAATTCTGTTGAGGGTTTCATTATCAAGGTTAGCAGAATTGTCAATTTTATTAATAAAAGAATATTCTTCCGACTTTGCTAAAGTATCAAGGATAGAGAGCAGATCAAGTAAAGCAGCTAACCCATTTTTTTTACTGATTTTTAAAAGTTTTTTGCAAACATCCTGCCGGATACTACCAAAAAACCGAAGCCCTTTAGCTGAACGGTTTATTAGTTTGCCAATATGCTCTAATTCATTGTAAGTAAAAAAGGTGCTACCTAAAAAATCTTTTCTAAATTGTATTACAATTGCCTCCGGTGTTTCGGCTGGATATGTTTCGTAAAAGCTTTTATCTTTTAAACGGGTGTGTGGCACATTTTCACCATAAAGCAGCAGTTCTCCTTCCTCAATAGTTTCTATACTATTCCCGATATAGTCAGTACCTCTGCCCCTGATGCAGTAAATCAACTCTATTTCTGGGTGAAAATGAAAAGGTGTTTCCAGCGCTCTGTCAATTTT
>Ga0105045_10001810_pt1 | contig 17654 bp, 17 predicted proteins | sample MAT02_FD_78089 | JGI IMG/M metagenome (GOLD analysis project Ga0105045, IMG submission 78089) | Freshwater microbial communities from Lake Fryxell liftoff mats and glacier meltwater in Antarctica - MAT-02 (megahit assembly) | ecosystem: Environmental > Aquatic > Freshwater > Ice > Liftoff... | reverse complement strand
GCCCGTCATGCCGGACCCGGGCCGGGGGCTTTGGCCGGGGCCATGCCGTGCCGGTTGCGGTGCCACCAGCGAAGAAGGGACGCTACCGCGACCCGGCGTTCGGGCGGGAAGGCTTCCGCGATCTTGGCGGCAAGGTCCTTGAAGGTCCGGGTCCGCGAAGGTCCGGGTCCTGATCCGTGCCGCGACAAAGGCCCGCAGGTCCGGGTCCATGTCGATCCTGGACGCGGGGTGCCGCTGCGGTGCGCCGCGTGCCAGGCGGCAAGGCCGGTCAGGTAAAACGGGGTTTCAACAGGGCCTTCACCGGGGCCTTCACCGGGTCGTTCAACAGGGCGCTTCAAGCAATCCTTGCAGACGGCCAAAGCCCCCGCGCGGCGGTTGCGGCCAGTTCGCCCGCCGGGGCGGCACAGACGCGCAGCGCAGACGCGCAACGCGTGCATCGGCGCGTCAATCTGTTCCGGGGTCAGGGTTGCCACCGCGCCGCTTCCTTTATCCGGACCGTTTCAGCCGGACCGCGCCCGCCCCCCCCCAGCAGAGAGGCGGACGCGGCGGGCCATGCCATCCCGTGGGACAGCGAAGGCACGGGCCCGGCCGGCCCGACAGCGGCCCCGTCTCGGATGCGGAAGACGAACCGGGCGACAAGCCCGGTCGAGCACAGCCCCGATCCACCCCAAAGTTACCGGACCGGGTCAAACCGTCTGAAATTCCTCTCAGGCAAGCCATGGATTACCTTTGTGATTTTTTCGCCCCCGGGTCAGATTGTCTGAAAGCCGTCATCACCTTCGCTGCCCCCCCGTCGCCAAGCTGCCTCGCCCCAACGGGGATTACTTCCAGCAGGGTTCAGGTGGCTTCGGTGCGGGCCGTGCGGATGCGTCAGCCCCCCCCTCGACACGGCTGGGCAAGCCGGGTCTAAACAGGCCGCCGGACAGGGAGTGAAGCGCATGCAGGTCGGAATCGGGGTCATCGGGTGCGGCAACATCAGCGACGCCTATCTGCGGGCAGCACCGCAGTTCGGCGTGCTGCGGATGCTGGCCTGCGCGGATGTGAACGCCGACGCGGCCCGGGCCAAGGCGGCTGCCTATGGTCTGACCGCGATGAGCGTGGCCGACCTGCTGGCCGATCCGGCGATCGGCATCGTGCTGAACCTGACCACGCCACAACATCACGTCCCGGTCGGATTGCAGGCCATCGCGGCGGGCAAACATGTCCATGCGGAAAAGCCGCTGGGCGTGGCGCTGGCCGATGGGGTGGCACTGATCCGGGCGGCGCAGGCTGCGGGGCTTCGGGTGGGATCGGCACCCGACACGTTTCTGGGCGGCGCGCATCAGACCGCGCGGGCGGCGGTGGATGCCGGGGCGATCGGCGCCGTGGTGGCGGGGTCGTGCCACATGATGGTGCCGGGGCATGAATTGTGGCACCCCAACCCCGATTTCTACTATCAGCCCGGGGGTGGCCCGATGCTGGACATGGGGCCCTATTACCTGACCTGTCTGGTGAACATGCTGGGCCCGGTTGCCGCCGTCACCGGCGCGGCCAAGGCCAGCTATCCGACCCGCACCATCGCCAGCGGGCCGCGCGCCGGGCAGGTGGTGGCGGTGACGGTGCCGACACACGTGTCGGGCCTGCTGGAATTCGCCGGCGGCGCGGCGGTGACCATCACCACCAGTTTCGACGTCTGGAAACATTCGCACCCGCATATCGAGTTGTATGGCGCCACCGGGTCGATGATCGTGGCCGATCCCAATCAGTTTCAGGGCGACATCACGGTGGCCAAGGGCAAGAACGACTGGCAGGTGCTGGCGCAGGTGCATGGCTATGGCGACGGCAATTACCGCATCCTGGGGCTGGCTGACATGGCCACGGCCATCCTGGCCGGGCGTCCGCACCGGGCCGATGGCACACTTGCGCTGCATGTGCTGGAGGTGATGGAAGGCATCGCCACCTCGGCCCGGACCGGGGCGCGCGTCGTGATGCAGCACCCCGCCCCGCGCCCCGAACCCATGCAGGCCGACCTGCCGTTCGGCGTGCTGTAGGACGGCCCGCCCGCCGGTTCAGGCCGGTTTCGTGGCGCGCAGATGGGTGGGGCAGTGTTCGCCACTGTCCAGCACCGGAATCATCCGCTGCCAGATGCCGATGTTGCGCGCCACGAAATCGGCCCCCACCATCTGCGCCGCCGCAGCACCTTCGGGGCCCTGCAACCGCGCAAGTTCGGCCCGGGCCACCTGCCGGTACCAGGCATTGCGCGATGTGGTGGCGATATCGGCGAACCCCGCGTGCGCCATCGCGGCACGATAGCGCGCGGCGCTGGCCATGCCGAAATCCAGCCCCTCGGCCGCGATGTAGGCCGCCATCAGCGGTGACGGCGCGTCGTCATGGCCGATCAACCAGTCCGAGGCCAGAAACCGCCCGCCGGGTTTCAGCACGCGGAACACCTCGGCCATCAGGACGGGTTTGTCGGGGATGTGGATGATCGAATCCTTGGAAAACACCACATCGAATGTCCCGGGCGGAAATGGCAGCGGGCCGGGCGCAGCCTTGACCAGACCGATCCGGTCCGCCAACCCGGCCTGCGCGATCAGACCGCGCGCATGGTCCAGAACCGGATCCTCGACATCCAGCCCGGTGACGTAGCCTGCGCCGTGCGCCTGCACCAGCGCGATGTCGATCCCGCCCGCCCCGCACCCGATGTCCAGCACTGTCGCAGCCCCGATATCGGCGTTGCCGATGACGCGGGCGACCTCCTCCGCGCCGCCGGGCGACAGAAACCCGCTGCCCCAGATTGCCTGCAGCATCGCGATCATCCGGGGCGGGTAATGGTCGGCGTCAGGCATCGGGGCGGTCCTTGTCGGGGTCATACTGGTGAAACACCGCAGCCAGCTTGTTGCCGTCGGGGTCGCGGACATAGGCGACATAGAATGTCGGGCTGTAATAGGTCCGGGTTCCGGGCGGCCCTTCGTCCGAACCGCCATGCGCCAGCGCGGCGGCGTGAAACGCGCGCACCGCTGCCGCGTCGCTGGCGCGAAAGGCGGTCATCGTGCCGTTGCCGGGCTGCGGCGGGCGGCCATCGAACGGGACGCAGACCCAGAAACTCGACCCGTGGTCGTAATCGTGGCCCCAGCCGGCCCAGTCACCATCCCAGTCGGCCAGCCGGGCCATGCCCAGCGTTGACAGGACGGGCGTGTAGAACGCGATGGCGCGGTCAAGGTCGCTGATGCCGACATTGGTATACAGGATCATGGGGGCTGCCTTGCAGGATTGCCGGGGGCGGATTCGATCTGGGGCCAGTCGTCGGATACGATCACCTGTGCGGCGTGATCGATATCCCGCGTCCATCCGTAAAGACACAGGAACGGCACGCTGCCGACCAGGGTGGCATGCGGGCGGTGCGGGTCGTTCCAGACCGGGCGATGCGCCGCGCGCATGACCAGCGGCCGCCCGGGACCAAACCGCCAGCCATGCGGGCCGGTCAGGGGGGCGTACAACTCGGGCGCGGGATGGTGGTGATCGCGGTAGAACAGATGCGGCGCGATCAGAAACAGGCCCAGTTCGAAATCGTGATCGGGTGCGGCGACGATCAGCGGGGCAAAGGCGTGGCCATCGGCAAAGCCCGCGCCGATCACGTCACGAAGATAGCCGTCATAGCTTTGCCAGCGCAGATGCGCGGCGGCGGCGGCAATCGCGGCCGCCAGCGCGGGCCGTTCGGGGGCAAGCGCGGCCAGCGCCGGTGCCAGATGGGCCGCGACAACCGGATGGGTCTGCGGCGGGGGCAGATACGGTCGGGCGCGCGATGTGGCAATACCCGCCCGCACCTCGGCCAGGCCGGGCCCGGCCAGCGCGGCCAGATAGTGGTCGGCGGCGTCGATCACCACGGACAGCGCCGCAGCCGCATCGGGCGGCGGGGCCTGTGCCAGGATCAGCCGGTCATGGGCCGCAGCGACGCGAAAACGCTCCAGTTCATCCGCGTTCATCTGCCCTGCCTGCCACAGCGCCATCGCCGCGCCATAGCGCACCCGCCCCGGCCCCGGCATGGCCAGAAGGGCGCGGGCGGCATCGGGCGGCATCACGGTGTCGCGCGGCGTGTCCATCATGCCCCGCTGCGATAGGCCAGCCGCGCATCCGCGTCGCGCCGCCGTTCCGCCCGCACCATGATCCACCCCGCCAGCGCCACACCCACCGACACCACCAGCACGATCAGCGTGGCCAGCGCGTTCATGTCGGGCGTCACCCCCATTTTGACCTTGGACCAGATCAGCAGCGGCAATGTGGTGCTGCCCGGCCCGGTGGTGAAACTGGAAATCACCACATCATCCAGCGAGATGGTAAAGGCCAGAAGCCACCCCGACCCGATGGCCGGCGCGATGACCGGCAGGGTCACGTCGCGCAGCACCTGCCAGGGGCGGCTGCCCAGATCCATCGCCGCCTCTTCTATGGCGCGGTCGGCCGACAGCATGCGCGAATGCACGATGGTGGTGACATAGACCATGGAAAAGGTGATATGCGCCAGCGTGATGGTCGTCATGCCGCGCTGGCCGGGCCAGCCCGTCGCCTGCGCCAGCAGGATGAACAGCAGCAGCATGGAAATGCCGGTGATCACCTCGGGCATGACCAGGGGTGCGGTGACCAGTCCCGAAAATACCACCCGGCCCCGGAACGCCCCGAACCGGGCCAGCGCGATCCCTGCCATCGTGCCCAGGATCGTGGCGAAACAGGCCGAGATCAGCGCGATCCGCAGCGAAAGCCCCAGCGCGCGCATGACATCGTCATTGGCCCAAAGCGACACATACCACCGGGTCGAGAACCCGCCCCAGACCGTGGCCAGCCGCGATGCGTTGAACGAATAGAACATCATCGACAAAATCGGGATATAGAAAAAGGCCAGCCCCACCACCAGCATCCAGGTCAGGAAAGCCGAGCGTTTCATTCCTTTTGCCTGTCGGCGCGGGCCTGATACCGGCTGTAGGCCATTATCGGCCCCACCATCAGGATCAGCAGCGCCACCGCCACCGATGACGCCATCGGCCAGTCGCGCGCGCTGAAGAATTCGTCCGAAATCACCCGCCCGATCATCGGATTGCCCGCATCGCCGACCAGGGTCGGGATCACCAGTTCGCCCGCCGCCGGAATGAACACCAAAAGGCCCCCCGCGATGATGCCGGGGATGGATTGCGGCAGGGTGACATCGCGAAACACCCGCGCCGGGCGGCTGCCCAGATCCATCGCCGCCTCGTCCAGGGTGGGGTCCAGCCGTTCCAGATTGGCATAAAGCGGCAGGATCATGAACGGCAGATAAGTGTACACCATCACCAGCACGACGGCAAAGTTCGAGAACATGAAAGGGATGCTGGGGATGTCATACGCCTGCGGCATGACGGCGTTCCACCAGCCGGTCAGCATGCGGTTGAACCAGGAATTGCTGCCCATAAGACCCATCCAGGCATAGACCCGCAACAGAAAGCTGGTCCAGAACGGCAGGATCACCAGCATCAGCAGCAGGTTGCGCCAGCTGCGGCTGACCCGCGTCAGGCCCAGCGCCATCGGATAGCCGATGGCAAGACACAGCGCAGTGGCCACAGCCGCATTGACCAGCGATGTCACGAAGGCGCGCAGATAGATCGGGTCACTGAACAGCCGCGCATACCCCACGGTGGACAAGACCGGGTTGTCGCCGCCAAAGCCGAAGGGCGGCGCGGTCGGCGTGCGGGTCGCGAAACTCATCGCCACGACGATGGCAAAGGGCACCAGAAAGAACAGGATCAGCCACAGATACGGCGCGGCGATCAGGATGTCCGACCAGCCACGCCGATGAAACCAGCGCCCCATGTCCTAGTCCCGCAACAGGATGGCGGCAGCGGGATCGAAGGTCAGCCAGACCCGGTCGTTCCAGTCGGCCACCCGCCCGCCCGCGTCCGCGCGACGCGCGTTCACCGCATGGACGCTGACCAGCGCCCCGCCCGGCAGTGCGACGCGATACAGCGAATCCTTGCCGAAATAGGCAAGGTCCTTCACCTCGCCCGCGACCACGTTCACAACGCCGGGCGCATCACCGGGGGGATCGCGCGCGATGGCGATCTTTTCGGGGCGCAGCGCCAGCGTGACGGCCATCCCCACGACCAGCCCCGGCACGGCACGCGCGGTGCAGGTGCCGCCCAGCGCGGGCACGTCCACCTGTGCCAGATCGCCGGTCAGGCGCAGCACACGGGCGTCGAATGTCGTGATCGCCCCGATGAACGATGCGACGAACCGGCTGGTCGGATATTCATAGATATCGGACGGCGTGCCGACCTGCATCACCCGGCCCTTGTCCATCACTGCCATCCTGTCGGCCAGGGTCATCGCCTCTTCCTGGTCATGGGTCACCACGACAAAGGTGACGCCGGTGCGTTCCTGGATGCTCATCAGTTCGAACTGCGTCGCTTCGCGCAGTTTCTTGTCCAGCGCGGCCAGCGGTTCGTCCAGCAACAGCACCTTGGGCTGTCGCGCCAGCGCACGGGCCAGTGCGACGCGTTGCCGCTGGCCGCCCGATATCTGATGCGGCTTGCGCGCGGCAAAGGGGGTCAGTTGCACCAGGTCCAGCATCTGCGCCACCCTGTCGCGCCGCTGGGCCGCCGTCATCGGTTCGTGCTGCAACCCGTAGCCGACGTTGCGTTCGACCGTCATGTGCGGGAACAGCGCATAGGACTGGAACATCATGTGGATGGGCCGGTCCCAGGGTGCGACACCCGCCATGTCCTGCCCGTCGATCACGATCCGGCCAGCGCTGGGCACCTCGAACCCGGCCAGCATCCGCAGCAGGGTGGTCTTGCCGCAACCCGACCCGCCCAGCAGGGCGAACACCTCGCCCTTGTTGATAGTCAGTGTCACATCCTGCACCGCCGCAAAGCTGCCGAACCGTTTGGACACCGCCTCGATCCGGATGAAGGCGTCGGACAATCCCTAGCCTGCCTTGATCTGCTGCCAAATCCGGGTGATGTCACGATCCTGCGCCTCGGTCTGCGGCCCCGGGGTGTACAGCCGCGACATCGTCTCGGCATCCGGATATATCGCCGGATCGGCCAGGATCGCCGGATCGACAAAGGCCTGGCTGGCCAGATTGGCATTGGCATAGCCGGTATAGTTGGTGGCGGCGGCAATCACTTCGGGGCGCAGCATATAATCCATGAACAGATAGGCATTGTCGGGGTGGGGCGCGTCGGCAGGCATGCACCACACGTCGAACCAGGCCGGAGCGCCGGATCGGGGCACGAAGTAACCCAGATTGATCTCGACCCCCGCCTCGGCCGCGCGGGCGGCGGCGACGGCGTAATCGCCCGACCAGGTGTTGACAACGCACAACTCCCCGTTGGGAATCGCATTCAGGTAATTGGTGTTGTCAAAGGTGGCGATATAGGGCCGGATCGGAGCAAAGGCCTGCGCCATCTTTTCATATTCTGCCGCACCGGCCGTGCTGGGGTCGATCCCCAGCCAGGACATCACGGCAAAGCCGATATCGGTCGGGCTGTCCAGGATGGAGATGCCGCAATCGGCCAGTTTGGCCGCGTTCTCGGCGGTGAACACGGTCGCCATATCGGACAGATCGGCATCGGGCAGGCGTTCGCGCACCATGTCCAGATTGAAGGTGAACCCGACCGACCCCCACATATAGGGCAGCGAATAGACGATGCCGGGGTCGAATCCTTCCAGAATTGCCAGGATCGCAGGGTCAAGGTTGCCCCACCCGGTCAGCCGGGCGCGGTCCAGCGGTTGATACACACCCGCCGTCACGAATTGCGGCAGCGACAGGCCCGCCTGCAGCACGACGTCATAGCCCGACGACCCGGCCAGCATCTTGGCCTGCGCCTCTTCGCTTGACGCATAGACATCATAGACGACATCGACCCCGAATTCGGATTCGAAATCGGCGATGGTCGTCTCGCCGATGTAATCGGCCCAGTTGTACACGTTCACACGGCCGCTCTGGGCCCAGGACGGGCGGACAAAGGGCATCGCCAGGCCACCGCCCAGCGCAGTCAGAGCGGTTCTGCGGTTCAATCTCATGGCGCGTGTCTCCTCTGAAGGGGGTTGTCATGGTTACAAAAATGTTAACCCGAACCGGCCACAGCACAGCGCATTTCAGCGTTAACTGTGGCAATCGCGGACTCGGGCGGGGGGGTGTCGCGGGTCATGACGGGCAGCAGCGCGCGCAGGGCGTCGTGGTGCCGCCGCACGCCCCATTCCAGATCCGACAGGCAGAACCCGTCAAAGGCGCTGGAATCCATCGATTCGTCCGACCAGACTGACAGCTGGCGGTCCTCGACACTGGTCTCGCGGTCGATCCGCATCGCCAGATAACGCGCGGCGCGGGTCGCGCGGTCCTCGTGCGGGTGCCGGTACATCCGGCCGCTCAGCCGGGTGCGGCGCGGGGCCAGCGGCACTTCCTGATAGAACTGCGCGCCTTCGGGGGTAAAGGCGAATACCTGATTCGGAAACAGCCCGTAATAGGTCCAGGACCGGCGCAGACGATCGGGCAGCCATTCCGGCTGCGGCGCAACCGACACATAGCGCCGCACCGACCATTGCCGCCCCGGCGCATCGCCAAAGACCCCGGTCGAAAACGACAGCCCGTCCGCCAGCACATGGTCGCGGTAGGTGCGCCCATACAGATCCTGCAGCCCCGGATGCGCCATGGCGACGTGATAGCCTTCGTTGTCCACATCGCGCACCGATTTCCAGTTCACCGCCAGTTCGCTGGCCCAATCCGCCCCGGGCACCGCCAACAGGGCGTCGCTGCGATAGGCGGCAAAGTCGGCGGCGAAAGGGGCCATCAGCGCCGCCACGGCAGGCTGCGGCCCGGGCGCGAAACGCAGGAACACGAACCCCTGCCACACCTCCATCTCGATCGGCTTCAGGCCCATCGCGGCGCGATCCAGATCGCCCATCGTCTCGGGCCGGGCGGGGCCGCGCAGGGTGCCGTCCAGATTGTAGACCCAGCCATGGAACGGGCAGATGATGGCACCCCGGCATTGCCCGCGCGGCCCGTCCACCACGCGGCCGCCGCGATGGCGGCACAGGTTGTGGAACGCCCGCACCCGCCTGTCGGCGCCGCGCATGACGACCGCGCGTTCGCCCATCAGGTCGAATGTCAGCCAGTCGCCCGGTGCCGGCAGATCGCCGACATGGCCCGCCACCTGCCAATGGGTCAGGAACACCTCCGCCCGCTCCAACGCCAACAGCGCGTCAGACCGATAGGTCCAGCCCGGCAACCCACGCCGGTCCCAGGTGGCGGGCACGTCCAGAACGGGCAGGTGAATGGTCATGGGATGGCCTCCATCTCGGCCCGGACCCAATGATGGAACCGGGCGATATCGAATTCTTGCGGCATCAGCCGCGCGGCGGCGAACGACAGCGACCGCAGGCCGCGCTGGTTCATCTCGGTCACAGCGGCATCCTGATCCATGACGGTCTGCGCAAAACCGGCGATGTTGGCGGCGTCGAACCCGGGCTGGGCCAATGTGTCGGGCGCAAACAGCCACTCCGCCGTCAGCCGAGTCCGCTCTGGCCCCAGCGGGGTCAGCGTCACGGCACGAACATGATCGACATGCGCGACGATGTAACAGGCGGGATACAGCGTGACAAAGCGATGACCCTCGGCCCGTTCATCCGCTGTCAGGCCCGCAAACACCGGCCCGCAGGGCGCGCCGCCGGGCGTCCAGCTGACCGCCCCGCCAGCAAGGGCAGGCCCCTCCACCGGGTCGGGCGTTTCGGCCGCCGACATCACGCCTCGGCGATAGACCGGCACCCGGTCACACAGTTCGGGATGGATGCCCGGGCAATGCAGGCATTCGTTGTAATTCTCCCAGAACACCTTCCAGTTGCAGTCGATCACACGTTCGCTGCGATGGCCCGTCACCAGCATGTCCATCGGCCAGTGATCCAGCGCGTCCGGCCCGCTATCGGGGGCCAGCGGGCGCGGCGCGGGCGACAGCTTCAGCCAGACGAACCCGGCCCAGACCTGCACCGCCACCGGCACCAGCCCGTGCGCCGCGCGGTCAAAATCCGCCCCCGGCGTGGCCAGTCCCACCGACACCAGCCGCCCATCCGCCGCCGCATAGGCCCAGGCGTGATATGGACAGCGGATCACCGCACCCAGCGCGCCGTCCCCGGCGCACAATTCCGCCCCGCGATGGCGGCAGCTATTGTGCCAGGCCCGCAGGCCCCCGTCGGCCAGCCGGCACAGGATCACCCCCGCCCCGGCAACGGTCACCGCCCGCATCCGCCCCGGCGCCAGATCGGACAGCCGCCCCGCCTGCACCCAGTTGCGCGCCCATACCGTCCGCAGTTCAGCCGCGAACCAGTCCGCCGCCAGATAGGCCGCCTGCGGCAGTCCTGCCGGGCAATGGTCCAGCAGGGGCGACGCACTAGCGTCCCGCATGCGCCCCCCTCTCTTTTTGTTCACAAATATCCCGGGGGAGGCCGCAGGCCGGGGGCAGAGCCCCCAGGCGACGCCCGCAAGCGGCACCGCGCCCCATCACACCCGACCCGGCGGCACAGCCACCCGCCGCGCGTTCACAAAGAACGGCCGCTTGACCACCTGCACCCGCACCATCAGTTTGGCGTATTGCAATTCGCGCAACGCATAGATTTCCACCCACAGCGATGCGCCCAGATGCCGCCGCTCGATCTGGGCCAGCGCGATGTTGCGCTTGGTCACCGGCGACCACAGCGCGGATGTGACAAAACCGGCCTCGCGCTTGCGGTCGCGGTACAGGATCGACCCTTCGGCCGACACGTTCCCCGCCACCTCCAGCGCGGCCAGCGCCCAGCGTCCGCCCCCTGCCGCACGCTGGGCCAGCAGGGCGCGCCGGCCGGTGAAATGGCCCTTGTCCCAGTCGATCAGCCAGTCCAGCCCCAATTCACAGGGCGAACGCACCCGATCCTCGCGCAGGGCCGTTTCGGCCGGGACGAAATCCTGCCCCGCCACGATGAACCCGGCCTCGATCCGGGCCATGTCCAGCGCCTCGGTCCCGATGGGGCGCAGTCCCCATATTGCGCCTGCCGCCATGAGGTGATCCCAGACCGCCAGCGCATCGCCCGCGTCGCACCAGACCTCGTACCCCAGATCGCCGGTGAACCCCGTGCGCGAGATCATGACACGCGCACCCAGCACGGCCTGCAGACAGCGGAACGGCCGCAGCCCCGCGACATCCACCCCGGCTGCGGTCAGCACCGATGCGGCACACGGCCCCTGCAACGCCAGCCCGGCCAGCGCCTCGGACACATCCTGCACCGTCACGTCAAAGCCGTCCGCCGAATCCAGCAGCCAGGGCAGGTGAAGTTCCTGACACCATAACCGGTAATCGTCCGGCCCCAGCCGGAACAGCGTGCCGTCATCCATCACCTGGCCTGCATCGTCGCACCAGGCGGTGTATTGCACGCCCCCAACGCTCAGCCGTCCCGCATTGCGGATCAGCAGGCGGTTCAGGTAATCCGCCGCCTCTGGCCCCCGGATGGCGTATTTCTGCATCGGGCACAGGTCGTACAGCGTCGCGGCGTTGCGCAGCGCGCTGTATTCCATCGCCACATCGCCAAAACACAGCGCGGCGCGGTAGCCCGCCCATGCGCCCCAGCGATGCAGCCGGTTCAACGGCGCAGTGCGCGCGTCGAACGGGGTCGGCAGCAGCGGGGTGTCGAAATGGCGCAGCCCCCTCATCCCCCGCCCCCCGCGATGATGCTTTCCGCCGCGTTCCATCCCGCCGCGCCATTCACCCCGCCGCCCGGATGGCTGCCGCTGCCGGCCAGCCACAGGCCCGGCAGGGGGGTGGCATATTGCGCGATCTCGGGCAGCGGGCGCAGGAACAGCATCTGTTCCACCGAAAGTTCCGCATGATGCCAGCACCCGCTGCCATGCCGCGCCGCAATGTCCTGGGGCAGCAGCATCTGCGCCCCCGTCACCAGCGCGCCGATGCCCGGTGCATGGTCCTCCAGCACCGCCATCGTGCTGCGCAGCATCGCGGCCCGCGCCGCGTCTGCGTCCTGCGGCGCATGCGGCGCGCATTGCACCAGCGCCTGCAGCACCGGTGGGCCGTCTTGGCCCAGGGCTGCGGGCAGGGTGATTTCCATCACCGGCCGGTCGGGGACCTCGCCATATTTCACCGGGTTCCAGGCACGTTCGATAGTGGCCACATCGGGCGCGATCACCAGCCGCGTGCCCGGATCGGCACCGCGAAAATCCGGCGCGGCGGACAGTTGCAGGGTCAGATGCGCCACTGCACCCCGGGCGCGGACATGGCCGATCCGGGTATGCAGCCCCGCATCCAGATGCCGCGCACCGACCAGGTCGCGCAGGGTGACGGCAGGGGCCAGAGTGGACACGACATCGCCCGGCACCTCGGTCCCGTCGGCCAGGGTCACGCCGATGGCGCGGTCGGCGGCGACGCGCACCCGCGCAACGGGCGCGTTGCAGATGACCGTCACCCCGGCCTGTGCCGCCGCCTGCACCATCGCGCGGGTCACCGCCTGCATCCCGCCTTCGGGCCACAGCGGCCCGGCCCCCATCGCCAGCCGGTTCAGATACAGGATCAGCGAATTGGGCGAACGCGGCCCCAGCCAGGCCCCCAGCGTGGCGTCAAAGGCCAGCAACCCGCGCAGCCGGTCGTCGGCCAGTTCGTCTGTCGCCACATCGGCTACGTTGATCAGGACCAGCCGCAGCAATTCGCGCAGATCGTCGCGCCCCAGCGCCCGCACCGACAGGCCCAGCCGCCCCAGCCGCAGCCAGTCGTTGCCGGCCCCCCGCGACAGGCGCGGCGGGGTCAGGGCGCGGAACGGGGCCAGCACCCCGGCAAACCGGGCCAGCCGCATGTGCAGCGCGGCCCATGCGGCGGCCTGATCCGCCGCCACCGGGCCGGTGACCGCGCCATCGCGCACCGTCAGATGCGCACCGCCCGCGTCCAGCACCGTCGTCGCCAGCGCCCGCAGCCGCAGCCCCTGTGCCGCCAGGCCCATCCCGGCCATCACGCGCGGATCGATCCCGTGGCTCAGATGCGCCAGCGCCAGCATCCCGCCAGGTTCCGCCGCCGCTTCGACCACCGTCACCCGCCGCCCTGCCCGGGCCAGCCGCACCGCGCAGGCGAGGCCATTCACACCCGCGCCGATGATGACGATGTCACAGGACGGCATAGGCGTCGCTCATGTCGGTGCCGATCCGGGCCGCGCGCAGGATTTCGGCCGCAGCGTTGCGCCCCGGTGCCCCCATCACCCCGCCACCGGGATGGGTGGACGACCCGCACATCCACAAATCCCTGATCGGACTGCGATATTGCGCATAGCCGGGCACGGGGCGGTTGAACAGCAACTGGTCGAACGTCAGTTCGCCCTGAAAGATGTTGCCCTCGGTCAGGCCAATCTCGGCCTCAAGCTCGCGCGGGGTGCGGATTTCCATGTGCAGGATGCGGTCGCGGAAACCGGGAGAATAGGTGGCGATCTGGTCCACCACCGTCGCGCCAAAGGCATCGCGGTCGGCATCGGTCCAGTCGCGCCCGCCGATCCTTGGCGGGGCATATTGCACGAAACACGACATGAAATGTTTGCCCGGTGCCGCCATGGTCGGGTCGATCATGGTGGGGATCATCATGTCCAGGAACGGGTCGCGGCTGAACCGGCCGTCCTTCCAGTCGTCATAGGCGCGTTCCAGCCGTTCGACCGTATCGCTGAAATGCAGATCGCCCTTCAGCATCGGGGCACCTTCGGGCAGGGCCGGGAACACTGGCGCGCTGTCCAGCGCTATGTTGACCTTGCCCGACGACCCCCGGATCTTGAACGCCTTGACCCGCCGCACGAAATCGCCTGGCAGCGCGGATTCGTCGACATGCTTCAGGAACGTCCGCTTGACATCCATGTTCGACACGACGCGCCGCGCGGCGATGCGGTCGCCATTGTCCAGTTCCACGCCTGTGGTGCGCCCGCCCTCGACAATGATGCGCGCGACGCCGGACCCTTGCCTGATTTCGCCCCCTGCATCGCGCAGGGACGCGGCCAGCGCCTGGGTGATCGCCCCCATCCCGCCCCGCGCATAGCCCCATGCGCCGATATTGCCGTCCACATCGCCCATGTAATGGTGCAGCAGCACATAGGCCGATCCCGGCGACATCGGCCCCAGCGCGGTGCCGATGATCGCGCTGACGGCCATATACGCCTTGATCACCGGGCTTTCGAAATAGCTGTCCAGATAGTCGGCGATGGACATGGTCCAGAACCGGATCGTCTCGGTCAGCTGGCGTTCGCTCATCTCGCCCGTCTTGCGCGCCAGCCAGGCCAGTTCGCCCAGATCGCGCGCGCGAAACGAGGTCGGGTCGGGCGGGGTGCGCATCAGCATCGGCCGGATGAACCGGCAGTGGCGCATGATGTCGCGGCTGTAGCGGTCATAGGCCTCGGCGTCGCGGGGGGAATGGCGGGCGAATTCGCGCCGGTTGGCGTCGTGGTCGCGGAACATCGCCAGATAGCCGCCATCCTGCTGAAACACCGCGCCACCTTCGTAGGGCAGAATCTGCAGGCCGTATTTCGGCAGTTCCAGATCGCGCATGATCTCGGGGCGGAACAGCGACGCGACGTAGGAACAGTTGGAATAGGTGATGCCGGGATACAATTCCCGGCTGACCGCCGCGCCGCCGATCCAGTCGTTCTTTTCCACCACGCAGACGCGCATCCCGGCGCGGGCCAGATAGCAGGCCGTCACCAGCCCGTTATGGCCTGCGCCCACGATGACCGCGTCATAGGTCATTGCGCGGCCTTGTCCGCCGCGACATGCTCCAACGTCAGGTCCACCGCCCGCTCGACCGCGGCCAGCGTCTGCGGCAGGGCAAGCGGGTCGTGGCCATGCGCCTCGCACATGAACCATGGCTCGCGGCTGTCGGGTTCGACGATCACACCCAGATCGTGCAGGTGATAGGCCATCCGGTCATAAAAACTGTAATCGCTGGTCTTCCACGCCCGGTAATCGTCGGGGGGTTCGGTGGCGAAAAACACGCCGAACATCGAATCGTGCCCGGAAAAGCTGTGGACGATACCGCGCGCGGTCAGGATGTCGCTGATCCCGGACTTGAGCCGCGCGCCATAGGCGGCCAGGGTGTCGAGCGCCGGGGTTTCGTCCAGGATGCGCAAGCATTCCTCGGCCGCAGCCAGCGATACCGAATGCGCGGTGTAGGTGCCGCCATGCGCCGCGCCGCCATAGCGGAAGGTGCGCATCACATCCGCCCGCCCGGCGACCACCGCAATGGGATAGCCGTTGCCCATCGCCTTGGCAAAGGTGGTGATGTCGGGCCGCACGCCCAGCAGCCCCTGCACCCCGCCTTTGGCCACGCGAAAGCCGGTCTTGACCTCGTCGATGATCAGCAGCACGCCGTAATGATCGCACAGTTCCCGTGCCCGCCGGACATAATCGGGCCGCGCGGAAATCGCACAGCAATTGCCCATGATCGGTTCGATAAGCATCGCGGCCATGGTGTTGCCATGCTGGCGGAACACGGTTTCCAGCCGGTCGGTGTCGTTCATCGGCACCAGATGCGCCAGCGATTTCAACGTCTGCGGCACACCGCGCGAATAGGGAACCACCTCGGGGTCGCGGTTGGATGCCGGATCCCATTCGGCCACGTCCGCCATCCACAATGCGGCATCGAACAACCCGTGATAGCCGCCTTCGACCAGAAGATAGCTGTCGCGCCCGGTATGGGCACGGGCCAGCCGCAGCGCGGCCATCACCGCCTCGGTGCCCGAATTGGAAAATCGCACCAGTTCGGCGGCGGGCACCATGCTGGCGATGCGGTCGGCCACGATCAATTCGCGTTCGGTGGACAGGGCGAACACGCCGCCGACCTCCATCCCGGCGCGGGCGGCGGCGTCGACACGCGGATCGGCGTAGCCCAGGATCGCCGGGCCATAGCCCAGCCGGTAGTCGACATATTCGTTATCGTCGATATCCCAGGTCCGCCCGCCCTGCCCGCGCGCGACATATATCGTCCGCTCCTCGCCCCAATAGCGGAACGTGGATGCGACCCCCAGGGGCAGGCGCTGCGCCGCCTTTTGCCAATGGGCGCGCGATTTGGTCAGATCGCGCACAGGTGGCGTCAATGGGCGCGGCAAAGGCATGGGCGTGTCCCCCGGTTTCGAGACCGAAGGTCGCAGGATTCTGACTGACTTGTCAATCAGAATGGTTGGACAGGATGCGGGCCGTGGGTTATGCTGACGCGACCCGCTGTAAACGGCAGACCCGATGACCGACATTGCCGACCCCGCCCCGCCACGCAAGCAAAGCCGCGATGCCCGCCGTGCGCAGGTGATCGAGGCGACCATCGAAACCCTGGCCGAACGCGGCTATGCCCGCACCACGCTGACCGATGTCGCGCGGCGGGCCGGGATCAGCCACGGCCTGGTCCTGTTTCATTTTGCCAGCAAGGAAGGGCTGCTGACCGAAACCCTGCGCTATCTGGCCGCCGAATACCGCGACAACTGGCTGACGGCGCTGGCCGCCGCCGGGCCAACGCCGCAGGCGCAACTGGCCGCCCTGCTGGACGCCGATTTCAACCCTGCCATCTGCGCGCCCGCGCGCTTGGCCGCCTGGTGCGCCTTTTGGGGAGAGGCACAGAGCAGGCCGCTGTATCAGGCGGAATGCGGGGCCAAGGACGACGACTACATCCAGCGGCTTGAGGCGATCTGCGCCGCGCTGATCGTGGCCGACCGCAGCGCCCTGCCCCCCGCCCGGGTGGCGCGCGTGCTGCGGGTGACGACGGAAGGGGTCTGGCTGGACATGATGACGATGACCGCGCCTTATGCGTCGGCCGAAGCGCGGGCAACGGTCCTGACCGCCGCCGCCGCGTTCTTTCCCGACCATTTCAGCGCACCTGACTGAAGGTCGGCACCGTGACGGCGACGCAGCGGACCGGCTTGCACCAGCAAGTTGAACCGCGCCTCGCCAGCCGGGAACATCCGCGCCCGGTCGCGTCGCGGTGCCGATCCGTTCCGGCCACAAGGTGCACGGCACAGGCTGCGCACCATCCGGCGCGCGGCAGGGTTGCCCTTGCGCGCGCAGGAACATTTCGGAAAGATCGCGCTGCATCCCAAGCGAGTTGGACCATGACCACACTAAGGCTGCGGATCGTTTTCGATGGCGCGATGGTCGGCCCCGGCAAGGCGGCCCTGCTGGGCCATATCGCGCAATGCGGGTCGATTGCCGCCGCAGGCCGCCAGATGGGGATGAGTTACAAGCGCGCCTGGATGCTGGTCGAGGAAATGAACGCCGCCTTTCGCGACCCCGTCGTCACCAGCGCCCGTGGCGGCCCGGGCGGGGGCGGGGCGCAACTGACCCCGACCGGGGCCGAGGTGCTGCGCATATATCTGGCCATCCTCGACAGCGCCCGTGCCGCATCAGCCGACCAGATCGCCATGCTCGAGGCACTTTTGAAACCGTCGGTGCCGGGTGATATGTCCGGCGGAAAATAACGCTTGCCCCCGGGCCTGTGGGTGATGATATGTTTGTACGAACATATCAAAAAGGATGGACCATGCGCCATTGCGGGTTTGGTCTTTGCGCGATTGCGTTGACATTTGCCGCCCCTGCCACCCCCGCCGCCGCAGACGAGGTGGTGGTGTTTGCGGCCGCGTCGCTTCGAACGGCGCTGGATCTGATCGCG
>Ga0105045_10001809_pt1 | contig 17655 bp, 17 predicted proteins | sample MAT02_FD_78089 | JGI IMG/M metagenome (GOLD analysis project Ga0105045, IMG submission 78089) | Freshwater microbial communities from Lake Fryxell liftoff mats and glacier meltwater in Antarctica - MAT-02 (megahit assembly) | ecosystem: Environmental > Aquatic > Freshwater > Ice > Liftoff... | reverse complement strand
GCTTCCATTCGCCTGACGATGCTGGATATTTTTAACACACAACGTTTTCAACAAAAAGTACAGTTTGCCAACCAGGATTTCACCTATCGCCGCAAATGGGAAAGCCGTGGCCTGCGGTTGCAACTAAGCTGGAGCTTTGGCAAAAGTAAATACCAGGCAAGAGAAAGAGAAACGAATACAGATGCCAACAGGATAAAAGTTAAAAGTTAAACGAAATTAGTTTTTGGATTAGAATGGAGCCTACAGTTTTTGGCTCCCCCCTTGCGCCCCCTAATCCTCAACTATGGAAACTTTTTAAACACCGTAAACCTTAGCACCAGCTCAATCAATAGCAACGCCAACGCAATCATCACATAAGGGAAAAACTTTTCGGTGTAGCGGGTAATAGTTGATATTTCAACCTTTGATTTTTCTAGCTTATCAATTTCCTTATAAATATTTTCAAGCCCGGTATTGTCTTTTGCCCTAAAATATTTTCCACCCGTTTCAGTTGCAATCGCTTTCAATAATTTTTCATCAATGGTTACTTTTTGTTGCCGCATGATGATGCCCAATTCCGTCTTTTCGGGATAAGGAGCATAGCCCTCTGTGCCTACACCAATCGTGTAAACTTTTACCCCAAAAGCCTTTGCTATTTCCTTGGCATTATCAGGCCCTATTAAACCGCCGTTGTTTTCTCCATCAGTTAATAAAATAACCACTTTACTTTTTGATTGACTGCTGCGCAAACGATCAATACTTGTCGACAATCCATCGCCTATAGCAGTGCCATCTTCCAGCAAGCCGTTCCGTATATTTTCAATGGCAGATTTCAGTACCGTCTTATCGGTTGTAATCGGGCATTGCGTAAAGCTCTCGCCGGAAAAAATGACTACCCCAATGCGATCCGTTAAGCGTTGGGCTACAAAGTTGGCGGCTACTGCTTTTGCAGCTTCCATGCGGTTGGGGGTAAAATCCTGTGCGGTCATACTGCCACTTACATCAATGCACAACACAATGTCAACCCCTTCTCCTTCGGCTTGTTGTTCATCATTTTTTAGTTGCGGCCTTGCCAACGCAAATATGATAAGCCCCATGGCCAGCAGTCGGCAGACAAATGGAATGTGACGAAATAAATTTTTCCACGAAGAAATACCCGTGAAACTTTTAAGTGAAGAAACTTTTAAACCAGCCTGTTGGCTATTATTATTTTTGGCATACCAAAAAATCATTGCAGGAAGTAATAGGGCAAGCCATAATAAACCCGGCATGGCAAAACTGATGGTATTTAAATAGTCTGAAAACAAAATATTTTTAGGGTTTGGGGTTGATTGATTGGGGTTTAATATTTTGTGTTTGTATTTGCAGATTATTGATTACTTCCTTTATCGCCACCAGGCATATTTCACTTTCAGTAACAGGCGGCAAATATTGCGCAAACTTTACTGCATCGCTGCAACGCAGACTGGAGGCCGCTTTTTCCAACAGTTCCTTATCCAAACTTTGATCGTTTAACAAAATCAAAATATCACTGGTCGTCTTGTTAAGATAGCCTGTGTTTTGTCGCCTTGATAAATAGCGTTTTAAAATATCGCCCAATTTAATATGCAGTTTTCTTATCTCTTCGGAAAGAGTTAAATCGTATCCTTTTAAACCGGCCAATTCTTTCATCGCTTCATCATAAGGCGAAACTTTAGATGTAAAAGGTACACTGGCTTTATTTCGTTTCCAATAACGGTAAAACCAAATCAGAAAAATAACCAGCGCCAACAACAAAACGCCTGCCCCAACCCAATACCAAATTGGATTGAATGTATCTGCTTCCCGTATTGGCTTGATGTCCTTTAATTGGTTGGTGGTATCACTTAATGAAAAGGAAACGGTCAACGGTACCGAGTCCGTAAAAAAATTATAGGTGGTGTCGTCCTTTATCGGATCTACGTTTACAAGGAAGGAGGGCAATACCCATTTGCCAGAATCAAAACTTGTGAAGGTAAAGGTTTGGGAAACGCCATTGAGCCGGCTATTGTTGTAAATGGAATCTATTTTACTCCGGTTGATTACCTCAAAATGCTGAATTGAATCGGGTATGATGGGGAGCTTTATTTTATCACCTTCTTCAATTCCTCCAACTTCTACTTTTAACTTAAACTGATCGCCAATTAATATTTCACTCTTATCAACCGACGTTTTTAAAACTGGCTGGCCATGCGATAACAGGAAAGAAAAGACGACGACAATAGCCGTTAAAAAAATCATCCGCATTTTGCCAATATCCATCAATTATTCAATTATCAGGTTAAATCAACTTCGTTTAATAAAAAACTGCTGTAATATCTTCACATAATCTTCATCGGTACGAATGTGTAACAGATCGGCACCGGCCTTGCGAAAATAATTTTTACACAATTCGCTTTGCTGCATAAACCGTTGCTTGTAGGTGTACTGAACATTGGCATCATTGCTGTCAATCCATTGCTGGCGGCCCGTTTCAAGATCCTGCACCTGTAGCAGTCCTGCTTCGGGCAATTGCATATCCATCTTATCGTAAATCCGCAAACCGATTACATCATGGCGGCCACCAATTACTTTCAGATCATTTTCATACTCAGCATCCACAAAATCACTTAATAAAAAAGCAATGCTTTTTTGGTGCGATGCTTTATTGAAAAATTTGATAGCCTCCTCCATTTTGGTGACTTTTCCAACAGGTTTCACTGTCAACAATTGCCTTACAATGTACAATGCATGCTGTCTGCCTTTTTTGGGTGGAATATATTTTTCAATTTTATCGCTAAAAAAAATTGCTCCTACTTTATCGTTGTTGTTGATGGCGCTGAAAGTGAGTATTGCGCCAATCTCTGTAATGATGTCTCTCTTTCGGGCATGCACCGTTCCAAATATATTACTGGCACTTACGTCTACCAATAAAAAAACGGTCAGCTCCCGTTCTTCTTCAAATACTTTGGTAAAAGGATGATTGAACCGGGCGCTTACATTCCAATCAATAAAGCGTACATCATCGCCCGCATAATATTCCCTTACTTCTCTAAAGCTCATCCCTTTCCCTTTAAAGGCAGAATGATATTCACCGGTAAATAAATGCGTGGTGATTTTTTTGCTTTTTATTTCAAGCTCCTTCACTTTACGCATAAGCTCGGTCGCCTCCAACTCCCCAGAAGGGGCTGGATCAGAAAGATCACTCGAACCTATATTGCTTTTCTTTTTAAACAAGGTTTGCTACTTAAATTATGCACTATCAAATACTAAAAAACTACTACCATTAATGGGCGCTTCAGAGTTCCCTTCAACAGCCCCCTCCAGTTTCCCCAAAGGTGGAGAGCAAAGAAAGAACACTCGAATCAATATAGGCTTTCTATTTACCCAAGGTTTAATACTTTTTTTTGAACTCCATTACCAAAGAATTTTTTCCATTAATAAGCTCTTTCAAAGTCCCCTTCAGGGGATTTAGGGGCTTTGCCTTACGGCACATTCACCACCCTAAGAATCTCCCCAATAATCATTTCCACATTTACACTCTCTGCCTCTGCTTCATAGGTTAATCCAATCCGATGGCGCAGTACGTCTTTACAAATACTTCGCACATCTTCCGGAATCACATACCCTCTTTTATTTAAAAATGCATACGCCTTTGCTGCTAAAGCCAGGTTAATGCTGGCCCTCGGTGAACCGCCAAAACTGATCAGTGGTTTTAGTTTTGCTAAATTGTATTTATCAGGATACCGGGTGGCAAATACGATATCAAGGATATAATTCTCTACTTTCTCATCCATGTAAACCTGCCGAACCAATTCTTTTGCAGTTAGAATTTCGCTTGTTGAAGCTACCCGCTCAATTAGAGGAAAAGAAAGCCCCAATGTATTTTGACGAATAATTAACTGCTCTTCTGATTTAGAAGGATAATCTATTACCACCTTCAGCATAAACCGGTCTACCTGTGCTTCCGGTAAGGGATACGTGCCTTCCTGCTCAATGGGATTCTGTGTGGCCAATACTAAAAAAGGTTCATCCAGTTTAAAGGTGGTATCGCCAATGGTTACCTGCCTTTCCTGCATGGCTTCCAGCAGCGCACTTTGAACTTTTGCCGGGGCCCTGTTTATTTCATCTGCCAAAATAAAGTTGGAAAAGATGGGACCTTTCCGAACCATGAATTCATTCTTTGACTGGTTGTAAATCATCGTACCTACCACATCAGCAGGTAACAAATCCGGCGTAAACTGGATACGACTAAAATTGGCATGGATGGCCTGCGCCAGCGACTTAATCGCCAATGTTTTTGCTAGTCCGGGTACGCCCTCCAACAAAACGTGACCATTACTAAGCAGCCCAATCATCAACCGTTCAATCATCCCGTGCTGACCAACAATTACCTTACTTAGTTCTTCATTTATCCGGGTTACAAAACCTGCTGCATGTTTAATCTTTTCGTTTAGCAGGCGGATGTCTTCGGCTGTTTGTAGCATATAAAAAATAATTTACTCCAACCACAAGAATATGGAGATTTTAAAGTTAAAAATTCAGGACTCATTCAATACCAAAATTTATTGGTTTTCCTACCGGTTTCAGAAAAATTATTATTGTAGAAAATCTCTGTACCGCCCTTTTAGGCCAAATGGCGCAACAGTAGCGAAAATACGAACATTGCACTTACAAAAACTTTACCATAAAAAGGATTGGCATTAAAATATGATTAAACGATGGCCGTGTTTTATAAATGATATTGATGAATGTTCCGATAGAAAAGCTGGATTGTGCATACATCAACTCAAATATTTCCCCACAATCGGCACCCTTCTACCCACACCAAATGCCTTAGGAGAAATCCGGATGATGGGGCAAAACTGGTTGCGCTTGTATTCGTTGATGTTCACCATTTTTAATACCCTGTCTACTAATGGTGCATCAAATCCCTGGGCCTTTATTTCATTCGGGCCAAGTCTTCTTTCGATGTATTGGTACAATAACTTATCAAGAATTTCATATTCAGGCAGCGAATCGGAATCTTTTTGTCCGGGGTACAATTCAGCAGAAGGAGGCTTGGAAATAATATTTTCGGGAATGATTAACCCGTCCTTGTTGATGTATTTTGCCAGGGCATACACCTGCAGTTTATAGCAATCGCCCAGCACACCCAGGCCGCCTGCCATATCTCCATACAAAGTACCATAGCCGGTTGCCAGCTCACTCTTGTTAGATGTGTTTAGCAGTATGTAACCAAACTTGTTGGCGATGGCCATTAATAAATTTCCCCTGCTGCGGCTCTGTATATTCTCTTCGGCTATGCTAAAAGGTAAGTTGTTAAAAATTGGTTTAAGTTCGGTCAAAAAAGTATCGTAAATATTTTTGATCGGGATGATATCATACGGATTTTTAAGATTTAAACTTAGGGCGACTGCATCGTCCACAGAGTGCCCTGTTGAATACTGAGATGGCATCAATACCGCCCTTACATTGGCTGCTCCCAGTGCTTTGCAGGCAAGCGCAATGGTAACCGCACTGTCAATTCCACCGCTGCTTCCGATAATAGCTTTTGTAAAACCCATCTTAGAAAAATAATCCCGGATTCCCATTACAATCGCATCATATACCTGCGCAATATTTAAGTCTTCTTCCAGCGCAACTGGTGTTAATTCTTTATCCGGTATTCGGCTGGATGGTTCTATGATGGGTGCATCAATGGTTCCGTCATCATTCAAAACAAAACCTTTAATAGCCTCTTCAAACAAAGGAAGCTGACCGCAGAGATTGGCATCTTTATCAAATACCAGTGAAGCGCCATCAAATACCACTTCGGTTTGACTGCCCACACCATTGCAATAAAACATAGGTAATTTGTACTTGGTTACATTGGCTTTAATGGTCGCCTTTCGATCTTCATCGTGTGTGTAGTCAAATGGTGACGCCGAGATATTGATCATAAAATCGGGTTGCTGCGGCATCAGTTTATCCATCGGGCAAATTCGATACAAAGGATTATGACCCAGGTTCCAGATATCTTCACAAATAGTTAGGGCAATTTTTTTACCTTTAAATACCACTACATTCCATTCATACGCCGGTTCAAAATAACGGTACTCATCAAATATATCGTAAGTAGGCAGTAGGGTTTTGTGGGCAATCGCAGTGACCGATTTATCGTATAAAAAATAAGCAGCGTTGAATAAATCCTTTCCTTCCTTGACCTTATTTCTGTCGGGTGCTCCCACAATTACGGCGATCGTATCTGCGTGTTCTTTGATGGTATTAATAGCGGCATAACACTTACGGATGAAGTCATCAAATTCCAAAAAATCCCTTGGTGGATAGCCGCAAATACTCAATTCGCTGAAAACGATGATATCGCCTCCTTGTACTTTGGCTTCTTCGATGGCGGCTATGATCTTTTGCGTATTACTTTCAAAATTGCCGATGTGATAGTTTTGCTGTGCTAAAAATATTTTCATATCTCAATCCTTAAAGGGACTTAACTTTATGTGTAATAATCATTTTACTTCTTTGTAAAGTTAAAACATTCAACCCCATTAATAAGTATGAGAGTAACTGTCATTGCAATTTTATTTAGTGCGTTTTTAGCATCCTGCAACAATGCAGAAAAAGCTCCCGATGTTTCCAACATCAAGATCAGCCTGACAACTGACAGATTCGAAAGAAATTTATTTGATACCACTACTAAAAATTTATTTACTTACATACAAAAAATACAAAGCAACGATCCATCCTTTACCACCCAATACCTGACGAAGATTTTAGGGGTGGATCCATCCTGGCCTACAGATACTGCAGCCAGCTATGTAAATGCATTTATAAAAGCTTACCGGCCAGTTTATGATAGCGCCGAAAAAACATTTAAAGACTTTACCCCTTATAAAAATGAAATTGAGAAAGGGCTGCAATTTGTAAAGTATTATTATCCTGATTATAAATTACCGGAAAAAATAATTACCTATATCGGACCGGCAGACGGTTACGGCGATATTTTAACCGCAGATGCTTTAGTAATTGGGCTACACCATCATCTGGGCAAAGATTTTTATTTATACAAATCTTCATTGGTGCAGGAAACTTATCCTGAATATTTATCCAACCGTTTTGAACCGAGCTACATTGCGGTAAACTGTATGAATAATATTGTAAACGATTTGTATCCCGAAAAATCGGATGACAAACCATTGGTAAACCAGATGATTGAAAAAGGAAAACGTTTGTATTTGTTGAGCAAGTTTCTACCCGGCGTTAAGCCCTATAAACAAATTGGATTCACCCAGAAACAGTGGGATGATTCCAACTTGCACGAAGCTGCAATCTGGGACCTGTTTGTAAAAAATTCTTACCTACAGATAACAGATAAAAACATCATAAAAAATTACATTGGCGAAAGTCCGAAAACAGCCGAATTGGGCGAAGGTGCACCAGGCAACATCGGATCGTATACGGGCTGGCAAATTGTAAAAAAATATATGCAAAAAAAAACTACAACAACGGTGCAGCAATTAATGAATTTAGATTCGGAAATAATTTTTCAGGAAGCTAAATATAAACCCTGATATTTATGCAGCCTGAGCGCCGTGGTGCTTAACCTTTACAACCACCTGGCTTTGTCCAAGCATTTTCATAACCCTAAAGTGGGAAAAAAGTGCTGCTGTCATCGTATCATATTTATTATAAGGCAAATTAAATTCTTTGCATTTTTCCATTAATATTTTACTGATTGCAGGATAGTGTATATGGCTAACCTTAGGAAAAAGATGATGTTCTATCTGGAAATTAAGCCCACCAACAAACCAGGAAATAACGGCATTATTCATGGCAAAATTTGAACTGGTTTTTAATTGATGCTCTGCCCATGCAGTTTCCACATGCTTTGTTTCATCAAGCGCTACACTCTCAAACTCAGTATTTTCCACTACGTGAGCCAGTTGGAAAACTAAGGAAAGGGTAAGCCCCATGGAGGCATGCAACACAAAAAAACCCAATAACCACGGACCGAATCCCCAAACCAAAATTGGAATAATAATATAAAAAGTAAGATAGGAAGCTTTTGTTGCCCAAAATATGATGTGATTTTTAGTGGTCAATTTCCAAGCTTCGGTGGTATATATTTTTCTGCTAAAATACTTGGCGAAATCCATAAAGAAAAGCCAGAAAATAGATGACAATGCATAAACAGGGACTAAATATAAATGTTGAATTTTATGCGCAGGTACCCACTTCTGTGTTTCACAATGGCGAATAATCGGACTCTTTGCGATATCATCATCTATTCCATCAACATTGGTATAAGTATGGTGAATGATGTTGTGTTTTTGTTTCCAGAAATAAGCGCTTGCCCCTAAAGCGTTGGCAGATAAACCAAGCAGATCGTTCAGCCATGACTTTGTGCTATAACTGCCGTGGTTAGCATCGTGCATTACACTAAAACCGATACTTGCAAATGTAAACCCAAGCAATACACAAATAAGCAGTGCAGGGAATGCATTCATTTTTAAAAAGATTAAGCTGCTATACATAACAATGGCCGCACCGATAAGGGTGATGGTTTTTATGTAAAGGCGCCAGTCTCCAGTTCTTTTAATACTTTTTGTTTCAAAATATTGATCTACGGAAGTCTTTAAACTTTGAAAAAATTGATTGTTTCGGTTATCGAATATAATTTTTGCCATTGAGAAATTATAGGTATTTTAAAGAAATGCAAACCTTGTTAAATGAAAATTGTGTTTGTTAAGATTATAAGTCCCGCCTAAGATATGGCAAAATAGCTAAAAGTAGCTATTTAGTTCATCTTAAAGGGTACAGTCATTTCAAAGGCTGGAATAATTACCTCAAAAGTTCTGTTATTATTACAATTCTCCATTGAGTAAGTCCCATACATTTTACCCATTTCAGTGCGAAGATTGCAGCCACTGATATACTGATATTTTTCACCTTGATTTATCTGAGGTTGAACCCCTATTACGCCTTCCCCCTCTACTTCCCGAAGGCTGCCGTTGGCTTCATAAATATACCAATGCCGACGTAATAATTTTACCGGATAAATATTATTATTTTCTATGGAAATCCTGTAGGCAAACATGAACTCACTGTTGGCCGGATTGCTATACTCCGGCTGATAGAAAGTTTCTACGCTAACTGTTACGCCTTCTGATACTTTTGAAATCATTTTATTTATCGTGTTCATACAAAAATAACCGAAAAAAACACTTTTTGTTCTAATTTGTAGCAGGAATAATCGTTAATTTTTATTTTATCCACAAAAAATCACATAAGTATTCCAAAGATCGCGTTGCCCTTTTATGTGAGCCAGACAAATACACCCATTTAGGCGCATGCTTAAAAGGATTATCATCTGTTCGTAATCCAGCCCATAATCAATGGATTTATATGAGTAAAGCTGAAACGGAACGCATTTTACTTCAGGTTCAAAAATGCCCAAGCGGTGAATTGAGTATTTTGGACGACAAACAATCAAACCAAGACTTCGGCTTGTAGGATTGTCAAATCCGTTTAGTATTTTTATATTCATTTTTTAACAACCATTGCAGCACTTTGTCCCTGTTATCGCCTTGAACAATTATTTCACTTTCTTTTACAGACCCCCCCGTGCCACAAAATGTTTTAAGTTTCTTGCCCAAATCCTCTTTATCGGAGGTAGTACCAACGAAACCTTCAACCAATGTTACCGCCTTACCGGCCCGGTGTTTGTTATCCAACCTCACTTTTAATTTTTGCTGAGTCGGCAATAGTGTTTCTTCTTCGCTGGCACTTTCTACTTCCGGTTTAAAATTTGGATCGGTTGAATAAACCAATCCCCCCAGTGAGTTCAATTTTGTTTTAGACATCATACTTTATTTAGTGCTCAATAATAACTGCCTTTAAACTTAAATCTAAACTTTTCGCCTGGTGAATGATGGACCCGCTTGAGACGTAATCAACCCCGGTTGCAGCATAGGCCTCTATGTTATTTAAATTAATTCCGCCACTGGCCTCTGTTTCATATTGTCCATCAATTATTTTTAATGCTTCAGCAATTAATTCTGGTGTGAAATTGTCCAGCATAATTGTATTTACTTTTCCAACGGACATCACCTTTTTTACATCGGATAAGCTACGGGTTTCTACTTCAATCTTTAAGCCCGGTTTTGTTGATTGAACATACGCATAGGCCTTTTCAATGGCCTTTTCAATACCGCCGCAGTAATCAATATGATTGTCTTTTAACATGATCATATCATACAACCCAAACCGATGGTTTACACCACCGCCAATTCGAACGGCTTCTTTTTCCAATACCCTGAAATTGGGTGTGGTTTTACGGGTGTCTAATAACCTGGTCGTATAACCAACCAGTTTGTCTACATACAACTTTGTAAGTGTCGTAATGCCGCTCATTCGCTGCATACAGTTTAATACCAGGCGTTCGCACTGTAAGATAGTATGAACTTTTGCTTCTACGTTAAAAGCTGTTTCACCAAATACCATCTGTTCACCGTCTTTCTTAGTACTTATAAATACAATATCAGGTTGCATAAATCTGAATATTTTCTCTGCAACGGCTACACCGGCTAGCACACCATCTTCTTTAATTTTCAAAACAGCTTTACCCTTTGCGGAGGCGGAAATACTTGATAGTGTTGAATGATCGCCATCGCCGATATCTTCAGCAAGGGCATTTTTTATTAGTAATGTTAATTGTTCTTCGTAATGAATCATCCGCAAATTTATAAAAATAAAAAACCTGTAAGAGAAAAGTCTTACAGGTTGTAAAAATGAATTATAAAATATTATCAGCGGTTCTCAAAACGCAACTCTTGCAACACTTGTTTATCCCCTTTTTGTTTCATAAAAATAGTAGTTCTGTAAGTGCCATTTTTTGTTTGCAAAGTACCAATACAATATTGCGATCCTGCGTTTTCGCCTTTGTGAATGATATCAAAACTTTTTACACTATTTGAAGCAAAAAAATCTTTTAAAACCAATTCAGCCTGGCTCTTGCTATAGCTATTACTTTTTGATGGCATACTGATTTCAACGCTGTTATCAAAATATTTTGCTACTGTGGTAGCATTACCGGATTTCATAGCTGCTATCACATCTTCAATCCTTATGTAAACTGCGAAAGATGAAAGACAGGTAACGAGTAGGGATAATGTAAAAAAATGTTTCATATTTAGTATTTTAACGGATAACATTTTTGCCAAAAACGTGCCAAGGTTAAAGGTTGTTGGTAAGTAATATTATGAAAAGATAATTAGCTTTTTCCAAAAGCTTTAAAAAAGTTAACTTTGACCTATGAATACGAAACAAACAATCCTGGTGATAATGGACGGCTGGGGCCTCGGAAAGATTAAAAGCAGTGATGCCATTCAAAATGCTAATGTGCCATTTGTAACCTCTTTGTATATAAAATATCCAAACTCCACGCTGGTAACCTGTGGCGAAGATGTAGGACTGCCAGACGGGCAGATGGGCAACAGCGAAGTTGGGCATTTAAACCTTGGTGCAGGAAGAATTGTGTACCAGGAACTACAGCGCATTAATGTAGCCATTCGCAGTGGCGAATTTCAACAAAATAAAGTCATTTTAGGTGCGATACGTTTTGCAAAAGCAAACAATAAGCCCCTTCATTTAATAGGACTGGTAAGCAATGGAGGCGTACATTCTCATATCAATCATGCAAAAGCGTTAGCAACACTTTGCAAAGCAGAAGGACTGTCTGATTTATTGGTGCATGCTTTTACAGATGGCAGGGATACAGATCCAAAAAGTGGTCTGGGTTTTTTAACAGAATTAAAAGATCATCTGGATCACACGACCGGAGCAATCGCCAGTATAACCGGAAGGTATTTTGCAATGGACAGAGATAAACGCTGGGAAAGAGTAAAACTGGCTTATGATGCAATGGTAAATGGCATTGGCTTTAAGACTGATGACATCTTGGGTGCCGTTAAAAAATCTTATGCAGATGGAGTGTCTGATGAGTTCATAAAGCCAATCATAAACAGCCTGGTAGCCAATGGTAGAATAAAGGATGGAGATGTAGTAATCAGCTTCAATTTTAGAACAGACCGTTGCAGGGAAATTACAGAAGTGCTTACTCAAAAAGATATGCATGAATTTGATATGCATAAACTGGATTTACATTACACTACTATGACACAATATGACCAAACTTATAAAAATGTGCAGGCAATTTTTGAAAAAGATGACCTTGTCAATACAATGGGTGAAGTTTTACAGCAAAATGGTAAAACCCAGCTCAGGATAGCTGAAACGGAAAAATATCCACACGTTACTTTCTTTTTTAGTGGTGGCCGGGAAGTGCCCTTTGATGGCGAAAAAAGAATCATGATTTCTTCACCCAAGATTGCTACTTACGATCTTCAACCCGAAATGAGTGCATTTGAATTAACAAATGCCATCATCCCGGAAATTGAAAATAAAACCGCAGACTTTATTTGCTTAAATTTTGCCAATGCAGATATGGTAGGCCATACCGGTGTTTGGTACGCTGTTATTAAGGCTGTTGAAACGGTAGACACCTGCGTGGAAAGAGTAGTAACTGCGGCATTGAAGAGCGATTACACAATCTTTATTTTAGCAGACCATGGTAATGCGGACTATGAGATCAATGAAGACGGCACACCCAATACTGCCCACACCCTGAACCCGGTTCCCTTTTTTGTGATAGACAATGAATGGAAAGGCAAAGTAAAGAATGGTAAATTGGCAGATATTGCACCTTCTATATTAACAAGAATGGGTTTACCCATTCCTGTGGAAATGACCGGTGATATTCTAACTGAAAATTAAAAACTATCAACTTGAAAAAAATATTGAAACTTTTGGTTCTTCTCTTGCTGGTTGCATTCATTGTGATCCAGTTTTTTCGTCCTGTTAAAAATACCAGCACCGATCCTGCGGCTTTTACCAACGATATCAGCAAAGCTTTTGACGTGCCGGTCGATGTACAACTGATTCTTCAAACCAGTTGCTACGATTGCCATAGTAACAATACGGAGTACCCATGGTATTCCATTATGCAACCAGTGACATGGTGGCTAAATGATCATGTATTGGAAGGTAAAAAGAAGTCAACTTTTCTGAATTCGCTTCTTATAGAATTGGGCGGAAATACAAGAAATTTGAAGAAATTATCGAACAGTTAGACGAGAATGAAATGCCTCTGCCGTCTTATACCCGTATACACCGAAATGCAATTCTTAATAAAGCGCAAAAATTAAGTCTGACCGATTGGGCTACTGCTATCAGGGATAGTATGAAAGTACAATATCCGGCAGATAGTCTGAAACGTCCACAAAAACCTCAGCAAGTAGCTACAAAATAACATCCCAGGTTTTAAATAATGTTCAATCCAAAAAAAATATTGGCAGCTTCAATGCTGGTTTGTTTAGCATCTCCAATATTTTTTTTGGTTGCGTTTTTTATTAAACAACAGCAAATTCAGCATGAAATGAAAGAAAAGCTGGAGTATGCGTCGCTTCAAACAATTACCATTAAAAGGTCTGAATTTAAATGGGTAAAAAAAGGTAAAGAGATTATTATTAACGGACAATTATTTGATGTAAAATCAATTGTTATCAATAAAAATGAAATAATCGTGACAGGATTATTTGACGACGATGAAAATAAATTGGAAGAAGTATTCTTATCCGTTATGCATAAGAAAAAAAATGAACCTACCCCAATAAATAAGCTAATACTAAAATTTATTTTAACACCTGCCTTAATAAAAAATTCTGTAGCATTCACAGCCTGTTTAGCCGGGAATCCTGTGTCTTTATTCGGTTACTACGATGAAGCCCTCACCAGTCAATCGGCTGCAATAAACACTCCGCCACCAATTAGTTAGTCTTTCATTTATTTTTTAGGATCACTTATTTTATAGGTGTGCCATGCTGTGTAATGATTGCAAGCGCCATTTTACAAAAACCCATCGAATGAGAAAAAACTATTTAATATTAGGAGGCATTTTATTGCTCCAAAATATTCATGCACAACAAAAAAACGCTGCGACCAGGGATACTACCAAAAACGATATATTATTGGAGGAGGTTGTTATGTCATCAAGTAATTTTGCAGAAAAGAAAAAATATGTAGCACAAAAAATCGAAGTAATTTCTGCCAAAAGCATTGCACAAATCAATGCGCAAAATACGGGCGATCTGTTGGCTAATACAGGAAAAGTATTTGTTCAAAAAAGTCAGCAGGGAGGCAGCAGTCCCATTCTTCGGGGCTTTGAAGCCAGCCGGATTTTATTGGTGATTGATGGAGTAAGAATGAACAATGCCATTTACAGATCGGGGCATCTCCAGAATATAATTACTACCGACCAAAACTCATTAAGCCGGGTGGAAGTAATGTACGGTCCCTCATCAACCATTTATGGAAGTGATGCATTGGGTGGAGCCATTCATTTAATTACAAAATCACCCGTGCTATCCGGTGATAAAAATTCCCTTTTCACAGGCACGGCATTTACCCGATATAGTTCGGTTAATAATGAAAAAACCATTCATGTTGACGCCAGTGTTGGTAGTAAAAAATTTGCCTGGTTTCAAGCCTATAATTACAGTGATTTTGGTGATATGAAAATGGGAAGTGATTATAATAATAAATATCCCAATTTCGGCAGGCGAAGTGAGTATATTGGGCAACTTAATGGCCTTGATACCGTACTTGCAAATCCGGATGACCGGGTACAAAAATATTCGGGATATAAGCAATGGGACATCACTCAAAAGTTCTTATACAAACAAAATAACCAAATCAGCCATTCTTTAAATTTTCAGCTATCCAACACCACTAATGTACCTCGTTACGACCGGCTGCAGGATGTTCGGAATTTTGGAGGTAGCATTGGCACTACATTACGGTTTGCAGAATGGTATTATGGACCTCAAAAAAGATTACTGGGTGCTTATGAATTAAATGCGGTCGAAAGAGGTTTTTTTGATGAACTAAAAGTAAATGTCAACTTCCAGGATATTGAAGAAAGCCGCATCACAAGAGAATACAGGCGAATGGATCGCTTTGACAAGCAAGTAGAAAAAGTAAAGGTATTTGGAACTACCATTAGCGGTAGAAAAATGATGGGTGCCAATGAATTGGTGTTAGGTGCAGATGCTCAGCTAAATAATGTAAAATCAAGCGCCAGCAGAACCAACCTGAACTCGGGTGCCATTGGCAAATTGAATTCCCGTTATCCGGATGGTAAAAACAACATGAACAACTTTGGTTTTTTTGCACAACACATTTATAAATTTAACAATAAAAAATTGGTGCTAAATGACGGCCTTCGTTTGCAGGCAATCAGTTTAACTAGTAATGTGCTGGATAATTCTTTTCTGAATTTGCCTGATACAGCGGTAAAGCAAAACAATTTAGCCATCACAGGAAATGCAGGTCTTATCATTATGCCAAAAAAAAACACTATTATCAAAGTGTCGATTTCTTCAGGATTCAGGGCACCCAATATCGATGATCTCTCAAAGATTTTTGAGTCCAGTACAGCAGTCAGACAAGTAGTAGTACCTAATGCAAATCTTAAACCGGAGTACACCTATAACCTGGATCTATCAATTAACGAGTTGATCGCAGATAAATTGATGATTGAAGCGACCGGTTTTTATACCTGGTTTAACAATGCCATTATTAAAGCACCCTATCAACTAAATGGAGAGGATTCAATTATTTTCAATGGTGTAAAAAGCCAGGTATTGGCCAGTCAGAATGTGAACAAAGCTACCCTTTACGGTTTCACTCTTGGAGTAAATACATCGGTCATTGATGGTCTAACAATTAATAGTACACTCAGTTATACTAAAGGAATCTATAAAACGGATGATAGTAAACCATCCCGTATTTATGAAAAACAGTCTAATGGATCCTATCTGTTGGTTAACAAAAAGGTATCCAGTAAACCATTGGATCACATACCGCCACTGATAGGCAAAACGAGTGTTGCCTGGCAGCGCAAAAAATTGACTACAGAATTTTATCTGCTTTACAATGGCTGGAAACACCTGGACGAGTTCAATAGTGATGGAGAAGACAATGCACAATATGCTACTGCAGACGGTATGCCTTCCTGGTTTACAGCCAACTTGAAAAGTAGCTGCAATTTCACAAAACGCCTACAGTTGCAGATTGGAGTTGAAAATATTTTTGATAAAAACTATCGATATTTTGCATCCGGTTTTTCTGCCGGAGGAAGAAATTTAATTGTTGCATTAAGAGCAAACTGGTAATATTAGAGAAGAAACAGGCAAAAAAAAATTTTTGACTGTTTGGCGCCATGCAGCAGTTTAACAAAGTATTTTGTCTATATTTATAGTGTAAACAAAGCACAAATATGACAGAAGAGCTTATGCTGGGCGGATGTCTTTCCAACAATGCAGCTTCGCAAGAGGCATTGTATAGCCGATTTAGCCCCCGAATGTTGGGAGTTTGTTATCGATTTGCAAAAAACAGGGAAGATGCTGAAGATATGCTACAGGAAGGTTTTATAAAAATTTTCTCGCAAATACACCAGTATAGAAGTGAAGGCGCATTAGAAGGTTGGATCAGAAGAATTATAGTTCATACCTGTATTAATTTGTTGAAGAAGAATAAAAAATTCTCCGATAGCCTGGACATATCCTTTGCTGGGGGTGTTGGTGTAAGGGAAGAAAATATTCCTTCCATCATGCAGGCAAAAGAAGTAGTTGAATGTATCAGGTTGTTACCAATCGGATATAGAACAGTATTGAATCTTTATGCGATAGAAGGCTATTCACATAAAGAGATTGGTGGAATGCTGGATATAGAAGAAAGTACCAGCAGGTCGCAATATACGAGAGCAAAAGCTATGTTGGAAGATGTTTTGGTTAAAAAGAAAATAATGTTAAAACCAAAAGCCAAGACTTCTTTTTTCGGAAAAGTGGCTTCAAAATAGGGTTTGCCAAACTAACAAAGGAACCAAAAGAAACCTTGGGAAAGATGGATAGAAATTTTCATACTGACGACTTTGAACGATTGCTGAGAGAAAAGTCAGACGAATTCAGAATGTACCCGTCCAAACGGATTTGGCACAGTATCTATAATAATATCCATCCAGGGCAAAAATGGCCATCAGTTGCAATGTGCATTACGCTTATTTCCGCCTTACTGTTAGTTGGTTATCTTAACACAAGGAATATCAATTCCTTTAGCGGAATCAATAAAATTGCCAGTCACAGACAGACTACAGGGTTCATTCAGACAAAATCAACCCAAGCAGTTTCTCTTTTAATAATTGCTGACAATATTTCCAGCACCGATCCTTTAGCAAAAAAAATCTCATACAAGAATACCAGCTTTAAAAAATTAAGTTCAACCGGAAATTCAACATCTCCAAAATCGACATTGGATATTGCCTTACAGACTAGTCAGCAAACATATAATTTAGAAACTTCGGTACCAGTTAGTAATATCGCAGGTAACGTTGATTTACTAACCATTAATCCGATTGATAAGAAAACTAACAGTCAGCTCGTCTTAAATAATTTTGCATCAACTGATGAAATGAATTCTAATATTAAATCTCAAAAAGATTTAAAAACGATCACTGTAACTGATTTGGAGGAAGTGAAAATAGCAAACCAATCTACCTCAACTGTG
>Ga0105045_10001808_pt1 | contig 17655 bp, 12 predicted proteins | sample MAT02_FD_78089 | JGI IMG/M metagenome (GOLD analysis project Ga0105045, IMG submission 78089) | Freshwater microbial communities from Lake Fryxell liftoff mats and glacier meltwater in Antarctica - MAT-02 (megahit assembly) | ecosystem: Environmental > Aquatic > Freshwater > Ice > Liftoff... | reverse complement strand
GGGATCGGCGACGAGGTGATCGGCGAGGCCCGGTTCCTCGGGGAGGCGTCCGACGAGAATCTGGTCGAGGTCATGGCCGCCTTCGCCGCGCTCGAGGTCGAGCGGGCCCGAGCGGCCGAGTGGGGCAACGAGGGTGCGGTCGCCGAGCTTGTCTCCGATCTGATGGCCGGCACCCTGACCAACGGTGAAGAACTTACTTCGCGGGCTTCGGAGGCCGGCTGCGACGTGGGCCGGGGCGGAGGGATGCTGATGGTGCGCGCTCACGCCGGTTCGGCCCAGGAGGGCGACTGGCGCTCGCGAGTATTGGACATGACCGTGCGCACGGTGCGAGCGCTCGCGCCGGGGTCGATCGCGGCCGACGGCGAGTCCGAGCAGGGCCCGATCGTCGGGGTCGTTGTGCCGACCGCGGACGAGAACCGGCTGATCAAGGTTGAGCAAGCTCTCGAACGCGAACTGCCGCGGTCGCTGCCCGGCCTGAGCCTGACCATCGCCCGCTCCCGCCACGCCGCCGCGCCGGACGAGTTCGAGCGTGCCGCTCGCGAAGCCAGACTGGCGCTCAACGTGGGCGAGGCCGAGGGCCGCTCGCCGATCGCCTTCGAGGACACCGGCGCCTACCGCCTGCTGCTCGGCACATCGACCGAGGAACTGTGCAGCTTCTACTCCGAAACGGTCGAGCCACTGGTCGTTTACGACGAGCAGTACGAAACCGACCTGGTCGCCACGGTCGAAACCTACCTCGACAGCGACGCCAACGTGCCGGCGACGGCGGGCAAGATGTTCACCCATCGGCATACGATCCGTTACCGGCTGGAGCGGGTCAAGGACCTCTCCGGCCATGACGCCACCGCGACCGAAGGTCGCGAGCGGCTCGGCCTCGGGATCAAGGCGATGCGGGTCCTGGGCATCGCCTCACCCCGCGGCCGCTCCCGCGAACGCAGCGCCAAGTAGAGCGCGGCCCCGGGCAGCTGCCTGAACCCGCTTCGTCCGGGTGTCACGTAACGGCCAGACGCTTCCGGGTCGGTTCTTCACCGCAGGGCGAAGAACAGCCGAACCGGAAGAGCCTTTGGAGCGAAGACGCCGGTTGGACTACTTGATCTGGCCGACCCGGCGGATCTTCGTGGATCCGGCTGAACGCGCCTCGCCGCCGCTGACCGACCACCTGGCACTGAACTTCTTCGAACCCTTGCCGCGAAGCTGCTTGCGACCCTTGCCGGTCATCCTGACCGAGAGGTTCTTGCTCTTGCCGGCCCTGATCTTGCCGACCGTGGCCGATGCGATCACTGTGCGGCCCTGCCTGACCGTCACGCGGCCAGGGTTGCAGGCCACGCCGGCAGAGCACTTCACCTTGAGCCTCAGGGCGCGGCCCTTGGCCGTCACCCCGCCTCGGATCGAGACTCGGCCTGCCCACCGGGCAACGGTGGTCGAGCCGGTCGAGCGGTAGTCGAGCGCGAGTTTCGCGCCGGCCGGCAGCACCTTCGGCAGAGGCTTCTTCACGCCCGGGCGGGAGCCCGGGGCCTCAGCCAGCGGCAGCCGGAGTTCGACGTCGGAGATCCGGACCGCCTGCTGGTCGTTCGAAGGACGGAACGAGGAGGCGATCGGAGCCAGCCGGACACCGTCTTTCGGCAGCAGCTGGAGCTGGATCTCGGTGCCGGGCTCGAACTTGTAGACGTTGCCGTTGAGCTGCAGAACCTGCGCTCCGGAGGGGTCCGGCCGGTAAACGCCACGGGCGATCAGCCGCTGCTGGCCACCGGAAATTTCCCACAGCCGCGCCGCGACCTGGGACTCCGGGCCGTTGGCGACCGACATCTTCGAGATCACGGTCGGAGCACCCATCAGCGTGTAGCCACCGGCCGGCACCGTGCCGAAGGAGTAGGTGACCGTGCCCGGTTCCGGGGTCACCGGCTTCTGGGTGCAGGCGTTGTTGAGGATCGAGAAATTGGTGGCGACCAGATTGAGACCGGCATCGGGCTCGATCGTTCGGACTGCCGGATCGGTCAGACGCAGCTCGCCCGGTGACATCGCCGCCCAGTTCGGTCCGGTGAACGGTCCGCCTGAAGGCTCGCTGTACGGGCACATCTGGCTGCGAGTTTCAACGCCGTTGACCGGCTTGCTGCCCTGTCCCTTCAGGTAGTACTCGAACCAGGACTCGACCCGCTCGAAGCCGAGCTCCTTGTCGGCCGGCCGTCCCTGCTCGAACTCACCGGTCAGCGGCGCACGCGGATGGCCGATGTCGGCAAACAGCAGTGACATGTCGGCGTCGGGCCAGGTTGACTTGGTCCGGTTGTAGTAACGCAGTGCCTCGTTGATCGGGAACAGGTCGTCGGTCAGACCTTCGGCGATCAGCAGCGGAGCAGGCTCGATCGAGTCATCGATGTAGTAAGCCGAGTGGTGGGTGGTCATCTCGTCGACCATGAACTGAGCCAGCGGTCCGCCGGCGTAGGGCTCTCCGGCCTCCATCATCGTCTTCCAGCCCTTGATGTCCCAGGTCGGCTGAACCGGCCCGTTGTCACCGGAGAAGTTGTCGGCACCGCCGATAAGTGCGCTGATGATGCCGATCTTCATGACGCCGAAGGTGTTGCCGTAAGGAGCGTCGAGCATGTACTCGAGGGTGCGGCCGTTCGGAACGAGTGCCGCGGCGAAGTCGCTCGGAGGCACGATCGGTGCCGAGGCGGCGAGTTCCATCGGAGTCCCGTCGGGGCTGTTCCAGGCGGTCAGCGAGCCGTCCGGCAGCATGACCCGGTTCTTCAGGGCGGCCAGGGCGATCGACTTGGTGCCGCCGTAGGAGGCGCCCACGGCGCCGACTTTGTTCGGGATCACAACGCCGTCATCGACCAGCAGTCCCGCCAGGTACTGCGCGTCACGGACTTCGTAACGAGTGTCCATCAGGTGGACAAAGCCGTTCGTGCAGTCCTCACCGGCAAGCTCGAGCGCGGCGATCGCAGGGGCCTTGCCGCAGGAATCGGAGAAGCCACGATCGGTCATTGACATCGAGGCGATACCCATGTCGGTGAACCGCTTGAGGTCACCGTTGAAGCCCTCTTTGCTGCCACCGAAGCCGTGGAAGTACATCGCCAGCGGGTAGGGACCGGGACCGAACTCGTCCTCGTCGGGCAAGGCGAAGTTGACGTCGATCGGGCTGCCGTCCCAGGAGTTGACCGTGTTGGCCACGGCTCCGCCGGTGCCGGCGCAGTGGCGAACGCCGCTCGGCTGCTCGACACAGGGGATCTTGCCGTCGAAGACGCTTGCGACCGGGGCGGCGACGGTTGCCTGAGGCAGCGACACTGCGACAACCACCAGCGTTACTGCGAAGGCGACGAAGGCGCCGAGCTTACGAATGTTTCCCATATCTCCCTTTTGAAGTCTCCCCGCGAAACGACTTGAGCCGCTTCCCGCTTCTCCCTGTTGCCGCGGCCCTGTGAGCCACCGGGGCGACCTCCATAGTCGCCTTGCTTCGGAGGATACCACCGTCGCTGGCGCCCTTCCGGAATTCATGAACGCGCTGTCCGCCGGTCCCGGGTCGGATCTTCTTGCCCGAGCCGGGCAGAGCCGACCCGAAACGACGAAACCCCCGTCTTTTGACGGGGGTTTCGGTCAAACGTCTTCTGTCGGAGCGGGGCTAACGGACGGCGCCGGTGCGGCGCACCTTCACCGAGCCCGAGCGCCTGCCGTCGGTCAGGACCTTGGCCCTGACCGAGCGGGCACCGCGGATGACCCGGACCCGCTTCTTGCCACGGCTGCGGATCACGATCCGGCGGTCCTTGAACAGCTTGACGCCCCTGCCGGTGAGCTTGAGCCGGACCGTCCGCGAACGGTTCGGAGCCGGAGCAGCGGCGCGGCCTCTGGCGATCACGCCACCGCGGGCAACCAGCGCCAGGTTAACGCGCTTGCAGGAGACGGCAGCAGCGGGGCAGGTAACCCCGATCGTGAGCTTCCGGCCGCGGACTGTTGCGGACCGGTTGACCCGGGGCTTCACCGCGTACCGGGCGGCGTACTTGGCCAGCGTCTGCGAGCCGATCGCCTCGTAGCCCGGCGCGAGAGCCGCACCGGCACGAGCCGGCAGGACCTTCTTCGCCGGCGCCTTGACCAGCCCGCCGAGGTCGCCGGGCTGCTCGACTACCGGGATCCGGAGTTCGAGTCGCTCGACCGTTACCGGCTGCTGGTCGTTGGACGGACGGGCGTAGTTGTTGAGGATTGCCGGCGGGTTCTGGACCGCGTCACGCGGCAGCAACTCCAGCCGCAGGCTGTGGCCTTCCTCGACCTTCCATGCTCCGGGGTGGAGCTGGAAAACCTGGAAGCCGGAGGCCTTCGGGCGCCAGCTTCCGCGGGCGACCAGGGTCTTGTTTCCGGCGTTGTCGAGGTCGACCAGGCGCGCCATGATCTGCGAGTCCGGGCCGTTGGCGACCGTGATCTTCGCGATCACGGTGGCCGAGCCGAGCACCGTGTAGCCGCCGGCCGGGGCCGGATCAGTGTCGTACGCGGCCGAGCCGGTTTCAACCGCGTCGGACGCAGTCGTGCAGGGGTTCGGACTGGTGATCGGGTTGAACAGACCTGCGACTGCGGGGCTGCCGCCGTCGGGCGCAATCGTCTTCGTCGATCCGTCCTTCAGCACGATCTCACCGGGAGCAACCGACGCCCAGTCGCTGGCGGTATAAGGGCCGCCACCGGCACTGCCGTTGGGGCAGGTCTGGGTGTAAGCCGTGACCTCGGAGGCCGGTTCAGCACCGACGTCCTTGAGGTAGTGGTCGATCCACTGCTCTTCGAGAGTTCTGAGCGCGGTCCCGACATTGGCCTGGCTCTGGCCGCGCTGATGGCCGAAGGAGCCGGCAAAGATGCTCATCGGAGCATCCGGGTACTTGGCCCGGGTCTTGTTGTAGAAGCGGATCACTTCGTCGACCGGGAACAGGTCGTCGGTAAACCCGCTCGACATCAGCAGCGGGGCCGGGGCCTGACTGTCATCGGTGTAGTAAGACGAGTGGTAGGTCGTGATCTCCTCGACCATCGCGTCGTAGGCCGGTCCGGCGTAGGGGTCACCGCCGTCGAGAATGCCCTTCCAGCCCTGGAGGTCGGCTGACGGGTCCTGGCCGAGCAGTGCGGCACGGGCCGATATGTAGAGGCCGTTGACGAAGGACTCCTTCATGATTCCGCCGACTCCGGTGAAGCTGCCGTCTTCAAGGTAGTCGAGCGTGTCGCCGTTGGGGGCGAGTGACTGGATCAGGTCGGTCCACGGAATGTTGGGTGTGGCGACCGCGAGGCTCATCGGTGTGCCGTCCGGGCTGGTCCACGGAACGAGGCTGCCGTCCTGCAGCATCGTCCGGTCCTTCAGGACCGCGAGCTGCATCGACTGGCTGCCGCCGTAGGAGCCGCCGGTGGCGGCGATCCTGGTCGGGCTGACCACGCCGTCGTCAGCAAGCCGTCCGAGGTAGATCTGCGCGTCGCGGATCTCGAAGCGCGGGTCCATCAGGTGCACGTAGCCATCGTCGCAGCCCGGGTCCAGGCGGGAGCCTGAGGTGTTGCATGACTCGCCAGAGCCACGGTTGGTCAGCGAGAAAACGGCGTAGCCCTTCTGCAGCCAGCGCTGCATGCCGGCGAAATTGATTTTGGTGCCGCCGTAACCGTGGTACATGCCGACCACGGGCCAGTTGGTGTCGGCCGCCGGAGTGGGGTCTTCCGGGAAGGCGACGTTGACGTCCAGCGGGACGCCGTCGAAGGTTGTGACCGTGCTGCGGACGGGTGGCAGAGCGGCGTCGAGGACGGTCGTGGCCGAGGCCGGAAGCGAGCCGCACCAGCGCTGGCCGAGCGTGCCGGAGACGGTTCCACCGCTGCCGACATTGCCTTCGGAGGTAACGGTGGCGCACTGGAGGTCGCCGTCCATCACCGAGGTGATCGAGGCGCTGGCGGTCGGGGCGAAAATCAGGGCCGCAAGGGCGGCGATCAGGACTGCGAACTTGCGCATGAAGTGTTGCTTCCTCTCCAAAGGGATTGCATGGACGGCACCCGCCGCCCCGGTCGAACTCTACAAACCCAATACGCCCGACTTGTTGCGGTCGGCGGCTGTCCGGCCGGCGGTACCACTCCGGGGGGAGGACTCGAACCTCCATTACCGGGACCAAAACCCGGTGGGTTAGCCGGTTACCCCACCCCGGAACGAACCGGTGACTCTACCGGCCCGCCGGACCGTCGCGGTGCCGGAGGGCCTGCCGTTCAGCCGGAGCACGGCCCGGGCCGAACGCACGCCCCGGATCTGCCGAACGACCGTGCTGCTCCCTTGCCGGACCACGACCGTGCGGCCCCCGAAGAGGGCGGTCCCGCTCGCGGTAAGGCGGAGGCGGGCGACGGTCACCTTGCCCCGCGCCGGCGCGGGTCCGATGCCTCGGGCGATCACGCTGCCGCGGGCGACCATTGCGATCGACGACCGGCCGCAGCGCCTCACCCGGGCTGGACAGCCGACCCAGGCGTTGACCGTCCTGCCGCGGACCGTCGCCTTGCGGCTGACCCGCGGCTTAACCCCGTTCAGTTTCGAGTAACGGGCCAGGGTCTGGGAGCCGACCCTCGCGTAGCCGCGGGCCAGGGCCGCGCCCCGGCGGGCAGGAAGGACCTTCGGCGCCGGGCGCCGAACCAGCCCGCGGAGCGAGCCAGGCCTCTCCAGCACCGGGATCCTCAGTTCCGGATCCCGGATCGTGACCGGCATCTGAAAGTTCGACGGTCGGGCGTAGTTGACCAGGCCTCCGGGCGAATCCCGCACCGCGTCGCGCGGCAGCAGCTCCAGCCGCAGGCGGTGGCCCGGCTCGACCTTCCAGGCTGCGGGGTGGAGCTGGAAGACCTGAAAACCGGATGCCCTGGGGCGCCAGCTACCGCGGGCGACCAGCGACTTTCTGCCGGTCCGGTCGAGGTCGACCAGGCGGGCCATGATCTGCGAGTTGGGACCGTTGGCGACCGAGACCTTCGCGATCACGGTGGGCGCACCAAGCAGCGTGTAGCCGGGCCTCGGGGCAGGCCTTGTGTCGAAGACGACGGTCCCTGCCTCCACCGCACCCCGGACCCGGCCGCAGGCCGAGAGGGAAGTATCGGCCGACTGGAAGGGCCTGAACCTCCCGGCGATGGCGGGGTCGCCTCCGTCGGGCTCGATCGTGCTCCAGGAGGCGTTCCTGACGGTGATCTCCCCCGGGGCGAGCGAGGCCCAGTCGGGGGCGGTGTAAGGCCTCTCGCTTCGGTCTTTTTTCGCGCAGGTCTGGGCGAAGGCCTTCACTCTGAAAGTCGGTCGCCCCCCCTTGCCCTTGAGGTAGTGGTCAACCCATCGGGTCTCGAGCTTCTTGAACTGCGTCCAGACCTGAACGTGGTTGCGCGCGCGGGGGTGGCCGAGCGATGCGGCGAAGATGCTGATCGGCGCCCCGGGCCGGCTCGTCCGGGTCCGGTTGTAGTAGCGGACCACCTCATCGACTGGAAACAGGTCGTCAGAGAAACCGGTGGCCACCAGCTGCGGCGCCGGGGCCTCGCTGCGGTCGAGGTAGTAGGGGGAGTGGAACCTGGTGATCTTTTTGAACATCGCCCGGTCGGCTGCCCCGGTGTAGGGCTCACCGGCGTCGAGCAGGCTCTTCCAGCCCCGCAGGCCGGCGGCCGGATTCCTCCCGCTGGGCGCGTTGCGGGCCTTGCTCAGCAGGACGTTGACCCAGGACTCCTTCATCACCCCGCCGACCCCGTTGAACCTGCCGTCCCTGAGGTAATCGAGGGTATCGCCGTTGGGCGCCATCGCCTGGACCAGATCGGTCCACGGGGTCACCGGGACGGCGACCGCAGTTTTCATCAAGGTCCCCCCGGGGCTCCGCCAGCGGACCAGCGAGCCGCCGGGCATCATCATCCGGTTCTTCAGCGCGGCGAGGTAGAGCGCCTCGCCGCCGCCGTAGGAGCGGCCGACGGCGGCGATCCTGGTCGGGCGGATCACGCCGTCGTCGACCAGGCGGCCAAGCAGAAGCTGGGCGTCCCGGACTTCGTAACGCAGGTCCATCAGGCGGCTGTAGCCGCGCCTGCAGCCGACCCGGTCGGCGGCGATCGAAGCCTTGCTCTGGCAGGACTCGGCGTGGCCGCGATTGCTCAGAGAGAAAACTGCGTAGCCCCTTCTGAGCCAGCGCTGCATCGAGTCGAAGGTGCGCTTGCTCTTGCCGTAGCTGTGGTACATCCCGACCACGGGCCACCTGGTTGCGGCCGGTCCGCTCGCGGGCGGAAAGGCGACGTTTACGTCCAGCGGCACCCCGTCGAAGGTCTTGACCGTGCTCCGGGCCCCCGGCAGCCGGGCACTCAGGCCGGTCGTGGCCGAGGCCGGAAGCGAGCCGCACCAGCGCTGACCGACCGTGCCGGTGAGCCTGGCTCCGCCGCCGACACTGCCTTCGGAGGTAACCGTGGCGCACCTGAGGCCACCGCCCATCACCGAGTTGATCTCGGCCTGTGCGGGGGCGGCGGCCGCCAGAGCGGCCAGGGCCAAGATCGCGGCAGCGACTGTCCGCCCAAGGGAGCGATTCCTCCGGCGGGAACTGATTCGCCGATCGGCATCCCCCATGGGCGCAGTGTAGGCCAGAGCCCGTTTCCCACTCAACGTGTGCCCGCGGGCCGGACAAACCAGCCGCTCGCGCCGCCCCGGAGCCGCCTGTGGCGCGGCTAGAGTGTCGGCATGGAATCTGGTGGAGACTCTCCTTCTGTCCTGTCCGTCAACTGGGGGCTTTACCTCGGTGCCGGCATCCTGCTGATGCTGCTTGGCGCCGTGGCGATCCTGATCCCGGCCGTGGCCTCCTGGGGGGTGACGATCTTCATCGGTTGGATCCTGCTGTTCGGCGCCGTCTTCCTGTTCGGCACGGCCTTCGGCCATCGCGATGGCGCGCGCCTCGTGATCAGGCTGCTCTGGGCCGCGGCGACGCTGATCGCCGGCCTGTATCTGCTTATCGATCCGGGCCAGGGCACTCAGACCCTGACCCTGGTACTGGTCATCTACTTCCTGGCGATGGGCGCCTTTCGCCTGCTGGTCGCCCTTCAGGAGCGTGGTGAGAGCGGTGCCGGCTGGCTGGCGCTCAACGGCCTGGTGTCGCTGCTGATCGGCCTGTTCATCGGTCTCGACTTTCCGAGCTCGGCTGACTGGGCGATCGGCCTGCTGGTCGGGATCGACTTCATCTTCACCGGCTGGGTGCTGATCATGATCTCGATGGCCGGCAAGCAGTCGACCCGGGAAGCCTGAGCGGGGTCGCGCCGGTTTGCCGGACCGTCAGACAGCCGCCCTGATCATGGCCGCGGGCCGGGGCACCCGCATGAAGTCGGCACTGCCGAAGGTGCTCCACCCGGTCTGTGGCCGAATGATGATCGCCTGGCCGGTGCTGGCGGCCCGTCAGGCCGGGATCGACCGGATCGCGGTGATCGTCTCACCCGGAGGCGAGCTCGGCGAAGCGATGCCCGAAGGCTGCGAGACGGTGATCCAGCCCGAGGCCGACGGCACCGGGGGCGCGATCCGCGCGGCGATCGAGGTGGTTCGTGAGTCGGCCGAGCTGCTGGTGCTCTCCGGGGACGTCCCGCTGGTATCGGCCGAGGCGATCGAGGGGCTGCTGGCCGAGCACCGGGATTCGGGCGCGTCAGCGACCGTGATGACCGCTGTGCTCGAGGACCCCGGTGCCTACGGCCGGGTGGTTCGCGACGCCGACGGTGGCATCGACCGGATCGTCGAGGCCAAGGCCGAGGGTGACGCAACCCCGGAACAGCTCGAGATAACCGAGATCAACTCCGGCATCTACTGCTTTCGCGGTGAGCACCTGGCCGAAGCGCTGGGGGAGATCGGCAACGACAACGCCCAGGGCGAGTACTACCTGCCCGACGTCCTGCCGGCGCTGCGCGGCCGTGGTCTGTCGGTCGCCGCTCATGTCGCCGCCGACCCGGCGGTGAACATGGGTGTCAACAGCAAGGCCGACCTCGCCGCGGTCGAGGCGGAGGCCAGGCGACGGATCAACCGCGGCCACATGCTGAACGGCGTCACGATCGTCGACCCGGAAACCACCTGGATCGACGCTGACGTATCGATCGGGCCCGACACCCGGATCGAGCCCGGCACCAGCCTGCGCGGGGCGACCGAGGTCGGTGCCGGCGCCCTGATCGGGCCGCACAGCACGATCACCGACTGCGGCATCGGCGACCGCTCCCAGGTGATCCACTCCGTGCTCAACCTCTGCGAGGTGCTCGAGGGCTGCTCGGTCGGGCCGTTCGCCTACCTGCGACCCGGCGCCAGGCTGGAAGACGGGGCCAAGGCCGGCACTTTCGTCGAGGTCAAGAATTCGACTGTCGGACCGGGGGCGAAGGTGCCGCACCTGTCCTATATCGGTGACGCCGACGTCGGCGAGGGGGCCAACCTCGGCGCCGGAACGATCACCGCCAACTACGATGGAGTCCGCAAACACCGGACCGTGATCGGACCGGGTGCGCGGATCGGGGTTGACACGATGCTGGTCGCTCCGGTAGAGATCGGTGAGGGTGCCTGGACCGGTGCCGGATCCGTAATCAGGCAAGATGTGCCGCCCCGGGCGCTCGCGGTGAGCCGCGGGGACCAGAGAAACATGAACGAATACGCCGAGCGCCGAAAGGCGCGTGAAGCAGAACAGGACCAGGACCAGTGAGCATGATCGAGCCCGCCCGTGCCTACTCCACCACCATCCCTCACGACTATTCGAAGAGGGCGATGGTCTTCGGTGGAAGAAGCTCCCAGGAGCTCGCTTCGAAGATCGCCGGAAAGCTCCAGCTCGGCCTTGGCGCGGTCAATCTGACGACTTTCGCCGACGGTGAGATCTACGGCCGCTACGAGGAGTCGATCCGCGGCGCCGACGTCTTCCTGGTGCAGTCGACCTGTGCCAACGACGCCACCGGCATGACCCCGAATGACGCGCTGATGGAACTGATGATCATGGCCGACGCGGCCCAGGGCGCCTCCGCTCACCGGATCATCGCCGTGATGCCCTGGTTCGGCTACGCCCGCCAGGACAAGAAGTCGGCCCCGCGCGAGCCGATCACCGCCCGGGTCGTAGCCCGCATGCTCGAGGGGGTCGGGATCGACCGCGTACTGACCATGGACCTCCACGCCGGCCAGATCCAGGGCTTCTTCACCGTGCCGGTCGACCACATGACCGCGATGCCGATGCTGACCCAGTGGTTCACCGATCAGTACCGGGCCGAGGACCTCGTGGTTGTATCGCCCGACGCCGGCCGGGCCAAGGCGGCACGAAACTTCGCCCGCAAGATCGGAACCGAGTGGGCGATCATGGAGAAGGAGCGTCCGGCCCATCAGGTCGCCGAGATCGGCTACGTGGTCGGGGACGTCAAGGACAAGATCGCAGTGATCTCCGACGACATGATCGATACCGCCGGCACACTCTGCGCGGCCGCCCGCACCGTTCTTGACGAAGGCGCCCAGAGCGTGATCGCCTGCGCCACCCACGGGGTCTTCTCGGGCGCCGCCTTTGAGCGCCTGCCCTACGAGAAATCAGGCATCGAGCGCATCGTGGTCACCGACACGATCCCGCTGCGTCCCGGGGCACCGGACAACATCACCGTGCTTTCGGCGGCCGGCACCCTGGCCGACTCGATCAACCGGATTTTCACCGACGACTCGGTCTCCGAGATCTTCGCCGGCGAAAACCAGCTCTTCTAGACAGCCGGGCCTGAACCCGGGGCCCGCGCACAAGGCCCGCGCACAAGGCCCGCAGCACAGGGTCCGAGACACCCGGCATCAAATGGCGAACCCGCCGGAGGCCCACGGCCCGCCGGGGCGGCTGCCTAGAGTCCGTGGCGTGGATTTCACCCGCATAGGTCACAAAGGAGCCGACGCCCTGGTCCCGGGAAACACCGTGGCCAGTTTCGAGCGCGCAGTCGAGGTCGGGGTGGACCTGATCGAGTTCGACGTGCTGTGGCTGCCCGACGGCCGGCCGGAGATGCCGGCCTCGGAGCGCTCGCCACTGGTCGTCGCCCACGACTGGCATGCGGCCGAGGTCACGCCGCCGCCGACCCTGGATCAGGCTCTGGAGGCCTTCACCCGGCCGCCGCTGGACTCGGTCGCGATCAACCTTGACATCAAGCAGGCGGGCCGCGAGGAGGAGATCGTCGAGGCGCTCGACCGCCACGGGCTGCGCGAGCGGGCGCGGGTCTCAACCATGGAGATCTCCGTGCTGGTGGCGATCGGTGAGATGGCGCCGGAGGTCGGCCGCGGCTGGACGGTGCCGCGGGTAACCCGGGACTGGACTTCGAAGCAGTTGCTGAAGCCGGCCCTGCTGCTGGGCCTTGTCGCGGCCCGCCGTCGGATGCCCGGTCTGGTGCAGCGGGGCCTTCCGGACCTCGGCGTCGACTCGGTCTGGGCCTTTTTCGGGGTGGTCTCCCCGGCCCTGCTGGCGGTCACCAGGGCGGCCGGGGTGGACCTCAATGTGTGGACGGTGGACGACCCCGCCCGGATCGCCTCACTGCGGGCGATGGGCGTCGACGGGATCGTCTCGAACGACCCCGGTCTGCTGCAGCCGGCCCCCTGAGCGGCGCCCGGCTCAGATGGTGCTGGCGCTGGTCACCGGTCCGGTCGGCCGTCCGCCCTTGGTCTTGACCGCGGTCTCAAGCTCCTCCGGGGTGAAGCCACCGACCGCCTTCTCATCGGCCACGTAGCGGTAGAGCGCGACACCGAAGATCGTCGAGAGGACCTGCTGGATCAGAAGGGCGATTACCAGTACGACCAAGCCGAACCCGATCAGCACCGCGCCGCCGACGCCGCTGGTCGCCCAGAGCGCGATCCCGCCGACGATCAGCAGCACCGCCGGCAGCACCCCGAACAGCGCCACTGCGGCGCCGATCGTGATCGTTCCGGTGATCTGCTCGCCCCAGCGGCTCTTGACCAGGTGGCCACACCGCTTCAGGGTGGTGATCGGGCCGGTGCCTTCGATCGCGATCACCGGAATGGCGAGGAAGGTAAGCACTCCCCAGGCGGCCGCTGCCAGGCCGCCGAAGATCGCCCCAAAGACCCCGAAGCGCTCCTGGATCGCCCGGATGATCGTCATCACGACCACCGAGACGAAGGCCCAGCCGGCCGCGGCGCCGGCCCTTGAGCCCGCAACGGCCATGCCCTCACGGAAGCTGCTCGGCTCGCCCTGCATCCGCCGGTCGGCGCTGTGGGCGAGGCCGATCGCGAAGTAGATCGAGATGTAAGCCGCCAGGTAGACCCCGACCGCAACCAGGATTGCGCCGATCACCTGGGACTCGGAGTCGATCAGGTAGAGGCCCGGTCCGATCACCACGGCGACCACCAGCAAGCTGAGCAGTCCGCTTGCGATCGCGAATTTCACCAGTCCAGGATCTTCACGGAACACGCCCCAGCTCTTCTTGGTCAGCTGCCAGCCGCTCTTGATGCGTTTGAACAATTCGGGCTCCCCCGGTCGAGTTTCCCCGCATGATTACCGATCGCCGCCCCGCTGGTCGAATCCGCAGCCCAGGTGGGCCGGCTCAGGCACGGCGGCTCAGGTGGGCCGGCTCAGGCACGGCGGCTCAGGTGGGGCGGGTCAGGTCCGGCGGCTCAGGTGCGGCGCTTGCCGCCGGCGATGCCGGGAACACGCTCGACCCCGTGGGACTCGAAGTACTCCCACTCCTGGCGGCCAAGCTCGGTCGCCGGCTCGTCGCCATAGACCCACTCGCGCATGATCCGGTACCAGTTGCGCCGGGCCCGCAGCTGACCGAGCACGGCGATCACGCCGATCTCCATCCGGCGGCCCATCATCTCCTCGGCCGGGATCGACTCGCGGCGCATCAGCTCGAAGTACTCCGAACGCGGGTCGTGGGTCGCCTCGATCATGCGCATGACCACGACCGGATCGACCAGGACCTCGTCGTCTTCCATGTACCAGCCGCCGATCGCCTTGACGTGGCTCATCAGCCGCTCGGCATCCAGCTTCGACGGCTTCTTGATGAAACCGAGGTCATGCAGTGCGACCAGCAGGCCTTCGGGGTCGTCCGTGGTGGCCGCGTGGAACGCCTTCTGCTCGAGTTCGATCTGCTCGCGGTCCAGCTTCTTGGTCATGCCGAAGTCGAGGAAGGCGACCCGGCCGTCCGCCATCCACAGGTAGTTGCCGGGGTGAGGGTCAGCGTTGAAATGCTGCAGGTGGTAGATCGAGCCGAAGGATCCACGGAAGATGATCTCGCCGAACTTGGAGCGTTCCTCCTCGCCCAGTTCCTTGATCTGGTCGAAGTCCAGGCCTTCGACGAACTCGGTGACCAGCACCCGGCGGCGCGAGAGCCTGGTGATTACGTCAGGCACGTAGATGAACGGATGGCCGGCATAGGCCCGCGAGAAAGAGCGCTGGTTCTGGGCTTCGTACTCGTAATCGAGTTCTTCGAGCACCCGTTCGCGCATCTCCTTGATCACTTCCTTGGCGTCGAGCCCGGGGGCGAGGACCTTGGCCAGCCGGACGAGTACGCCGGCGTTGCGAAGGTCGGACTCCAGCGCCTCGGCCACTCCCGGGTACTGAATCTTCACCGCGACCGTGCGTCCGTCGAGCAGCGTCGCCCGGTGGACCTGGCCGATCGAGGCTGCGGCGACCGCCTCCTGCTCGAAGCTCGCGAACATCGAGTCGAGCGGCTCGCCGTCGTACTCCTCGTCGAGCACCTTGACCACCTGCTCCCACGGCATCGGCGGCGCGTCGCTTCGCAGCTTCGCCAGCTGCTCCTGGTAGACCTCGCGGTACTCCTCGGGGATGAACTCGGTGTCGATGAACGAGGCGAACTGGCCGATCTTCATCGCCGCGCCCTTCATCTGGCCGAGCGTCTCGACCATCTTCAACGCCGCTTCGGCGTGACGCTTGTCAAGCTTTTCCTGGGATGCCTCGGCGCCGCGGACCACGTTGCCCGCCCTTGTACCGGCGTACTTGGCCCCCTGCCCACCGACAATCGAGCCCAGCTTGGCCGAGCGCTTGACCCGGCCTTTGGGAATCTTGGTTTCGTCCGCCATACAAGAACTGTACGAGGTTGACTATGCTGCCCCGTCCAATGTCTTCTGATAGAGCAACTCTCAACGCCTCGCCCCGCACCGATTTCGGTTCCCGCACCACGCGCCGCCTGCGCCGCGACGGTCGGATTCCCGGCGTCGTCTACTCGGAGGGCACCGAGGCGATCTCATTCCAGGTCGAAAGCCGCGACGTGCGCGTCGTGCTGAACACGGGCCAGGCCCTGTTCGACCTCCAGATCGAAGGCACCGACGCCGTGCCGGTCGTGGTCAAGGAGCAGCAGCACCACCCGGTGCGCGGAGATCTCCAGCATCTCGACCTCCAGAAGGTCCGGCTCGATGTCGCGATCCAGGCCGAGGTCGCGATCGAACTCGAAGGCGCCGACGACGCGCCCGGTGTCAAGCAGGGCGGCGTGCTCGAGCACGTGACCCGCGAGGTCACCGTCGAGGCGCTTCCGACCGCGATCCCCGACTCGATCGCCCTCGACGTCTCCGCGATGGAGATCAACGACAACCTGACCCTCGAAGACCTGACCGCACCCGAAGGCGTGGAACTGATCGCCGACGATCCGGCCGAGATCACGATCGTCACCCTGTCCCCGCCGCGGGTCGAAGAAGAGCCCGAGACCGGGGTCGAGGAAGAGCCGGAAGTGGTCGGCGAAGCCGCCGCCGAATCCGAAGGCGAAGCTGCCGACTCCGGCGGCGACTCCTCCGGCGAGGAGTAGGCCCTGTCGTTTTTCCGACGGTCGGGGAGCCGCTCAGGCGGCGATCCCGGCCCGGGCGGCAGCAATGCGGCTGAACCCGTACTCCTGGTCGGCCTCGGCAATCCGGGGCAGAAGTACCTGCGAAGCCGTCACAACGCGGGCTTCATGGTGCTGGACCTGCTGGCCGAGCGCTGGGGCATTACCCGGACCAGGGAGAAGTTCCGCGCCACGATCGCCGAAGGCCGCACCGCCCCCGGCGGACCGCGGGTAGTCCTGCTCAAGCCTCTGACCTACATGAACGAGTCCGGCAAGTCGGCCGGACCGGCGGCCGGCTCCTTCCACATCCCGCCGGCACGGGTCGTGGTGATCCACGACGAGATCGACCTGCCCTTCGGCGAGGTCCGCTCCCGACTCGGAGGCGGGCTGGCCGGCCACAACGGGTTGAAGAGCCTCAAGGCCGGTTTCGGCACACCCGACTTCTGGCGGATCCGGGTCGGCGTCGGGCGTCCGGACAGCACCGATCCGGATCGCGTTGCCGCCTATGTATTGGGGTCGTTTTCCGAGAGCGGCGAAGAGGTCCGGAATCTGATCGAATCCGCAGCGAACGAGACCGAAAGAACGATCGACAAACTGAACGCCGCCGAAGACGGTGAAGAGGAGAAGACAAGTTGAGCCTGACCCGCTACCACGTCGAAGACCATGTGGCTTTGATCCAGATGAATCGCCCCAACCAGATGAACGCGATCAACATCGAGATGCTCGGCGAGCTGATCATGCATGTCGCGGTCGCCCGCTCCGACGAGCAGGTGCATGCGGTCGTCTTCTCCTCCACCGACTACAGCTGCTTCTCGGCCGGTGCCGACATCAAGGAGGACCTCGACGAGGAGGGCCGGGTGAACCGGATGCAGCTGTTCGCCGATCTCTACGACGCGGTCGTCCAGTTCCCCAAGCCGACGATCGCCGCCTGCCACGGCTACACGGTCGGCGGCGGAGCCGAGATCGCGGTCGGCTGTGACATCCGGATCGGCGGCTCGAACCTTCAGATGCGCTTCCCCGGGGCTGAACTCGGAGTGCCGGTCGGACCGGCTCGTCTGGTCACCCTCTGCGGCCTCTCGGCGGCCAAGTACATGCTGCTGACCTCCAGCGTGATCAAGGCCGACGAGGCCTTCCGGCTGAACCTGGTCAACCGGCTCTCGCCCGGCGCTGCGACTGAAAACGCCGCGTTGGAGCTTGCTCACCGGATCGCCGCCTTCGACACCGAGGCGGTCGCCAACCTGAAGCAGATGCTGCACCGCTGGGACGACATCGAAGGCCGCTCCTCCGACGAAGGCCGTGGTCAGGTCGAGTGGCAGCGCACCGGCCCGGGCCTGGGCTGATTTTCCGCTGTCTCTTCGCCCTTCAATAGACCTCCTCCTTGACGATCCCCGGGTAGCGACGCTATCCGGGCAGGTTCGTGCTGCCGCGGCCGGCGGTGAGCCGGTCGAGGTCGGGGTTTCCGCTCCGCTGCGGCCGGCCGTGCTGGCCGCGATGCTCGAGGACGACCAGGGCCTCGAGGACCGGCCGGCACTGATCGTCACCCCCGACGACCGCTCGGCCCGCGATCTGACCAACTCCCTGCGTGCTTACCTCGGTGAGCGCAAGGTTCGCTCCTACCCTTCGCGCGGCACCGGTTACGCCTCGCAGGTAAGCCCGCCGCCTCACCTGATCGGCCTGCGGATCGACGCGCTCGACTCCTTCGGCCGGGACGAGGCGACCCCGGCGATCGTCGTCGCCAGCGCGATCGCCCTGGCCGAGGCGGTTCCCGACGCCTCACTCAGGCCGGCCGGCTTCTCGGTCGCGGTGGGCGAGCTTCACGATCCGGTCGAGCTGGCCGGCGACCTCGCCGCTGCCGGCTACGAGCGGGTCGAACAGGTCACCGAGCGCGGCCAGTTTGCGGTCCGCGGCGGCATCCTCGACGTCTTCGCC
>Ga0105045_10001807_pt1 | contig 17663 bp, 15 predicted proteins | sample MAT02_FD_78089 | JGI IMG/M metagenome (GOLD analysis project Ga0105045, IMG submission 78089) | Freshwater microbial communities from Lake Fryxell liftoff mats and glacier meltwater in Antarctica - MAT-02 (megahit assembly) | ecosystem: Environmental > Aquatic > Freshwater > Ice > Liftoff... | reverse complement strand
TCGAGGCAGCCGCGCGAATCCTCGATACCGTCAGCACCCGCGTCATCATCGTCACCAGGCACGCCCGACCCGGCGTCCTGCGACGAGCGTTGGCCACGGGGATTGCGGGCTTCGTCCCGAAGTCAACGCCAGCAGGCGAACTGGCGGATGTGATCCGCGAGGTGGCGGGCGGGAAGCGCTACATCGACCATGAAATAGCAGCCGCCGCACTCACAGCCGCCCGCTGCCCCCTCACCGACCGCGAACTGGATGTTTTGCGCGTCAGCCGTTCTGCCCTCGGCGTGCAAAACATCGCCGATGAACTCCACCTTGCCGCCGGAACGGTGCGCAACTACCTCTCGTCGGCCATGACCAAACTCAACGCAGCATCGAGACACGAAGCTGCAGAGAGGGCCTGGCAGCAGGGCTGGATCTAACACCGATCGCCGCGAACGACCTCGTAATCTTCCATCAGGTCGATCTTTGCGATCCCAGTCTGCATGGTCACGTCCCGTGGAGGGGTGTGATTTCTCTTCTCTGCGTTGGTCAGCGATTTCAACTTTGGCGGCGGTGAATTCGGGGGCGAGGTTCACCTCCTCGATCGTCTTGGTGGTCTCGTTCATGGCCATGGCCATTGCCATGAGCTTGAGCATCGAGGCTGCGGCGAAGTAGCGTCGGTCGCCGGCTTCCCATTCGTCGTGCTGCTCGATCAGAACCGATCAGGACCGAACCGAACCGAACCTGCCAGGCGCAACAGGGCCGCCGGGTGCGGGAACACGCCGACCATGTCGGTGCGGTGTTTGATTTTCTTGCTGATGCTTTCAGAGTCGGGTTGCGAGAGGGCAGTGTGGAGGACCGCGTGGGACACCATCCGATCATTCACGCGCGCTTTGCAGTAGGTGGCGTCGAGGAACACATACGGGTCATCGAGGGTAGCCAGATCCCGGTCGTGGAACTGGGCAACCTCCTCGTCAAGACCCGCGCAGATTCTTGTAACCTCCGACTTCGAAATCCCCGAATCAGCACCGACAGCCTCAACCAGATCATCAACTGTGCGGGTGCAGACTCCGTGAGGGTAGGCCTCCATCACGACGGCGAACAACGCCTGATCGACTCGGCGACGACGCTCCAATAGTGCCGCGGAGAAAGTTCCCTGCCGACGCTTCGGCATCGATCAGCTCTTGATAGATCTTCTCCGGCGCGACGCGAATGCGGTCGGTGACGTCAGTGAGTTTCAATTGGGTAAGCAGATCAAGCAGGGCAGACTCGTGAAGAGCCATCGTGCGTTGTGCCCCTGTCTTAGGGTCTTTCGTCCATTCTCACCGACCATCCCGCGGTGGCTTCTCCCCTCGCCGCAGCGACGCTCAACCCCCGAAAATTACACCACCCCCCCAGCGACGTGACGTTGTTGCTTGGGTAAATCGAATTGAACTAGGGATAGGCCGGTGCGGTGGGATTGGGTCGAAAGGTGACAAAATCATCGTCACAGGTGGCCATGCCCCCGCCTCGGCTGTTGCGGAGGGCTTTCGTGACGTTACGGGGCCAGTGAGGATGTCCTGCGCCACGAGCCCAGCGCCCACGAACCCCATGGGATCGAAGTCAAGAGCGGCAGGCGTGACGCGCTCCGAATACCTGTCACTGACTACTTCGCACCTCGTGGAGTCACATAAAGAAACCATGAAGTTCGTAAGAGGACATTGAAATGACACGTCACGTTAGCTGGCGATCATCACGTCTTAGTTTGTCGAAGATGGAGCCGCTGAAGGTTTCTGGTTGTGTGGCTTCGAAATGTTAGCGGTCGCTAAAGTGCTCGTTTCCTCGCGCTTATTGTTATAAAATGATAATATTGTCGGGCGGAGGACACAATTTGTGTGCTTCCGTTGAAATTGGGGTTGTTCGATGACGGTTCCACACGACGCACTCGGTGCGCTTGAGGGAGTGCGCGTACTTGACGCGACGCAAATGCTCGCTGGTCCGATGGCAGCAACGAGACTCGGTGACCTCGGCGCCGATGTCATAAAGATCGAGGCTCCCGGCCATGGAGAGTTCAACCGCACGCACGGCCTTGACGACATTGAGGTGGGCGGCGAGATGTCGACGTTCGTCGCTGTTAACCGCAACAAGCGGTCCCTTGCCATCGACCTCAAGCACCCCGAGTCTGCGGCCGTGTTCGACAAGTTGGTCGAGAGTGCCGACGTCTTCATTCAGAACTTCCGTCGAGGAACGGCTGATCGAATCGGAGTCGGCTACGAGCGACTTGCTCGCATCAATCCCGCCTTGATCTACTGTTCAATCACTGGCTATGGCTCGACAGGCCCCTACGCCGATCGTCCCGGTCAGGACCTTGTGATGCAGGGCTACTCGGGTTCGATGTTTTCGGTGGGCAGCGCAGATGACCCACCCACACCTGGGGCCCTTTGGGCTGCAGATGTGATGACTGGCTATCAAGCGGCGATCGGTATCCTTGCAGCGCTCGCAGCTCGCGAAAGGACCGGGCGCGGTCAGCATGTAGAAGTCGACATGTACACGGTCGTTCTCGACGCGCAGCTGCAGGAATTGGTTACCTACCTCAACGCCGGACATGATCCGCAACGCACGCAAGAATGGTCGGCACACGCAGGGATTCCCGCACCATACGGGGTCTACCGCACTGCAGATGGGTGGCTCACGCTGGCGATGTCGCCTCTGACGCAGCTCGGAGAGGTGCTCGATGACGACTGGTTACGTAGCCTCGTGTCCTATAACGACGGTCGGGTTCATCGAGACCGTGTGCTTGCGCACATCCGGCATGCCTTTGTCGGTCGAACGACAGCCGAGTGGATCGCCCTGTGCGACATCAACGGTGTCTGGGCTGGGCCCGTCTATGGATACAGCGACCTCGCAGACGACCCGCACCTGCGTGCGACAGGAGCATTCGTCGAGCAACCAACTGCACGGGAGGGCGAGACGATCACGACAATTCGACCGCCCATCAAGATGTCTGAATCTGCGGTAGGCGTGCGTCGAGGGGCACCCCTGCTCGGTGCGGATTCAGAAGATATTCTCAATGAGATCGGAATCGACGCACCGACGATCCGTTCTCTCATTGCCAGCGGCGCGGTTGCCTCAGTGAAAGTCCGTCCTTTGGATTAGCGGTGCCGTGGGTTCTGAAACAATATGATGATCGGATGAGCACCTACTCGCGCCGTGGAATCCACGGCCAAGTGGTCGACTCTCTCGGACTTCGTATTTTGAGCGGCAGCCTGCCGCCTGGCTCGGTGATCGACCCCGAACAGCTGATTGAAGAGTTTGAGGTGTCGCGGACAGTCGTGCGCGAAGCTTTCAAAGTTCTCACTGCCAAAGGACTGCTCGACGCTCGCCCACGCACCGGCACTTACATCACCGAACGTTCGCGGTGGCAACTCCTTGATACCGATGTCATGAACTGGCGCTCTCGGGGCGCAAGCGATCCACTTCTTCTGCTTGAGCTCGGCGAAGTGAGACAGATCATCGAGCCCGCCGCCGCACGGATGGCCGCGGCGCGTCGGACCGCAGCTCATATAACCGAGCTCCGCGCCGCGCTCGACGCGATGATTGCTTGGGACGGTGTTCGCAACGATGATCTGGTGCAGGCTGACCTCGCATTTCACCGACTGGTTCTGATCGCCGCTGGAAACGAGTTGCTGCAACACTTCGAGGTCGTGCTTCAGCCCGCCCTAGAGGCGCGCGACACTTTGCTTCATGATCGGAGCGGTGACCGGTCCTTCATTGACTCACACACAAAAGTGTTCGAAGCAATCAACAACCGTGATTCACAAGGCGCACATGAGCTTATGTCCCAGATGATGGCCACGGCGGCGCACGACATCGAACTAGTTTTGGAACGCGATGCACGTGGCCGCGACATTCTTCGAGGCAGGTCTTCGGTGTTGTAGGGCAGGTTCGAACCTCTTCAAAGTCCGCGCTTCCGCGTCCGTGACGGCTTAGGGTAATATAATCCTAATATTGCAGCGGTCACGATAGGAGCATGATGAGCGAGTCCGTAGTCCCGGGTCTTGTGAGACTTGAGCGGGACGGCCATATCGCGCACCTTGTCCTTGACCGCCCGTCGAAGCTGAACACCATGACGGTCGATATGGATCGCCAGATGAATGACCTCGCGTTCGAAATCAACAACGACGCCAGCATTCGTGCCCTCGTCCTTCGTGGTGAGGGAACCCGCGCCTTCTGCGCGGGTAGCGACATCAATGACTTGGGCGAGTACGGCACGAACTGGGAGTACCGCAACCGCTTCGACCGACGCCGCGACTACGCACGATCCGTATGGCAGATCCGCAAACCAATAGTCGCCGCCGTCAACGGCTTCGCCTACGGTGGAGGGCTTGAAATGGCCTGCGCCTCTGACATTCGCGTGTCGGGCAAGTCGGCGACGTTCGCCGCCGGTGAGATCAGATGGGGCTGGCACGCTGGTTCAGGGCAGACGCAATACCTCACTCGACTCATTGGTGCCGGCCACGCATCGCGCTTGCTCATGACGGGCAAGCCGATCGACGCGGACGAGGCGTACCGCATCGGGCTGGTACAAGAACTCGTCGAGGTTGAAGATGTGACAGATCGCGCCGTCGAGCTCGCTCGCGACATCGCGTCGCTATCACCGATCGCCATCGAGCGCACCAAGTTCATGGTGCGAATGTCGCAGAACGTTCCGCTTGAGGCTGCCCTGCTGATCGAGAACGATTCCTTCTCCTACATCATGATGACGGATGACGCCGCCGAAGGGCGGGCAGCGTTTGCCGAAAAGCGCACACCCGAGTACCGCGGCCACTGAGCAGAGTCCAAGAATTGCGAAACCAGTCGACATGACCGTCAGCATCATCGAGATCAGGCCGGGCCTCTTCCGCATTGACACGCCGCTTGCGGGACGCATCGTGAGTGTCTATGTCGTGAGCGGTGATGACGGCGCACTCATGTTCGACACGGGGGTTCGCGGCACGATCCCCAAATACGTCCTTCCGGCTCTCGCCTCCGTCGGCATTGCCGCCGAGGCGATCGAGACGGTCGTCATCTCGCACTGCGACATCGACCATTTCGGAGGAATCAGCGACGTTCGGGAGCATCTGCCGGGCGCGAGAATCATCGCCCACCCTGAAGACCGGCCAGCCATGCAAGACTTCGACGTTTTTCTCCGTGAGCGCGGCCAGGGTTTCTCGGAGGAGTATGCGCTCGACGAAAGCGATGATGTCATCGACTGGATGCGTGATCTCACGGGTGCCGGACCGCTCGACGACGACGCGCACGAAGGCCAGCGTTTCAAACTCGGGGGAATTGAGGCCATCGTCTGGCATGTCCCCGGACATACTCGCGGCCACACCGCCATCGAGGTGCCTGAAGCCTCTGCGATTCTGGTCTCGGATGCCGTGCTGGGTTCCTCTGTGAACTTAGCTGACGGCACCCCTGCATTTCCGCCGACCTACCGCTACGTCTCGCCGTATCGCGAGACCATCGCTCGGCTCGTCGATGCGCAACACAACCTTTTGCTCACCGCACACTACCCGACGATGGAGGGCGGACTGGCCGCGGATTTCCTCGATGAAAGCGCGTCGTTCGTTAACCATCTCGAGCAGTTGATCCTCGACTCTTTTGCGTCACAGGGCACCGAGTTGACGCTCCAATATCTCCTCACGCATCTCAATGCGACTGCCGGTGCTTGGCCCGCCGACGGGACGGAGGGGGCCCTGGCATACCCCGTGGCCGGGCACCTCGAAGACCTCAACGCTCGTGGCCTCATTCGCCGTGTCGGCCAGGCTGACCGGCGCCCGTTATGGAGCCTCGCATGAGCGCGGAATCCTCTATCGCCTGGGGGCAAGGCGGCTATGACGCCACGGCCGATTCACTGGCATGGCTGAACACCAGCCCGCGCAGCGGGCCGGCCGTGCCGACGATTCTCGACCGCGCGTTCGCCCTGAAGTTAGCGAAAGGGATGACGCACCTGCCCTTCGCGACCTGGAACTTCGGCGATTCCGTGGCCTTCGACGCGCTAGTGGATACCACTGAACGCACGAGCGATGAACAATGGGCGACTTTTGTCAGAGCATGGGGGCGCTCGTGGGCGACACGTGCGCGGCCCTTCGCGCGGCTCGATTGCACCGCGCCTGGCCTTGCTTTAGTGAGGGTCGCGGAACGATATGACGACCGCATCCTTCTCGACGCTTTGAAGGATTTGGCTGACTTCCTGCGATCGCGACCGCGGTTGTTGGGCGCCTACGAAACCTGGACCAGCGCGCCATTGTTGCATCCGTATGGCTCGCCGGCCATGTCGAAAGCCGACCAAGAATGGCTCACCAATCCGCCAGCTTGTATCTGTGTCGACTGTCTGCACTTTGATGCCCCGTTCTTTGTTCGTTTGGGGCGTGCAATCGGGGATCACACGCTTGTCGCGGATGGGGTGGGGCAAGCACTCGCCTACATCACCGCTCTCCAAAAATCGTCAGGGCTGTTTGACCACTTCAGCCTGGCGGGCAGCGATGAAACGTTCGGTCCTGGCTGGGGTCGGGGCCAAGGGTGGGCCATGCTCGGCATGCTCGACGTCATCGCAGACCATCCAGACGGCATGCTCAACGGCCAAGTAGCGACAATCGCCGACAGCGCCCGCCGGCAGATCGATGCGATGGTGGCCACGCAACGCGCGGACGGCCATTGGCCAGTTGTCGTGACTGAGTCGTCGTCGGGCGACGAATATTCCACGACAGCGTTCATGGTTGCAGGCTTTGTTCGAGCAGCGCAACTCAAGGTGGTTCCTTGGACAACAGTGAGCGCATCGGTCAAACGCGCCGTGCAAGCGTTGGGTTCGGCTTTCGACGAGTCCGGCAACCTACGGGAGGTCTCGGCAGCGGTATACGCGTCGACGGTCGCGGAGCACTATCGTCATGTTCCACGCGGGTACGTTGTGCCATGGGGCCAAGGCCCGGCTCTACTAGCGGTGTGGAAGTGGCTCGAGAGTGGTGACCTCTAAAAGCACCTCACCCGCGACAGTGAACCTGCGATGGGCGCACAACCACGCAGCACAAAGCACAGCCTCTCGAGAACGGAAGCACCGATGACCTCCCTCGACCAGTGGCCGGGCGACGAAGCCCGAGTTGTCGTCGAAGGCAGAGCCCTTTCGGCGACGATCCTTCCAGAACGAGGAGGAAAGATCATCTCGATCCGAGATGCACGAGGCGTCGAGTGGATGTCTCCACCTGGCGCTGAGGTGGGGCGCCCTGCACGACCGGGCGACGACTTTCTGAGGGCCGAGATGGCCGGCTGGGATGAGTGCGCACCGACTATCGTGGCATGCACGGTCGGCAGGATTCCACTTGCCGACCACGGCGAGCTGTGGACAAAGCCCTTCGTAGTCGATGGCACAGCCCTTCACGTTGATGACGACACCCTCGGATACCGGTTCATGCGCGCGATCGAACCGACTGACGATGGCCTCACGTTTCGCTACTCGGCGACCGCTTGGGATCGCGACGTTCCTTTTCTATGGGCGGCTCACCCCCAGTTCGCTGCACCCGAAGGAACCCGTGTTTTGCTGCCGCCATCTGCGCGACACGTCGTGGACGTGATGGATCCAGTTCTACCGGTACTGCCATGGTCGCCCGAACTCGCATCTATTGACACAGTCGAGCGGGGCGAGTATCGAAAGTTGTACGTAGACGCCAGCGAAAACGCCTCGAGCGCGACACTCCTACGCTCCGACAACTCGGCCCTGCGCCTCACGTGGTCCCGCGAGTGCCGCTACCTGGGGCTCTGGTTCGACAACGCGGCTTTTCGCTCAGAACCGATCATCGCAATCGAGCCAAGCACGGCCTACTTCGATTCCTTAGCGACCGCGATGGACAATCGTCGCTACGCAATGATTCCCGCTCACCGCACACTCGAGTGGTCTCTCACCCTCACTGCGACGGGCGAGAACGACGACTATTGAGCATTGTCGACAAGTTCGAGCTTGAGCATCCCCTCCGCAGGAACGGTCACCGTTGCTTCCCCGTTCGCGACCGCGACCGCGACACCTTCGCGTGACCGTAAGACCGGCTTTCCGAGCTCCGCAGTGAAGCTGACCGGCACGAAAATCGTCACCGCACGAGGGTTTCGGCTGTCGCCGAGCCACCCCGACTCGACGTTACCCAGCAACACGTGCAGCACGCCCGCGCTTATCCATGCCTGCATCGTGATCGTCTGGTGAACGTCAGCTGGTACCAATGACACAAGTTGCTCCCCCCGACGCAGTTCATGCAATCGGGTGGCCGCGAGGTAGTGGGGGTCGGCGGTACCAATTTGGTAGTGCGTCAAACGCCGGTCAAGCCCGTTCGCAACGGCGGGCGGATCCCACCAGACCAACCGTGAGTCGCTTGATTCGAGCAGCGTCGGCCCGCCCGCCGACTCGTAGTGTGCCACCGAATCACCGTCCGCGGTCACGGTCGGACGCCCTGCCATGTACGGCCACGAACCCGGTCGCACCCCTCCTCTCATCCGCATGGGGCGCGATCGTGTGTACCCCGTAGGAATGTGGTCGGAGCCAATACGCAAGCCCAGTTGGTCGATGGTCGCGTCGTCAAGATCCTCGACGCCAGAGATGACGATTTGCAAGGCGGGGGCTGCAACGTCAGAACCAAGTTCTTGGCCGCTGCGGATGACGACGTCTTCGACCGCGGGTGATCCGCGGAGGACAGACCTTGTTGCGGAAATGAGCGCTGGCACCCCCCACTTGCTCATGAACCCCAGCGAGTCTTCTACTGGCTCGCTTCGGCCCGAGCTCGTTGCGATAAACGTGGCGTCATCAACGACGAGCACCGGTCCGAGCGCCACATCCATGTGCTGACGGCTCAGCTCAGCGGCGTTCAGTTCGTCGAGAACCCAGGCGAAGTCATTGGCTTCGATCAGCGCGGTTGTGCGGTCGTTTGCAATGGCAAGATACGCACCGGAGACCGGTATTGGCTTGCCGCGCTCGCCACGAGCAGACGCGTGTATGAAGGCCCAAATGCCCCATTTGAGCTTTCCTGGATAGTCATGCAGCGTGTCGTAAGGTTCCCATCCGTCGAGCAACTGGATAAGCGGGTAATGGCGGCACGGCGGGCCTTCTTTCCGCTGACGATTTCCAGCTTCGATCAGAGCGGCGCGGGCGAGAAGGCTGGAAAGTTGGAATGTCCAGCCCGCCCAACCCGCATCCCACCAGTCTTGCCATGCACCACCCCAAGTCTGATCAACCCATCCGTCAATCAGCCCCTCAGCAACAACTCTTGTGACGTCAAGCCGCCCGAAGCGTGTCTCGATCGTGGGGGCGAGTCCGCTCGAATACAGAGTCAAGTGAGTCTGAGGCGACGCCAGCTTCAGCGCGCGCGTCGCGGCGATAAGAGACTCTGTCCATTCGTTAACTTCGTCAAGTGTGGCCGGCTTCGTGCCGCCGTCGAAGTCGACTCGACCGGCGTGAACAGGAGTGGTCGACTCATCGCGCAAGAGCAAGAAGGTCATGTGCGTGAATGACGCGAAGCGCGCCCACTGATCGGCGAAGAACGATGCGAAGCTTTCACCGTCTGCAATACCGGAGGCTCGACTGGCAAACACTGCGGGGTCGGCGGACAGCGGCAACCGCCAGTCCAACCCAGGCCCGTGCAGGGTGACGACTGGACTAAATGGGTACAAGTGCGGCTGGCGCTCAATCCATTCGGAACGCTCTTGATACAGTGCGCCTTCTTCGGTGTCGTCCGACCCAGTTCCCGGCGGCCTGACAATCTCGGTGCGAAACTCTCCGATCCCCAAAACGAGAATCCCAACGCGGAGGTCGATGACCCCGTGTGACTCTGCGACCTCGAGAATCGACTCAATCAAGTTGGCCAGATCTGCGTAGGTCTTCGACTCCCACGCCGCCATACGGTTCGAGTGGATCGGCAGACTCTGCTCAGGACGGCCGTCCCATAGGAGGACGGGATCCATGAGCCATCCAATGTTGAGCACCAGTCCATTAACAATTCCAGGCACTCCGCCCGCGTGCCATGCTGGCGCTAGGCGACCGATGACGTGCTCTACGTGCGCCCGATCCGCGTCAACTCCAAATGTATCAAGGTCAAGTTCGATGATCCTGTCCATTGCGGCCTCCATCCATTTGTGCGAATCGACTGCTCGGACTCTGCGAGTCTTATTCTTATAATAGTAGTTAATGGGTCGGTGCGAACGCGGTAGTCACCCACATATCCGCTAGCCCTCAGACTTCACAGCGGTGTAGCCGCCGTCGACGAGCAGGGTTGCCCCCGTGATGTAGCTTGACTCGTCAGAAATCAGAAACGAGACCGCGTTCGCGACCTCGACCGGCTCACCGAGCCTCCCCATTGCCGTGCCGCGTGCCACCTTCTCTCGCGCCTCCTCGTCGAGACGGTCCCATGCAGCGGTCCAAATCGGGCCAGGCACCACCGCGTTCACACGGATGTGCGGCCCGTACTCGACCGCCAACTGACGAGAGAATGAGAGCGACGCGCCCTTTGCGGCAGCGTAGGCGGGGTGACCCGCGATCCCCACAAGCGCGTGAATCGACGAAACATTGACAATCGATGCCTTCTGGGCCATGTGCGGCACCAGCGCTCGCACTGAGAGATGCAGCGCATCGAGGTTGACGCTCATTTGACGAGCCCATTCCGACGGGGTTGTCTCATGAGCAGGCTTGGCGATCAATAAATACGCGTTGTTCACCAGCGCATAGACCTTGCGATCGCTCACGGCGAAGCGCTCAACGAGTTCCGCCCATGTCGACTCTGCGCCGACGTCTCCCGTCACCTGCGCGACGCCGACGTCAGATTCATCGAACGAAAGATCGATGCCGATCACTTCGAAGCGGTCCCGCACGAGCCGTTGCGCGATGCTGCGCCCGATTCCACGGGCTGCACCGGTCACGACCGCAAGTCGCTTACGGGACATTCCTGCCTCCTGAGATTTGGGGCCTGCGACACACTGTCTCGATCCCTTGAAACACTGTAAGCGCGATAACCGGTGGCTAGCCAAGTCACCTTTACGATCTGCGAAGAAGACCCAGGTTCTGCCAACGGTTCGCTGTCCGCTTGTCTACCGCTTTTTTGACGCTGACATTTCCGGCCCCTATAGTAATATATACATACTTAGAAGGGTCGCCGGTGAACCGCTTGCTCCCGAACGAGACCCGTCGGTGGGCGCTCGCCCCCAGGCTTTGTCCGTTATTTGCTGTTCGCGTAGCGTCGCGACAGTGAACCACGTCACGCGGTCACGCCCGATCGTGGCCATCGACTGGGGCACAACGAGTATGCGCGCGACTCTAGTCAGAGACGGAAAGCCGGTCGCCACTGTGCGGCGCCCTGCCGGGGTTGGTCAAGTCGACCACGCAGGCTTGATCAATGCCCTAACAGAGGTTCTCGACGAACTGCCGCGGTGCGAGGGACCGGTGATTCTTTCGGGCATGATTGGCAGCTCTGTCGGTCTACAGACTGTGCCCTACGTCCACGTGCCAGCTGGGCCGGGCGACATTGAACGCGCCATGGTCCGCCTTAACGAAGGCAGCCTTCCGTCTCACCTAAGTGCCCGCGAGGTCTGGATTGTGCCGGGCTTGGAAGTTCACGAAGGCGATCGCTGGGATGTGATGCGCGGCGAAGAGACCGAATTCTTCGGGCAAGATGTCACCGACGGAGTTTTGGTCGCCCCGGGATCTCACTCAAAGTGGATCGTTGCACGCGACGGCAACATCACTCGCTTTCGAACGATGATGACGGGCGAGGTCTTCGCGGCGGTCGCCGCACACACTCTCTTGAAGTCGTCGGTTCTTGCCAGTCTTGAGGTTCACGAATCTGAGGCCCCCGAATTTCGCGCGGGAGTCCTCGCCGCTCAGGCCGATGGTCTGCTCAGCAATCTCTTCGCCGTGCGAACGAGAAGCCTCGCCGGCGCGTCACCTGCTGCCGCGACTGCGTTTCTCTCAGGACTCGTCATAGGTGCGGAATTGCATGATGGGTTGCAGTGGGCGGGCAATCCCGAGACCGTGAGAATCATCAGCGACGGCGCCCTGCTCACGTGGTACAAAACAGCCCTGAACACAATCGGCGTCGAAGCATCCCCCGCGACAGAATCGGCAGCGGCACTGGGCGCATGGCGAATCGCGAGATCTATTCCGGAGAAGGGACGAAGTCGATGATGATCGCCGACGCCCTGCACGCTTTCCCGGCCATGGCGATCCTGCGCGGGGTGACCCCTGACGAAATCGTCAGCGTGGGGACGGCACTTATCCAAGAAGGATGGCGTGCCATTGAGGTGCCCCTCAATCGCCCTCTCGCGTTCGAATCGATTGAGCGGCTTGCTGCGATTGCCCCTCCAGAGGTTTCGGTTGGGGCGGGCACGCTGACGTTTCTCGCGGACATCGCGCGGCTGGTTGACTGCGGTGCCTCGTTTGCAGTCTCTCCGCACTTCGACCCTGATCTGGTGGGCGCGTGCAGAGCCGCGGGCTTGGACACAATTCCGGGCGTGCTTACGCCAAGCGAACTACATTCCGCGTACCGCATGGGTGAGCGCCTCGTGAAGATCTTCCCTATGGATGCGTTGAGTACGGCGGCTGTCGCCGGCATGCTTGCCACCGCGCCTCCCGGCATCTCTGCCGTCGCGGTCGGTGGAGTCGACGGAGACAACTTGACGCAAGTTCTCGCCGCCGGCCCACGAGCTGCTGGGATTGGTTCCTGGCTTTACCAACCCGGCGATTCGGCCGACCTCGTGCGGCAACGCGCTCAAGGTGTCGCCTACACGGTAGCCAAATGGCGAGCGGGTGGCCAAACTGAGGCGTCGACTCAGAGGACGGGTGCCAAAGATTAGCAAGAGTTTGCCGACCAGTTTGGAGAAAGCATTGGATCAAGAGTTCAGCGGAAAGAAGATCGTCGTCACCGGTGCTGGCGGCGGCATCGGCTCGAAGATCTGCCAGCACTACGTGGATCGCGGAGGGACCGTCGTCGGCTGGGACAGTGCCGTCGCTGCTCCGACCGCGTCAGACCATCGCATAGTGGTCGACCTCACAGATGAAGAGGACGTGAGGCGCGCTGCCAAGCAGAGCATCGCCGACTTGGGATCCATTGACATCCTCGTCACTGCGGCAGCCACACTTCGCACGTCACCGATCCTCGAGATGGACCTAGCCGATTGGAACGCGATCCTCGCGGTTAATGTCACGGGCACATTTCTGGCGATCAAACACCTCGGCAATGCGATCGTCGACGGAGGCAATATCGTCACTCTCAGCTCCATCACCGCCTACGTCGGCTCATCCACCACGAGCGGCTACGCCATGACCAAGGGCGCAATCATCAGCTTCAGTCGCGCTATCTCGTCAGAGTTTTCCCCCCGCGGAATTCGCGTGAACACCGTATGCCCCGGTTGGGTGAACGCCGGGTTCACCGACGCCGTCATCGCCGGAGCCCCTGACCCCGAGGCTCAACGCCGCGCCGCGAACAATAGCCACCTGTTGGGGCGCATGGCCGAACCCGAAGAAGTGGCCGAGGCGGTCGGGTTCCTGTCGAGCGCCCGTGCCTCCTTTATCACTGGCTCAGAGCTCCTTATCGATGGCGGCTTCATGGTCAAGAAGTAAAGCCCGGCACCTTCGGAATATCTGATTCGCTCGCCCAAGCAAGCGAGAATTCACGTCGCGTAACGCTGAGGGACCGGTGTTCCCAGTCGCATCCACGGTGTGCGTTCCAACACGCCTTGCTTTACTTCACTGCACCCATCGTCAAACCACCGATGAAGCTCTTCTGGAAGATGAAGAACACCACCACGCAGGGTATTGCCGCGATGACAGTGGCAGCCGAGATTACGCTCCAGGAAGTAAAGAACTCACCCCTGAGCGTGAGTATCGATGCCGTGATCGGGAGATTCGATCGTGAGATCAGCAACGACAGCGACCACAGCAGATCGTTGAATACCCATGTAAAGCTCAGCGCGGAGAGCGCAGCAATCGAAGGTCTGCTTAGGGGAAGGATAATCTGCCAAAAGAGGCGGAGCGGAGACGCGCCATCGATTGCAGCCGCATCCTGAATCTCAAACGGGATAGACCTCATGAATCCGTAGAGCACGAAGGTATAGAACCCTATTCCGAATGCCACTTGCACCACCACGAGCGCCGCAAGCTGGTCGTACAGACCGAGGGTTTGCATGATTCGTGAGACAGGCACAAGTGTTAGCTGCACGGGCATGAGGTTGCCCGCGAGCATAACAAGAAGTATCAACTTCCAGTACTTGATCCGGTACCGACTCAAACCAAACGCCGCGAGCGAGGCGAGAGCCATCGAGATCGCGACTGTCGGAATCGTCACCGCAAAACTGTTCAGCAGGCCTTGAAGCAATCCACCCTTCTCCCAGGCCTCAGCAAATGATTCGAGTGTGAAGGACTCGGGCACACTGGCGAGCCCGTTTTGCGCCAACTCATCAACACTTCGGAATGCGGTCATCAGCACGACCGCCACCGGCACCGCCCACAAGAGAGCGAGCGAACTAGCGGCAGTGTGGAAGGCGGCGGTCTTCAGCTTCTTCGACACACCCCGGCGTCTACGCATGAGGCCTGCATCTTCGTTCTTGGATTCCACTTTCGCGCGCGCGGTGAGAAGAGTGCCGGTCACGATTCTTTCTCCTCTCTGAGAGCACGAGATAGGTAAGTAATGATGAACCCGAGAGCGAGGACGAGAATTACGACACCGATCGCAGATCCGTAACCCAGCGCGCGCTGCCCAAACGCCGCCACGAACATGTATGTCGAGAGCAGCTCAGACGAGTTGAAGGGTCCGCCCCGAGTCATGCCCCAGACAATGTCGAACGAGCGTAAAGCGTCAATGATGATGACAGAAATGACCACCATGTTGACGTTGCGAAGCTGTGGAAGCACAACGAAACGGAGCCGTTGCCACGCGTTGGCCCCGTCCACACGAGCGGCCTCTATGAGATGAGGGTCGATCGACTTGAGCCCGGCCAAGAAGAGAACCATGACGTACCCCACCTGTCGCCAGAGAGCAGCCACCACAACCGCGTAGAGAACTGTGTCGGGATCGCCAAGCCAGGCGCGGGCGTATTCGCCGAGCCCAAGGGCCTCAAGAAGCCAGTTCACCAAACCGTCTGGCTGAAAGAACGAGGTCCAGATGAGGGCGGTAACAACAGAGGAGAAGACCACAGGCAAGAAGATGATTGTTCGGTACACCCCAACACCGCGCCTATCGGCCTGAAGAAGCAACGCAACCGCTAAGCCAAGTACGTAGGAGAACGTGCCGAAAAGAAGCAACCAGATCGCAGTGTTCCCAAGAGCAACGCTAAATACTGGGTCCTCGACCATAAGCGCATAGTTGGCGAAGCCAACGAACTCGGGGGAACCCAAACCATTCCAGCGGCTTAGTGAGATTCCCACGCCGAGAATCGCTGGTAACAGAACGCCGAGGAGTTCGACCAGAAGAGGAAGGAACACGAGGACCACAACCACCGGCGGCAGATCTCTCTGCCGCCGGCGGGTGGTGCTCCTCGCAAGAGGAGACGCTGACATTGTTAGAGAGCCCGCGCCCTCTCGGCAGCTGCCTGCCAATCAACCAAGATCTGATCGACCTCGCCGGGTGCGAAGAAGAATCGCACCAACGCCGAGTCAGCCGTCGGTTGGAGAGCTTCGCCCCCATCCCGATTGAAGAACTGCGTGAGCTGTGCAGCGGACTGGAGCATGTCCAGGCCCTGGGTCTCTAGATCGCTAAGTTCTCGCGTCGTTGTTGGATTCGTTCCAAGGGCCCCCGTGCTGCTGCTCAAGAGCAGTGCTTGGCCTTCAGGGCTTGCTACAAACGCTACGAACTTCTTCGCAAGAGTTGGGTTGTCGGAGTTAACGCTCACCAGCAAGCCATTTGTCGGGGCTTCTTCCACCACAGGGATGGACGGATCGATGGTCGGGAACTGGAAGAAGGCGAGATCACTCTGAGTGTCTTCTGGGAGCCCGGCTTGCCAGAACGCTCCCATGAGAGCCATCGCCGTCTTGCCTTCAGCGAAGTCTGACGTGAACTGCGGGAACGTAACTCCGGCTGCGTCTGGATCGAAGTACGGGAGCACATCGGCGTACGCGTCCATGACATCGCTCACCGCCGGGGAGTCGAAGCTAGTGTCTCCCGCCAGCAACCCAAGGTGCGACGGACCACCATTGATACGCGAGTTCAGATAATCGAACCATGCGGATGCAGTCCATGGCGAATCACCAAGCGGGATCCCAAGCGGGATCTGTCCAGAATCCTTCACTTCCTGAAGGAGCGCGAGGAACGAGTCCCAGTCAGCCGGAATCTCCCACCCGTTCGCTTCAAACTCTGACTTCTTGTAGTAGATCCCCCACCAGTAGTTCTGCGTTGGAACGAAGACCTGCTGGCCTTCAGAATTGGTGCTGAGATCGCGAAGTGCTGGGGAGAAGTCTGAGAGGCTCTCCGTCCACACGTCGCTCAGGTCAAGCAGAAGCCCCTCGTCGGCAAAATCACGTGTTGCCTTCCCGGCGAACCAAGTCAGGACGTCGGGCGGGTTGGGTGCAGACAGCGATGTGGCGATTTGCTCGCGCTGCTGTTGTGCAGAAATGCTGTCGATCTCGACGGTGCCCTCGCCGAGAGCATTGAACGCTTCTACAGCCGCGGCCAGCCCGTCGGCCTCAGCGCCGCTGAAGGCGCCCTGAACCGTAATTTCTCCGCCACCCTCGGGTTCGGCAGCCGGCGTTGTGGCACATCCTGAGACAACAGCGAAAAGGCTCAGGGTGACAGAGATACCCAAGGCCTTGACGAGCCTGTGGCGTCGTACGGGAGATGTCTTCATTGACTTATTCACTTTCTCTTGGTCAGTGTTTTGAGGATTGCAGTAGCGGTTGTCTTGACCACGGTCGAAGCACCCCTTTAGCAACTGAATCGACATTAGCCTGACTATATGACTAATTGCAATAGCGGTTATCGTGCGGTCAAGTCGTGGAGCAAAAACAGCCCGCTTGATATTCAATATCGGGCCACCGCAACGACACGGTCGCAAGTGATTCGGAGGGAGGAAGACTTCCCCCCTGCGCTGAGAACCTCGTGTCGTGGATACCGAAGTCGCGCTGGGCTTTCAGGTCGTTGAAGCTCCGAGATGAGAATCGCTAACTCCGACCGACCCGTGGGTCATGCGAGGCAGTAATGATTCGAGCATGCGGCGTCCCAAATCAAAACACCGTTACATCCGCGATTGAAGACTGGCTCGACGCCACCTGAATCCCGGCTCAATGATCGATCTTCACTCAGTCCAGCCGCTGGGCGAATCGCGCAGAGTTTCGATAGGTGCTGCCCCAAGCCGAACGCTTGCCAGCGGTTGCGGATGTTGAGACAGCGGGACGAGCTTCATGTCGTCACCATTCCATCCCAGCGCATCTAGGTAGGGCTGTCTGTGGGTCATGTTTGCGTTCCACGCGTGGAAGGCGACGAGCGCGTCGCTCGGTCCTTGCGACAGCACGGTGCGGAGATCGGAGCCGATCAGCCCCCGGGCGGCGGACTTCAATATGTTTCATCCATCGGCCTCATTCACTCTCCATGGCCCAAGTGGCGTGGGTGCCGTCGCCGTGATGACGCCATTCTGGCCGGATTGCCGCGAACCTCCAGAGAAGAACAGGACGCACTGGCCGTCGCGCTCGATGAACGATGGTCCTTCCAGGCTAT
>Ga0105045_10001805_pt1 | contig 17666 bp, 18 predicted proteins | sample MAT02_FD_78089 | JGI IMG/M metagenome (GOLD analysis project Ga0105045, IMG submission 78089) | Freshwater microbial communities from Lake Fryxell liftoff mats and glacier meltwater in Antarctica - MAT-02 (megahit assembly) | ecosystem: Environmental > Aquatic > Freshwater > Ice > Liftoff... | reverse complement strand
ACGACCGCGACATCAACGCGGCCAAGAACATCGAGCGCGAAGGCTTGCGCCTTCTCGCCGATCCCAGTACCCCGAGGAGCGGGGGAACTTACGCGCGGGGAGAGCCCACAAGCGGATCGGTCAGTACGACGAAACGCCGGGCTCGTGGAACCGCGAACTCGTCTATCGCCCGCACAGCGGGCTCACCTCGAAACGCCGGGATGGAACCGGTGGTGCGGGGTGCGGGATGAGACTCCGATAAAGGGCGGGATTCGCGTCGGCGTGCCCATCGGCGTCAAGCTGACCCATATTCCAACGGGGCTGACAGCGACCTGCACAACAGAGCGCAGCCATCTCCAGAACCGCAACGTCGCGCTCGCGGCGCTGACGGCGCGTGTCGCAGACCATGATGCCGCCCTGAAAGCTCTCAAGGAAAATCCATGAACGACCCGATAGAAATCATCGCCGGCAAGCTCGCACGCTCGATCCACGCCACTCGCGAGCTGCGAGCCGTGAAAAAGCCCGGCGTAATGCCACTAACGCAAACGATGGAGGGCGAGCGCATCGCGGAGCTTGAGGCTGAGAACGCGGCGCTGCGGCGCGATGCCGAGCAGTATCGGCTTCGCCTGCGGTAACTTTGTAGTGTGGCGGCCGTGTGCTGAAATAGTGCATCACTCGAACGTAAGACGAGCCAAGATGACCACCTTGATTAAAACAGTAGTGCTCACCTGCCAAACGACAGGCTTGGCTCCTTATTCTGTTTCCGTAGGCGACATGACGACAGTCTCGACCCACGACGAGGACGGCAACCCCATTCGAGTGCGCGGTGTCGTTGCGGAAATCATGATCGACGACGACGAGGTCGACGAGCAGGACGGCGAGAAGGACGACCAGGAGGACGACCAGCAGGACGAGGAGCAGGACGAGGAGCAGGACGAGGAGGCCGAATTCCTCGCGAGCGCCGATGCGTGTGGCACCGCCGATGAGCTGATGGCCGCGATCTGGCAGATTTCCCAAGAGAACCGGGCTTCTGGCGAAGCAGCAGGCGCCGCCGCCGAGCGTGTTTGGGAAGACCCTTCCAGCGACGAGGTGTTGGCGATCACCAAGGTCGTCACCAAGAACGGCCTGCTTGACCCGGGCACGTTTTGCTGGGGTGCTGCCGGGTTTGGCTGGCACAAGAATCACGACCGCTGACCAACACGCGCCTGTAGCTCAGTCGGATAGAGCACCGGCCTTCTAAGCCGGTGGCCGCAGGTTCGAATCCTGCCGGGCGCGCCAATCCACACCCCTGAAAGAACGCGTCCCTCATGGAAGTCATCTCGCACCGCGGCTACTGGGTCATGCCCGACGAGAAGAACGAGCTTGTTGCGTTCGACCGCTCGTTCTCGCTGGGCTTTGGCACGGAGACCGATGTGCGCGACCACAACGGGAAGCTCGTGATTTGCCACGACCTGCCGAAGGGTAGCCCGATGCAATTCGGCGACTACCTCGCAAGCCTCGCAAGAAACGCTCAGCGTCCGCTGACGCAAGCGATCAATATCAAGGCCGACGGGCTGGCCGAGCCGCTTGCAAAAGCCATGCGGGGCGTGAAGCACCCGTGGTTCGTGTTCGATATGTCGATCCCGGACACGCTGATGCAGCTGAAGGCAGGCAATCCGGTCTTCGTGCGCATGAGCGAGTACGAGCCCTATCAGCCCGCGTTCGAGGGCAAGGCCCGCGGGGTGTGGCTGGATGGATTCCACGCCCGGTGGTTCACGGTCGACACGATCTCGCAGCTGCTCGACAAGGGCCTGGAGGTCTGCGTCGTATCGCCTGAGCTGCACAAGCGCGACGATTATGCGGCGTTCTGGAAGGCGCTGAAGCCGCTCAAGAACCGGGACGGCCTCATCCTGTGCTCGGACCTGCCCGAAGATGCAGCAGCTACGCTGGGCCTGCGGTATGGACGTGAAAAATGAGCGAAGTCACGAACGCAAAAGATTTCAGTCGCTGGGAGATGCCCAGGTCGAACCGTTCCCGACTTAACCCGACGCCGACCTTCAAGACCGCGGTGGCCGGCACCGCCCTGCTGGCCATTCAGTCCGGCCTGGATCCCAAACAGGTCGCTCTGTGGATGCGCCGAGAGCTCCGCCGGCAGTGGACGTTCATGAGCGCGTGCCAGTACCTCGCCGGCAAGGAGGCGCGCGCCGCGATCGAGGCGCTGCCCGAGGGATTCCTGTTCGAAGGCATTGATGTCGACGACCTGCGGACGGCCTGCCTGCTTTCCGCCGTCGTGCTGGCCGAGATGGACATCAAAGCCGGCCGCACCTGGTCTCCGATCGAGCTGGTGAGCGCCGTTCGCGCAGGACTTGAGGGGGAAGAAATCAGCGAAAAGGGACGAGCGGCGATCCTCGTGCTCATCGAGAAGATGGCGTAACGCGCGCAACTTTCAGCGGCACCCCGGATCCGGAGAATCCGGGTCATGGATACCTCGCCGCTCTGGTTCGCCCCGCTGATCGATCACGCAAGCCGCGGCAGTAAAGCTGCGCGCCCGGGCTCGCTTGCCGGCCTGCATGAAGCACGCAAGCAGCACGTCGGGCAGTTCTTCACCTCGCCTGAGCTGGCCGCGCTGATGTGGCGGATGATCGCGCCAATGCTGGGGGGCAATCGCGGGCCGCTTTCGGTGCTCGACAACTCCGCCGGCGTCGGCCGCATGTTCTGGCCGGCGCCCGTCGACCGCTGCCGCCTGTATGCCATCGAGCTCGATGGTGATGCCTGCGAGGCGCTGACCGAAGCCGCGGCCAACGAGGGCGTTGACCTTGAGGTCCTGAACGCACCCATGCAGGACACCGACCCGGGCCGGGCTGACGTGGCGCTGATCAACCCGCCCTTCGGCCTGACGCTCACCGGGCTTGCCCTGCGACCCTACGCCGGCATTACCGGGTGGGGCGCCGATGGCCCGATGACGGCCGCACCCTCTATCCCGTATGCGATCGCCCATGCGCTTGAAGCCGCGTCGCTGGTGCTGGCCATCGTGCCCAGCACGTTCGAACCGATGGACTGGGGGCACATTGCGCCGTTCCACGCAGCGACCGTTGAGCTGCCCGGCGGCCTGTTCCGCGCGGAGGGCACCGACGTTCGGGTCAAGCTCATCGTCTTCTCGTATGCCGCCCCGGCCGCACCGCTGGCGCTGTCCGTCACCGACATCGAGGCCGAAACGCCAGAGCTTCCGGCCAAGTGGCTGAGCCGCGGCGGATCGTCGCGCGAGCCGCGCATTCTCGGCCTGGACCACGAAACGCCAACGATCAAAGGCGCTGTCACCGGCGCATTGCGCGTCCGCATCGGCCACGACGGCCGCAAGCTGAAGCTCGGGTTCGACTGCGCCTTCGCGCGCGCCGTGGTGTTGAACGCCATCCTTCGGGACCGCTGCGCACCTGATCAGGAAGGGCACCGCCGGGCGGCCGGCGTGGAGCACACCGGGCAGGGCTGGTTCGACCTGGAGAACTGGATCGTCACCGAGCGCGCGCCGGAGATGCTTCGCACGCTCGAGGAGATGATCGCCGAGCTCGGCTTCGAACCTGCCGTTGACCTCAGCCTGCGCCGCCACATTGAGCGCCGCGCGCGCCGCCACGAGATCGAAGCCACCCCGTTTCGACGCTGGGCCAAGGCGGACCTATTGGGTGATCTGGCAAGCCAGCCGGTCGGCGTCGAGATCCAGGCCAAGGCCCGCCGTGCACACCTCGCCAACCCCAAGGCGTGGGGCAGCCCTGCGATCCGCCCGACGGACGTGCTGGCCGTCGTGCCGGTACAGGCGGGGCAGGAAAGGGCCTACGAGGTTCGGCGCGCTGGCGCGCTGCTCCGCACGTGCGCATCCGAAGAGATCGCCAAGGAATACGAGGTCGAGCTTGCTGCAGGTCGCGGCTGGGCGGTCGTGCATGAGGGTCGAACCAGCGCATTTCCGGAACTGGCGGCAGCGCGGCGCCGGCGCGCGGAAGAGGCGGGGGCCGCACCGTTCCTCGCTGGGTGGGCGTACCAGCTGCAGGATCTGATCGAGCTCACCGTCGGAAACCGCGGCGTGTGCGCCTGGAAGATGGGTCTTGGCAAGACGCGCCTCGCGCTGGGGCTCGCCCTCACCGGCGGCGAGTCGAACCTGATCGCAGCACCCGCTCATCTGATCGAGGAAATCCAAGAGGAGATCCAGAAGCTGGGCTTGCCCCGCGACCTTTGGCAGGTGATCACGTCCGCGTCGGACTGCGAGAACCTGCGGAAGATCAATCTCGTGTCCTACTCCCGCCTTCGCGCGCCGATCGCCACCGGTGCCGGCCGCCGGACGATTGCCCGCCTGCTGCGTCGCCGGATCCACACCCTGGTGGCAGACGAAGCCGACATGGTCCGCAACCGCAACACGCTGCAGACCCAGGCGCTCTGGGCGATCTCGCCGAAGCGCCGCTACGGCATGACCGGCACGCCGGCATCGAACTACATCCGCTGCGCGCTGCCGCTGCTGGTGTGGGCCGGCGGCGACGGCACGGCCGCCCAGCCGTACGGCGACCATCAGCCCTACATCAGCGACGTGAACATCCGCTCGATGGCACACAGCCGCCGCGGTACCGACGTCTTTGCAGAGCGGCACGTCACCCTTGAATGGGCGGTCCGCGAGTTCACCGAGGATCTGCGCGATGGCGCCAAGCGCGAGGTGCCGAAGCTGCGGAACGTGGAAGCCTTCCGCAAGGCCATCGCCCCCCACATCCTGCGCCGCGTGCACGAGGAGCCGGAGGTTGCGGCTCACGTCCGGATCCCGAAGCCGACCCGCGTGCATCGTGCGATCGACTGGGACATGCCCCACCTGGCGAGCTACGTGGAAACCGCTGAGGATTTCGCGCGCTGGTACCGCGGCGTCGCAGCGTCGGCCGGCAAAGAGGGCCACAAGGTCAACCTGATCGCATTGCTGGCGCGCATCGGCGCCGTGTTCTCGGCCGCGAACGTGCCTGACCGGCGAACCAAGGGCCCCGGGTCCGACTTCAAGGGAACGACGTCGAAGGATCGCGCCGCAATCAAGCTGGCCAAGCGGTTCACTGCAGAGGGCCGCAAGTCGGTGATCTTTGCGTCCAGCCCGGACACCCTGAAGAAGCTCTCACGGCTGCTTACCGCCGAGGGTGTCGAATCCGTCACCTACGACGGCACCGTGCCGATCGCTCGCCGCTCCAGGGACATCAAGGCGTGGAAGAACGGCGGCGTGCCGGTGATGCTCGCTTCCTACGGCGCCGCACAGCTCGGGCTCAACTGGGCGATGGGAAGCCGGGTCATTGCCTACAACCGCGACTGGTCGCCGCGCACCGAGGAACAGGCGTTCGCCCGGGTCCTGCGCCCGCAGCAGCAGCTGGACGTCGAGATCCACTATCTGGAGCTGAAGGGCTCGATCGACGCCTACATGCGCCAGCTCGTCGAGGCCAAGGCAGACGCGGCCGGCGCCGGCATCGACTATGAGGATCAGCTCTTGTTCGACGAGGAGTTCGTCCACCTGGACACGGTCATCGGCCGCTTCTGCGAGCGCCTGGCCGAGGACCTGGGGCTTGCTGGCACGCAGGAGCTCAAGAACAGGCTCGCGGCGTGACGAGGATTTACGACGAAAACCGGCACCAGGTCATCGAACCTGAGAAAAAGGAGAGCGAATTGACCACAGGCCTTGTCACCACGCCGCCCCGCGATCGCGGGGCCGTCGATTCCATCGAGCGCTACGACGCGCCGTCTCCCGGCTCGTACTGGCTGCTGCGAAAGGACTGCAAGGGGCGCCACGACGACCGCATGAGCGCGAACACCATGAAGAAGGGCACCCTTCTCATGCTCGCGAAGGTCGAGCTCGCCGATGGCGAGCCGCACGTCTACACGTTCGCGAAGAATCCCGGCCTTGCTCGCAACGATGCCTGCGAGACCCGCGTCCACGCTGATGACTTCTACACCTGGTTCGAGCCTGCACCAGACGGCGAGGCCATGCGCGCCAAAGAGCTTCTTGACGTCCTGAACCAGATGGAGACGACCAAGAATTTGATGATGCAGCCGCCGCCTGACGCAGCGCTTTCTGGAATCCTCTCGCACGACCCGGCGCCGGCCATTGGCGTGCCTGGCCAAGCTCTTGCCACCACCGGGGGCGTGCTGGCCATGACCCGCCGCGCCGCGAGTCTCAAAGAGGATGCCGAGAAGACCTCGGCGTGGATTCAAACCCACAGCGCCACGCTGCTGCTGCAGGCCGGGCTGCTCGCCAACTTCCATCAGGAGCGCGCCCAGGCGGCGCTGGCTCGCGTCCACTCACAGCTTGAGGGTGTCGCTGGCTTGCTGCGTACCGTCGACAACCTCCGCATCTACACGGGTGACGACATCGAGGTCATCCAGCTGCGCGACGGTGCGCCGGCCGCACCCGATGAGAAGCTGACCATCTACCAGGATGTCCTTTCCCTCGACGAAGAAACCTTGTCGCTTCTGGACGCAGGCGGCCTCGACCACACGAGAACTGGCGCCCTGATGGATGCCCTTGCTGATCCGGTGCTGCTCAAGCGCCTGATCCCCGCCCAGCGCGGCATCGTGCTGGTGCGCTTTCGGTCGACCTACAAGGAGTTCGTGAAGGTCTCGCTCGACGAAACCTCTCACCAACAACACTCGGCCCACCGCTACAACGCCGAGCTCAGCGAAGAGTCGCAGCGAAAGCGCCTTCTGGTGCGCGACGGCGATCGCCTGTGGCTGATCGACGCGAACCATGTGCTTGCCGGCATCAAGCAGCTGATGCCCTCTGCCGGCGAGCAGGCGAGCTATTTCGAGCAGCGCAGCGCAGGTTCGCGGGAGCCGCCCAAGCGCATCACGCGGGATGACCTCGCCTACGCCAAGGCCCAGCGGGCGCAACTCGGCGCTCTGGACGCCTACGGCAAGACGCTCATCCTCCTGTGGGGCCTTCACGATCGCATCGACCTCTTCGAGGCGGCGCAGATCCCGAAGTTCTCGTCCTGGCTGGACCCCGGCTTCCAGAACGAATACCTGCACCTGGTCAGCCTCGATACGCTGCTGGGCCTGCAGCGCCCCAGCTTCTCCGCGTGGCAGAACGAGCAGAACGCCTACCTCACCGCCGGCGCCTGGTGCGCCGTGGACTTGAGGCGATGCTTCAACCATGAGCGAGCGCCCGGCGCGTTCTCCAACGGGCGCTACGACGGGCGCCAAACGCTGTACGAGGCCATCTACAAGCCCGATCTGCCTGAAGGCCGCGGCGCAGTGCATGTCGATCGCGTCCAGTCCGACAAGGAAGGTCTCTTTATCGAGGTTCCGTGCCGCTATGCCGGTTATCGCGAGAACGTCAGCCGCGCTACGGCCAAGATCAGGCTCTATGTCCTGCGGCGCGCATGCGGCACCGTTCGGCCGGTGATCGCAGAAGGCGTCCTAACGCTGGATCGCGCTCGAAGCGCCGACTTGTCCTACTACCTGGAAAGCCGGGTGCAGCGCCGATCCTATGCGGAATACATCACCATCTTCCGCCGAGCGCGCGTTTGGACGGCCGAGCGCGACGCCGCGGAGCAGCCGATCCGGGACGAATTGCGCGCCGCAGTCGCAGCCGCCCAGATCCCCCACGACCCGGATCAGCTGGACGCCCATCTCACCGACGCCTTGGCGGTCGCCCGAACCGCCCGGCGCGATCGGAGCGTGCCCGAGCGAGGATCTGCCGGTTTCAAGGCGTACCTCAAGGCCGCTCTGGCCGCCCTGCATGCCGCCCTGTCCGATCAGGGCACCCGAATCGCCAGCATCGAGGCGTGGACGGCCGCGAATGGCAGGACGCCCCTGCGCCTGGCCCTGACCGGCCGCGACGCCTGGAAGCTCTACCTCGTGCCCTCTGATGCCGACCACGACGCTCGCTTGGGGGAGTCTCGCCACGCCACGTGGGGCGAGGTCAGCTTTGCCGCCGCCGGCGCCGCTTCCGTCGAGATCCGCGGCCGTGCGCTGCTGCGGCCCATGTCCGACGAGCAGGTGATCCACGACTGGAATTGGGAAGTTCCCGCAGAGCGCGGCAGCTTTCCGTTTACCTCAGACGAGTCACCCCGCACGCGCCCCGACGGCGCCGCGCACTGGCTGAAGAAGCACCCCCTGTTTACCGCCCCCTACGCCGATGCCCTGGCCACCCTCGACCAGGCGCTGACGCAGTCCGCTGCCTATGACGCGGGGCTTCCCTTGAGCGAGATCGTTGCCCAGGCCCGCCAACACATGCGGACCGCGAACCGGCGCTTTGTCGAGCGCATGCCGCTTGGGATCTGCATTGGCTCAGCCATCAAACAGGACACGCCCGTTTTGCTGATCGCCACGGTGGACGCGCTCGCTTTCGCGTTCCACGCCGGCGACGACGCGATCAAGGACGCCTGCCGAGAGGCCGTCGCAAGCATTTACGAGCGAAAGCAGCACCAGCTTGCCAAGCTCGAAAGCGATGCCCCTTGCTGGTCTCTCAACGCTGCATCAATCGACGCCGCCGCACCGCATCGAAAGGACGTGTTCATCACCCGCTACATCGGGAGGCATGTTTCCGCTGGAGAATGCGTCGGCTCTGCCAAGAATGCGGCGCTCCGATACTCGGATACCAAGGTGCTCACCCTGACCCCCGCTGGCGCCCGCCTGATTCCGTGGCTCGTCAACCTCGTGGCTCGTCAACCTCACCGCGACTGCCATCAGCGTGCACTGGATCTGGCGAGCGCACCGAACGGGCCTAAGCGTTCGTGAACAAACCAACCAGCGATCACTAAGTTTTACAAAGGAAGGGGGTGCGTAGATTCGAGAACAGGCCAAAACGGGAGACACTCGCCAGGCATACCGGGAAGCTCCGCCGGAGGAAAGGGGCCGCACTGAAGGAACGACCATGAAGAAGTCTTTGTTTGCATCCGCGCTGATTGCGGCCCTGGCCATCCCGGCCATCGCTTCGGCCAGCTGCTCGACGATCGGCTCGACGACGAGCTGCTACGACCACAACTCCGGCAACTCCACCACCACCCAGCGCATCGGCGGTCAGTCGTTCACGAACGGCCACAATGCCAACACCGGCGCCTCGTGGAACAGCAATACACAGCGCATCGGCAGCCAGTCATTCACGAACGGCAGCTCGTCGAACGGGAGCAGCTGGAACAGCAATACACAGCGCATCGGCAGCCAGTCGTTCACGAACGGCAGCACGAGCTCTGGGACGACGTGGAACAGCAACTCGAACCGAACGGGCAACACGCTGATCCAGAACGGCTCGACCAACGACGGCCGCTCGTGGAACAGCACGACCACCTACGGCGGCAATCAGGCGACGACGTCCACGTCGTACAACAACAATGGCGTCTCGACCTTCGGCACGAGCACCAACACCGTTCCGGCTCCGCAGTTCAACCAGCAGCAGTTCAACCAGCCCGTGCGAAAGCCGCGCAGCTGGTGATTCGATAGGCGGAACCGGAGAAGGGGGCGTTCGCGCCCCCTTTTCCATGTCGAAGCGGGCCCGCGCCTCGCGAACGCGCCGAAGCCTCGGCAATTTTTCCGCGAACGAAAGATCGTGATAATGAGTCGAACCCAACCCTCTCCAGGGCGGGGAGACTGAGAGCAACTTCCCTCAAGGAGCACCAATGAAGAACACGCTGATCGCCGTTGCAGTCATGGGCCTCGCAGCACTCTCCAGCGCCGCTGCCGTATCTGCGAAAGCCGGGCCAGAGCGCGAGGGGGAATTCCGCAAGGGCGTGCATGCCTGCTTCGCCGACATCTGCATCGGCGACCGAGTAGAAGATCTGGCGGCGATCGACTTTGACACGATCGTGCTGAGATCAAACGCTGAACTTCTCGCGAGAAAAAAGATTGAGCGGTTTCCGAGAACGCACCGCGAAGATTACGGATTTTGGGATGATTCACTTATGAAAACGGTGTTCTGGGGTCATTTTGATGAATCGTTCATCCCCCTGGCCGCCCGCTATGAGCATCTCTGCCCGGACGATTTACCGGGCAACCGGGAGCTGAGTCTCACTGGCACCTATAGAACCAAAACAGGGCTTGCTACGACTGTAAATATCACCCACCTCCCAGATATTGACGATCCAGACCTCAAGGCGCGTTTCTTCATCACCGCCATCGAAAGGACAGTCCCCTTTGCTGATTCCGGCGAGCGGCAGCGAATCATCGCGTCTGTAAACGAGCGCTATGAGGCCTTCTTCGCGCCCGGATCTTTGAAGAGTGAGAACAGACACCTTCGGAGCCACGTCCAGGCATTCGCAGGATCTGGCCGCGCCGGCATCCAGGTCGCAATGCGTTGGAAGGACGACCCTCTAAGGGCTAGGCTCTCAGTTGAAAGATGGAGCAAGCTGAATCAGGCCCCCAGATGCACGTCGCAAACCACACCAGGAATCGACTGACCAGACCGGACAGAGAACCGCCGCTATACCGCCCGCGGTCAACGACCGCGAGGCGGGCTCCGATAAGTTTTCAGGCTCCTGCGTTTCGATAGATTGGGGGGAGAGAAAACAGGAGCCCGCCATGTCCACGAACATCGACAAGATCCGCAGTTTCGCCGCCACCACTCAAGCGATTTACGACCGCACGCTCGCCAGCATCAAGGCGGCGCACGACGCGCGCCTTGCCGCGAGGGAAGACCTCCGCGATGAGCTCTACGTCGAAACCAAGTATCTCTTCAACCAGTGGCGCCGTGCGGACGTGGAGAAGGTCTACCGGGACTTCAAGGACGCTCTTGTCAGCGCCATCAACCGGCAGCTCGCTCTGGAAGGGGCAGGGATCTCGATCGAGAGCAGCGAGCTGCCTTGTATGGAAATGCCTCAGTACCGAAACAGCACGATTTCCTGCCTGGATCAGTTCCACCTCGTTGAGCTGGAAGCAGCGGCCAAGGCCGACTTCGTCGCCGCGGTGGATGCCATTGCCTGCAAGCTGACGCCGGAAGCCATCGGCAAGCGAGCCCGCCATGATGCGATCGAAGCGACGAGAGACGCACTGCAAATGCGATGGACGCGCCGCGGCGCGAACATTCGCGAAGTAGACCAGGGGATGGCCTTCGAGATGTCCAGCCGCAACGACGGCGGCAGGGACGCGGCGATCTGCACCGACACCGCTCGCCGAATCAATGACCTGGCGGACGCACTGGCGAAGCTCATCGGCACCGAGACCACCGACTACGGCGTTCAGCAGATCAACCTGTACGCAGTCGCTCGTGAAGTCGAGACCTTGCGCCGCACCCAGACCACGCGACGGGTCAAGATCCAGATCAGCCCCGACGCGGTCTTGCGGGTATTCAAGGACCGCACCGAGCTTGAGGTCAGCCTTCCGCTCTTCGCCCTGATTTCCGACGCAATCGCTGTGACGGCGCCAGCGAGCGAGGCGGCTTGAGATGAAAAAAGACGAGATGGCCGCCGACGTCACGATCAAGGACGGGGTTGCGATCATCCAGCCGCGCGCCGGCCGGATGATCCGGGCAAAGGTCCTTGGAACCCGAGTGATCGATGGCGCCCCGCATCACTACCTGGATCGCCTCGTCCACCCTCTCTGGATCAAGCATATCGGTCCATACCGCGCCGAAGGCGCGATCTCCACCGTCCTTGTCGGAGAAAAGAATGTCCTGTGAAACCCACCAGAAGCTGATGGCCATTGCCGATCAGGTTGACCTGCGGTACCAGGACGCACAGGCCGCCATTGCGACGCTGCTGAAGGCCGCTCAGAGCAACCCGATCCTCAAGGCCACGCTGTGCGCCGAGCGCTTCTATAGCCCGAACGCCGCCGCCGCCGCCGGCAAGGCGCTGGTCGACGCCGTCGCCGACGAGTGCGCCACGGCAACGATGCGGCCTGATCTTCCAGACCAGTTCGCCCACCTGATCCACCAGGTTCGCGAGGGCTGGGACAAGCCGAACCCCGCGCGCCGGGCCATGGAGTACGCCTTGCTTCGATCCCCTGTCGAGAAGATCAGGGCACTCACTCAGCGGCAGCTTCGGATGAGGGTGCGCGGGGCACTGTGGCTTCGAAACGACAACCACTCATCGCCGCGCCTGGAGCGCGCTGGCTGGGTGATTCGGATGACCGGCGGCCACGACACGTACCTGCGGTCCAGCGGCCCCAAGGCCAGCAGCGCGACCCTGCAGACCCTCGCCACCGCCATCCCCGCCGTGCTCGAGCTGGTCTGCAGCGGTCCCGACGAGCTGGCTGTCGAACTGGCGGCCTTCAAGTCAGCGCTCGATCAGTGGGACAGCGCCGGCATGCCGGCTACGCGAAAGATCGTCGAGGGCTACCGTCGAATTGGCTTTCGCCTGTTCAAGGACAAGGCCGAGATCATCCTGTCCGAGGCGGACGCGGAAGTGCTCCAGGTCGAAATGGCGCAGGTCATGGAGGAGATGGCCTGACCGGGCCGACGGCCGTTTCGCTTCCCCAACGTGCGCCGCGCTGAGCGGGGTAAGGATGGGATCCACGCCGGACATCCTAGCTATGCTGGAGCCTAATCGGCCCTGCCGACTCGACCGAGCGCTCTCGGAACTTAGCAACCACCCACCCACGCGGGGAGACCTCCCGCCGGGAGCTCTCCGCCTTTAGGAGAGCAACATGCAACAGATCAAAGTCCCGATGGTCCGCGGTACCGTCAGCATGCGAGGCAAGAAAGAAGGTTGGCTGTACAAGGACGACGCTCCGGGCTTCGCTGCCCTCAAAATCGCACTGAAGGCCGCTGCCGAACAGTCCGGTCAAGAACACACCGTCCACAAGCTGCTGCTGCAGGTCCGCGACTTTTTCGCCGGCGGCCAGGCGGAGTGGGAGTCCAGCAAGCAAGACTGCATCGGCCACGTCTTTGAGGCGCACCTCAACGGCACGAGCTTCCTCATTGCCGAAGAGCGGGTGCTTTACCGCATCCGCGAACACTGAGATCTTCAAATCACATGGCCCTGCGCAAGCGGGGCCTTTCTCCAGCGCCGAGCAATCGGCGTTGCGGAAAGGCTCGTTGAGCCACACGACCCGGCGATCCGGGATACCACGCGGCACGGCCGCATCAAGGAAACCAAAATGGCAAATTTCCGATTCATTGCAACGTTCGTCCCTCAGAAGTGGCAGGGCGACACCGCGATCGAACCTGAGGGCTTCGAGCGAGTGGTGTTCGACGTAACCCAGACGGTCCTCGCTCTCGAAGCCGAGACTCCGGGTGCAATCGCCGACATCGACGAAGGCGGCAACGACGCGAGCGATGGCATCAGGCACTCGTGGCAGGCACCCAGGTGGGTGCGTGAGTGGGACGGCCCGTTCGAGGTCTATATCGACGAGATCGACGCCGACGAGACCCATCGAAACTCGTCCGCCGTAGACAAGCTCGCGGCTGCGAAAGAGACAACCAAGATCAATGGCCCGTGCCTCACCGATGAGCTTCGGAGGAAGCTGCTCGACGCTGCGGTGAGGGCGAGGGCGGCTGAAATCTGCGACGAGGTCAGGAACGGGGAAACCGACATGGAGTTGATTCTTCGCGACGGGTATCCGGCAATGAAGGATCGTTCGAACTCGGATCTTCTTGAGGAGTACAAGTTGAGCCATGACGCATGCTTCCTCGAATCCGAAGGCCTCGAAGCCAACGAGTTCGGCGACGTGCTGCCGATAGCGGTTTAAGCAACGCGCTGCTGAGTGACCAAGGCCACACCCCACCACCGGGTGTGGCCTTTCTCGTTGTGGCTCCAGTGCCTGCCAAAAGCGCGGCCAGGCGGCGAATCCTGCGAAACGAACACCCTGCGGAGGGGGGTTGGGCACGGTCGTGGCTGGTGGCGCGGGGATACGATGACGCGAGAGAGACCGACCGGACGGCATCCGGAAAGACCAGAAGTGACCTCGACCCTGGCCGCACCCCGGCTTAGCGGATCGTGAGCGTCAGTGTCTGGCAAGCAAACGCATGCGCCTCAGCGAGGCCCAGCCGTTTTCTCGCCATCTGGCGAAGCGTCCCTGCGCATTCAGGAAAACTTAGGAAATTTCATGAATAGCTTTTTTCGACCGTCCGTCCTGGCCCTCGACGAAATGTTCGGGGACCTGAGCCCCGCCCAGTGGGCCGCGATTGTGATCATGGTATTGGCGATCAACACCGCCATCGTCTGGGGGCTCCGCTCGTTCGAGCAAGGCCCGGCTTCAGTGTCAGTTCTGACGGATGCGTCGAAAGACGCGTGCGTCAAAACCTACCTGGCTGCTTGGGCTGAAGAAGCCCGACCAGCGGCACTCGCAATTTCTGACCTGCGCGGCATGCAGGAAGCCTGCAAGGGCGATGGGGAGGGAAAAACCATAGCGCGCCAGCGCGAGGTGATCCTCTCTCTGACCCGCTAACAAGAGCTTCCACTGCCTCGTGCAGTGGGAGCTTTACCCAAGGGGCCGATGGGCTCTTTCGGTAAAGCTCCCTTTGGGGCGAACGATCCGGCGATCCGGAATACCACTACGCGGTATAGCCGCATAAAGGAAACAGCCATGCAAAACATAGCGCGATCAATCTCCCAACTCGACGAACTGGTGCCGGGACTGTCTGCTCGCATTGATCTCGCGATCAACGATGCGGCGTGCGACAGGATGGTTGTGCAGCCTCAATACTCGGGCATCAAGGAGCATTCCGGCAAGAGCGTGACACTCGCCGGAATTGAGATCGTTCCTAACGAAGAGTTCGACGATGATGCGTTGCCGTTTTTTCGCGGCATTCTCAATGGCGGCGAAACTATCCTGCTTGGCGAAGAGGATCTTGTGCCTACCAGCGGACCGGCTGAAGCTCTGGTGACACTGGTTTGCCAAATCCACGCTGAGGCGCGACATCTCGGTTTCGCGGGTCCATTCCACCTCCTTGAAGACGGCTCACCTGAGCAAAAGCAGGAGTTCGCTGATCATCTCAAGGTGGTGCGGCTGACCCGGTTCGAGTGGGCGAGTGAGGAGTCGACTTCTGATCCGATCCACCCGAACCACCCGAACCGCATGCCCGGCGCCGACGAGATGATTCGTCAGCTTGCCGAAAGCACGGAGGACACCAGAGAGATCTGGTGGAGCCGACTGAACTACCTGAGCCAGGACATCTGGTCGGGCACTGAAGACGAGCTCCAAGCCATCGCCATGAAGGCCGGGCGACAGTCCGTCCAGTACGCGATGGAACTGTCCATGACGCTTCGCGACATCAGCGAGATCGTCACTCCGATGCTGACGTCCATGCCGGAAGGCGAGACCAAAACGCAGCTCGAAGAGCTCCTCAACCAGGCAAGCAAGTCCATCGCCTGAATAGCCCACCCGGAGAAATCCGGACACCCAAGCCCTGAAGGGGGACCCCCTCAAGGGGTCTCCTGGCGGCACAAAGGAGAACCATCAAATGATCACGTTCAAGAAGCTCATCGTCTCGCACTCCCAGAGCGAAGAAACGCTGGCATTCGTCGCCGACGTCTACTCGAACGGCGTGTTCATCGGTCACGCAAAGAACAGCGGCCAAGGCGGATGCACGCATCTCAACTACTACGCCGAACGAACCCCGGCGTATCGCAAGGCCCTCGACGAAGCGACCGCTTTCGCCCAGTCAAAGTCCTGGAGCTTCGATGGCGTGAACCGCCCTCACGAGAGCATTGAGGATTACCTCGACCACCTCGTAGGAGAAGAGGATGACCTGAAGCGTCAGGCCGCGGTTCTTCGCCGCGGCATGAAGACACAGGTGATGTTCGTGGTGGAGAAAGACGGGAAGCGCTCGTGCAAACAGGTGCGGATCCAACTGAAATCTATGTTGCCGGCGGAGGTGAAAGAGGGCACGAGGCAGTTCATCGCCAAGGTGCGATCAACCTTCCCAGAGATCACGGTCGTGCTGAACGAGCTGCCGTTGAAGGACGCAACGAAGCTGTTCATTGCCATCATGGACGAGGCAGAGAACGAAACAGCGACATCCTGAAGGGGCTGCCGCAAACGGAAATAGAATCCTCTCGCCGTCACGGCGAGGGGCTTTTCCCAAGAGGCCACCGGCCCTTTCGGAAAGGCTCCATCAGGAGCGAACGACCCGGCGATCCGGGACACCAGCGCGGCCAGCCCGCAAAGAGGAACAACATGAAGAACTTCACCGTGAACGTAGAGCGCACATCCACTCGGTTCGCATCGTTCGAGATCAACGCCGAATCCGCGCAGGAAGCCAAGCATGCCGCCCTTGAACAGGCCGGCGACCACGACTTCCCGTCCGAGAAAGACGCAGAGTACGAAGCCACCGTCATCGGCGATGAGCGCCAAGATGGGGGTGTGAGTATTTATGAGTTCTTCGTGGCCAAGCTCAACGAAAGCTTCGGGGCGCGCCCCTATGCCCGAGGATATGCCGACGGCATTGAGTGCTTCGCAATGAGCTTGTCGAGTCGCGGAGTCAGCGACGAAGTGCTCAAGAACGCACTGAGCGATGCACTCAATGGCTGCGGGAACGAAGAACCAGACGTCGACCCATCCCGCCCGTCACCTGAAGAGTTGATCGAGGTCCTGAAGGAAATTCAGAACGCCGTGAGCTTTGAAGACGAGGGCGACGCGTTCATCTGCGCGGCACTCGAGGACGAGGCAGATCCGAACAGCGATCGCAACGTGTCCGTGCTCCTGAAGGCAGAGAAGCTGATCCGTCGCTGGGACATTGCTGAAATCTTCCCGCAGGTGGAGAACGAGCAAGCGGAGATCGTCAAGATGCTTCAGGCATCGACGGCGCATCTCACCGAAGACGAGGCCAACGCTCTCTGCGCGAATGGCAGCTACGTGCCCGGCAGCGACGGCTACGTGCACATCGCAAACGGCGAGTTCGAAATCTTCATCAGACTGTCCGAGGATGAAGAGATCACCGGCGTGAGTGATGGCTTCAAGGAGGTCGCCAACTACGCGCGCGAGCGCGGAATTGCACTGATCCGGTTCGACCGTGACGCCCTGGAGGTCCCGGGCTGCACGAAGTACAACTGGTAATCCCCAGCAGATCTGACCCCCGCCTTCACGGCGGGGGTTTTTGCTTTTCTGCGCCCGAACGCCAGCGCGGGAGTGGGCAGTTAGGTCGTGTTGACCCGCTGCAGGTGGCCATAAGCTCTGTAGCGTGGAACCGCCCGGACGGCATCCGGAAAGCCCCGAAGTGACCCCGATCCTGACCGCCACCTCGGCCGGTGGATCGTGAGCGTCCGTGTCTGGCAAGCAAACGCATGCGCCTCAGCGAGGCCCAGCCGTTTTCTCGCCATCTGGCGAAGCGTTCCTGCGCATTCAGGAAAATTTTGGAGATTTATCATGACTTCTTTCGTCAAGTTCGAAACCACCCCGAACCTAAAGCTGGCGTTCCAGCTTGCTGCAACCCTCTGCCCGACCGCGCGGTACGTGGTTAAGATTGCTGTAAACCGCGACAACGCAGAAGGACACATATTCCTTGCGCGATGTGTCGCAGTGCTCAGTGCGTCATATCTTGAGGACGTCGAGCACAATAACGTGCAGAGCACGACTGCTCACGAAGAGTTCATCGAACTCTTCCGCGCGCTGGGCTCCCCCAGGGAGTACAGCACCTGCTAAAAAAAGCTTCCACTGCCTCGCGCAGTGGGAGCTTTACCCAAGGGGCCGACGGGCTCTTTCGGTAAAGCTCCCTTTGGGGCGAACGACCCGGCGATCCGGGACACCAGTACGCGGCACAGCCGCATCAAGGAGTCACCCATGAGCAACGTCAATCGCAATCCTGTGGCCGTCCAGGCCGACACAGGTTCTGT
>Ga0105045_10001803_pt1 | contig 17675 bp, 12 predicted proteins | sample MAT02_FD_78089 | JGI IMG/M metagenome (GOLD analysis project Ga0105045, IMG submission 78089) | Freshwater microbial communities from Lake Fryxell liftoff mats and glacier meltwater in Antarctica - MAT-02 (megahit assembly) | ecosystem: Environmental > Aquatic > Freshwater > Ice > Liftoff... | reverse complement strand
TACAGCAGCGGCAGTATCATCACATGATGACTCTATGGCAAGAATATTGATATTGGGTAGTTTCAATTCGATCAGTTTTAGCTAAATTTTTTTTCTATAAGTATTCGTATATTTGACACATTCGCAATTTTGAAAAAAACTCTTAAATATTTATTTTATTCAATATTAGGCATGTTGATGGGCTTGCTCACACTGGCCTTTATTTTATTTAATAGCAATGCCTTTCAAAACTGGATTACGTTAAAAGTTACTGATTATTTAAGTTTGCAATTTAAAACAAAGATTACAATTGACCATATTAAGTATTTTCCGTTTACAGGATTTGCGCTAGATAATGTATATTTTGCCGATCACAAAAACGACACTCTTTTTTACGTAGATGAGTTAAGGTTTAATTTTGGCTCCTTTAGGCACGATGAACTTGTGCTTTCACTGAATGATGTGATTATTGATGGTGGGTATTGCAAATTTTCTACTTACAAAGATTCTACTTATAGCCTAGATGTGTTGTTTAATATTTTCGACCCAAATGATACAATACCTGATAGCAATGCCAAACCGTTTTCGCTTTTTTTTAATAGAGTGGCTTTAAAAAATTCTAGATTTAGACTTATAGACTCTACCGAAAAATTTGAAACCACAGGTTTTGATGGTTTTAATGAAGATTTTTTTGATATTGATATTATAGGTAAAAACTTTTGGATTATTGACGATTCGCTCAATTTTGAGATTAAACGAATGTCATGCAAAGAGCGCAGTGGTGTTATTGTCGAAAACATAAAAGGCTTTGCAAGTATTTCTTCAACCTCGATTTTATTTGACAGTTTTGAAATTAAGACGCCATATAGCAAAGTTGGGCATACCTTTTATATGCATTATAATGGGTGGGAAGAAATGTCAAACTATAACCACAATGTGCGAATGAACGCTGTTTTAGAATCGGCCAAAATAGGAATGCAAGACATCGCCTTTTTTGCACCTTTTTTAGCTGGTAATAACCAACAATTTACTGTGAGTGGAAAAGCGATAGGAACTACAGATAATTTAAAGTTAAAAGATTTAACTATTGAATATAATAATAGCTTGTTTAAAGGTGGAGGAATAATGCTGGGCTTACCCAATATTGATGAAACATTTATGGACGTTAAAATAAGTCGAGCTGTAACTAATAAAGTCGATTTGGAACGCCTTATTCTATCTGATTTGCCAGAAAGCATAGATTTACTTGGCAATATAGAATTTAAAGGATGTTTTACTGGTTTTGCTAGTGACTTTGTTACTTATGGTAATTTTTCAACTGCGATGGGCAATGGAAAAACCGATATCAATCTTAAGCTAGGCAATGTAAATTCTTTTATTCCTTTATACTCAGGTAACTTATCGCTAGTAGATTTCAATCTAGGGCAGCTTTTTAAGCAACCGTTATTAGGTAAAACATCATTAACCGCTACAATAGATGGACAAGGATTTACATTGGCAACTTTACAAAGCACAATTAAAAGCAACATTGTTTATGTAGAAGCCAACAAATACAAATATTCTAATATTAACATTGGGGGGATATTGAAAAATAAAATGTTTGAAGGTGCCTTTAAGATGGACGATGAAAATGCTGAGGTAAGCTTCGATGGAACAATTGACCTCAATAAAACAATTCCACTTTATAAATTTACAGCCAATATTGAGTACGCAGATTTAAAAGCGCTACATTTTGATACTTCAAATATTATAATATCATCTAAAATTGACATTGACTTTGCTGCAAAAAGTATAGATGAAAATGAAGGGAAAATTACCATTAACAATACCTTGTTTATTAAAAACGGAATTGATTACCCAATCACGAATATAGAACTTGTATCAAAGGTAAATGGAGATAACAAAAACATAAACTTAAAAGCTGATATGATACAAGCTGAAATGAGTGGCATTTTTAATTTCGCAACCATTTTTAATACCTTCAAAGCTTCCTTAAACAGCATTCTGCCTGATTATATTCAAAACCCGGATACCAAATTATACAATAACAATTTTAGGTTTTCGGCAACCATTGATGATGGAACTACACTATCAGAATTGTTTTTTCCCGATTTGAATGTAACCAATGCCTCCATTAAAGGTGAATTGAGCAATGCAAAGCAGGTTGTTTATATAAACATTGAAAACTTAAGATACAAAAACTATCAAACTCAATCCTTTATTTTCAATCAATCAATTATTGACAAAAAGGGTAATTTAATATTGACCATAGAAAAAATTGGAATGAAAGATACCGCTATTTTAAAAGAACTAGCCTTTAACGCCAGTGCAGAGAATAATACGCTGAAATCACAGCTTGTAATTAAAGATACTACCGGATTATTTTATTCCAACATTCAAGCTTTGATGCGTTTAAATGCTAGTACTCTTAACGCAAGCTTTTCACAATCTAGCTTTACGTTTAAGAAAAAGCAATTTACAATATCGAATGATGCGCATATTGTGTACCAGATACCAGAAAACATAATAGACATTCAATCATTTAAACTGAGTGATAAAAATGAAATTATTAGTGTAAATGGATTTGTAGATTTAATAAAGGGCTATAACCTAAAAATTGAATTGCAAAACTTGGAGCTCTCCCTTGTTAATTTGGTTTTACCAATATTTACCATAGGCTTACAAGGCTCAACAACAGGTGCAATTACGGCAACAGGAGATTTTACAGATAATTATGTTAACACCTTTTTGAAGGTATCCAACCTAGCTTTAGACAAAGATACTATTGGCGATTTTTCGATTACATCTAATTACGATGAAAAACAAAAAAGAATTTTAGGCTACGTAAAATCTATTTCGGGTAAACTCAAAGAATTAGAACTTGGAGGTTATATTGATGTAAGTCAAAAACCAAACCCTGTAAATATTTCAATAGTTTTTGGCGAATCTGACTTACGTAGTTTTCAGGCGTTTATTAAAGAGGAAGTAACCCTATATTATGGTCGAATATCTGCAAAATGCAAGGTTACAGGCACATTAGACGATTTAAAAATAAATGGCAATATCAATATTATGCAAGTACTTGCCCGTATTGAATACTTAAAAACAGTGTATGGTTTTAATACTAAAGTAAATTTTGTTAACAACACTATCAACTTTCCAACTTTTACCATAACCGATAATAATGGAAGAGAAGCGAAAGTGACTGGTAATATCATTCATCAAAATTTAAGCAAGTTTAAGTTGGATTTTATGCTTACAGAAATGAATGCATTTCAGCTGTTGAATACAACTTCGTATGATAACAACCTTTTTTATGGAAAAGCATTTGCCACAGGAAAAATTTCCTTAAAAGGGCCCATTGATAATTTACTATTAGATGGAAATATAAAAAGTACAAAAGGGACTGTATTTAGTATTCCACTTAGCGATAGCGAAACAGAAACCAACGAAAGCCTTATTCATTATGTAAATAAAGATACGCTTGTAAAATCCCTTGGCAATAGAAAATCATCGCAATTAGTAGGGTTTAGCATGAAAATGCTTGTTACGGTAACGCCCGATGCCGAAATTTTGCTAGTATTTGATGAAGCACAAGATGATAAAATTATGGGTAGCGGAAAAGGAACCCTTGAGATGGAACTAACCAAAGACGGTTTATTTAATATTTTTGGTGAAGTAAAAATTGAAAGTGGAGAATATAAGTTTACTGCTATTGATATATTTACTAGAAAATTTAACCTTAAAAAAGGAGGAACAATTACATGGACAGGCGATCCTCTGCAAGCCAACTTAAATATGCAAGGAGTATATCGAGTAAGAAACACTTCGGTAGCGCCAATTTTAACAACAGCAACGCAAGCGGATATTGCCATTGCTGCTAATCAACGCATACCAGTTGAATGTTTGCTTAACTTAAATGGAAATTTGTTATCGCCAGTAATATCTTTTGATATAAATTTCCCTGATTTGACTGGCAATTTGGGAAGTGACAATGTAAGAACCCTAGAAAATAGCTTGCGCAGATTGAGAACAGAGCCAGAACAGATGCAACAACAAGTAGTAAGCTTAATGCTATTCGGTACGTTTTCTCCAGTGGCTGGTCTTGCTGCCCCATCCCCAAATCAAAGCGTTAATGCCGAATTTAACAATACCTTAAGCGATATATTATCGGCACAAGCTAGTAATATTATTGCTAAATTAATTCCTGGATTTAATGTTACAGCCGATTTTCAAACCGCAGCCCAAACCCAAAGTCCACGAACCATTATTACCGCATCCAAAAAACTTTTTAATGAAAGGCTCGAAATTCTTGGCAGTTTTGACGCTTTGGATGTTTCGAACAATAATAATATCATGGGTCAATATGATATCACGGCTGGTGGAGACTTGAAAATCAGAGCATACAACCGAACTGCTTTGAATTTAATCTACAATAAACCCGCAACAACTCAAGGACTAGGGTTGTATTACAGGTTGGAGTTTGAAGCATTCAATCAAATTTTAAAACAAAAAAACAAAGAAAAGCAACAACTAAATTTGTCAAATTAGAAGGTTACTTTCGTTATTTTAAAATAAACCACAATGAGCGATTCAATTGGAATACCATCTGTAGATTTAGCAGATTTTTTATCAAGCCACTCAGCACGCAAAGTACACTTTATTGAACAACTTGGCAAAGCCTATGAGGATGTTGGATTTGTTACAGTCAAAAATCATACCCTCTCTGAAGCGCTTTCAGCAGAATTATATAGTGAAGTTAAACACTTTTTTGCCTTACCACAAGAAACCAAAAGCAAATATGAAATTGAAGGGTTAGGGGGACAGCGAGGATATACTTCTTTTGGAAAAGAACACGCCAAAGGCCGCAGCGAAGGCGACTTAAAGGAGTTTTGGCACTTTGGTCAATATGTTGACGATGGTGATCTCATTAAAAATGAATATCCGAAAAATGTTTCTGTAAGCGAATTGCCTAAATTTACAACTGTTGGTAAAAAAGCATACCAAGCAATTGAAGAAACAGGCAAACAAATATTACGCGCAATTGCTCTTTACCTTGGTTTAGATGAGTTTTATTTCGATTCAAAAATTCACAATGGCAATAGTATTTTAAGACCTATTCATTACCCTCCAATTATTGATGAACCCAAATCGGCAGTGAGAGCAGCGGAGCACGAAGATATAAATTTGATAACCTTGTTGATGGGCGCATCTGCTGATGGCTTGCAAGTGTTAAATAAACAAGGCGAATGGATCGCTGTGACCCCATTTCCTGATCAACTTGTGGTAAATGTGGGTGACATGCTCCAAAGGTTAACCAATAATAAATTAAAATCAACCACACATAGAGTCGTAAATCCTCCAAAAGAACTTTGGGGAACACCGAGGTTTTCCATTCCATTTTTCTTACATCCTAGAAGTGAAATGAAACTCGATTGTTTAACTTCCTGCGTTTCGTCACTACACAATTTACATTATAAACCCATTACAGCAGGCGTATATTTAACGGAACGCTTACGCGAAATTGGACTTACTAAATAACAAACAAAATAGGTACCTTGCCAGTTCAATAAATCAAGCAATACAAGTGATTTTTATGCTTAATTTTGCTATTGATAGTACCTTTCTAAAAAACATCAACATGTATCAAAAAATCTTTTCATTGGCTGTTTTATTGTATACAACTAATATTCTTTTTGCTCAATATCCTGCTCACAAGCTTCCTGCGTATAGAACACAAAAGGAAAAACAACTAATGCAGGAACAAAAGCAAAAGATGGCTTCAGAATCTTTTGGCAAAACAGGCTGGGCAATGCCTCTAAATATTCGCTATCCAGGAGAATTTGAAGAATCGCAAGCTGTATGTATTTCATGGAGTTATGATTATGATACAACTGGAAAGATAATAGGAGTAGATACGTATTCTGAATATGGTTTTATCTCTGCACAACTTGCCAAATATATTTCTGATGAGCTTCCGGTATGGATAAGGATACCAAATGCGAGTGATTCAATTGTCATTCATTCTTACATGAAAAGGTTGAATTGGCCACTTACAAAAAACTATAAATTTATTGTAGCTTCAGGGGATGATTGGTGGATACGCGATTTTGGACCGATAGGTATTTATTATGGCAACCAAGACAGCTTGGCCTTAATTGATATGAAATATTATGAAGGTAGGGAAGAAGATAATATTTATCCTAAAACCATAGGTTTAATGATGAATGTGCCAAACTATGAAACCAAATTTAATGCCGAGGGTGGTAATTTAATGACAGATGGATTTGGTAAAATATTTTTTAGTGACGTGGTAACCCAAAGTAATTTCGAAATATTAAATTGGTCAAAAATGCGCACTTTTGACACAATTAGAAACATATTTGGAGTTAAAAATATTTATAACTTAAAGGCCTTGCTTTGCGATGGTGGCACAGGACATATAGACCTATACACGAAATTGCTTGATGAACAAACTTTGGCCGTTATGCAGTATCCTAGTTTAATTACTGCTCCAGACAAGCAAATTATAGAGGATAATTACCAATTGTTTACAACACTTTTATCTACCTACAATAGGCCATTTCGAATTTACCGATTCCCAATGCCCACTGGTGATAATGGAACCTATGATAAATTAAAATGTGATGATATAAATGAAGACGCACGCACGTTTATGAATAGCGTTACCCTTAATAGAACCATACTATACCCATCTTACTCAAATGAAGAGAGCGGCAATGCAAAACAAACATCCGAAGCAACTGCTTTGTATCAAAAATTAATGCCTGGCTATAAAGTCATACCTATTGATGCTCGCCCTGCTTCTATTGGTGGCGGCTCAATTCATTGCATTACCATGCAAATACCAGCCGATAATCCTGTTTTGTTTTGGCATCCTAGCATTGATGGATTTGGTTCTATTGCCTCCTCATACAATATTGAGGCAAAAATTACCAATAGAAGTGGAATAGCAACTTCTGTTTGTAAATGGCGTAAAAGAGGCGCTTCTGTTTGGAACTCACTTCCACTTACGGCTGACACAGGAAGCTACTTTAAAGCAACACTGATACCTGGTATATTAACACAACAAGATATGATTGAGTACTATCTTGAAGCAACAACTAATAATGGTAAAACAGCAGTGAAACCTATTACTGCACCAGATGGTTATTACACTTTGCGTTTTACCGAAATACCAACAGGTGTTAATGATTGGATTGAAGTAACTGCTAAAAATTACTTGTATGCTGCTTTTCCAAATCCAGCAACACAAATCTTACACATACCATACCAACTAACACAAAATGCAGATACGCGCATTCGTATAGTGGACTTAGCAGGCAAAAACATTGTAGAAACCTTTTTGAAAAATCAACCTATTGGCTTGCACTCATTGCCAATTGATGCCAGTAGGTTTGCCAATGGACTTTATTTTTATAGTTTATATGCAAACGATAAACTTATTGACACCCGTAAATTCATTATTCAATAAACATTTTTCATTTACTAAATTAAGGCATTTTATATATTATGTTTCACAAAATTGTACTTTTTTTCTTTACTCCTTTTATTATACTTTCTGCATGTGCCAATAGCAACAGTGGGCCAATTAAACCATTTGAACCTACAGAGCAGCAAAAAATTACTTATCAAACAGCTTTGCAGTTTGTAGCCAGTTATCATTTTGCAAAACCAACCATAGATGATTCGTTTTCGGTAAAGGCATTTTCAAATTATATTGAAAATATTGACCCCTCGCGTGTTTATTTTTTGCAAGAAGATATAGACCGTTTTCAGCAGTATAAATTAACTTTGGATGAAGGCATTATAAGTGGTGATTTAAATGCTGCATTTGATATTTTTAATACCTATCAAACGCGTCAATATGAACGCATTCAATTTGCTAAAAGTTTACTTACAACAGCCGTAACCTTTACCGAGGTAGATTCATTTGAAATAGATAGAGAAAACATGCCTTATTGTAAAAATTTTGCTAGCTACGATAAACTTTGGCAACAAAAAATAAAATATGAATTAATGATTGCCAAGGCTGGTAAAGACGATACTGCTTTTAAGTATATTGATGATGTAAAAAAACGGTACGAAAATCTAGAAAAGTTTTCGCTTAAAACTAAAGGAGATGACATTTTTCAACTTTATATTAACTCGCTTCTGGAAATAACCGATCCACATACCAATTTCTTTTCACCACGTACAGCCGAAGATTTTAACCAAAGCATGAGTCTTTCGCTTGAAGGCATTGGCGCCCAATTGCAAATAGATAATGAATACACTAAAATCCGCGAAATAATAAAAGGTGGACCAGCAGATAAAAGTAAGCAATTGTTTGCTGGCGATAAAATTATTGGCGTAGCCCAATCAAAAGATAGTGATGTTGTAAATGTAGTTGATTGGCGAATTGACGATGTTGTGAGCCTAATTCGCGGTAAAAAAGGAACACCTGTGCGGTTAAAAATAATTCCTGCCATAGAACCCAATTCAACAAAATTTGTTGATTTAATTCGTGATAAAATTATTCTTGAAGAACAATCGGCAAAGAGCTCAATCAAACTAATAACGCAAAATGGTAAGAAAGTAAAAATGGGAATCATAACTATCCCCATTTTTTATATCGATTTTGCAGCAGCAGGGCGCGGTGAGACAAATTATAAAAGTACAACCAGAGACGTAAAGAGATTGATTGACTCGCTTAAGCTCCAAAAAATTGATGCGTTAATAATAGACCTTCGGAACAACGGTGGCGGGTCGCTGCAAGAAGCTATTGAACTAACTGGATTATTTATCAAAGATGGCCCAATTGTACAAGTAAAATATGCTGATGGTAACATGCGCGTAGAAACAGACAGGGATGCAAAAGTATACTTCAATGGCCCTTTAGCCGTATTGGTAAATCGCTTTAGTGCATCTGCATCCGAAATTTTTGCAGCTGCAATTCAGGACTACGACCGTGGGGTAATAGTAGGGGAACGTACTTTTGGGAAAGGTACAGTGCAAAATATGGTAGATCTTAATGAGTTTATTCAATATAACGACAAAAAACTAGGACAAGTAAAACTAACCATTGCGAAATTTTACCGTGTAAATGGTGGAAGCACCCAACACAAAGGTGTTACTCCTGATATAGAATTACCTGGCGTATTTGATGCTGATAAATTTGGAGAAGATGCAAGTCCTTATGCTTTGCCGTGGGATCAAATAAACCCTGCAACAATTAACAATACCAATATTATGACTGGCGCTAGGGAATATTTAAAAAAGAATCATAAAATCCGTATTCAAAAATCATCTGAATATGCTTATTTACTACAAGATATTAAAAGCATTAACGAACAACGAAATACCAAGTATGTAACACTCGTGGAAAGCAAATACAAGGCAGAACTTAATAAAAATAAGGAACAGAACAAAGCAAGAGAAGAAATGCGCAAAAAAGAGCGTAAAAATAATAACGATACACCTGATTTAATTTTAGAAGAAAGCGAACAAGTGATGCTAGATTTAATAACGGTAAATATGGGAAAGAAGTAAGTAGCATTCAACAAAAAAAAGGCTAATCATATTACAATTTTTTATTATCATCTACAGATTAACCAGGCAAACGGGTAATGTATTTATCCATTTCCTTAATCTGTTTTACAACCTGCTCCGACTTCGGTTTTAAAGCTTTTGCACGGGCAAAAAATGTTTTGGCAGCTTTATTCTCTCTTCTATTTAAATACACCTGAGTCATAGCCAAATTGGCCATTGCATTGCTCTCTTTGTCTGGTAATCCGGCTTTTAATGAAGCTTTTATTTTACGCTCACCTTCCTTAAAATCACTGCGTTGCAATGCCATCATGCCCAATTGAAGCATAGTCGCCCCCTCTCCTTCTCCACCTCCACTTGATAAAGATGCGCTCTTTTTTAGATTGGCTTCAGCAGAGGTAAAATCCTGACGAGCCATATCCATATTCCCCTTAAGCGTATAATAACTACTTCTAATTGGCTTTATCAGTAAACCTGGAAACCAAATTGTATCAATAATACGTTGTACAGCTTCAACATCACCATCCTCCATTGGTTTTTGCACTAACCGCAGTGGACCAATTATAAAATGTGTCACAATGGCAATAAAAGCTATAACATAACAAATGATTGCCGTCCAAATATCAATTGTGAAATGTGCCACAACACCTATTAATATTGCTAGTAAGCCAAGCCAAAATCTGTATTTAATTAAAAAACTATAAAATTTCATATAAAAAAATTATTAAATAAAACATCCACAAAACAGCCCGGCTTTAAAGCTTAAAGTCGGGCTGGTTAAATATCATTCTAAGCGATACTAGTCTTCTACGATAACTACTTTCTCAGAATTTGGCGATTTTACATTCACCAACTTTGTATTCAATTTTATCGCTTGTTTGCGATCCATTGATGAGTTTTTATTTCTTCTATCTTTTCTTTTTAAACGTGTAACGGCCATAGCTTATAAATTTTGAGGAACGCAAAAGTACATATAAATTTGATTTATGCAATATTATTGACTCAATATCCTAATATTTTCATCATGGATTCTGCATTTTGCTCTTGAGCAAATATTTTGTAAGTTGGCGTACCATCGGCATTTTTATCAATGATGATATGCTTAGGGGCAGGCACTAGACAATGTTGAATGCCTCCGTAGCCACCCAAGGATTCTTGGTATGCTCCGGTGTGAAAAAAACCCATATACAAAGGTTCATTATCTTGTAGCTTGGGTAAAAACACTTGGTTGGTATGTGTATCAGAATTGTAAAAATCTTGACTATCGCAAGTTAAGCCACCTAAGTTGATACGCTGAAACTCTTTATCCCATTGATTGATAGCAAGCAAAATGAATTTTTGTCCAATACCCCAGGTATCGGGTAAAGTAGTGATAAACGAACTATCAATCATATACCAAAACTCCTTATCGTTTTGTTGCTTTTCCCCAATTATACTGTATAACATACCCCCACTTTCAGCAACTGTAAATGACCCAAACTCAGTAAAAATATTTGGCTCGGGCACACCTCGTGAATCACAAATGGTTTTTATGTAATATACAATTTGATCAATCATATAAGGATAATCGTGCTCCACCCCTAATGAGGTATAAATGGGCATTCCACCCCCAATATCCAAAGTATCTAGGTCAGGGCAAACTTCTTTTACATCACAATATACATTTACTAATCTTGCCAGCTCACTCCAATAATAAGTAGTATCCTTAATGCCTGAATTTACAAAAAAATGCATCATTTTGAGTTTTACACTCTGGTCGTTATGAATGTTTTGTGTATAAAAATCAACCACCCCTTTACTGCTCATGCCTAGACGCGAGGTGTATACCAAAAAGCCTGGTTCTTCTTCGGTGGCAATGCGGATGCCAAGTTTCATTGGTTGTTTAGCATGTTTTTTTACCACGTTCAACTCCTCTGGGTTATCTAACACACAAATTAAATTTTCAAATCCATCAGCCACGAAATCAGCCATCTTTTGTGCATAGCTTTCTGTTTTGTAGCCATTGCAAATAATATATTTATCTTGGTTAAAAGTACCTTTTTCAAATCTGTTTTTGAGTAAATCAAGATCAAATGCAGAGGAAGTTTCGATATCTGCGTTGTTTTTTAGCACTTCATCTAAAATAAATGAAAAATGAGAACTTTTTGTACAATAGCAATAATAGTATTTTCCATTGTAGTTATACCTCTCAATTGCTTGATTAAAGAGCGTATGAGACTTATTTATCTGAGACCCAATTTTAGGTAAATAAGTATATTTTAAAGGTGTTCCAAACTCCTTAATAAGTTCCATTAAATTAATATCCTGAAAAAACAGGTTATTATTTTTAACTTCAAAACCATGTCGTGGAAAATAAAAAGTCTGGTTAATTAAATCTATATATTTGTTTTTTACTGGTAAAGACACGTGGCAAGATTATTTGGTTAAATGAATTGCAATGTTAGCTAAATCAATATTAATAAATTGTAATTTTTTAACCCTAACTTTCATTTAAAACAGGCACAAATTTGTGCTAACAGCAAATGTGTTAAAATACTATATTTGCACTCTTTGAAAAAATATCATGCTTGAACTTTTATTAAATCCCGGTGCTTGGTTATCACTCATTACGCTAACCATTATGGAAATTGTATTGGGCATTGACAATGTTATTTTTATCTCACTAGTTACTTCAAAACTTGAAAAAAGTCAGCAGCAAAAAGCCAGACGAATAGGAATTTTTCTTGCTCTTTTTATACGCATTATTTTACTGGGCTTCATTAGTTATATTGTAAATGAATTAACTTTTCCGCTTTTTACTGTTTTTGACCATGCTGTTAGCTGGAGAGATATTATTTTAATGGCTGGGGGATTATTTTTACTTTACAAAAGCACAATTGAAATTTATGAATTATTAGAAGCTGAAACTGAAGAAAAAAGTTCGAAAATAAAACCCACGTTTTGGAATATCGTTTTACAAGTAATTGTTATTGATATTGTTTTTTCGTTTGATTCAATCATTACGGCTGTTGGCTTGGTTAAGGAACTACCAATAATGGTTTTGGCTGTCATTATATCTATGCTAATTATGCTTTTCTTTTCACAAGCTATTTCGGAGTTTATCGATAAGCATCCAAGTATAAAACTTTTGGCGTTATCGTTTTTATTAATGATTGGTATGTTGCTTGGTGGCGAGGCGCTTGGTTACCATGTGCCCAAAGGATATGTTTATTTTGCAATGGCATTTTCTGTTGGTATTGAGTTGCTGAATATGAAAATGAAGAAAAAACCTTCTGACAAAGATAATCCTGTGCATTTAAAGGATATTTACAAATAGGTCTAAACCTACTTGCAAATCGTTTTTCTTACATCTTTTTATTAAATGAAAAGCTTTATTGACAGCATTTATTAGCCTATTGTATAAATCAAAAATTAAAATGTTGCAACAATTTGGATAGGAAGTTTACTGATAGGGTGTTCGAACGAGAGCAACGTTGCACAAAGCTCAATCGCTCCATTATCCATTTTTGTTGATGCTCCATATTTTACATCACCCAAAATAGGGTGTCCTATTTTTGCCAATTGAACTCGAATTTGGTGTTTGCGTCCAGTATGCAAAGTTATTTTCAGCATACTTGCATTGTTGTTAAAATGCATTACTTCATATTCCAAAACTGCTTTTTGGCTATTGGCAACCTGCTTTTCATATGCCTTTGTAATTCTTTTATTATCATCACGCACCAAATAATGAGTTAGCGTATTTTGATGATTATCAAGTTTACCTTCCACCTTTGCCATATATATCTTTTGTATAGCACGTTTTTTAAATAATTCATTCATTCGCACCAATGCTTTGCTGGTTTTTGCAAAAAGTACAATGCCTCGCACTGGCATATCCAATCGGTGTATTACACCCAAAAACACATCCCCAGGCTTTCTTTTCGAAACTTTAATGTATTGTTTTACTTGCTCTTCAAGCGAAAAAGGTTTACCCCGTTCAGGCTGAACGGGCTCGCCCGACTTTTTCGCAACAGCGATAAGGTGGTTGTCTTCGTATAGAATGGAGGGAAAATATTGATTCAAGATTCTTAAGGCGCTAATTACTTACTCATTTAAAAAGAAACAAAAACCCATAAAATTCAATTTGATTTTACTAAATTAGTATTACTCTTTCTCATTAGGAAAATCTACTGATTTTACGTCTGCAACATATTGTTCAACAGCTTGTTTTATTTCATCATATAAATTCAAATACCTTCGTAAAAATTTAGGCGAAAACTCCTTGTTAATTCCAAGCATATCATGGCTTACCAATACTTGCCCGTCAACACCTGATCCTGCACCAATGCCGATAATAGGAATTTTTACCGACTGTGCTACTTGGGAAGCCAAAATAGACGGAATTTTTTCAAGCACAATAGCAAAACAGCCGGCTTCTTCTAATAATTTTGCATCTTCTATCAATTTATTTGCCTCGCCTTCTTCCTTGGCTCTAACCTCGTATGTGCCAAATTTATAAATACTTTGCGGGGTAAGTCCTAAATGTCCCATTACAGGTATTCCAGCTGTCAATATTCTTTTAACTGATTCAACAACCTCTGCTCCGCCTTCAAGTTTTATTGCGTGAGCTTCGGCCTCCTTCATAATGCGAATAGCCGAGTTTAGTGCTTCTTTTGAATTTCCTTGATAGGAACCAAAAGGTAAATCAACAACAACCAACGAACGTTTTACAGCTCTAATAACAGAAGCTGCATGCGCAATCATGTGATCCAATGTAATTGGTAATGTAGTTTGGTATCCATGCATCACATTGCTTGCCGAATCGCCAACCAATAGAATATCCATTTTAGCATCATCAAAAATGCGTGCCATAGAATAATCATAAGCGGTTAACATTGAAATTTTTTCGCCACGTTGTTTCATTTCCAGCAAAGTGTGGGTAGTTATCTTTTTTACTTCCTTATAAGTACTCATGTATATCTTCTAAATCTGCATCAAAGGTAAACAAAGCTTACAGTATGCCAAAAGCAACCTTTTTATGGAAATTTCTTACTTCCTTATATATGTTAAAACAGCATCCACTTTTTCTATCATACTTAATAGTTATATTCGAAGCTTAATGAATGTAGCTAAAATTATTACCCTCATAGTATTCGTTTTTACCATTTTTGCTTGTAAAAACGACCTTGAAATCAATGCTCCTTGGGAAGAAACTCCTGTTGTATACGGTCTACTTGATCCTAATACGAATGTGCAATTTATTCGTATACAAAAAACATATCAAAATGACATCAACATCTCTACACAACAAGGTGCGCTTATCACCGATTCTCTTTATTTTGACACGCTGGTAGTATTGGTAAAAGGATCAGATGGGTCAATAAACAATTTTACAAAAATTGATACCGTTATAAAACAACCAGGTTTATTTGGCAACGACAAGCACTTTTTATATAGATCAAATATGGAATTAAATTCTTCGCTAAATTATACATTGCAAATTTTTAGCCCTAAAAGTGGCAAAACATATACTGCTACCACGCGAATTATAGATAAAAGCACAATAAACATTTCGCCTATTCAATACCGTCCACAAAGTATCAACCTTACTATTTCTCAGTCGTTTAATCCACGAAATGCCCCTTTTTATGATATTATTTTGCGTTTCAACTATAAAGAATATCCAATAAGTAACCCTACAGACTCTACTATAAAAAGTATAGATTACTTTTTTGATCGCAATTGGGTTCCAAATTCGGCCGAGAAACGAAACACTGTAAATGCTAGAACATGGAGAGCGTTTATATTTAAAAGTCTTTTTCCAAATAATAATGTGCAAAGAGAATATGTAAGTTGTGAATTTCTTGCAGTTGGTGCCAGTCGCGATTTATACAATGCCTACAGTGTTACCATTCCCAGTCCATCTGTGGTACAAAAGCGCACCGAATACTCCAACATACCAGGAGCACTTGGTATTTTTAGCAGCCGCAGCATTAGCAAAGCATTTGTTCCGTTGCGCGTATTGCCTACCGATGGGGGATTTGACTCAACTCGTTATCTTATTGTAACTGGACTTCCTAACTTTATTTTTTAGCCAATACTTCTGCCATTTTTTCTCACAATAAACTATCCAAATATAGCCGTTGTGCCATTGTTGCCCACTAAACTGACATTTTTAGGCTTGGCACTGTCATTGATAAATTGAAACTAATAAAATTTATCTAAAAAAAGGAGTATGAGCAAAATTATTGGAATCGACTTAGGAACAACTAACTCTTGTGTTGCGGTTATGGAAGGCAATGAAGCAGTGGTTATCGCAAACAGTGAAGGGCGTAGAACAACACCTTCGATTGTGGCATTTTTAAAAGACGGAGAACGTAAAATAGGTGACCCTGCAAAACGACAAGCAGTTACCAATCCAAGAAATACAATTTATTCAATCAAACGCTTTATGGGCCACACTTTTAGCGAGGTAGAAAGCGAAGTAAAACGCGTTCCCTACTCGTTAGAAAAAGGAGACAACAACACTCCACGAGTAAACATTGATGGCAGAATGTATTCGCCACAAGAAATTTCGGCAATGATCCTTCAAAAAATGAAGAAAACAGCCGAAGATTACCTTGGCCACGAAGTAAAAGAAGCGGTAATAACGGTGCCTGCTTATTTCAATGATGCGCAGCGTCAGGCTACGAAAGAAGCTGGCGAAATTGCTGGATTAACAGTAAAACGAATTATAAATGAACCTACCGCAGCCGCCTTGGCTTATGGAATGGACAAAAAAGGCAAAGACCAAAAAATCGTAGTATTTGATTGTGGTGGAGGAACACATGATGTATCCGTACTCGAATTGGGGGATGGTGTATTTGAAGTAAAATCAACTGATGGTGATACACACTTAGGCGGTGATGACTTTGACCAAGTAATTATTGATTGGTTGGCCGATGAATTTAAAAGCGATGAAGGCATTGATCTGCGCAAAGATCCTATGGCTTTGCAACGATTGAAAGAGTCTGCCGAAAAAGCTAAAATTGAATTATCAAGCTCTACTCAAACAGAGATTAACTTGCCATACATTATTCCAGTTGATGGAATTCCAAAACATTTGGTAAAAACCTTAACCAGAGCGAAATTTGAGCAATTGGCAGATTCATTAATTAAACGCACCATCGAACCATGCAAAACGGCTTTACAAAATGCAGGACTATCAACCACCGAAATTGATGAGGTTATTTTAGTGGGCGGTTCTACACGTATACCTGCAATTCAAGCGGCAGTAGAAGCATTTTTTGGAAAAACCCCCTCCAAGGGAGTAAATCCTGATGAGGTAGTGGCTTTAGGTGCTGCCATACAAGGTGGTGTAATGACGGGTGAGGTAAAAGATGTTTTGCTTTTGGATGTAACCCCTCTTTCACTCGGTATTGAGACAATGGGAGGTGTGATGACAAAATTAATTGAGTCGAACACAACAATACCTACAAAACGTAGCGAAACCTTTAGCACAGCAAGCGATAATCAACCCAGTGTAGAAATACATATTTTACAAGGTGAACGCCCAATGGCTCGCGATAATAGAACCCTTGGTAGGTTTCACTTAGATGGTGTTCCTCCTGCCCCACGCGGTGTTCCTCAAGTTGAAGTATCGTTTGATATTGATGCAAATGGAATTTTGCACGTAAGTGCAAAAGATAAAGGAACGGGCAAAGAACAAAAAATTCGAATTGAAGCATCGAGTGGATTAAGTGATGAAGATATAAAACGTATGAAGACCGAAGCGGAAGCAAACTCTGAAGCGGATAGGAAAATTAAAGAAGAGGCAGATAAAATTAATGCTGCTGATAGTTTGGTTTTTCAAACAGAAAAGCAACTTAAAGAATACGGTGAAAAAATTCCTACAGATAAAAAAGAAACCATTGAAACTGCAGTAGTCGAACTTAAAAAAGCATACGAGAGTAAAGACATAACAGCTATTGATATTGCAATGGAGGCATTAAACACAGCTTGGGCCGCAGCAAGTGAGGATCTTTACAAGGCAACACAAGAAACTCAAGGTGGAACTGCTGATGCAAGCACAAATGAAGCCAACACAGAAAGCGAACCTAAAATACAAGATGTAGATTATGAAGAAGTAAAATAACGCAGTCTACTATCCAATAAAAAAAGATCCCAAT
>Ga0105045_10001801_pt1 | contig 17684 bp, 18 predicted proteins | sample MAT02_FD_78089 | JGI IMG/M metagenome (GOLD analysis project Ga0105045, IMG submission 78089) | Freshwater microbial communities from Lake Fryxell liftoff mats and glacier meltwater in Antarctica - MAT-02 (megahit assembly) | ecosystem: Environmental > Aquatic > Freshwater > Ice > Liftoff... | reverse complement strand
TCGAAGGCGCCGATTTCGACGATGACGACGGCGAAGTGGGTGAGGACGAGGAAACGTGAGCGCGGCATCGGAGCGCATCCTCACGAGCATGCGAAGCATCTCGCTTCCTACGCTGCTCGCACTCAGCGCCGCGTGTCTCTTCATCGCCTGGCCTCTCCTTGTCACGCCCTGGCTGCCCTTCGTCGACTACCCGCAGCACCTCGGCACCATTGCGGCGATTCACGGTGCCAACGACCCGCACTTCTCGCCCTACTTCGTCACGGAGTACGCCCGCACGCAGTACCTCGTGCTCTACGTGCTGGGCGATGTGCTCGCCTACTTCTTCGGCGCGGAGGGCGCTGGGAGAGCCACCGCGATCCTCAGTGTCGCGCCGCTTCCGTTGGCCGTCGCGTGGTTCCTCCGTGAGCACGGCAGGCCCGCGATTCTGGGCGCGGTGAGTGCAGCCATCGCGATTCACTATTACGTCATCTGGGGCTTCCTCAACTACGCCGCCGGGATGATCACCGCGCTGCTCGCGCTCGCCGCCTTCGCGCGCATGAACCGCGAGCCCGACGCCAAGCATGTCGCCTTCGCGGGCTTGCTGGGCCTCGTCTGCTTCTACACGCACGCGCAGCTCTACGCGTTCTTCGCCCTCGCTACGATCCTCCAGCTCGCGGCGATGTCTCCCGCGCTCGGCAAGAAGCAGACGATGCGCGCCTTCGTGGCGTCGATCCTCGCCGCGCTTCCATCGATCATCGGCGCGCTTGTGTGGCTGCGACTCTCGGGCGTCATCGAGCACGGCGAGGCAGGCGCACGCAGCGGACACGCCGCCGAGATCGCCGATGCACCGCCTGGTTGGTCGGCCATCCACGACACCATCCGCACTTGGACCGACCACTCGATCGGCATGTACAACGATGGCTCAGGCGAGCACATCGCGGTCGCATTCGGCGTCGTGCTCTTGGTGCTCATCGCCCTTCGTGGTCCGCGAGGTTCCTCTGAGCCGACGACATCGTCGCTCCAGCCGACGACATCGTCGCTCCAGCCGACGACATCGTCGCTCCAGCCGACGACATCGTCGCTCAGCAGAGAGGTCGTTCCAGCCCGCTGGAAGCTCCTCTTTGCCAACGCGCCCAAGCGCGCTTCGTTCCGCTCCTACGCACCTGAGTTCGCGCTCGCGTTGGCCTTCGCGGGCTACCTCTTCGCGCCCTACTCCTATCGAATGATTGAGCCTATTAACCATCGCTTCTTGCCGCTGGCGATCGCGCTCTTGCCCGCGCTTGGGCCGACCGCCTCGCTCCCCAAGCGCTCAATATGGCTGGTCAGCATCCTCTCGATCGGGCTCGCTGCTTTCACCGGCGTCACGCACCACAATCGCTTCGCTGAGGCGAGTGAAGAGATGGGCGACCTCGACGATGCCCTCGCCCACACCGAGCCAGGTCACCGCCTGCTTGGCCTCATCTTCGACAGCGGCAGCGCGACGATTCGCGCGCCCATCTTCCTGCACGCGCATCAGTACTACCAAGCGCGACAAGGCGGCCTCGCCTGCTTCAGCTTCGTCGAGTTTCCGAAGTCTCCCGTGCAGTACAGGCCAGGCGCCGAGCCACCTCCCTTCCCGCCGCGCTTCGAATGGGAGCCGCAGCGCTACGACCATCACATCTGGGGCGACGCCTTCGACTACTGGCTCATTCGTCATGCCGCGCACACCGGCCCGCCGCGTGTCTTTCCCCGCGAGGGGAATCAGCCAGCAGGGCAGAGCGCGTCTCCAAGCGGCGCGCCGATTCCCGAGCTGGTCGTGCAGACCGATCGCTGGTCGCTTTACGCCGTGCCTCGCTGACGCTTACTTCGCATCGAGCAGCGACTTCAGCGAGCACGTCGGCACGTGAATCCAGCCCTCGCGTGCAGCGACCTCGGCTTGCTCAACGGGAGGCATTTGCGTGCGTCCCAACGCGGATGCACGCGCCACCAGGGAAGCGATGAATGCATCGAGCGCATCTGCTTCTTTGCGCATGACATCCAAGAGTTCGCTTGGCGCCAGGCTAAGCGTGGCCATCAGCGCATCCACTAGCCGCTCGCGCTCAGCACGCTGCTCAAGCTGCTTGTAGCCCCGATGAGGAAGCGCCCACTCCTTCAGCGCTGCCGCCGGATAGACCTCCACCGCCTTCGTCGGCACGCCCTTCTGCGTGAGCAAGCGCCAGCGCATCGCCGGTGCCGCAATGCGATCCATCGTCACTGACATCGGCGTCAATCCAAACGCCTTCGCGCAGTGTATGTCCGTCTCGCGCAGCCGTAGCGTCTTCGACTCCGCTTGCTGCCACGAGCCCACGTTGAACTCGCCCTTCATCAGCGCGACGAACGCATCGGGCCAACCAAAGGGCACATCCACGCCGATCACATCAATGTCCTGACGCGTCATCGACGCGCGCAGATCCGCATCGGAGTCGTGCTCATCATTGCGTCGCAACGCCGCGATCGAGACCGCACCCGCTTCCCACACAAGCTCACAGAGGAAGGTGCCTTTGGCCTGCGCCGCGAGATCGATTCCGAGGGTTCTCATCGGCGCATCCTACGCTCAGCGAACAAGCCCGAAGAGGTCGTTCAGGATCTTGTAAGTCAACCCCCAGACGATGCGCGGGCCTACCTGATAGCCCGGCAGCGTGAGCGTCTTGTCCTGCCAGGGATAGTCGATCGTCGTGTTCGCATCGCCGAGAACCAGCGCGCGCAGCGAGGCCCAATGCACCTCGTCGACTTCCTCATTCGGCGCGAAGGCAGGCGTCTCGCGCAGCAGCCAGACGAAGGGGCTCACGACGGTCCCCGTCTTCAATCCACGCGCCATCGCGGGCACATCATCGAGGCGACCGAGGAGCTCGCCATGGTCGGGCAAGTGCACGCCCATCTCCTCGCGCGTCTCACGCAGCGCCGTCTCCTCCAGGTCTCGATCGCTTGGCTCATGACGCCCACCGGGAAACGCCATGTGACCTGACCAGGGGTCGCCCTCACGCTCCGCACGTCGAATGAAGAGCACCTCCAGCGCAGCCTCATTGCGCGCGTTGCGCTCACGAAGCAGCAGCGCGACCGCCGCGCGACGCGTCGCTAGATCATCTTGAATGCCCACATGCGCACGCTCCGCGAGCCGGGCACGCACGCGTTCGAGCGTCGGCGTAGAAGAAGGTTGGACTGGGCTCACTCTTGGACTCCGCGAGAATCGTGCACGGGCATCGCTTCTCTGAGGCTACTCTCCAGACCTATGTCGATGGACGAATCACGCTATCTCCGACTGGCCCACGATACCTTTCACAAGGTGATCCAAGCCTTCGATGAAATCGACTCCGATGATGCGGATGTAGACACCCAAGGCGATGTGGTCTCGATCCGCTTTCGCGATGGCTCACGCGTCATCCTCAACACGCAAAGGCCGACACAGCAGCTCTGGCTCGCAGGACGAAGCCGTGCATGGCACTTCGACTACGACGAGGCGAGCAACACTTGGAAGGACGACAAGGCACACGAGGAGCTCTTCGACACGCTGCGTGCGCTCGCCAGCGCATCCGGTCTCGAAGTGCCCTTCAGCGACGCGAGCCAGTCATGAGCGAGGTCGAGTCGAGCGAGGTCCCGTCGACTAAGGGGTCAGAGGCCGTAGCGGAGACCGAGCCCGCGGAGCCTGCGCCAGAAGCGAGCGAAGAGGCCGCTAGCGAGCCTGAGACGGAGACGAGCGAGGAAGCAATCGCGTCAGTCGAGGACGCACCCGCAGAGAAGAGCGCAGCGAAGGCGAAGAGCGCAGCGCCCGCCAAGAGCTCGCGTGTCGTTCGCCTTCTCGGCGATGCCACCGACAGCGCCTGGGTCCGCCGCAAGATCGCGGTCTTTCGTCGGCTGGAGCCGGGCGATGTGCGCTCTGAAGGCAGTCACGTCCTCGAAGAGAGCCCCTACCTCGAGGCCCGCCTGCTTGAGCTCGCGCTGCCCACGCACATCCACGACGAGATGGTCGAGCTCGAAAAAAAGCGCCGCGAAGCGAGGGCCATCGCCACAGGCTATTTCCGCTCCTATGACCCGGCCGGCATGCTCTTCGCCACAGGTGGCACGGGCCTCTTCGGCGTCTGGTTCGACTACCTTCCAAGGCTCTTTTTCTATCCCTCGATCGTCCTGGTGGTGCTCGGTATCCTGGTCGGCTTTCTGACCAAGCGCGCGAGCCGACTTGGCATCGCGGAAGGTGAGAAGCGCTGGAGCGAGAGCGCCGATCGCAAGGCCTACAACCAGGTCGCCAAAGACGTCAGCGAGGCCTGGATTCGCGCCGCCAACACCATACGCCGCGAGGACGGTTTCTATACCGACCTCCGCGTGGCCGAGGGCTCTGCCGACCCGGTGCGCATCGCCTCACTCGACCCACGCCCGTACACGAGCGACCCACCAGCCTTCGACCCCGACGACTTCCTCCCCTCGGTCGCCACAGGAGATGATTGCCCCGTCCGCTACGAGCAAGTGCACGCGACGGGCGAGGTCATCACCAAGTCGGTCGACGGAAGCCGCGACTTCGCCGAGGAGCCCGTAGCGAAGGCCTGATCAAGATGCGCGAAGTGTGTCGGTGAGGACCTCGGGCACGCCGAGCTCCAGAAGGCGCGCGCCATATTCCGCATGCAGATGCGGCATCACATCGAGCAGCGGCGCCAACGCAAAAGCACGCTCCCTCAGGCGCGGATGCGGAACCTCCAGACGTGAACTGCAGAGCATGAGCGGGCGACCGTCTTCCTCCGCGAAGAGCACGTCGAGATCGATCGTGCGCGGACCCCAGCGCTGGTCGCGAACACGCCCCAGGGAGGCCTCCACACTCAGGCAGAGCGCGAGCACATCTTCGGGCGAGAGCGCCGTCGAGATGCGCAACGCCGCGTTCAAATAATGCGGCTGAGGCGGACCCCAAGGCGGCGTCTCATAGACGCGCGACACGGCGTCCACATTGATGCGCCGATCGGCCTCGAGGCGAGCCAAGGCCGCCTGCAGATAGCCCAGCCGATCGCCGAGGTTCGTCCCGAGCCCGATCGCAAAAACACGCAAAGCCTCGGACTCCTCAGCCAAGCGCCGTCACAGATTCGCCTCGCGGAGAATTTGAGTGCCTATGCCACTGTCGGTGAACACCTCAAGCAGCGCCGCATGCTGCATGCGCCCATCGACGACATGGCATTTTTTTACGCCCATCGCGAGCGCGTCGAGCGCCGACTGCACCTTGGGAATCATGCCGCCCGAGATCACGCCTGACTCGATCATCGCCTCCACCGCAGCCGCCGTGATCGACGAGGTGACCTTCCCGCTCTCGTCGCGCACGCCCTCGATGTCCGTCATCAGAAGCATCTTCTCAGCCTTCGTCGCCGCTGCGATCGCACCCGCAACCGTGTCGGCGTTGATGTTGAGCGAGCGACCGTCGACGTCGACACCGATCGGCGCGACCACGGGAATGAAGCCTCCCGCGATAAGCTGCTCCAGCACCTTCGTGCGCACCTCGACCACGCGACCGACACGACCCGGATCCACCTCGTTGCCGCTCTTGGTCTTCATGCGATCAATCTTCTCGCAGCGAAGGAACGAATCATCCTTGCCAGAGAGGCCGACAGCCCGACCACCGTGGTGGCAGATAAGCGAGACGATCTCTGAGTTCACACGACCAGCGAGCACCATCTCGACGACATCCATCGTCTTCTCATCGGTGACGCGCAGCCCATCAATGCGCTCCGAATGGACCCCAAGCTGCGAGAGCGCAGCGTCGATCTGCGGGCCGCCTCCGTGCACCACGATAGGGTTGATCCCGATGAGCTTGATCAGCGTCATGTCGCGCGCGAACGAGTCGCGGAGCGTCGGATCGACCATCGCGTGACCGCCGTATTTCACGACGAAGGTGCGCCCATGAAAGCGGCGAATGTAGGGGAGCGCCTCATGAAGAATGGAGGCCTTGAAGACGAGGTCTTTCATCGAGGTGTCGGTCGCGTTCGTCATGTTTGTCGTTGTCTTCGTAGGCCGGAGTTAAGCGGGGTCTTGCATCGCGGTTCGAACGGCCTCGTAGGTCTCAGGCGTCCGGACGACAAAGCGATCGGCGTTCATCAGGCCTCGAAAGAGACGAGAGAGCTTCGCGTTCGCCGAGGTCGAGAGCAGGTAGCGCAAGAGCGTCTCGCGCAGCGGGGATGGAACCGCATTTGTGATGCAGAGCGCATCGGAGGGAATCGAGCGGCTCACCAAGAGCGGCCGCATCGCGCTCGGCGCGACGAAAGGTGCCCAGCCCACGAGCGCAAGCTTCGAGCTGAGATCCGTCTGTACGAACTCCAGCGAGGGCGCCGCATCGGTGACGCCATGCAACTGCACATAGGTCGCGCCCACATCGACATCCCCGTTGTTCACCGCCCGCACGACCCGTGAGTGCGACTCCAAGAAGCTCTGCTGGGCAAAGAGTTCATGGTGCGCAAAGCCTTGTGTCCGAAGCTCAAGCGCCGGGAAGAGGAAGCCCGCGCAGGAGTCCTTGTCGACCCAGGCCACGCTCTTTCCACGCAGCGATTCGATCGTCTGAAAAGGCGAGTCTGCACGAACGAAGAGCGCCGCCTGATAGGCCGATCCCGAGACGCGTTCTGCAGAGAGCACATCCTGAATCGTGCCGGCCGAGAGCGCGCGCACGAAGGTCGCTGGAGGAAGCCAGGCGATGCTCGCCTCCCCCGTCGACACACGCTCCGCCAGCGCGCCATAGCTCTTCTCAGCGTGCACCTCGACGGGCACCTCCAGGAGCTCCGTCAGCGCGCGTCCAAGCTCGCGCCTGAGGTGCTTTCCATCTTCATCGAGCTGCACGGGACCGGTGGCAAAAACAAGCTTCATGGCCGCCCGACTATCTCATCTATCGCGTCATCTGCATCCTCCGGAGAACCAACGAGCGCAGCGCCACGAATGAGGGCGTGAGCGAACACATCTCAACCGACGTACGCGCATCGACGCTTGACCCACCCGGATCACTTCTCCATCATGTGAGAACGATTCCCGCTACCGTTCTCTTTCGGACAAGCGAACAGCCTGACGCACCAACATGACGCATCCCGCTGGACCTACTCTCTCGACGCGCGCGCTCTCCGAGCCGGACGCACCGGCGACCCCGATCACCGAGCGACGCGCCGCGAGTCTGACGGTGGTGGTCGCCTCGCTCGCGCTGCATATCGGCGCAGGCTGGGCCCTCGGCTGGATTCACGTCCCTGCGTTCGCAGCGCCCACGCCCACCTTCGTCGACTTCACCCTGCCCACCGAGGCGACCGTCGCTGAGCCTGAGCCTGAGCCCGAGGTGATCCCAGCGCCTGTCGCTCCCGTCGTGCAAGAGCGTCGCATCCAAGAAGTGACGCGCGTTGCGGCCGAACCTGAGCCCACGCCTGAGCCCGCCGCGCTTCCTCCCAGCCTTGAGGAGGCCTTCGGCGCGGAGCCTGCCGCTGCCGCTCCCACGTTGGTCGCGGCCCGTGGAGGCACGGAAGGTTTCGCGGTCGACCCCGGCCAAGCGGGCGGCGTTCCAGGCGGAAGAGGCACCGGCACCGCAGCGAGCGGGACGAGCGGCATCGCGAATGAGGGCGTTGCCTCAGGCCCGTCCGAAGCCGACCGACGTCGCGCGCGACGCGCCTACGTGCGCTCGCTCGAGGGCCTACTCGGAGGTCGCGTGCGTTACCCGCGCGCGGCCCTGCGCGATCGCGTTGAAGGGCGCGTAGAACTCTGTCTTCGCATCGGCGAGGCTGGACAAATCCTCGGTCGCCGCATCTGTGGCAGCGCCGGCGCCCACGTCCTCGACGAAGCGGCCCTGCAAGCCGCCACCGAGCTCTCCCGCGTACCTGCCCCACCCGCCCTCGCGGCCTGGTCTACAACGGATGAGATTCACGCTGGCGTCGCCTTCGTCATTCAGTAGCTGCAGCCGTGAACCGGGTGAGCAGTTGGCCGAAGGGGGCGTGCAGTTTGGGAATTCTGCGAGGCGCAATGGCGCTTCGAGTTGAAGACCTCGTCGTGAAGCCCATCGCGGGCGCGAACGCGGCGTCTGAAGGGACTCGGTAGGGCGTTCACCGTGCGTGCGCGAACTGCAAGTCGGAGATCCGCCCGGACGGCAGAGCGCGCTTCGACGCTGCGATCGCGGCCTGTCACGCGGCCTCGTGATGCCGTCGAGCGCTCTCACCCCGACGTAAGAATCCGCGCGCAGAGCGTCTCGGCATCTTGGGTCGACACAAGCACGCGCCTCCACGACTCACCCTGAAGCTCCACCACCAGAATGGGCGCGCCGCGGTAGATGGCGACGAAATCCTTCCATGTGAGGCCGCGCCACGTGCCAAGCATCACGAAAGGCGGAAGCCCGGTACCCGGCGCACGCATGCCTTCAAGCACGTCACGCCAGGTGTGAGCAACGCTGGCCCGCGTGATCGAAGCGCGTGGGATGGAGAGCGAAGCGCGGAATGCGCCCAGCTTTTCGAGCAAGGAGAGCTCGATCTGCAGGGTGTTGTCGTTGAGGGTCAGCGTCGCCATCGGGGGATTACGAAAAAACCCACCCGCTCCGAAGAGCAAGTGGGCTTCCGAAAAACGAGACGTCGATCAGGCGCGGCTGATGACGACTTCGTTCAGCTTCGTCGCGCCGTTGCCTGCACGGGCGATCTTCGCGATGAGGTCGAGGCCCTCAATCGTCTGACCGAAGACGGCGTGCTTGCCGTCGAGGTGCGGCGTTGCAACTTCGCAAAGGAAGAACTGCGAGCCGTTCGTCTTGGGGCCTGAGTTGGCCATCGAGAGCGCGCCCGGCTTGTTGTGACGCAACTCAGGATGAATCTCGTCGCCGAACTTCCAGCCTGGGCCGCCGGTGCCTGTGCCTTGAGGACAGCCGCCCTGAATCATGAATTCAGGGATGACGCGGTGGAATACGAGGCCGGAGTAGAGCGGACGTGACGTCTTGCCGCCGCGTGGCTCGGTCCATTCGACCTTGCCCATCGCGAGCGCGACAAAGTTGGCGACAGTGCGCGGGCACTCGTTCTCGTAGAGCTTGACGACGATGTCGCCGGCCGACGTCTTGAACGTGGCGCGAAGCGCGCCCGTACCGGGGATCATGGTTTGGACGTCGGGTGCTGGGCTATCAGGATTCAACATGGGGATACCTCCGAGGGGAGCACCTTACACGATGTTGCGGTCTGCGCCGTCCCCAGCGCGTCGCCGACTCAGTAGTTCGCGAGCAGCGCGTTGGTGATCACTTCGCCCATGCGACGATAGGCGCGTGGGGTGAAATGCACGTGATCGCGACCGGCCCAAGCAGGCTCTGCCGCAGCCCACTCCATCATGTGCATCGGGCCGCCACCCCAAGCGACGAGGTCGAAGAATCCGCAGCCGTAGTCCCGTGAGACACGCCGCTGTGCCGCTACGATCTCCAGCGTGCGCAAGCGTATCGTGCCCGTGCGGCCGCGGTTCATCACAGGGCGATCCGAAGGGCCCACCAGCAAGCAACTCGCGAGCGGAACGGTGCGCTGCACGCGCTCCACGACCTGCCGTAGGTTCGCTTCGTAGGTCGCGATCGGCTGCTCGTCGTCGCCACTCTCGTTGGTGCCGTACGCGAGGATGACCAGGTCGGGCAGACGCCTCCGCATATGCTCCTGCCAGAGCGCTTCATCCCAGTAGAGATGCGATGCGGCGCGCGCACCGTTGATGCCGAGTGCGTCGAGCACCACGCCCGGCGCCTCACGCTCCACGGCCACGCCGTAGATGCGCACGGGGCCATCACCACGCGGTCGCACCTCCAGCGTGTGCTGCGAGTCCGCAACGCTCAGGATCTCGTAGGCCGCCATCGGCTGTGGGGCACTTGTCGAGACCTGCCGCGCCAACTGACCATCGAGCAGCACATCGAAGGTGCCGCCCATCGGCTGCTGCTCGTAATAAATTTCGAAGCGCGAGCAGGTCCGCTCACCCGTCTCAATGCGCCCCCAAGCCCGCGTCTCACTCGATTCAACCGCCACACCCGCGAGACCAAAGCGAAGCGGCGCGGCCTGTCCCGCGTGATAGCGAAGCGTCTGCCAGAGACGCAGCGTGGAGTCGACGACGATGTCTTGGTGGCGGTAGCTGCGCCAGGGCTCGACCGGAAGAATGAAGCCATGTCCGGCATCCCCAAAGCGCGCCTGGAGGCCGCGACGCACGGTGCCCGTCCAGCTATCCGAGGCGATATGCGAGGCGCCGTACGCGACGATGCGCGCCTGTCCTTCACCGCGCTCGGCGCGACGCAGCGCTGCATGAAACGCCCGCAACGAGGTGCCCGTGAGATCCTCAATGCCAATGTCGAGGCCATAGACGGTGTGCCCATTCGCATCGATCGGATACGCTAGTGGCGCAGGCGGGTAGACGGGGAAGAGCATCGGATCGGGCACCGGGGTCGCTGTGACCGGAGGTGTGGCGGTCGCCGCAGCGGCTCGCTCCTCGTGGATGGGTGCGGGCTGCGGGGCCGGTGGCGTCGGCCGCTGTGCCTGCACGGGCTCGACGGTGGCGTACGCGCAACCAAGCGCGAGGCCAGCAATCGAGGCAAGCGTGAGCAGGGAGCGAGGCACGCTTGGAAGGTGGAGAAGCGATCTCGTCAAGTCAACTTTCGTGGGCTTGGCTGCCGCGGGAGTGCGGAGACTCTCCTTCTTCGACGCTTGGTCGCGAAGATTCATTCGCGTGGGCCGCAATAGGCGCCAACTTCCGCGTCCTCAATGCAGAGCTCCACCAACTGACAGACGTTCAACGTCGAGGCGCAGGCCTGCGCGCAAAAGCTCACGAGCGAGGGACAAACCGTTCCCGCCTCGCATGCGAGGTTCGACGTGCAGGCCTCACCGAAGCCGGTATTGCCGCCCAGAAAACAGGCGTTGCGCATTCCAAACGTCATGCAGATCAGACCGTCACTGCAGAGGCGCACGCCATCCTCACATGCACGCATGCAGCGCCCCGAATCCACGCCTGCCACGATGCAGACGAAGCCCTCGTTGCAGTTCGTGTCATCCACACAAGCATCGCCAACACCGGACTTCGCACACGCACTCAGGAGCCCAAACAAGCTGAATGCGAGCATCAGAGGCGTGAGTTGTCGAAGGCGTTCCGGCATGCGAGCCAGATGAGTACCTGCTAACGCCCGCGCTAGCCAACCAAGCGAGGATTCCCATGGTCGAGACGAGCAGCATTTCGAGTGAGTCCGGCGCCAAGCGGCGCGTGATCGTCGTGGGAGGCGGCCTCGCTGGGCTTGCCGCGGCCACCATCCTCGCCGAGCGCGGTCGCGACGTCGTGGTTGTCGAAGCAGAGGATTTCCTCGGCGGGCGCGTTGGCGCCTGGACGGATACGCTCAGAGACGGCACCGAGTTCCAGATGGAGCGCGGATTCCACGCCTTCTTTCGCCAATATTACAACCTGCGCGCATTGATGCGCCGCGTGGACCCCGAGCTGAAGTCACTCATCCCCATGGATGACTACCCCTTGCTCGGCCCCAACGGCTCCAAGCAGAGCTTCTCCAACCTGCCCAAGCAGACGCCGCTCAACATCGTCGAACTGCTGCGCCGTACGCCCACCTTCCGCGCACGTGACCTGCTCAAGGTCTCACCACTCAAGGCTGCAGCGATGATCGCATTCGACCCGCAGCGCACCTACGCGCGCTGGGATCGCACGAGCGCGGCCGAGTACCTGGACTCACTGCGCTTCCCCGAAGACGCGCGCCGCATGCTCTTCGATGTCTTCGCACACTCGTTCTTCAACCCCGAGGGCGACTACTCGGCGGCCGAGCTGCTGGCGATGTTTCACTTCTACTTCTTGGGCAACCCTGAGGGCCTCGTCTTCGACACGATGAACGTGCCCTTCTCACGGGGCCTCTTCGAGCCACTCGCGCGCTACCTGCAGAAGTTCGGCACCGAGCTCCACTTGGGCGAACCGGTAGAGCGCATCACGAAGAACAAGAACGGCGCCTTCGTGTTGGAGACTTCCAAGGGCACGATCGAGGGTGGCGAGCTTTTGCTGGCTGTCTCGATCCCAGGCTTGAAGCACCTCGTAAAGAGCTCGCCGACGATCTTCGATCCGACCTTCCGCGCCAACATCGACAGGCTCACCGTCACCCTTCCCTTCGCAGTCTGGCGCCTCTGGTACGACAAAAAGGTGAACGCCGATCGCGCTCCCTTCGCGGGCACAACAGGCCTTGGCTGCATCGACAACATCAGCATTTACGAGAAGCTTGAAGACGAGAGTCGCGCATGGTCCGAGCGCACCGGAGGCTCGATCGTCGAGCTTCATGCCTATGCCGTCGATGCCACCTGGAGCGAAGAGCGCGTGCGCGAAGATTTGATGCGCGGCCTCCACGCGGCCTACCCCGAGACACGCGACATGAAGGTGGTCGAAGAGCGCTTCCTGCTTCGCCAAGACTGCCCCGCATTTCGCCCGGGCGATCACGCATCGAGGCCCAGCGTGGACACCGCCGGACGCGGCGTTTATCTCGCAGGCGACTTCGTGAAGCTGCCATTCGCCTCGGCGCTGATGGAGCGCGCAGTGACGAGCGGCTTCATGGCCGCCAACGCCATCTTGCGGAAGGCGCAGAAGGAGCCCGTGGAGATCAAGACGATCAAGCCACGCGGTTCACTCGCAGGCGCGCCCGGCATCTGACGGGCTTCACGAATCCTACTCTGATACCGGTATTCCGGGATGCTGTTCCTCCCCTGCAAACGAAAACGCACCGTCAATATCTTTCCGCGCCGACGACCCTGCAGCAATAAGTGAGCTGGTCCGACCGCACGGTCGTGTCGTCCGACCGCAAGCTGACCGCAATGAGTTCGGGCCTCGCCGCGCGGGCAAGGCTGCCCACCTCCAGACGCCGCGCTTCCGATTGGCTGCGATGGCGGGCTAGCTCTCGCGCACCAGCTTCACAAACGCGCGAATGCCCACCAGCACATCCGCGCTCTGCTGCGTCTTCTCCACCGTGCGCTCGAACTCGCGCAGCACACGCTCCAGCTTCTCGTCGGTGGTCGTCAGCGAGCGACGCCAGGCGCCTGCATCCTCGCGCGTCCGCTCCTCGATCGTCGCCAGGTGAAGCCGTAGCGCCTCACGCTCGGCCTCATGCGCTTCATCGTGTGCGCGCTGGATGTCTTCGAGTCGACGCATCGAAGCGGCGAGTGATTGCGCGTTGGCGTGAGGCATATCGGCCTCTTGGTCCGCCGCGAAGAGCCGTGCGCGTGTGTGTTGATAAAAGGCGGCAATCGGCCGGAGTGCCATCGACGCGAGGAACGCGATCGAGAGTATGCCGCTGAGCTCCGTACCCACCCAAGTACGCGCCGCGAATGCGAGCCCTGCGCCGAGCAGATGCAACACGATCGCGAGCCAGAGCGCACGCGTCGCACTCGTCTTCGCGAAGGCAATGTCTACATCGTCGACTTGCTGCCCTCGTGCCCGAGATGCGAGCTGCCTCGCGAGCGTGCTGCGCGCCTGAAAGGTGAGATCCCAAGGCAGCCGAACGACGCCCACAAGCAGCATCACAAGCACGAGCACTGCACCCGTGCGCACAAGCAGAGGCCCGTCTACCCAGCCGAAGTGATGAGCCATCAGCGCCAAGAGCGCGAGGACGAGTGTGGAGAGGCCGCCGAGTTGTCGCATGCAGGCTTCACTTCAAGAGCGAGGCCACACGCTTCGCCTTCCGCACGCTGACACCGACGAAACAGCCAAGCACTGCGTGTGCGCAGCGAGCATTCGATGCACGTCAGGGAGCTTCGAAAACGGCTTCCTCGGGCGCCTCACCGGTCCAGACCAAGGGCCCAATCGACGCGCTCTCCGAGACCCGCACGTGGATGTGGTTGTCGTGGTTGGGCCAATGCTGAAGATGCCGTCCATCGCTGAAGAGCGGCACGACCGCGCTACTGACTTCACCCAAGCGGCTCGCCTCTTCTGCGCCGCGCGATGTCGCCGGGATAAGCTCCCGATCGAGGAAGCACATCGTGACGCGACCGCTCTCGAAGATATCGCCAAACCAGATCGCGTTCGTCGGGCCGTCGTAGTTTCGAATCGTCCCTGGCGTGCACTCACGACCGCTGCTCGCACTTCGGGCCGTGCAGTAACTTCGCCACTCGCTCATCCCATCGAGGCCGTGCAGCGAGATGTCGACATCCTTGCCGCGCTGATGCGACGCGTGCCGCGGCGAGCCCACATCGTTGCCAGGCGTCTCGCCATTCCACTGCGAAAAATCCTCCGGGATGATCGGCGCCATCCCGAGCGAGGCCACCCGCTGCGCCGCATGACGCACGTACATCAAGAGGTCGCGACGTCCGTACTGATAGCGAAAGACCGTGCTCGCGCGGGTCGCGTAGCCATCAACGCGCACCTCATTGGGCAGCGGTAGCTGCATCAAACGGGCGCAATCCTCGAAGCAAGAAGGCCCGTCTTCATAAGGCGTTCGCGTGATCGTCAGCGTGCCGCGAAACGATGCGCGACCTGTCGTGACGCGCGCCCAGAACGTGCGCGTGCCCTCGCCATCAAATACCGCGAGCGTGCGCAGCCCAGAGCCTCCATCCGTTACACCGAGAAGCGTCGCCTCACGGCCATCCCATCGCAGCACCTCAAGCTCGACATCGCGAATCGCGCCATCGAAGGTGAGGAAGAACGTGATGTGCTCATCCGGCGCGGCCTCGATGCGAATCAACACAGGCACACTCGACATCGCATCGATCGTGTTCGCGCCATCTGCGCCCTCGCGCTCGCCGACGATGCCAGGACGCGGAGCGATGCCAGGGTCAGTCACCACAACGTGCGCGTCGCTCGTCACGAATGCATCAATGGAGCCCAACGCATCGCTCGAAGCGCCCGCAGCATCCGATGCGAAGGTATCTGTGCTGGTGGCGTCCACCCCTGTTCCCATATCGAAATCGCTGACAACGCCGCCTTCGCAGCCCGTGAGAACCAAGAGCGCGGACAACCAGCGAAGTGATCGACGCATGGTGGAAACGTATCAGCTCACGGATGAAGAACGCAGCCGCCGAGGACGTCGCCATTCCACTTCGCGCGCATCGCCTCTTTGAAGTCGCGCAACGCAAACGTATGCGAGACGTGCGGATGAAGCTTTCCTTCGCGGGCCCAGGTCATCACCTGCTGCAAGCGCGGCGCGCGACTCGATGGGTCTTCCGCCGTCGAGATGGCCGTCGGGCAACCAAGTACATCGAGGCTCTTCATCATGATCAGGTTCGTCGGAAGCACGTTCGCGTTCGGCGCACCGCGCTGACCTTTCCCCTTTGCGACAAAGGGCGTCGAGGCCCAGCCCACGATGAGAAAGCGCGCGCCAAAGCGCACACATTTCAAGCTCTCCAGCGAGATCTCACCACCCACGCCGTCATACACAACGTCTACACCGCGTCCTTGGGTGAGCGAGCGAACCTCATCGCGAAATGGCTTCACGCCTGTCTCGTCGCGCTCGATCAACACAACGTGATCGGCGCCCGCTGCTTGCACCGACGCGAGCTTCTCGCGTGAGCGCCCGGTCGCTACCACCGTGGCGCCGAGCAGCTTCGCAACCTGCACAGCGGCCAGCCCCGTTGCCCCCGATGCGCCGTGAATCAGCACCGTCTCGCCTGCCTGCACGCGACCGCGCGTGACGAGGCAGTGATACGCCGTCTCGTAGCTTCCAAGCAGCGCTGCGGCCTGATCGAAAGTAAGCGACGCCGGGATAGGCAGCACAGCCTCCAGCGGCGCGACGACATACGACGCAAAGCCTCCCCAGGCTTGATACGCGCCAAGCGATCGCGGCCCTGAGAGGAGGCCATCCACGATCACCCGATCACCCAAACGCAGCGACGACTTCGCGTCCCCGCCGAGCCAAGCCACCTCACCAGAGAGCTCAAGACCAGGCGTATACGGCGGCTTCGCCATGTGCTGATACTGACCACTTGTCATCAAGAGATCGACCCACCCCACCGCAGCGCTTTTCACCGCAACGATGACATCGGTTGAACGCAACAAGCGCGCGTCGGGCGCGTCCATTGGCACCAACTCCATCGCGCTCTCTACGGCCCCAAGCGGCGTCTCCGCAAAGTGCGTAACAACGACGCGCTGGCCTCGTCCGAGCTCCGTCATGGCACAGCGTCCGCAGCATTCGTTGGCTCAGCTTCCGCAGCAGTGGTGGCCTCCGGTACGACTGCTTCGGGCACAGCGGCGGGCGCTTGCGTGATTGGTTGCTGGTTTCCCTCCCGAGAAATAGCGCAGAGCGGACGCGCACCGCTTTCAAGCTGCGCAACGTAAGCACGAACGTCGCGAATAAGTCCCGTGAGTTCAGCGATCGATTCCGTCCCCGCCAGCTCCAGCGAAGGACTCGTACACGCACTCAGCGATGCCCCCTCAAGAGGCGTCACCGCATGCCCAGGATGGATGTCCAGATATGTGTCGTTGGCCACGCCGTGCCGCACTACCCCACAGGCATCGCTCTTGAGCGCAACGACCTCTGGCAATGCATCGATCACAATGCGTGCTCCTTCGGCCTCCAGCGTGACCTCCGTGATCCGTCCCACGTTCACGCCATGCACACGCACGGGACCGCCCACGGGAATGCCGTGCGCATCGTCGACAAGCACGCTCACGTGGCCGCTCGAAAACTGTTCTGTGATCGTCGCGCACCCCATCCCGCTGGTGGTGAGGAGCACAAGTGAGAGCGCATAGGCGCCTCGCCAAGAGACGCGGACTTCGTTCTGATGCATGGCCGCATCCTAGACGCAGCAATCCGCTCAAGTGGCGACGAAGCGCTTGACCGCCCCGTTTGAAACGAACCACGCTGCGGCTTGATGGAGGCTTGCTTATGCGACGAGTTTTGTTGAGTGTGAGTGCCGGTTTTTTCCTAGCCAGCTGTGGCGCCCGTAGCGGACCGGAGATGCGAGATGCGCCGAGCCAGGATGCATGCACCCCAGTTCGCATCATGGAGGACGGGGTCGATGTGCTCTTCGTGGTCGACAATTCAGGCTCGATGCGTGAGGAGCAGGCGACGCTCATTCGAGAGATCCCGCGGCTTGTGCGCACGCTCTCCACGGGCGATCGCAACGCCGATGGCATCCAAGACTTCGACCCCGTCACCTCGCTCCATGTGGGCGTCGTCACGACGGATATGGGCTCAGGGAACCAGAGGGGCGTTCGCACCTGCACACCTGGCCTCGGTGACGACGGAATCCTTCAGCGAATGGTGCGCGAGCCCTCGCGAGATTGCCTGCCCAGCTACCCAAGCGGCACCTTCGAATTCCTGCGCGGCGAAGAGACGGAGGCCTTCTCCACCACGATTGGATGCATCGTCAACTTGGGAACCGAAGGCTGCGGCTTCGAGCAGCCGCTTGAGTCCCCACTGAAGGCGCTCACACCCGCGAACCCCGAAATTTGGACGGCGGAAGGCTATGCGCCGCCCCGCTTCTACGACGCCGAGACAGGCCTCCCTAACCGCCTCACCGGTCACGGTACGGGTGCCAACGCAGGCTTCCTTCGCCCCAACTCCGTGCTCACGATCGTCCTCGTCACCGATGAAGAAGATTGCTCCGTGCTGAACTACGAGATCTTCTCGGGCGCCGGACGCTTCATGGGCATTCCACCCAACATTCGCTGCAACCAGTTCGCTGAGGATGCCGACATTGTCTATCCCGTCGCACGCTACGTGAACGGCTTCGTCGGCCTCCGCCGCAGCCCGGAGCTCCTCGTCTTCTCGGCGATCGTTGGCATCCCACCCGCGACAGAAG
>Ga0105045_10001800_pt1 | contig 17687 bp, 21 predicted proteins | sample MAT02_FD_78089 | JGI IMG/M metagenome (GOLD analysis project Ga0105045, IMG submission 78089) | Freshwater microbial communities from Lake Fryxell liftoff mats and glacier meltwater in Antarctica - MAT-02 (megahit assembly) | ecosystem: Environmental > Aquatic > Freshwater > Ice > Liftoff... | reverse complement strand
ACCGCTTGAAACAGAAGGCAAGGCGCAACGCACAGCTTTTGCAGGCCGCAGCGCGCGGCGTGCGCGCCGCACAAAGCAGGTTCGGAGAAATCATCGCCGGTCCGACGCTGACCACATATGATTCGCGCGGTCGGAAAGAGGCTATCGCGCCCTTGTCATCGCTGGCTGCCAAACGTTTCTGAGTTGGTTCAAATCGAAGGCATATCGGGCAGAGTGATTAGGGTTTGGTTAGAACCTTTTGCCGCCTGATGGCATCGCGCCTCATGACGGGGCGGCGCTTCCGGAACTCCCGGCGGCATCGGACAGAATGCCCGTCCTGCCACTTCGCTGTGGTCTTTCCGGCCGTGAAACCTGCGGCCCTATGCCAAGGATAAAAGAATGTCGTCGATCCTGACCAATACCAGCGCGATGGTTGCCCTGCAGACGATGAAGGGCATCAACGCCAACCTCAACAAGACCCAGTCGGACATTTCGACGGGCAAGAACGTCGCCACGGCCAAGGACAATGCGGCTGTCTGGGCGATCTCCAAGGTGATGGAATCGGACGTGGAGGGCTTCAAGGGCATCTCTGACAGTCTTGCAGTCGGCAGTGCAACCCTGACTGTGGCCCGTCAGGCCTCGGAATCGGTCACCAAGCTTCTGACCGATATGAAGGGCAAGATCGTTGCGGCCCAGGCCGAGAACGTCGACCGGGGCAAACTTCAGACGGACGTGGCCGAACTGACCAAGCAGATCGAGTCGGTCGTCGGGGCAGCTCAATTCAACGGGCTGAACCTCGTGGACGGATCGCGCAACACGGTCAACGTTCTATCGTCTCTGAACCGCAGCGCCACTGGCGTCGCAGCTTCCAACATCTCGGTCACGGCGCAAAACCTGTCCACCACTGCTGGCGCTTCGCTGACTGCCGCCGCAGGGGGCACGCTGGCCGGCACCTCCGGCACCGCGCCCGACCTTACAGTAGTCAACGGTACGGCAGCCACGCTCAGCACCTTTGCATTCCAGGGTGGCGGCGGCGCACTGGCGGCGAACGATCCCGGTGCAGCGCCTGCTACCCTTACCGCGCTGATTGCCGGCGATTCGATCGAGCTGAGCGTCGGGTCGACCACGGGGCGCTATGTGGTAAAGGAGGGCGACACTGCCGATTCTCTTGTGGCCGGGCTGAAGAACTCGCTTACCGAGAACGGGCTTTCGGATTCGGATTTTACCCTGTCACTCACGGCAGGCTCGCTCTCGGTTGAGAACAACACGAACCAGGCAGCCGCAATCTCAGCTTCGGCGACGCGCGGCACTGGCGGCTTGGCCGGGTTGAACTCGCTCGATGTTTCCAGCCAAGCTGGCGCCGCAAGCGCATTGTCAGCAATCGAGGGCATGCTGCAGACCTCGATCGATGCGGCGGCAAGCTTCGGTTCGTCGCAAAAGCGGATCGACATTCAGGGCGAATTCGTCAGCCAGCTAACCGATTCTCTCAAGACCGGTATCGGCGCAATGGTTGATACCGACATGGAAGAAGCTTCGGCCCGCCTTCAGGCGCTGCAGGTCCAGCAGCAGCTGGCCACCCAGGCGCTGTCAATCGCCAACCAGCAGCCGCAGGGCCTTCTGTCACTGTTCCGGTAATCCTGACGGGCCGCGGATGAAAGTCCGCGGCTCTCGCTTCACCCACACCACCGAACACAGATGGACGCCCCATGACCTATCAATCTCCTATTGCCTATGCCCAGCGGGAAACCCCGACCCGCTCGCTCCGCTCGGTCGAATACGATCTGATCGCACAGATCACCCAACGCCTGCGCAGCGCCTGGACCAACCGAAGCAACGATTTTCCCAGCTTTGTCAGCGCGCTTGCCGACAACAAGCAGCTTTGGTCGACGCTGGCCGCCGATGTGGCAAGCCCTGGCAACGCCTTGCCCGCCCCCCTTCGCGCGCGGCTGTTCTACCTCTACGAATTCACCGTCCAGCACAGCCGCGCGGTGATGGACGACCGTGCCAGCGTCGAGGTGCTGACTGACATCAACACCGCCGTGATGCGTGGCCTGCGTGGCGAAGGAGGCGCAGGATGAGTGGCCTTGTCCTGAAGCTTGGTCCGCATGAACGGGTGCTGATCAACGGTGCGGTGATCGAGAACGGTGAACGCCGGTCGCGCCTGGCCATCATGACGCCGAATGCCAATATCCTGCGTCTGCGGGACGCAATTCACCCGGAAGAGGCGAACACCCCTGTTCGCCGGGTCTGCTATCTTGCGCAGCTGGTGCTGTCCGGCGATGCAGACCCCACAGAGACGCGGATGCAACTGTTGCGCGGGATCGAGCAGTTGAGCCATGTTCTCACCGATCATGACAGCCGCGCGCAACTGGCCGCGGCCAGCCGGGCCGTACTGGAGAATCAGCACTATCAGGCTCTCAAGGCGCTACGGAACCTTCTCCCCCGTGAGGAGCGGCTGTTCGCCGCCGGCCGGGCATGAGCTTTCAGCCGGCATTGCCGTTGACAGGCTATGCCGGCTGGGGTTTCCTCAAACGCACGATCGTGCGCCAGCAGGCCATCCAGCAGGCGGCCCCCGTGCAGCAACGCGATGAGGCGTATTTCCGCGACAAGATCGGCAAGGTGTCCACCGCCGTCCAACTGGTGTCGGACAAACGGTTGTTGCGGATCTCTCTCACGGCCTTCGGGCTTGAGGGCGATTTCAACAGCAAGGCCTTCATCCAGAAAATCCTGGAAGGCGGGACGCTGAAGGAAGGCAGTCTGGCCAACAAGCTTGCCGACAAGCAGTACCAGAAGTTCTCGGCCGCCTTCGGTTTTGGTGATTTCTCGGTGCCCCGCACCAAAATCTTCACCTTCCCGGACGAGATCCTGGCCCAATTTCGCACTCGCAGCTTTGAAACGGCTGTGGGAGGCCAAAGCAACACCTACCGCCTCGCCCTGAACGCCGAGCGGGAGATTCCGACCGTCGCCGCCCGCAAAAGCAGCGAAACCGCCAAGTGGTATGTGATCCTTGGCAATCCACCACTGCGTGAGGTGCTGCAGACCGCCCTTGGACTGCCCAAAAGCTTTGCCGCCATCGACCTGGATCAGCAGGTGTCGGTCTTGAAATCAAAGATGGCGGCGGCTTTCGGCTCTGACAGCGTGACCCAGTTTGCCGACACCACAAAGATGGAGGCGTTGGTGCGCCGCTTTGTGCTGCGATCCGAACTGCAAGAGCAAGGGGCAGGCAGTACGCCCGCCTCCATCGCGCTTCAGCTCTTGCGCCGATAGGTGGTGTGCTCGGACTGGGTTGGTCGTTACCCGGACGGTTACGGAGCGAACTTTTCCGGCGGTACTGCGCCGATACCGCCTCACGCCGGCTTGCACCCAGAAAGGGTGCGGCGGCCTTGTGCGGTCCGGAGGCCCCGCCTTGGGGGAGGCCGCTGCGACCGACGTGCAAACCACTTTTAACCCAGAATGGCGCGCAACCGCTCAAAACTGCCCTCGATCCCGTTGGCATGCGCGTCTTCAGCCAGGAACGCATCCAGCGCAGACCATAGCCGGATGGCCCGGTCAATCAGCGGATCAGACCCGGTGGCATAAAGCCCGGCTTGGATCATCAATTCCGCCCGATCATAGGAGCCCAGAAGCCGCCGCACCTCGTCGATCAGGGCGTTTTCGTCCTCACTTGCCGCCTCGGGCAAGGACCGTGAGACTGACCGCAAGAGATCAATAGCCGGAAAGCGCCCACGTTCGGCGATGCGGCGGTCCAGCACGATATGCCCGTCAAGGACACCACGCAGGATATCGGCCACTGGTTCATCCATGTCGGAGCCTGCGACCAGAACCGAGAAGACGGCAGTAATGTCGCCTTTCCCCTCCGGCCCCGGTCCGGCACGCTCGGCCAGCTCCATGATCGCCTGCGTCAGCGAGGGCGGGTAGCCGCGCAGTGACGCCCCTTCCCCTCCTGCCAAGGCAACTTCACGATGTGCTTCGGCAAATCGTGTGACGGAATCGACCAACAGCAGGACATGCAGCCCTTGATCCCGAAAATGTTCGGCCACCGCCATCGCGGTCAGCGCACACATCCGGCGCATCAGGGGGGACTGGTCCGAGGTCGCTGCGATCACCACGCTGCGCGCCATGCCCTCAACGCCAAGAACTCGTTCAGTAAACTCGCGCAATTCGCGGCCGCGTTCGCCGACCAGGGCGATGACGACGACATCCGCTTGCACACCGCGGGCAAAACGGGCCAGCAATGACGATTTTCCGACACCGGATCCGGCAAACAGACCAATCCGCTGGCCCCGCACGAGAGGCAACAGCGTGTCGAACACTGCCACCCCGGTGCCCAGCCGTCCCCCCAGCCGCCGCCGACTGGCTGCAGCGGGGGCCGGGGCGCGCAGGGCCCGAGCTTGGGGTCCGCGCATAAGGGGGCGGCCATCCAGCGGGCGCCCCATCGCATCGACCACCCGGCCGATCCAGCTGTTGTCCGGTGCGATCTCGGCCTTGCCCAGCAGTTCCACTCGGTCGGCAATCGCCATACCGTCGCCCGAGGCATCCGGCAGCACCGAACAGCGCCCTGGCGAAAGACGCAAGATTTCACCGCCTGCGGTCCCGTCGCGGCTGTGGATCACCACGCGGTCGCCGATCGTGGCCCCCTCAAGCCCCGCCACATCCACGTGACCACGGCGGGTTTCCACCACCCGCCCGACGCGCCGGATGGGGGCTGCACCGGCGATTTCAGCCAGCAGACCTTCGAAGAGACCAGGCATGGGATTCTCTCTTTGTTCGCTCTCAACCGTTTCTAAAGGAATCACCCTTAAGCCTTGGTGAAGCTGGTCGAGGGAGAAGCCCCGATGTTTGAGAAACTGGATCTTACCCGGATGGCGCAATCACTTGCGGCGCATTCCGGGGCACGGATGGGCGTCATTGCCCGCAACGTAGCCCATGCCGATACGCCAGGTTACAAGGCGCAGGACCTGCCGCCTTTTGACAAGGTTTTCGCGGAAACCGGTGCCATGCGGGCCACCCGGCCGGGGCACCTGACGGTTGCGTCGGAAGGTGTGGCGATGGTCCCCCGAAGCGCCCCAGGGCGCGAAGCGCCGAACGGCAACTCTGTCTCGCTTGAGGGCGAGATGGTGAAATCGGTCGAGGCGCGACAAAGCCATGAAATGGCGCTGGCAGTCTACCGGGCCACCTCGGACGTCATTCGCGCCAGCCTTGGCCGGCCACGGTAGGAGGCGTAGATGGGCAACGATCTGATCACTTCTCTTTCCTTCGCCGCCGCCGGCATGGAGACACAGGCGATGCGGCTTCGACACGTGTCGGAGAACATCGCCAACGCCGACACCCCTGGCTACCACCGCAAGGTGATGAGCTTCGCCGAGGCGATGGACAGTGGCCTTGTCGAACCCGGCCGTGTGCGGCTGGACCAGTCGGACCTGACGAAAATCTACGACCTCGGCCACCCCTTGGCCGATGAAACCGGTCACTATGACGGCTCGAATGTCGATCTGGTGATTGAAATCGCTGACGCGCGCGAAGCGCAGCGCAGCTATGAGGCGAACCTCAGGATGTTCGATCAGACACGTCAGATGACGCAAAGTCTGTTCGACCTTCTGCGCCGATAGAGGAGATCCAGAATGGACTTGAAGACCTCTTTTGTCACCCAGGCCTATGCCAACGCCCGCACGGCCGCCGCCCCCCAGCCAAAGGCCGACGGGGCGGCAGAGGGCTTTGCGAAGCTGGCCGGCAATTTCATGGGCGCACTGCAGGAACATGAGGCGACCGCCCGCTCTGCCATGACCGGGGGGGCTGATCCGCATGCCCTGGTGCAGGCTCTGGCCTCCTCGCAGATGGCGGTCGAGACGGTGGCCACAGTCCGCGACCGGGTGGTCGAGGCCTATCAGGAAATCCTGAGGATGCCGGTATGAACAGCGGAATGACCGAAGCGATGATCTTTGACGTGATGCGGCAGGGGCTTTGGGTTTCGGTCCTGATCTCGGCCCCGCTTTTGACAGTGGCGCTGGTCGCTGGGGTGATCGTCGGCCTTTTCCAGGCCTTGACTTCGATTCAGGAGATGACGCTGACCTTCGTGCCGAAAGCCGCGCTGATGCTGGTGGTATTCTGGGCTTCGATGAGCTTCATGACCTCGACCCTCGTCGCCTTTTTTGCCGACACGATCATCCCACAGATCGCGGGGGGCTAAGATGGACGCCGCCGGATATGCCACCCTGAACCGCCAGTCGGGTTTGATGCGCGAAATGGCGGTGGTGGCGAACAATATCGCCAACGCCTCGACCACCGGCTTTCGGCGCGAAGGGGTGGTGTTCTCGGAATACATCGCGGCGCTGGACAACGACCCGTCGCTTTCGATGGCCCATGCGAGCGGGCGGCATGTCGACCTTGGGCAGGCGACGATCAGCCAGACCGGCGGCAGCTATGACTTTGCCATTCAGGGGGAAGGGTTCTTTCTGATCGAGACGCCGGATGGCGAAAGACTGACCCGCGCCGGCAGCTTTACCCCCTCGGCCGAGGGGGAGCTGGTGACACCTGACGGATATCGTCTGCTTGATGGCGGGGGCGCGCCGATCTTTGTGCCACCTGATGCTCGAGCGGTGGCGCTGGCGCGCGACGGTACATTTTCTGCCAATGGCCAGCCGATTGCGCAGCTCGGCCTGTGGCAACCGACTGACCCGCTTGGCCTGCGGCACCAATCCGGCACACTTTTCGCCGCCGACGGGGTAGAACCGGTGGAACAGGGCGTGATCCTGCAAGGCATGCTGGAAGACAGCAACGTCGAGCCAGTGTCCGAGATCACCCGGATGATCACAGTGCAGCGCGCATACGAGCTTGGGCAGAAGTTCCTCGATGCCGAGGATGAACGGGTTCGTGGCGTCATCCAGACGCTTGGCCGATAGGGAATTGCAATGAAAGCACTTCAGATAGCCGCGACCGGGATGGCAGCCCAGCAAATGAAGGTCGATGTTGTGTCCAACAACCTCGCCAACATGTCGACTACCGGGTACAATCCCCGCCGCGCCGACTTTGCCGACCTGCATTACCAGCAGATGGCGCGGCCAGGCAGCGTGACTGCCACCGATGGCAGCATGTTGCCAACCGGGGTGCAGATCGGGCTTGGGGTCCGGCCGGCCGCGGTTTCGGTGGTGTTGGGCCAAGGCTCTCTGGACCCGACCGGCGGCGATCTTGACGTAGCGATTGACGGCAACGGTTATCTGGAGGTGGCGCTGCCCTCGGGCCAGACCGCCTATACCCGCGACGGGGCGTTGAAGCGGTCGTCTGACGGGCTGATCGTCACCTCGGACGGATTTGCCATCGTGCCGGGGATCACCATTCCCAACGACGCCCGCGGCCTGACGATCAGCCCCTCGGGTGAGGTCTGGGCCGATTTCGCCGACCGGGTCGAGCCGGAACTTCTGGGCCAGATGAACCTGTCCAGCTTTTCAAACGAAAAGGGTTTGGAGGCGATGGGGTCGAACCTGTTCCTCGAAAGCCCGGCCTCTGGCGCCGCCCTCTCGACGGCGCCGGGTCAGGATGGGTTGGGGATGCTCCGGCAAAGGTACTTGGAAAGCAGTTCAGTCGACGCGGTGCGCGAGGTGACCGAGCTGATCAAGGCGCAGCGCGGCTATGAGCTGAACGCCAAGGTGATAACAGCGGCCGACCAGATGCTGTCTGCCACCACGCAGGTGCGGTGATGTGGCGGGTGCTGCTACTGTTGGCCGCTTCGCCCGCCTTGGCGGAAAGTGTCGTCGCCACCCGTACGATCCGGGCGCAGACGGTGCTTACCCGCGAGGACGTGACCACCGTCGCCGCCGATCTGCCAGGCGCGCTCCAGGACCCGACCGCAGCCCTTGGCCTTGAGGCGCGGGTTGCGATCTATGCCGGCCGGCCGGTGCGGCTGGCCGATCTGGGAACGCCGACCCTGGTCCATCGCAATCAAGTTGTGGCGCTGGTCTTTCTGGCGGGCGGGCTTGCCATTTCCACCGAAGGTCGCGCCATGGCCCGCGGATCAGAGGGAGAGGTGATTCGCGTGATCAACCCTGCTTCTCGCACCACGGTCAGTGGCCGGATCGGTCCGGACGGTGCGGTTTATGTCGGATGGGACAAATAAGATGACGCGATATGCTCTTGTGGCCGCAATGATGCTTTCCGGCTGTGGCAAGCTTGGCCAGGTGGGCCGCGCGCCCGAATTCTCGCCACTTGAAGGCAGCGCGCAACATTATGCGATGTATTCAAGCAACATGCCGGAAGATGTCCGCCAGGCGGCGCCATCGGACGCATCCTCGCTTTGGGCGGCGGGTACGGATTCGCTGTTCGGCGACCGGCGCGCGGCCCAACGCGGGGACATCCTGACCGTCGTGATCGAGATTGACGACAGCGCCGCCATCTCAAACTCCTCCGGTCGCAATCGCAGCGGCAAGCAGACCTCGGGTCTGCCGGAACTCCTTGGCATCCCACAGCGGATTGACGAACAGCTACCCGACGGCGCGAGCATGGCTGACGCGTTTGAGACCGAGTCCTCCTCGACGTTCAAGGGCAGCGGAAATGTGGCCCGAAAGGAACAGCTGACCCTGCGCGTCGCCGCGACCGTTGTCGAAGAACTGCCGAACGGTGTGCTCCGGATCGAGGGGCAGCAAGAGGTCAGGGTGAATTTCGAGATGCGCGAACTGGTCGTGACCGGCTTTGTGCGCCCGATCGACATCTCGCGCCAGAACGAGATCACCTATGACAAGATCGCCGGGGCGCGGATCGCCTATGGTGGGCGCGGCCAGATTACGGAGGTTCAGCAACCGACCTATGGCCAGCAGGCGGCCGACATCCTGTTGCCGTTTTGAACATGTCCAGGAAGATTCTTCCGATACTCCTCGGGCTTGTGGGCCTTGGCGCCGGCATAGGCGCCGGGATTGTCCTGCGCCCTGGGTCCGAACCAGCCGATCACGCCACCGCCGAGGGGGATGGGCAAGTGGCGCCGGCCGAGGATCATTCCGCACAAGACGACTCCACGGTCCCGGAATACGTCAAGTTGAGCAACCAGTTCGTTATTCCCGTCGTCGATGAGGGCCGCGTGGCCGCAATGGTGGTGCTGTCGTTATCTTTGGAGGTAGAGGTGGGGCTGACGGAAGCCGTCTACGTTCGGGAACCAAAATTACGAGATGCGTTCCTGCAGGTGCTATTCGACCATGCCAACATCGGTGGTTTCAGCGGATCGTTCACCGACGGGTCGAACCTGATCGTTCTGCGCACCAGCCTGAAAGAGGCGGCCGCACTGGTGCTTGGCACAACGATCAAGGATGTACTGATTACCGACATCGCCCGGCAGGACACCTAGGGCTTTTTTGCCAGCCTGTCGGCCAGGCCCCGCAGCGCCTGCAGCCTGCCAAAGGCTGTCGAGGCTTCAACTCTGGCGTCAAGCACGACCGCAGTCTGCCGCGCCATGACAGTGTTCAACTCGGTCCGGCGGGTATCGGCCCAGCGCCGGTAGCCGACATCCACCAGCCCCGCCGCCACAGTCGGCAGATCGGCGGGAACGGCTGCGGCGTTGATCGCGGTCAGTTGCGCCCGGCTCCGGTCCAACTGGACGGCAGCGTCGCGCAACGTGGCCAGACGGTGATCCAGCACCAACTGCGAGACAGCGGCGATCGCCTGAAGCTCTCTGATGCGGCTCACCTCCGGCGGGCCTTTCTGCGCATGGCATCGGCAAAGCGGATCGCGGCAGCGACGGCGCGGAAATGCTCGGCCCGGACCTCCTGGCCTATCCCGACAGTGGCAAAGATTGCCCGCGCTGTGGGCGGGTCACTGCGCAGCGGAATCCCATTTTCCGCCGCCCGCGCCCGGATCACGCGGGCAATCTCGTCCACACCCTTGGCCACACAGACCGGAGCGCCGCCCTTCGCCCGGTCCCAGCGCAGCGCGACGGCATAGTGTGTGGGGTTCACCACCACCACATCGGCCGTCGCGACATCGGCCAGCATACGGTTTGTCGCCACTTCTTGCGCGCGCTGCCGGCGCGACGCCCTCATCTGTGGGTCCCCCTCGCTCTCCTTGTATTCATCCATCAGTTCCTTGCGCGACATCCGGTTGCGCTGGGCATGCAGATGGATTTGCCAGAGGTAATCCACCCCACCCAAGACGACGGCCATAAGCAGAAGGATGAACAGGAACTCCAGCGTCAGGCGCGACAGAACTGTCGCCGACATGGCGGGGGAAAGGTAAATCGTAGCCAGGATCTCCTCCAGCCGCGACGACAGGAAGGCGTAAAGTAAGGCGGACACCAGGCCAAGCTTCACGGCACTTTTGGCAAATTCCATCAGCCCTTCGGCCCCGAACTTTTGGGCGGCTGTGGCGATGGGCGATAGCCGCGACATTTTGGGTGCGATGCGGTCAGGTGCCACGACAAAGCCCTGGGTCACGACAATCACTGCGATGACGAGGACCGCCGGCAGCAGCATCAGGGCCAGCGGTGGCCCGGCAAAGGCCAGAAGGATGCCGCCAAGCGGGCCTCTTGACCCGGTCGCCATCAGCCGCGACAGCCGGTCGGCCTGATCCAGGAGCACGAGCCCGGCCGAGCCCGCCGCCTGAACCGCCCAACCGCCCATTGCCACCAACGCAAGCAGGAACCCGGCGATTCCGGCGGCCATCAACAGATCGGCCGAACGGGGAATATCGCCTTTTTTCCGCGCCTCGAGCAGTTTCTGCGGTGAGGCCTCGTGTTCCTTATCGGTATTGTCGTCGTCTTCCGAGCTCATGGCCGGACTGCGAAGGGATTGGCGAGGTAAGCTTCGAAGGCTTGCAGCCAGACAGTCAGCAGTAACGGGGTGGCGACCGCTAATAGGGCCAGCCCGCCCAAGGTCAACGCCGGCGCCCCGACCATCGACACCATAAGCTGCGGCATCGCTCGGTTTACGGCTCCAAGTGCCAGGTTGTAGATCATTGAGGCGATGACGAAGGGCGCGGCAAGCGAGAAGGCCAGACTGAACGTCTGGCGCACCAGCCCAAGGCCCCAATCGGCCACTACCGATGCGTCGGGATAGCCGCCTGCTGGCAGGATGCTGTAAGACAGCACCATCAGTTCGGCCGCACGGACATGGAGGCCCGCGCCCAGCGCCAGCGCGATCCCGGCGACGAGGAACAGGTTGCCGATGGCCGGCTGCGGCTCGGGCGCTGCCCCTGCGAAGAGTTGCGACAGGGTGGTGGCCTGCGCGATGATCGCGGCAGCGGTCTGCAAGGCCAGCAGGAACAAGCGCATGCCAACACCAAGGATCAAGCCCGCGACAGCCTCCCCCGCGAGGTGGGCAAGCGCAGGAACCGGGCCGCCAGTCTGCAGATCGGCGGCAACGATCGGAGTCACGACGGCAGTGAAGGCCACGACCAGCGCCAGCTTCACCCGCTGCGGCACCGCGGCATCGCCAAACCCTGGCATCAGCGACACCACCGCGCCAATGCGCACAAAGACGAGAGCCGCGGCCCAGAGAACCCCCTCAGCCAAGTCCAGAAGGGCCGCAAGGTCGGCCAGAACGCCGTTCACGCCGGCACCTGACCCAGCAGGGCGGGGCGGGCGTCGGTGCCGATTTCCTCATAAGACAGGACGGGCATCTGCAGCCCCTTCGCCAGCACCACAGTTCGCAAGAACCGCCGCCGCGCAACCGAGGTGACCAGCGCCGGATAGACGCCGGTTTCGGCAGCGCGGTTCACACGTTCGGTCAAGCCATTGGCCAATTTTGCGAAAAGTTCGGGGGGCAGGGCAATGTCACGCTGCCCGCGGTCGCTGTCGATCTGGTAAGTCATGAAGGATTTCTCCCATTCCGGCGCAAGCTGGATCAGGGGAACAGACCCGTCCGCCCGCTTCAACTCGGCCACGATCTGGAAGCCAAGCCTTTGGCGGACATGTTCGCAGATCGCCTCGGGCGTGCCGAACTGGCGCGCTTCGGCCACGGCTTCCAGGATCAGCGGCAGGTTGCGGATTGACACCCGTTCCTCCAGCAGCAGCCGCAGGACGGCGTGCAGAAGGTCGATCGGAATCTTGTCGGGCAAAAGCTCATCCAGGAGGCGGCGGTTGGCCTCGGCGCGTGTCGGGTCAGAGAGTTTGACGAACTCATCCAAAAGCCGCCGCAGGCCACGCAGTGTCAGCAGCCGTGACAAGTTGGATTTCATCACCTCAAGCAGATGAGTGGCCAGAACCTCGGTCGGCGAGACGACGGTCAGTCCGGAAAGTGCCGCATCCTCTTGCTGGTCGGGTTGGATCCAGCGTGCTGGCGCACCATAGACGGGTTCCTTCACGTCCATACCGTCGGGGGCTGGCGTGCCTTCGGTCAAAAGCACAAGCACCCGGTCCGGAAAGAGCCGGTCCGACACCCGTTCAACCCCTTGCAGGCGAATCCGGTAGCGGCCGGCTGGCAAGGCCGCCTCGTCCGTCAGTCGGATCTCAGGCAGGATGAAGCCGAAGGCGGTAGCCACATGGTTGCGCATGTTGGCGATGCGGCTATCCAACCCGGTTGCCGGGTCAAGGACCATGGCCACGAGGTTGGGCGCAAACTCGATATGGATGTCATCAAAATCAAGGACATCGCCGATGGACTTCGGTCGTACTGATTCAAGTGTCGGGGGAGGGGCCTGGGCCGGTGTGGCTGCCTTGCGCGCTTGGAACGCAGCCAGGCCGCCCAGGGACAGCGCCGCCAGTATGAAGGGCAGGAACGGCATGCCCGGCACGATGGCAAGCAGTGCCATCAGTGCCCCAACCGTCCCAAGCGCGCCCGGATAGCGGCCAAGCTGGGCGAAGAACGAGACATCAGCCGCCCCCTTCTGGCTGCCCTTGGCCAGCAAAAGCGCCGCCGCGACCGAGATTATGACCGCCGGAATCTGGCTGACCAGACCGTCTCCGACCGTCAGGATCGTATAGGTCCGGAAAGCCGTGGCGGTATCAAGCCCATGCACGGCAATCCCGACGATCAGGCCCACCACGATATTGAGCGCGGTGATCAGGAGGCCGGCAATCGCATCGCCCTTGACGAATTTCGACGCGCCATCGAGCGAGCCAAAAAAATTGGTCTCGGCCAGTTCCAGCTCGCGCCGTCGCTTCGCCTCGGCATGGTCGATGGCACCCGCCGACATGTCAGCATCAATTGCCAGCTGGCGGCCCGGCATCCCATCCAGCGCGAAGCGGGCGCCGACCTCGGCCATTCGGCCGGCGCCCTTCGTGATGACGATGAAGTTGACGATCAGGAGAACGATGAAGATCACCAACCCAAGGATGATGTTGCCGCCCATGATGAATTCGGCAAAGCCTTCGATCACATGGCCGGCGGCGTCGGTGCCGGTATGCCCCTCGCCGATGATCAGCTTGGTGGAAGAGACGTTCAGCGACAGCCGCAAAAGCAGCGAGGCAAGGAGGATCGTCGGAAAAGCCGAAAAATCCAGCGGCCGGTCGATGAACAGGGTAATCGTCAGCATCAGGATCGCCAGTGCGAAGGACAAGGCAAGGCCGATGTCCAGCACCCAGGACGGGACCGGCAGGATCATCATCGCGATGACCGCCATCAGCCCGACAGCCAGCAGGATCGTGGGGCGGAAGACCGCGGCAAGCGTCAGGTCGAAGGGCATTCAAGGGCTCCCGATCAAGCGCAGTCCGGCAGTGGTTGCGGGGACCAGGGAACCACGGCTGCCAGTCTTTCCGGCGACGAGCAGTGGGAAGCCATTCGTTCGACTTGCGTCCACCGGGGCGGGCCGGTCGATACTGTCAGCCCCAGCCCAGGCCGTTTCGAACCGGGCGCGGTAACGGGCCGCGTAGTCCGGCGTGGTCGAGTGATAGGCGGCGGCAGCGGCAGCCCAGTCCCCGGTCCGGGCGTAATGCTGCGCCAGGAAACCGGCCGCGTAGGCCGCGTTCCGTTCAGGGTCCAGCATGTCGGCGATGGATACGAATGCTTCTGCATGCCATCGATAGTTCAACTGAAAACAGCCAAGATCGACGTTTGTCAGGCCATCTTCCAGCGCCTGCGCGACAATTGCCTCTGCCTCTTTGGCAGAATGCAGCCAGTGCCCTTCGCCGCCAAGATTGACAGTCCACGGCCACGGCTTTTCATCCCGCGCAGTTTCCACGACGGCAATTGCCAGAAGGACATCATAGGGTACTCCGCTCGCCTCGGAAGCACTGGCTGCGGCCCGCAGGCAGAGATCCGACGGGTCCATCGCCAAAACGGCTTTGGGCGCAATCAGAACAGCCAGAAGAGAAAGAAACCCGACAACCCTGAGGGCAAAGCTGAAAAGCATTCCATGCACTCCATCCCCGGCGTTCTGCCACTGGTTGAGGACAACATAGGCGGCGAATCTTGCCAATCGGTTAGCAACATCAGGGATAAGGCGCGGCAACGCTGGACAGAAGTGCGCCCAGAACGGCCCGCGCGCTGGCGCTGTCCTCCAGCAGGGCGGCACCTCGCGCAAGCGGGCCGCCATCGACAGGCGTCATCGGAGAGGCGGCACCTGCAGCCGCGGACCACGAGACGTCGCCCTTTGACTGTAACTGTGGCCAGTCCTTTTCCCAAGCCAGAAGTCGCAAGGCCTCATCCGGCATTCCCGCGGCGTCATAGGCTTGGCGCGCGGCAGGAAGGGCGCCCAGTTGCACCAGTGCCAAGGCACGCACCTGTTCATCTTCCAGATCCACGAGACCGTCAAGAAGGGCTACAGCCCGCCGAGCGTCGCCGCGCGCCAACTCGGCCCGGGCGGCCACACGTCGCCGTTCGGGCGGGTCTGATGAGTCGACCCCGCCGAGCCAGAGCAACGCCGCGTCCGAGAATCCGAGGCCGACAAGTCGTTCTGCAACGGCCACTCCTGTCTTCTCGGAAGTTTGTGGGACGGAGCCTGCGTTTGATACCACCGCATGGCGGAGGAAGGTATCATCACCGGCCAGCCGATGGGCCAGCTGCCACAAGTCTGCCGTGGCGTCTCCATCGGCGTCTGCATCCGCAAAAGCGGCGTCGGTTTGCCCAGAAAGCGCCAAAGCCAGCACCAGTGCACGCCTTTGACTGTCAAAGCCAGCCTGACCCTCGCTCTCGCCTTGAAAGGCGCGAAGAGCTTCGGCGATGTCGGGGGCAAGCGGTTCGGCGCTGCGAAAATGGGTCTCGACCAGGGCGACCAGTGCCTCTGCGCTGCCATCCTCGGCAAGTGCCGCTTCAGCATGGGCGCGTGCGGCGTCCAGTCTGCCGGCCTGCAGATCGGCGGCTGCGTCAAGCAAGGCAACCCTGGCGGGCTGCATGTAGGGCGTCCGCGCAAGCGTGTCTCGGATTATCCGCGCAAACTCAACATCCCCACGCTGCCGCAGCCTTTCCGCCAGTCCGGGACCAAGACTGCCCCGCAAATGGGTGGGAAGAGCCAAAAAGCTTCGAAGTATGGCATCCGTCTTCACGCCTTGCCCCTCGGGCAGGCGCGGATAGGCCAAAGCGGCCCAAAGGGCCACGGTCCCGTCGCAGGCCAGCATGCCGGCGAAGGGGGTCTGCGGATCCGCACTGCCCTCGATCAATCGCGCCATTGACCGGTAGATCGCAAGCTCGACGGGCGCATTTTCCGGCTGCAACAACACGGCATACTGCGCCGCCTCGGCGCCGAACCCCAAGTAAAGATGCAATCGTACAGCGTGGAGAATGGCCTCGGGCTTGATGGCGTCGAACTCGCCGAAAAGGCCCGATCGCGCCTCGACCAGCAGGTCCAGCGCTGACCGGTCCGCGCCCCATGCGGGCAGGTCAAGTGCGTCATCGGCGATGCAGGCACCGCCGTCTGGCATCATGCTGACCGCCGTTCCGTCCTCACTGACCGCCAGACCCGGCATTTCCCCGATCCGGATTTGCGCCCAGGGCAGGACGCCATGATCGACGGGTTCTACTTTCGGCGCCTTTCCGGGAAGCCGCATGTCGACAACACCCTCTGCTGCGCCGCGGCTGAGTTGCTCCAGAAGCTCATCGCGCAGCGGATCCAGCGAGGTGGTCCCGGTCTCCAGCGGCAAGGTCACCGCGACCGTCAGTTCCGGCGCGCGCGCAGCGTTCAGCCAGTTGTAGTTGGAAACCGTTGCGAAAAGGGCAAACGGCTCGGGCGGGCTGCCGGCGACACCCTCGAACGGCTGCTCGAATGTCGACCCGGCGGGGGCGAGACCCTCCTTTATGTCCAGTACGATCATCCCGGGGCGATATTCGAAAGGAAAAAGATGGCAGCGACAGGCCAGTGTCAGGTAAAGTGCACCAGTATCCAGGTCCGGGCTCAAGGCTTGCAATCGGGTTCTGGGGATTCTGTTCCAGACGATCGAAAGGTCGTAGGTCGGCTGCGCAGCGCTGCGCGTTGCGAAGGCATACCCCATCGGGGTCTTGCCCACGGTCCAATCTGCGACAGTGGGCAGTTCGATCACCAATCGCGTAAAATCCGGATGCTCGCCCGAGATCACTCGAGCCGTTTCAGCCCCCGCGGGGGCCGCCATGACAGCCAGAAAGGTCAAGAGGCGGATCACGCGGCATCCTGCTTCAGATTGCGAATGGCTGCTTCCAGATCGCCGAACCCCGGCCTGACATGGTGAGGCGTATTCTGACGGCCGACTTCGATACAGATGTTGGGGGGGTGGCGATGCAGGTTCGCGATCAGCACTTCGCGGATAAGATGGTAGAAATGGGTGTCCTCTTCCACCACGGACTTCACACGGGCCGCGAACGGGCCCATGAGACCATAGGCAAGGAAGACGCCAAGGAAAGTGCCAACCAGCGCGCCGCCGATCATCTTTCCCAAGACCTCGGGCGGTTGGTCGATGGATCCCATGGTCTTGATGACCCCCAGCACTGCGGCCACGATCCCCAGCGCGGGCAGCGCATCTGCAACGGTTTGCAGGGCATGGCTGGAATGCATCGCGTGATGCAGCGTCGCCTCCATTCGCTTGTCCAGCACCTCCTCGACCTGATGGGGATCGTCGTAGTTCATCGAAGCCGCGCGCATCGTGTCACAGATCAGATCCATCGCCTCATGGTCATGCTGGATGCGGGGGTACTTGCCGAAGATGGTCGACGCATCCGGCGATTCGATGTGCTCTTCGAGCGCGACAGGATTGGCGCGCGCGAGGCGGATCAGTTCGAAGAGCAGGCACAGCAGGTCACGGTAATCATCCGGTTTCCACCTTGGCCCCTTGAAGACCTTGCCCACGTCGCGAATCGTGTGCTTCACCGCCGCCATGTCGTTCGAGATCAAGAAAGAGCCTACTGCCGCGCCGCCAATCATGATCAGTTCGAATGGCAGCGCCTTGAGAATGATGTCCATCTTGCCGCCAGCCAACACATAGCCGCCGAAAACCATGATGAGGATGACGGCGATGCCGATCAGGCCAAGCATGTCTGGGTCCAATTCCAATGATTGACGGTCAGTATCCGACCCGCGGGTTAACGTTCTCTCACCACCCTTCTGGTTTCGCTGACTCGGCTTGCAACCCGAAGCTCAGGCTAGTTCTTGGGGACTCCGGCGTTTCGTCCGGCAACGATGACGCTGACGCCGTATGCGGCCTCGGCCGACATGCCCGAAAGGATTGCAGCAGCCGACCCGGCAGGCATCCGGCCAAGGAAACCGGCGGCGAAGTCGGGAGACATCGTTTCAAACAGGGCAGCCGCATCCTTGGGCTTCATCGCCTGATAGACGTCTGTCAACCGCTCGATATCCGCCTCGGCGGCGCCATCTGCGACGGCGAGTGTCGACTT
>Ga0105045_10001799_pt1 | contig 17695 bp, 11 predicted proteins | sample MAT02_FD_78089 | JGI IMG/M metagenome (GOLD analysis project Ga0105045, IMG submission 78089) | Freshwater microbial communities from Lake Fryxell liftoff mats and glacier meltwater in Antarctica - MAT-02 (megahit assembly) | ecosystem: Environmental > Aquatic > Freshwater > Ice > Liftoff... | reverse complement strand
TCTCCAAGACTGATTGTTGGCAAAAGTAGCATTCACACCCAAGATTACTTTACGAAGCTCTACTAGGTCAGCAGCGGTGATATTTTTATCCTTATTTACATCTGCTGCTATCATTTTGTATGGTGAAGTCAACTTCTGTATACCTAGGATGTGTCTTTGTATCATTACTAAGTCCAAAGTAGTGACACCATTAAGGATATCATCATTTTTGCTAGGACTCACCGTGTAGCTTCCGCCATTTGGCATATTCGCAAAAACATAACCTCCTAATACATCTGTCATTGCATTCATCTCGCTACCTTCCAATTTCACAAATACATCTTTAACTGCTTCAGCTGCTTCAGTCATTGCATTACCGTTGATCGCAAATTTTCTACCATCATCATCACAAGCATTATTATTGTCTTGGATAGTGATAAATGTTGAACAATAATCCTGAACTACAATACCCATAGGTGTGATAACCGCTGCATAAATATCTAAATCTACCCTACCTAAGTCAGCACAAGTAAATATGAGACTATCCTTAACAATAGGATTGCCAGCTGTGTCTAAGGTTACAGGTTCGAATGATAAGATCACGTCGTATCCACATGGATGACTACTACCTCTATCAAAATCAACTGCCCAAATATCGATCATACCTTCATCAGCAACACCATCATTGTCGGTATCTATCGGCATAAGACTTGTTGCGAGACCATTCAAGCAATAAGGAGTCGGTGCTTTACAATTTACTATGTCAAATAATTGATCACATGTAGTAATATTGCCACATCTATCTTCGAATGACCATTGAATTCTATGATTTCCTATTGGATATCTTCCACTTGCATCAGCTGTATTTCCTAAACCAGTATTTGAGAGACCTAAATCGAAAGAGCCGTTGTTGAAAGCATCTATTTTGTAGCGCCAACGTAGTATATCAGTACATACATCAGTGCCTGTTGCTATAAGTTCAATATATCCATCTGCACAACCTGGATCATAAGTACATACAGACTTACGTGCACAGCTACTTGTGATTACAGGCTTAACTGGATCGTTCACTTTGATCACTTGAGTGTGCTCCCAAGTTCTGTAAATATATCCACCACCTTCGCTTAAATATCTTTGGCACCAGTCGATAATAGTCCAATGTCTTAGGATTTTGAAGCACGCTTCACCCGTTGAGTTATTGAATGTAAAGATTTGATCTGTGTATTCTGCACCAACCAAACTACAAGTATTGTCGGCAATAAGATTTGGTCTACCTAATAAATCAGGGCTGAAAGCAGGACTATTAGGATTTTCACAACCACTAATTGTTCTGTCTAATGGCCATCTGTCTTCAGTCATTTCAAAAGGATCGTCAGAACCATTTACTGTGATGTTTTGAGTACATCTAGCTGTTCTACCACCTGCATCAGTTACTGTAAATGTACGTGTGATAGTACCGATTCTACAACTGTTTAAGTTAACAATTGAATCAGTGACTACCCTTGGATTCTCACAATTGTCAAATACTGTAGGCCATCCGAATGTTGCCCTTAATTTTGTAACATCAAAATAATCATCACAAGTTACAGTCATGTGTGCAGGACATGTAATCGCAGGTGGCAGTTTGTCTTGTATGATTGCATTAACCATACAGTCATTCCAGTTACCAGCTTTGTCGATCACTCTGAACTGTACCATATGAGTCGTACCTATATCAGAACAACAGAACTGTGCAAATGAGCTAAATCCACATGGATCAGTAATTTCAATTACATACAACCATTCTTCCGTATCACATTGACTAGTTGCGAAATCAAACCAAGACGCATTGTCATCTAATACTCTTACGAAATCGAAAGAATTGTTACCATCCACTACATCTTGTGGAGATCCTACTGCCCAATTTCTGTATGAAGAAGTCTCACCACTCAACCAAGCAAACAATCCTTTTTTCTTGATATCTCTCAAGCCAATAAGGTAATCTTCATTAAGATTCCACTGAGCAACTTTATCATATACCCATGCATTTTCAGCTGCAGTATTGATAGCTACTACATAACCACCCATTGCAGCCGCAGTTTTGATAGCTACTTCAGGAGTAGATCTATGCTTAGAAATATAGTAAAAATTTGGAGTTGATTTACCTATATTAACATATTCACCAAGGTAAGTAAATCCTGGAAATTCAGGAGTTTTACATGGTGAACATGCTTGTGGATTCATTCTTCTTACCAACATTTTTGCTAGTTGACATTCGTCATAACTACCATCATCAAATGATGTAGCTGGAACCCATGCTTTGCCGTCAAGTGTCAATCCAATTACTGTGTTCAGATCACAAATTGCAACTGGAGGCGTGTTATCTACTACCGTTACCATTACAGAAGCGGTTGTGCTATTATAACAAGCGTCATAAGCTGTATAGGTTACCGTGTGACATCCTACTGGCAATTTACCTAAACCGCCATTTACACCTTTTATAAATCCACTAGGGAAAGTGATATCAACAGTCCAGTTGCTACAGTTATCACTAACAAGTGCTGCAGGGAAAGCTATATTTGCTTCGCAAGAATGCCCATTTGTAGAAGCTGTAAAATCAACAGGGGCAGTGATAGAAGGTCCAACTTTGTCAGCTATTTCTATCATTTGTAAGTGTGTTCTGATTCTTTGTGTGCCTCTACATGACCATTCCAACACTTGCCATGTTCTCATAATCTTGGTAACACATCCTATTACTGGAAGTCTTACATCAGAAAACGTAACCAATACATTACAATATAAATCCGGCGTTGGATAAATAGGTAAATATAAACTTGGTAAAGCAGCAGGTACATTTGATCTTATATTTGAAACAGTCAAATGTGTGTGATGCGCTCTATTCATTGTATATACTCTAAAACAAAACTCATCACTCTTCTCAAGTAATACTGAAACGGTGCCATTTCCTGTATTAACTCCTATCAATACCGGTGGTAAGAAAGTTTCTACACCGTTTATAGAATATGCAGGCTCGTCATTATTAAATTGACCGCCCGAAGCACCACCGTTATTTCGCATAAACGCACTCCAATTGAATGTCATAGTCTGATCACCCAAAGAATTGAAGCAGATCTGTGCGCCCAAAGTTCTTACATCTGGCAAAGTATTATCTGTACCTCCAATCAATGTAATTGATCCGGGACCATTACCATCGATACGACCTGCATCAAATGTGGTAGGATCCCATAATAATAAATATGGAACACCTGTACCTCTTCTAGTGATATTACCAGTTCTGATGTCGAACGGAGATGGATTCCCTGCGAAAGGCTGACCGACAGGTATTTTAGCATAATCTTCATTACACTGAAGTTCTGTGTTATCAACTAACCATCTGTTAGCAGGCATGTTAATATAAGGATCACCAAGCGTAGGTAATCCTTCTACAGTGATTGTCAAAGTACAAGGTGCAGAAACGTTTCCACTTGCATCTACTGCTTGGTATGTACGCGTGATTACTTTCAATACTTCAGCAGGAAGTCCAGTAGATGGTCTACAATCATTTACAGTGATGGTCTCCCCTATCATGTTTAATGTATAGTGAGAACAATTTTCGATTACAACTGGACAATAAGCCGCAAGTTGGTAACATGTAAGTGTCAAGTCATCAGGGCACTCAATAACTGGTGCCAATTTGTCTTTGATAAGAATTTCGGTCCAACAAGAATTCACACCTGTACCTTCAGTCACTTTACCATATATCTTTTTGCCGATATAAAGGTGAGCGTCTTCTAATAAGGCAGAGCCAATTCCTGTGGCAATTATATTGCCTGTTGGCGTCTTCATTAAGGTCACTCTAGCAGTAGTCGACCCACCACAAGTAGAACCGTTAGTAAGAATCATATCCGTCGTGATATCAGCTTGACAAGCGCTATCTACAGATACTTGAATAGCACCTTTACATGCACACGCGGACTGGGCCGATGAGATAGTAGAAGTACCGATGAAAAATACCATGAAGAATGCTAGCATCCTGCCTATGGTACTGAAACGTGTTGAATTTGTTTCGTTCATGAGATCCAAATTTAGAGTTTAAGAAATAAATTTTACTGTCATGAGATCAGGATATATATATATGTATATACCTAAGTCCCAGTAACTTAATGGTTAAAGAAAAATAATTCGTCGAAAAGACAGAAAGCCGTCTTTAATCTTCCGTTTCTAAAATCAAAATCAGGGTTGGATATAGAATAAGTAGGAGAAATATTATATAAATATTTCTTTAATGCATAATGCAAATAAATAACATGCTCTGATTAATACCACAATAAAGGATACTAAATCAATATTTAATGTTTATATTTTCTATTATTATTCAGACGTCATACAATACATTGATTGTAAAGTCCACATAGTATTCAAAATCATTAATTTGTAAATATAAAATCTACAAATGTGTTATTTATGAATATATGATCAGGTTGGATTTTAATATAGGTTCAGAACAGTTTCTCACGCTATTCTGATGCAAAGATAGATCGCATTATATATATAAAAAAATATTATACTATATAATTTCATATATTTTTATGCACAACATGTAATACATTGATTATCTATTAATTACAAAATTTAATGATTTTTACTTTTTTTGTAATTCGAAGGATTATTGGTCATTTTGGGAACAACAATCCTATAACGAATCAATTACTATGATAGGAAACTATCTAATTCCACTAATATCTGACCTTTAAATACATATATATAATTGGTTTAGGCTACTAGTGTATTGCTTACTTCCACCCATTATAATCAGTTTTGATCAACAGGTTCACTTCACTATTATTTTTGAAAGCGCCTTTGGATATATCCTAATATACTTTTCTTCCTGTTTTGTAAGAAACATTTCCCATATGCACACTGATTGATGCGAATGCACCAGGCCACATGCTAACATTGAGTCCATTCCGGAAACAACAATTGTTTGATAATCAGCTGTTTTTTAACCTTTATCCGACCCCCGGCTCCTGAAGGGGTGGACACCTAAAAGGGGTGACTGCCTGAAGGGAAACACCCCGACCCCTAAAGGGAATATCTTGATTATCAATCCAGTACAAATATTTATCTGTTAACCTTAGTGTTAAAAATACTTTTCAGAGTGGCCTCGATATTAATAAAAAATTGTCTGATAAAATTTATAATTCAGTAAACGATGGTTAAGTATTTGATTTACAACACATTAACTACTTGTATATAAGATTTCATGATTTGTAATTGTCTTATTACCAATAATTTACTATGCAGAAACTTCAATAAATAGTATCATTGGGACCGACTGAACTACATGAAGCCAAAATACCCTTAAAAGAGATTGATGACAAAATAATCTTATTCTCAGAACCAAAGAGACTCTTCATCACCTGATTCACCATGGTAATTAAGGGTAATTTCTTCTCCTGCTCCGATATTGCGTATGGCTACGATATCGATAGTATCATTCTCCGAGTCAAGGATAAAATTAGCATTGGGATAAACTTCATGGTTATACAAACTCCCAAAACCTAAGGCGATGGCACATTCGTCCATATGTTCGCCCCATAAAAAATAGTAGTCATGCAAAACCGTTTTGTGGATTATTGGCAGCTGTACTTTTGATATCTTTATTATAGGACAAACTTCGATGATATCGTCAACTGAAATATCAATAGAAGTAAAAACACCTCTACCTTTTTCTTCAGAATCTGCGATATATAAGCCCGGTATCTGGTTCATCTATTTATTTTTTAGTAATATACACACCCAATAATATCAATGCCATTCCACCAAAATGAAGCATAGAGATCGTCTCCCCATCCAGAAATCCCCAAAAGATAGCGATAACTGGCATAAGGTACGTTACTGTACTACCGAATACTGCACTCGTTCGTTGTACTAATGTGTAAAACAGAATGGTGGAAAGCACAGTACCAGCTAACGACAAAACAGAAACTGCCCCTAATGCTTGAAGCGCCTGAGGATTTGTCATAAGTGTAGTCGAAAAATCTGAAAAAGCCAGATATATCAAAGCGGGTGGACCAATCAGAAAAAAAGACACACAACTTATAATAATGGGTTTGGTGGTACCAAAAAAAGCTTGTACCATATTGACACTAGAACCGTAACAAATCGTGGCGATGATAACAAGAATACCAAACCAAGGATTGCCGCCTGTAAGATCATCAGAACCTAATAAGATGATAGATGCAGCACCCAAAAAACCAATAAATACACCTATCAGTTTCGTTCTGTCAAACTGCAGTCGGAAAATAAAAATGCCAATCAGCAAAGTCCAGATAGGTGTAAGGCTATTGAGAAGCCCAGCGACAGAACTGCTAATCTGCGACTGAGCCATAAAAAATAAAAAAGCAGGTACACCACTTCCCGTAAGTCCAACGGCAAGAAACTTGGCCCATTTTGACCAGTCGACATCTTTGCGATGCCACAACATGATAGGCGTAAATGCTAGCGAAGATATGCTGATACGAAGACAAGCTAGCTGTATCGGATCAAAGGCGATCAAGGCTTTTTTGATCAATATAAATGAACATCCCCACACGATACTCAAGAAGATTAGGATTGCCCAAGACTGATTGCTGATTGATTTTTTATCCATTATTGCGATTCGGGTGCAAAGAAACGAAGATGTATGTTAATTATTTCATTCACTCCCTAAATGCTTATATTTATTTTCCTAACGGACGAACAAAAAAAGAGTAAATTTGTCCACTTGATCAGTATCACTACGTCAAATGGCCTTCCATCTATTGGGATATGACACACCTTCTTACCTTTCTGCCATCAAAATATTTTGGCATCAATAATTCAATCTTTTTTTAATCCACTGAAAATAGGTGTATTAAACATTAACTGAATTTTCAATTTAAAAAAAGAATAGACGATCTTCAATATTTTGCTATTCAAAATTATAATGATAGTAAAATTGGTCGTACCTTAAACCCATATTTTATTATTTTGACTTGCGTAATACGTGCGATTTTATATTATTAACCATATAATCATTATTATCAAATGAGTGTAGATACCAAAAAAATTAGAAATGTAGTGCTGCTCGGTCACTCGGGCAGCGGAAAAACGAGTTTCGCCGAAACCATGCTTTTTGAGTCCGGAGCGATAAGTCGGATGGGAAATGTTGGGGCTAACAATACCGTTTCCGATTATAGTAATATCGAGCAGGAAAGGGGAAATTCTCTTTTCAGCACTTTACTTCACGTCAAGTGGCGGAATTGTAAAATAAATATTCTCGATACACCAGGTTTTGACGATTTTATTGGTGAAGTGGTATCATCCATGAAAGTTTCAGATACTGCACTCATCTTACTCAATGCCGCAAATGGCGTAGAAGTCGGTACAGAAATACTATGGGACTATGTCAATGATTTTAAAACACCTGCCATATTTGTCATAAATCAAGTGGATCATGACAAAGCCGACTATGAAAACACCCTAGAACAAGCCAAAGATAGATTTGGTCCCAAAGTAATACCATTCCAATATCCGCTCAATCAAGGGATAGGGTTCAATAGTATTATAGATGTACTTCATATGGTCATGTACGTATTCGACAGTAAAGGTGGAAAACCTGCTAAACACCCCATTCCAGATAGTGAAATGGCCAAAGCCAAAGAAATGCACAATACAATTGTAGAAGCTGCGGCCGAAAACGAAGAAGGACTCATGGAAAAGTATTTTGAAAAAGGTACACTGTCTGAGGAAGAACTTACAGAAGGGCTCAAAATAGCCTTGGCACAACAACAAATATTTCCGATTTTCTGCTGCTCAGCCACTCAAAATATGGGCAGCGGTAGAATCATGGGCTTCATAAATGATGTAGTACCTTCACCAGCTGAAGTACCTGCTTTTTCACTAGTTGATGGCAAAACTATGAGCTACGACACAAAGGCCACGCCATCCATTTTCATTTACAAAACCATTTCTGAGCCTCAAGTTGGATTGGTGAGTTACTTTAAAGTGTATTCAGGTACCGTACGGGCAGGAGATGATCTTATCAATGCCAAAAACGGAACGCATGAACGTATCAGTCAAGTATTCGAAGCCAATGGCAAAATAAGAAATACCATTGATTTCCTACAAGCAGGTGACATAGGAGTGACATTAAAGCTTAAAAATTCTCATACTAACAATACGCTAGCCGGTAAAGGATTGACAATAGAGATCGACCCAATTCACTTTCCAGAGCCTCGTATCAGGACAGCTGTGTCTCCACCTAGTAAAGCAGATATGGAAAAACTCATAAAATCCCTTCATCAAATAGAAGAAGAAGATCCTACCCTGATCATCGAACAATCCGCATCACTTAGACAAACAATCATACATGGTCAGGGACAATTGCACCTAGACCTTATAAAATACCGTATTGAGAAAGTCAATGGTTTACAAATGAATTTCGAACGTCCTCGCATCCCATATCGAGAGACGATCACTCGAAGTGCCAACGAATCATATAGGCATAAAAAACAAAGTGGAGGTGCAGGACAATTCGCCGAAGTGCACATGCGGATAGAACCATACCATGATGGCATACAAAATCCACAAGGACTTACCGTCAAAAACATGGAAATAGACACCTTGGATTGGGGTGGAAAACTAGCTTTTTATTGGTGTATAGTGGGCGGCACCGTAGATGCTAAATATTCCAGTGCCATCAAAAAAGGTATTATGCAGAAAATGCAAGAAGGACCACTTACAGGTTCGCATTGCCAAGATATCAGAGTAAGTATTTATGATGGGAAAATGCACGCTGTTGACTCTAATGATATGGCATTTATGATGGCATCCGTAGGCGCATTTCGTGCAGCTTTCAAAAATGCAGGTCCACAAATTCTAGAGCCAATCTACGATGTGGAGATCACATGTCCTGATGCTGCAATGGGCGACATCATGGGCGATCTTCAGACACGTAGGGCCATTATCGTGGGTATGGATTCGGACGGACATTATCAGAAAATAAAAGCAAGGGTACCTATAGCAGAGATGTATCAATATTCTTCAACATTGAGATCAATATCACAGGGACGAGCTAAGTTCACAAGAAAATTTGCAGATTATGTGCCTGTCCCACCTGATATCCAACAAAAACTGATCGCAGAACATCATGAAGAAGAAGATAAAATGTAAATAAAATAGTAGTGATGAATGTATTATGAAATTAGCACGTGTAATAATTTTGCACGGGCTAATTTTTTTTGATAAAAACGCAACAAAAAAAAGGCAGCTTGAAACGCTGCCTTTGCCAACTACGAAAAGAAATTTATTATAAAAATACCCCATCTATTTTAATCAGCTCCATCTACCCTAGCCTTATTGATAGTGTATTCTGCAACTTTTGTTCCTTGCACTAAACCTGCTTCTGAGTCAAAACGATAATGAATACCACCATAAATTCTTGATTCCGCAGCTTCTAAGGCCCAAGCATCAACAAATGACTTTTCGACAGGAAAAATATGTGCTAAAACAGCCGCAGCTGCAGCGGAAAAACTACTGTGTCCTGATGTATAAGCTGGGAAATTTGGCGTACCTAAGATACCTTTAAAACCAGGAATAGCTTCTATTGGTCTTGGATAATGGTAGTAATATTTTGCTTCCCAACAGCATATACCCGCATCTTGTACTGCCATATTCATATAAGCAAGTGTTCTTGCAGACCTTAGTGGGTTGTATCTATATTTTAAAAGGTAATCAACTGCCAATTTATTCCAATGACCTGGAGGTGTGGTGGTATTGAATCCATCAGACCACCAATTTGCAATCTTCCTTTGCTCCGTCGTAATATTATCTGCTATATTTATTAATTCATCCGCTGCTTTATTAAACTCTGCCGAACCTATAGCAGGTGGCACAGGTGGTCTCACTGCCTCTAAATCATCGACACTCCAAGTTTTCATATTACCACATAATGGTGTCAATCCCACAGGTCTTACTGGCGACTCTTGATTGGTCCATTGCCAACCGAACCGAACAAAAGCCGCATTTTTGATAGAATCCGAGATTGGCTTTGGTGATTGAGCAAATTTCATACCATCACTTCCTGCTCTTTCTAGTAATGCTTTTGCGACCCCTCTTCCTAGAGAATCACCAGCTACGACATCACTTTGCACATGCAACCCAGATAATATCAATACATCTTTTGCTTCGTCAGATTTTGCTGTGAGATATTCTTTTTCTAATGGAAACATCACAGACAAAATCTCCCTAGATACCGCTGCTATTACAGCACCATCTGAAGGATAGGAAGGCAGGTCGGAAGTAGGCAATAATTGCTTTACAGCACCTTCGTTTTTATATAAAGCTGGTCGACCAAATTTATACTTGTAATGCCAAGCCGCAATTAAAGCGTCAAACTGTGCTACGCTCATGTAAGCATATGCTCTGGACGTATATGGCGGGTGAGCAAATGGGAAATAAGGAAATTTGCTCGGATTGGCAGGATCTGGTGAAGAGTAGGTGCCATCGGCATTTGGTGGCGGTATAAGATTATACTTTGCAGCCAATTCTCTGGCTATCTCATTCCACCTGACTATTGGATTATTACCCCAATATTTTATAGCTTCTTCATCATCAGAAGTCATATTAGCAATAGCTGCCTTCGTGGCAGCAACTTCAGTTTTATAAGCGTCAGAAGTTGGGTCTGTTGGCGCTTCTATGATGATTTGTTCAATGCTTGACATGTGTATCTGTTTCCAAGTGCCACCATCTTCATCCAAATTTGTAAATATGTATGGTTCAAATGCTACATATCTTGGAAGGTCTTTTTCACATCCTTGTATAAAAAATACAATAGAAAAAAGTAGAATAATAAAAGATAATTTATATAAATATTTATTAGAAGTCATGTTGATAAAGTTAAGATTAAGATTAAGGAAAAGGTTAAGGTTAAGATTTTTTCAACATAAATTGATAGGTAAGTCCACCAGAAAAGATCGTAGATTTACCCACATTCCTACCTGATAAAACATCAGAATAGCCAGCCACTATGCTCAAACCTTTTAAAATAGATGGAAAATATCTCAACCTACCATTTATAGAAGCAATATCCATTTTATTAGTGGGTTGACCAGTATTTTGTCTTCTGATATCGTCACCAGAAAAAGATGTTTGTGTCACATAACCTACTTCTAGTTGGATAGCTTTTTTGAATAGCCAACCTCCTAATGCCAGTTCAGCATTAGAAGCACTGGGTATATCCATGGTAGTAGTGTAAAATGATCCGTCAGCATAATAATAATTTCGTTCAGCCTCCGTAGTAGTTCGATGCAGGTAGGCATAGCTTCCTCGTAGATAAACACCTGATTTATGTTCGTAATTGATTATACCACGTAATGAAAATTCTTGAGTACCTAACCCAAGGCTGAAAGGTAAATAATCAGAAAGATAAGGTGACACAGGAAGACTAAATCCAGCTGTAACAAACGTTGATAATGAACCCGATTCTTTTTTTAATTCGTATAGTAAATACTTGGCAAAAATGCTAAAGTCCTGAAGACCTGATGCACCCACCATTTGACCTCTTGAAGCTTCAGTAGATACATAAGGCAAAGCAACGATTACGTTAAATTTGCTACTGACACCATATGCCAACATAGGTAAGGCAGTATTTCGAGTGAGCACACCTATATTCTGATTGTCTCTCAATAAAGTACCTTCCCAATATTCGTCCCAAGTATCGTTTTGATAAATGAGTGCAATACAAAGTTCACTTTTTTTCATCATAAGCGCATCAGACGGTGTTTGTGCTTTAATGTCATTTATCTCAAATAAAGTGATAAATAAAAATAATAAAAGTATTTGATTTTTCACTAAATAATGGTTTTGCTGTGAATAAGTTGGTTTAATTAGAGAATTTGAAATCATTGTCATTCATAAGACTTTCTGTAAAAATTCAATTAAGGTTCTGCGTATAGAAGTAAAATAAAATTGTATTTTTGACCCGAGGATTTTGAATGACGCAGCAAAAATACTGAAAATATGGAATTTTCCAATAATACGGAATATTTTTTTGGAAAAAATTTAAGATTTTTAAGGAAATCAAAAAAAATGACGCTCTTAATGCTAAGCGAAGCACTAAAAATAAGTAAAAGTGCTATATCAGACTACGAAATAGGAAAAACATTGCCTGGGCTAGATGTGGTACAAAAGCTTAGTACTTACTTTGAAATACCAATAGATGACTTATATAATTCCGATATAATGGAATTTTATAAAAAAGGTGGCGAGAAAATCAAAAAACGGAAAGTGCTAAATGCTGATAATGATGCATCTTTAGAATTCGAAAATGAAAAGTACTCCTTCAATATCAAATTACTTACACAAAAACTGGAAAGTACCCAATTACAAATTCAAATGCTAAAACAATTGCTAGAGAGCCGAGAAGCAGAAAATAAAACATTAAAGATAAATATCAAATTGATGGAAGAACAATTAAAAAACTTTGATTAGCAGATTTTCCTAATTGCCTAAATCATAGGGTTTTAGTGTCCCACTCTCAAACTGTTCCTTGGTTTTGGTAAAAATATTATGAATAACTTTGTTGACATCTGACTCAGACGTGGGATTTCCTGCCATATTATCAATAAGATGTAGTATTTTTGCCTGTGTTTTAAGGATAACGGCAAGTGTTACTTGATTTTCAACAATCTGTTTTTGATTTTTGATGATATTTATCTGATTGTTTACAATAACATCCTGATTCCTTATGATAAGACTTTGGTTCTGAACGACAAGGTCTTGGTTTTCGACTTTGTTTTTCTGATTTTCCATCAAGATGCTGAAATTTTCAAATAGGTTGATTTGTATATTTTTAATGTATTCCTGCTCTTCTTGAAGTTTTTCTATCAATTTTTCTGGATTATCCATATAGTTGTATTTGATTTTAAATGTTAAAACCGTAAAATTAGTTTTTTAATACACAATTGTATAAAATTGAATTATAAAAATTACCCTATTGTCTATTGGGCTTATTTAGTTGTAGTTTTATCTTGTTGGTTTTGGTTCATGACCGAAAACAATAAATTTGATATTCTTCAAGAAAATTTAGCTGTGATGATCACCATGGTATTTGGAGCCTTCATAGCAGGATCAAGTCCTGAAGGAAGTGCGTCAGTAGCATATCCCATTTTTACTTTATACTTGGGCATCTTACCTGATGTAGCCCGAAACTTTGCATTTGCGATTCAAAGTATTGGTATGACCGCAGCATCCATTTATATTATCAACAAAAAAATCCCTTTAGACTGGAATTATATTATTTATGTGACTTTAGGCGGACTCTTGGGCTTGGTCTTGGGTTCATTTTATCTAGTACCTTATGTGTTACCTGTTTATGCTAAACTTATATTCGTATCGCTTTGGCTTGCTTTTGGCATTATTCTCTTTTTAGAAAATCGCAAAGACAAAAGGGTTATTTTTGAGAAAATTGTAGATTTCAGAAATATGGATATTATTAATTTACTTGTATTTGGTTTTATTGGCGGTGGTATTTCATCTCTATTCGGTACTGGTATAAATATTTTCACGTTTTGTTTTCTTGTCATTTATTATAAAGTAAACGAAAAAGTAGCTACACCATCATCCATAATTATTATGACAATGGAGACCATTGCCGGATTTGCTCTTCATGCATTTATCATGAGAGACATAGTACAGCAGACCTATGATATGATGCTGAGTTGTATTCCTATTGTAATATTTTTTGCACCACTCGGAGCCTATTTAGTACACAAAATTTCTAGACACACTTTTACCACATTTTTATATGTCATATTTCTGATTCAATATATAGGAGCTATGATAGTCATCAAGCCAGATATTCAGAAATCTGCCCTTTCGCTAGGTATTATTATTACTGGTCTTTTGTTTTTTAAGTATATCAGTTCGCTAAAGAGATATTCTCATCATACTATTGATGAGTACAACCATTAAGTCGGATATATTTTTCTAATCGAGTGCTGAATTCTTTCCGTTCATAAGGATCTGAAAGCGTATTTTTAAATAATTCTCCAAGTTTCACCTTTATAGAATCAGCCAATATCAGACTTTTATTTTTTGTATCATCTATTACAACCTGTAATGAATCAATTTCCATTTTCTTATGAATCGAATCAAGCTCAATACTACGTAAATGCTCTGCCAATTGAAACCTTTTGTCTTTTAGAACGATGGCACGACACTGAATTTCAGAAAACTCCAAGACTATTTTATCAAGATCAACTTTTGCACTACACGATAAAAAACATACCGGAATTATTAATAACAAATATAAAGTCTTCATTATCAATTGATAATTCTTGGCCATTCCAATTTTTTGTTGATATTATCACCTATGGCTTTTCCGACCTGAAGTCCTTTGGAATTATCAACCGGGTAATGTATGCCTCCATAAAGTCTACTATTGGCACACTCATCCGCCATTTCATTAAAATTTGAATAGCTTCTCGCAAAAAAACCAAACTGCAACTGGCTATAGTCAGTAAATGGATAATCTCCACTTCCATTAGTAAAAAGAGACGTCAGGATACGTGAGCCTGCACCAATTTCGCAAGAGTGACCTGAAGTATAAGCTGGAAACGGAGGTGTACCAATTACTGTCTTAAAATTAGGATCGATATATCTCTTAATATACGAAACTGGTCTTATCAAGACGTAATCATATTTTCCTTTCCAACAGGATACAAATGCATCGTTCTCAGCAAGACACATTTTGGCAAATGCCATACTTGATTTTGCTAATGTAGCCCTTTCCTCTTTAAGTATTTGTGCCAAAATATTGAAGGTATGGCCAGCAGGCGTGCAGGTAGCAAAAGGATCATCTGCCCAATATTTTGCAATTTCAACCTGTTCACTATTATTATTCGTTACAGTATTATATACGACCATTGCTTCTTTATAAAACTCAGATGATGGTTCTGTAGAAAAAGGCATGTGAATCGGTGGTTGCACTTTATCAATATTAGATAAAAGAAAAGGTCTATTTTTGCCCCATCTTGGACTCAGTGGCGTCAATACTGCACCCGTGGGTACCCAACAATAAGGATCTGCTGGTACAGAAAAAGGCAACTGAAAAGGATCAAGATAAGACTCATGACCGCCATCCGTTTTTGAATATGCATATACTACTTCTGCCACTTGATAACCAAAATCCTGAGAACGGGTCACTATAGAAATATCTTCATTTTCAGAAAGGGTACTGTGCGTAGCCGTCTCTATACTATCCAATTTGATTCGATTGACCATAGATAGATTTTTGTCAAACATATACTTAAAAATTCTTGCAGTAGCTGCATTAGATGCTATAGCCCAATTATACTTTTGACCACTAACCACTTCTGGCAATAGATAAGATGAAAAACCATTCAATTGATTCTGTAGGCTTGTAGCACCTTCTATTCCATACACCACTGCCTCATAACCAGCAATACCAATATACCCATATGCCCTAGCAGTTTGAGGTGGAAAAAAACCTTGGGTCGTCTTCGCAGTTTTACAGATATGGTCATAATATGCTAATAAAAAATCAGCTTTATAATTATCCGTATATTTACTATTTTGAATATCTGCATCCATAGTACAAGATGAGACAAAAAACAAAAGGATAATAATACTCAAATAAGATAACTTCCTATTTAATAAAATAATCTTGGTATTTCTAAAGGCATCCATATTAAACTTAAATATACTATGTTAACAATTGGTTTTTAATGAAATAAAATCATTTACGGGGCAAAATTAAAAATAATTGTTATATGATGTTTATTTTAATGAGAAAAAAATATAAATTTTTTATTTTTTTTTTTCAAACATCAAAAATTAATAAAAATAGTGATAAAACGATATAATACTAACCTTAATATTATAAGAAAATGCAACTCCATCATATATCCTGCTCTCACTATTATTACTATCATTCAATGGTTATGTAGTCAAAAGAAATAAAATTATAAAAAATTTGGCTTCTATTTTTATATAAATAGAAAAAGACCAAGCGGGTACAGTCACCTTCTTGGTCTTATGATTAATTATAGTAATCATCTAATAAAATCAGGCCAAGAAAGTCTTTTATTGACATTGTCGCCCACGGCCCTCCCAAGCTGAAGCCCTTTGCTATTGTCCATAGGAAAATGAATACCTCCATAAAGTTTGCTATTTGCACATTCTTCTGCCATGACTTCAAAATTTGAAAAGCTTCTTGCGTAAAAGCCATATTGTGTCTGACTGTAGTCCGTAAACTGATAATTGCCATTTATTCCAAACAGCGAAGCCAATATTCTTGAGCCAGCTCCCATCTCACAAGAGTGCCCTGAAGTATACGATGGGGAAGGAGGTGTTCCAAGCACAGTTTTCCACGAAGGATCAATATGCCTGTGGATGTAGGTCACAGGTCGTAGTAGGATGTGTTCATATTTTCCCTTCCAACAAGCTATAAATGCATCATTTTCTGCTATACCCATTTTAGCATAACCAAGACTCGCTTTTGCCAAAGTAGCTCTATCTTCAAATAGTATTTGTGATAAAATATTGAAAGTATGTCCAGCTGGAGTACAAGTCACAAAAGGATCGTCTGACCAATATTTCGCTATTTCTCTCTGTTCTGTCGTATTATTCTGTACTTGATGGTATGTAGTCATCGCTTCTCTATAAAACTCCGAATCTTTAACTTCTGAATACTGTACAGGCATCGGTACTTTTGTTTTTTCTACATTAATATCCAAAAACGGTCTGTTGTTCCCCCACCTTGGGCTCAAAGGTGTGGTAATTGCACCAGTGGGTACCCAACAATACGGGTCAGAAGGCATGGTATATGGCTGTTGGAAAGGATCAAGATAGGCTTCATGACCACCATCAGTTTTCGAATAGTTATAAATCACATCTGCCACTGCATATCCATATTGCTGAGATTGCGCAACAACATCGCTACTTTCATTTGCAGCGAGCTCTTTATGATTGCTCCTTTCCATATCTTCAATGGCTAATTCATTGCTTGGCTTAAGGTTTTTGCCGTACATATATCTTATTATTTGAGCAACTGCAGCATTGGATGCAATAGCCCAGTTATACTTTTGATTTGGTTCAGGAGTAGGCATTTTGTAAGATGAAAACCCATTTAATTGTGTATTTAATGCTTTTGCGCCTTCTATTCCATTTCTTACTGCCTCATAGTTGGCTATACTTATATATCCATACGCTCTTGCAGCTTGAGGTGGGAAAAACCCAGGAGTTGACTTGGTAGTTTCACAAACCAAATCATAATAATCAATTAGAAAATTAGCACTATAAGATTCTGTCTCTGGACTATCGACTATTTCCTTGTCTTTACTACATGAATCCAAAAATAATATGGAACTAGCTAAGAGAATTGCAAAAGAAATTTTTTTGATTGATAGTGATATTTTATTACTCATTTTAAATTAATTTAGAAATTAAAAATATACTCTACTGCAAAACAATACAAAATATATGCCAATTTTATTTAATATGTATTAAATAAAGTCTAATTCGCAAAATAATTTGGTGTTTAAATATTTAATAAATACATACCAGATTGTTAATCAACTGTAAAACCGAAGGGATAGGGAAAAAAAGTGGTAATTATCATAAAAGTGGTATCTACGAATTGGATTTACAAATTCAAAAATGGAGACCACTCCGAAAACATCAATTATTTGAC
>Ga0105045_10001798_pt1 | contig 17698 bp, 17 predicted proteins | sample MAT02_FD_78089 | JGI IMG/M metagenome (GOLD analysis project Ga0105045, IMG submission 78089) | Freshwater microbial communities from Lake Fryxell liftoff mats and glacier meltwater in Antarctica - MAT-02 (megahit assembly) | ecosystem: Environmental > Aquatic > Freshwater > Ice > Liftoff... | reverse complement strand
TCAGGCTCCTTTATATGAATTAAAAAGAGCAAGCAGATGCCTGCTCTTCATTTTATTTATTTGCGTAAGTAGCATCTTTTACTTTCTTTGATGCCACATGAAGCACCGACGCAAGATCCTAATGCGCCTAGTAGGAAAATGAAAAATGTCACGAGTCCTGCATGTCCTAATTTGTTTGCATGCACGGTTGACACATTGACTTGTGAAACCACGCCTTGGGTTGTTTGATGATTTGATATATCAATAAAGAAGGACTTTAACATCGCACCAGAAACAACATCGGCCATCAATGAAATTAATACCACACTAATGATCAGATATATAGACCAAGCCATGAAGCCATGAAACATGCCATTCGCTAAATGAAAGGAATGTTGATCAGACACTAAACGACCTGCTACCCAACCGGCAACAAATAAGGTGATATAACTGCCGATCATTATCCATGCGACCCCTGCGAAGGTAAAAGCCAATTTGCCATCAGGGGATTCGGTATATAAAGACAAACCCAGCCCAACTGTTAACAAATTAAACAAAAAGCTAATACCCACGGCAAATATGGCGCCCGCAAAAATAGCTTTCCAGCAAAGCAATTTATGTTGATGGTTGGGTAATTGATGAATAGTGCTATTATCGGTTAAATTCTCATTCATGGTTTATTTGTCCTTATGCAGTTGCGGTAATGGCAAACCTAATCATTAATTTCCACCGAAGAAAAACCAAAGAATAAACAGCAATGGTAAAGGCACACCCAACATCCATAGAATAAAATATTTCATCATATTCCCCTTATTGCGTATTAAATTAAGGCCTAACCACTGAATAGTAGACGGTTTGAGGTTTTTTTTCCTTTAAAAACTGTGGTAAAAGTCAGTAGTAGACATTCATCATTTCAAAATGAGAAGGTGCTTTATAGTAAAAAATTGATTTTTTCAACATAAAGCTGCATTAACAACTACACTGAAAATTAGATTTTAAAAAAAGCCTCATCTTTTTTGGGAGAAGACAAATGAAAGCGAGTAAAGCAAAAGCCAAACCTGCAAAGAAACCAAATGCAAAAAAGAGTACTGCTAAGCGTAAAGTAGCGCTTAAAAAAGCAACTAAAGGCAAGGCGGCTCCTAAATCAAAAAAAGTCACCACTAAAAAAAGTACCCTTAAAAGCAAAATAGCTTCGAAAGTTAAAAAGCTCACTAAGCCAAAAGCAAAGAACGGTTCTAAGAAAAAGGGATCTGGATTCGGAATACTAACGCCCAATATTAAACGTCGAATTAACGATGTACTAACACAACTTGAAGACGTGCTCGGCACCTTAGAGAAAAAGACAATTAAGAAACTTTCCTAATAGATCAATATATCTTCTTTGCTGATCTTATTAACAAGATCAGCAACACCTCTTTAATTCGTTTACATCTGATTTTTAGTTTTGAACTATTCTATGAACAGCTGCATCCAACAAAGCGATTGGCTGAAAAGAGGATCTTTAATGAATTACATTATGCGATATGCAATAATCATTGTGGTTTGTGCTACTACGACTATTTTACAAGCAGATCCTCCTGATCGTGTTGGCAGATTAAGCAATATAGAAGGTAATGTGAGCTTTTTACCTGCAGGTAGTGATGAATGGCTCGATGCCATTCGTAACAGGCCGTTAGTCACAGGTGACCGTTTATGGAATGACACAAATGGTTACAATCAATTACAACTCGGTCGCGCTAAACTGTGTACTGGACCTAGTACCAATATCAATGTGCTAAATTTAAATAACAACATTGCTCAATTTCAACTGACTGAGGGCTCTTTAAACCTTGAAGTGAATAGTCTTAAGAATAACCAGACTTATGAAATTGACACACCCAATGTTGCATTCTCTGTACAAAAACCCGGAACATATCGAATTGATGTCGACAAATCAGGTGATGCTACCATTGTGCAAATTGCTAAAGGTCAAGGCGAAGTTTATGGCGACAACAGTTCTTATATTATCAATAGTGATCAAGCTTATCGCTTTACCGGCACCAACCTTGACTATGATGCAAATTTTCAAGGGCTTGACTCTGATGATTTTGATCGCTGGTGCAATGAGCATAAAAATGCTCCAAGATCGGTAGCTTCAGGCTATGTCTCACAAGATGTTATCGGCTACGAAGATTTAGAAACCGCAGGTACCTGGGAAGAGGTTGCAGAATATGGTCCAGTATGGTCACCCAATAATGTCGACCAGGATTGGGCTCCTTATAGTAATGGTTCATGGGCATGGATTGAACCTTGGGGCTGGAACTGGATTGGTCAAGAAGATTGGGGATTTGCGCCCTATCATTATGGCCGCTGGGTACATAATAATAAATGGTATTGGGTACCTTATGGCGATGAAGGCGCTGTTTATGCCCCAGCACTTGTAGCGTTTATTGGTGCTGCGGTAGGTTATGGTTTGGCCGGCGGCTGGGACAACAACATTGGATGGTTTCCCCTAGGCCCTGGCGATATTTATCGCCCCCCTTACTCGGTAAGTTACAATTATTTTCTAAACATCAACCGTGGCGATCGTATTAATCAACGCCAGTTGCGCCAAGCTTATCGTGATCCCAATATGCGCTTTGACTACCGCAATCGCAACGTCAACAACGCCATTACGGCCGTTCCACAAAATGCTTTTGTTCAATCGCAAAATATTGACAAAGCACGGATCCGCGTCAATGCAAAACAACTCGAAAAATTATCTGCATCCTCGAAAGTAACTTTAAAGCCGCAAGGAAAAAATGTTAATGACGCTAATAAAGGATCTCGTTTTAAACCCTCTGAAAGCTCCCTCTCTCGTCAAACTATTTCCAAAGCACGAGTGCCAAATACTACTAACTCCGCTATAACACCTAAAATTCGCGAAGTGAAACCTTCTAAACCACGTGACATAAGCAAGCAACGTAATCGTGATTTAAATAATCAGCCTAATAATCAAACTCCGTTAAAGAGAAAGGATAATCGCCCACCACGAGATAATCAGATTCTTCCTCAAGAGGAAAGATTTAATAAGCCACTTCCAAAACGCCGTCAGGATGAGAGATTTAATCAACCTCTGCCTAAGACACAACAAGAGAAGTCAAATCAAAATGACGGTACACCAGGGCGATTCCGCCAAACATTACCTGAATATGATCCAAGCGGTGGCAGACAGCTTCGCCCGCAACGTTCAAATGAAGATCCACGGCTCAATCAGGATCGCCGGGGCGACAGACAACCTGAGAACAATAAACAAAGACAATTGGAAAGACAGCAAAAACAATTAGATCGCCAAATACAAAGACAACAAGGCCAACAACCGGAGATCAACAACCAAAAACAATTGGAAAGACAGCAACGACAATTGGAAAGACGACAACAGCAGGTACGACCGCAAATTCGTGAGCGAAATCAACCTCAAGCACAACCCCAAATTCGTGAGCGCAATCAGCAAAAAATACAGCAACCGCGAGTACAACCTGAGGTAAGACAACCAATCCGAGAAAGAGCGCAACCTCAGATCCGTGAACACAGTCAACAAAGGGTAGAGCCGCAAATTCGTCAACAGATCCAACGTCAAGCTCCGCCTGCGCCACCACCTGTTCAACAAATCCAGCGCCCTGTGGCACCTTCACCTCAAGCAGCTCCACCTGCACAAGGGCAGCCCAATCAAGATCGTAAAGGAAAACACCAATGAACGTGAATAACAGATGGACTATAGGAAGTATACTTTGTGTTTTTTGGGTATCGGGGTATGCCGGTGGACCGCGATATGAAAGAATAGAAGTGTCCCCTAGCGATGTTAAGGAGCTACAAAAAGGCAGAGAGTCAACAGAACCTCAGCCCTTGAAAAATGAGCGACCAATAACACGTGAAAACCCACCTCCAAGACCTCACCCCGCGCCGGTACCTACTAAACCAGAGAATTTACCTCCAAGACAACATCCTATGCCAAGCCCTGCGCCAGATATGAATCAAGGTCCACTTCGTTCGACGCCAGAGGAAGGTGTGATTACGCCTCAAAACCCGAAATAATGCTACAACTTACCGTTATGAATAATGGTTGAATACCAACTGTACAGCGAGTACGAAATCGTTTTATTTTGATTCCCATACGGTTTTGTGGCAATACAATACCCGCCCTGCTGTTATTTATTATTTTTTACCGCTCAATTTAAGAGCGCCTTTGGGGCTCTTATCCACTATTCCACTTGAAGAAGGACTAGATGAATTAGAAGCAGATCCTAAGCTATTTGGTGAATATTTAAGAGGGCTTTTCTTATCTGCTGATTCTTGGGAACTGGTAATGGCAAAATTGAGTAAGGGTAATGCATAATGCCTTGTTGTACGATGCAGCAGGTTTTCCTGCCGCTTTGATTCGCTGACAGGAACATAGGACGTTGTGGAAGCGGATCTTGAACGTGTTGAGACTTCTGGGACGAGTAATCGTTCTCTGGGTGACTTTGAACCACTTGCTCCTCTTTTTGTGGACCTTTCTGCCGAGTCTTCGCTTCTTGGAGAAGTAATAAAGTCTTTCCCAAAGGATATTTTACTCAATTGTTCCGTAAGCTCACCTATTAAAGCACTCCTTTGTGATATTGGACCAATTTCTGAAGTTTGTGAACCTGTTAATGATGCCCTTGCTAAGAAATCGGTTAGCCGAGCATTAAAATTTTCACGCTTTTCATTAAATAATCTATAACCCATTCTTTTGTTAGGATCGGTCTCAAGTAACGCTTTACAGATACGCAGTAATGACCATAATAATTTTTCTTCTACAGAGTCTTCTTTTTTAGGCTCTGATTTATTTAACATATCTTGAAAAGCGAATTCAATATGATCTTTGGTCAAGACAAAAGTTTCTTTCTCGCTACTTTTTAACAACTGCTGACGAATAAAAGTTTGGTAATTGAAATCCGACAACACCTCAAGTAGCACAACTGCCAGAGAAAAATACTCTGTTTGGACACTATAGTAAGGTCTTGTTGGTTGGATTAGATCTTTCGCTTCGATTGGATAGGTCATTTCAATTGCTTGATATCCTGTTGAGCCTTTAAAGGTTCTGTCTGATTGTGACATTTTACAAGAAGTACCAAAATCAATTAACTTCGCAGATGAAAGATCTTTTGAAATGATAATATTCGCTGATTTTAAATCTCGATGATAAACAGATCGATCATGTAGCATAAATAGTGAATCTGTAATCGATTGCGCCATCCGCAGCTTATCTATCAAGCTGTGTACCTTCTTTTGATAGGAAAATGTATAATGGGGTGCTTCTTGTTTATTCGCTACAACTTTGTCATATAGTATATCAAGTAAATTTTCACCTTCGCATAATTCACTGAATAAAAATTGTAAGCATTCTGCTTCTGTTGTCGAAGTAATAAAACCGTGCAACCTATTTAAAATAATTAAAATTTCTCTTTCATTTTGAAAATCTTCTTGTGCCTCAATTTTTGCTGAATATTTTAGTGCAACAAGATTTGCTATGTTGTGATTTTTACTGGGATCGTGATAAAGACGTTGCGCTTTGTAAACAATCCCTTGTGCTCCGGCTTCACCCAGTGGTTGCTTTACATCATAGGCAAAAATCATCGTTTCTTTTTGTTCTTTGTACGCAACAATATGTAAGTTATTTTGGTGTCCTTCGAAAGTCGTTAAAACAACCTCCGCTGGACGGGGCGAAGGTGTACGTGGGGTGTGAGGCGTACGGGGTGTAGATATTCGTGGGGTACCAGAGGCCGAACCCGTTTCTTCTTTTTTAACATATTTCATGTGTTTTTCTAATAGATCACTGGCAAGGATCCATGCTTTACTCGCTTCTTTAGAAGGTAATAACAATGTGTTTAGCATAATTGTCCCCTAGCCTCAAAATACATACTGATAAATGACCTAATTAAATATAGGTCAAATTAAATATCATTTTTCAATTATTTTCCTGATTGTTTATACGTTGTTTATAAATTCAATAGATGAGCCATCGCCGCCATTACCAGCAAAGAAGCCAGAACAGGTCAGGTACACGCACTTATTAATGCGCTTCATCCCTTATAAAAGACAGCACGTCTACAAATCATTGAAGAAAAGACGGCTTCAATTATGATGAATAATGCAAGTTAAACAACTATAGCGATATCTATGCCAAAACGATATTTCATTCATATACCTGGAACCGTGTTTCCCGTTGGATCGGTTATTGTTAAACCTATTGTTGGGACGATGCTTTTTTCTAACATGGTTACGCCTTGGTCAACAACTAAATTGATCCCCATTGAGGCACCCCCATGCCATTGGTATGGTTTGTCGATAGACACAGCTCCCTCAAGTTGTCATTTTTTTGAAGATCTATATCAACATATTCCTGAAGAACAACGCTTTTACTTTCAATGGTCGGGAGATCTTGGTGAAGCGGTATGGAATAAAAATGCAAATTTTCTGAATAAAGAACTATGCTCGGAGTTTGCAAGCGATGAAAGCGAAGAAATTGAAATCGTTTTACTTGCACACAGTCATGGTGGTCAAATAGCAAGAAAATTGGCGGAATTATTGCATGATAAACCTCATGTTACTTTTAAATTAATAACCATTGGTACGCCGCTAAATAGCTCTATTTCAATGCCTGATAATGTTACAGTTTGGCAGCATTTTTATCATGAGGAAGATAGTATCCAATCACTCGGTTCACTTTTCATGGAATCATGGAGCAGCCTGATTCAGCCATGGTATTTCACTGTGCAAAGAGAAATGACGCTGTCCAAAAATCCGTCATTTCAAAATTATGCTGTTACGATTGATTTTGACGATCCCCATAATGACATGATCCAAGATCCTCGCGGAGCAGAATTCATTTGCGAAAAAGCTAAACCTGCCATTATGGGTGCTATAAATGAAAACGTGCGCTTGCTATATAGATAGGTTGAATTCTTGCGTTGACCCAGGTAAAATTCATTTCAAATAAGATTTTTCAACTAGGCTCAACGGTCTTGAACCCTTTCGCTTGATAATACTTTGTTATTTATTTTACATAAGTAAATGTGTTGCCCCAAAGACTGCCCTTAAAGTAATGGATGTAGTCGGACTATAAAATTTACCTGTTATTGACCGTGAAACTTGATGATACCCAATATGGGTATCATCATACCCATATTAATACACAATCTCCTAATTTGTCTAACACCCTTTTTTCTAAAGTACGCCAGCAGGTGCTGGGACTGCTGTATAGTCGGCCAGACCAATATTTTCATACCAATGAAATTATTAGACTTACCAACATGGATTCGGGTGACCTGATCCCCATCAGATGGACACCAATCTACGCAGCTAATGCTGCTCTAGCTCCACACTCTCTGGCGTTCGATAATTCAATGTTGAATGTAAACGATACCTATTATATACCAATCGCACTTGAAGGTGCGAACGGTATAATCTTGATCGAATGCTGCGCGCGAATTCATTCGCGCTTGCAATCAGGGGGAAAATCGCGTTTTTCCCCCTGATAACTCCCGTCGCGCAAGGCAGCACTTCCTCTATGCTTCGCATCTTGAAGTGTAATGGGTATAGAACACTTCGATGTATTCAAAAATAGCTGATTTTGCGTCTTCCCTTGTTTTAAAACGACAATGATAAACAAGTTCTTGTTTCAAGGTACCAAAAAAGCTCTCTGCCACGGCATTATCCCAACAGCATGCCTTACGACTCATACTTTGTACCATACCGTTTTTTTTAATCACTTTCTTAAAAGCATTTGAGGCATATTGCACACCTCTATCTGAATGAAACATGAGCCCTGTGGGCGCATTGACCCCAGCAAGGCTCATCTCAAGGGCTGAAACAGCCAAATCAGCGGTCATGCGCTCGCTCATGGCCCATCCTTTAACTTTGCGAGAGCAAAGGTCAATGACTGTTGCCAGGTAGAGCCAGCCTTCATCTGTAGCGATATATGTAATATCACCAACCCAAGCAACGTTGGGCCTAATAGCATAAAACTTTCTTTCAAGGGATTTGGTTCAACGGGCAAACCATGATTGGAATTTGTTGTTGCCTTGAACTTTTTCTTCACTTTCGGAACAAGATGTAATTCTTTCATTAAACGGCGCACCTTTTTATGATTACACACGATTCCCTCTTGATTTAGAGTCATCAACATTCGACGCCAGCCATATGAATTACGGTTTAACATGAATATTGAGTTGATCCTTTCCTTGAGAAAAGACTCTTCAGCATTCGGGAAATTCTCGTGCTTTTTCCACTCATAATACCCACTTCGCGTTACTTGCATGCACTCACATAAAAGAACAATATTAAATTGCTCTCTGTGCTTGTCTATGAATGTGTATCTCGTTTCGAATCGTTCGCGAAGAAGGTTGTGGCTTTTTTAAAATTTCACATGTCTCCTTAAGCCGCTGGTTATCTTTGCGCAGCTTCAAGAGCTCTTCATGCAATTTTCCAATGTCCACTTCTTTGCTGGTTTCTGCAGGATTTTCGGTTTTAGCGTTACTAACCCAGCTATACAAAGTTGACTCTAATACGCCGAGTTCACTTGCTGTTTTCGCAATGGATTGATCAGAGGTTAAGGCAAACTGAACAGCTTGTTGCTTAAATGACTTGTCATACTTCTTATACTTAGAGATACACGACTCCTAATTGATATTAAGTTTATCAAATTAGGTGTCCGTTGTCAGGGGATCAGGTCATATCTTACAAAAGCTTTCTTTGAATTAACTCACTCTCACTCATGCTATTTATTCCTTTAATTGTTCTAAATAATCTGCCCACGCTTGCATCATTTTCTTTCGCTCTGCTAAATGCGCTGTGCGGTTATAAGCGCGCCCATTCGGATCACGCACCGCATGCGCTAATTGATGTTCAATATAATCGGGACGAAACCCTAACACTTCATCAAGTAAGATTCTTGCCGTAGCTCTAAACTCATGTCCACTTGCCTCCTCTTTACTCACACCCATGCGACGCATTACTGCCAAAATAGCGTTATCGCTCATAGGTCGATCGCTACTGCGCGCACTTGGGAATACGTATCGTCCTTGACCCGTGAGAGGTGCAGTTCTTGTAAGATGGCTAAAGCTTGTTTTGATAAAGGAACAATGTGAGGTGTTTAGGTTTTTGTGGCTGTAAAACGCCATTCAGCGTTTTCAAAATCAATATCTGCCCATTCAGCCTTACGCAACTCACCAGGACGCACAAAAACTAAAGGCGCAAGCCTAAGCGCACAGCTCACAATAGGTGAACCTTGATAACCCTGGAACATTTTTAAAAGCTCGGCAAAGCGTTTGGGATCAGTTTGGGCAGCAAAATATTTTCTTTTATAAGAGGGTAAGGCTTTAAATAAATTCTGGGCGGGATCTTTGTCGGCACGCATGGTATTCATGGCATAAAGGAATACTTGCTTACAATTCCCTAATGCACGATGTGCTGTCTCTAAAGCTCCGCGTGATTCAATACGCTATACCACGGCTAAAAGTTGTTGTGACGTAATTTCTGATATTGGTTCTTTACCTAGACATGAAAAAAGATCACGTTCAAAAAGACGGATTAGTCTATCAGAATGGCTTTTAGTCCACGTCGGCAAAAACTTGGCATACCATTCACGGGTAAGAAGCTTAAACGTGTTTTCCGACTCACTTTCTGATACAGGCTTGCGTTGTTTACGATATCGGCTGGGATCAATTTCCTGTTCTAATAACTTACGTACAGCCAGGTTACGCTCACGAGCTTCCTTTAAACCAATTAAGGGATACGTGCCTTGTGATAACCGGTTTTCTTTCCTCATAAAAACGTATTTTGAACGCCATCGTGGCTTACCTTTTAGCGGGACTTCAAGATACAAGCCATCCTCGTCGTAAAGCTTAAATAGCTTATCACGCGGCTTTGCTTTGCGAATTTCGACATCAGTTAATGACGTTGCGGGGCAACAACTTTGCTACTACTCAAGTTGCCCCAGATGTTGCCCCGCTGAATAGCGGATGTCAATGGACGACAAAAGACATAGTCAGCCAACATATTTTTTTTAATTTTATGATTTTGTTGAGATTTAATTTCTAACGGACGCTAATGGACAATGAATTGGTAGGCGCGAGTGGGATCGAACCACCGACCACCACCATGTCAAGGTGGTGCTCTACCACTGAGCTACGCGCCTAAAATTTCGTCGTGAAAAGATAACACCTTTCGCGCACAATGTGCAAGAATACTGCTCTTAATTTTCCTATTTAGCAATCAGTTACTGACTTAGTGGATTTTACATTATGCATCGTTACCGAACTTACACCTGTGGCGCGCTCACCGAAGCGGAAGAAGGCAAAACCATTCGACTCTCAGGCTGGATCCACCGCCAAAGAGATCATGGCAATCTGCTGTTTGTCGATTTAAGAGACCACTACGGGATCACCCAGTGCGTCATCGATTCAAGCTCGCCTGCTTTTGCGTTAGTGCAATCGCTACGCAATGAAAGTGTCGTCACTATTACCGGGCGTGTTGTTAAACGTACCCCTGAAACCATTAATGCTAAAATGCCAACTGGCAAAATTGAAATTGCGGTTGATGAGTTTATATTAGACTCGCAAGCTGATATTTTACCGATCCAAATTAATGGGGACCAAGAGTTCCCAGAAGATACACGTTTACGTTATCGCTTCTTAGATCTACGCCGTGAAAAAATGCATAGCAATATTGTTCTGCGCTCGTGCATTATTTCCTCTTTACGCCAACGCATGATTGAGCAAGGCTTTTTAGAGATCCAAACCCCTATTTTAACCTCAAGCTCACCAGAAGGCGCACGCGACTTTTTAGTCCCCAGTCGAACTCATCCGGGGAAATTTTATGCGCTACCTCAAGCACCACAACAATTTAAACAATTATTAATGGTGGCAGGTTTTGATCGCTACTTCCAAATAGCACCTTGCTTTAGAGATGAAGATGCCCGAGCCGATCGCTCACCCGGTGAATTCTACCAACTCGACTTTGAAATGTCGTTTGTGACCCAAGAAGACGTGTTTGCGGCTATTGAGCCGGTATTACATGGCGTATTCAATGAATTTGCCCATGGCAAAATTGTTAGCCAAATGCCCTTCCCACACTACTCATATGATGAATCGATGTTAAAATTCGGTAACGATAAACCCGATATTCGTAACCCTATTATCATTGCTGATGTTTCTGAAGTATTTGTCGGCTCTGAATTCAATGCCTTTGCGAAAGCCGTTGAAAAAGGAGCTGTGGTACGCGCTATTCCTGCGCCTAAATCTTCTACCCAATCCCGTAGCTTCTTTGACAAGATGAACGATTGGGCCAAAACCCAAGGCGCACCAGGATTGGGCTATGTTGTATTTGCAGATGGTGAAGCCAAAGGCCCTATCGCGAAATTCTTAGATAAAGATCGACTTGATAAATTAAAAGCCTTAACGGGCTGTAATGATGGCGATGCTGTCTTCTTTGCTTGTGCCCCTAAAGCAATTGCTGCAAGACTTGCAGGTCTTGCTCGTACCCGTTTGGGCGAAGATTTAAACCTTATCGATCAAACCCGTTTCGAATTCTGCTGGGTGGTTGATTTCCCCATGTATGAATACAATGAAGACGACAAAAAAATAGACTTCTCACACAACCCTTTCTCAATGCCGCAAGGCGGCTTAGAAGCGCTCAATACGCAAGATCCCCTCACCATTAAAGCCTATCAATATGATATTGTTTGCAATGGCGTGGAACTTTCCAGTGGAGCTATTCGTAACCACTTACCAGAAGTGATGTACAAAGCGTTTGCTGTTGCAGGTTATGACGCCAAAGTGGTGGAAGATAAATTTGGTGGCATGTTGAATGCCTTTAAATATGGCGCTCCGCCCCATGGTGGCTGTGCGCCTGGCATTGACCGCATTGTGATGTTATTAGCTAATGAACCTAACATTCGTGAGGTTGTGGCTTTCCCAATGAATCAGCAAGCACAGGATTTATTGATGCAAGCACCTTCTAACGTTATGGCTAAACAGCTAAAAGAGCTACACATTGAAGTGAAGTTACCGCCACCGCCCAAACCTAAAGTTGAAACAGCCTAAATAAAAACGCCCCAAAAGGGGCTTTTTTATCGACTTGATTTATTTTTTGGAACAAACAAACCTTCTGGCATAGCAATCGATTTAGGTAGGGGCAATTCATAACGTTTTGCTACTTCTTTCGCTATCTCTTGTAATTTCCATTTTCTGAGCGGTTTTGAAAATACCAACGATTCAGAGAGAACGGCTCTAAACTCTTCGGTAAACTGCTTTTCGTCTGTGTCATAGTTATCATTAGTATCATTTAAAAAATGATTGGCTTCATGGACAAGTATTTTAGCAATTTTTTTAGGATCAGAAAGCGTGTGATTAATGGAAACTCTATTTCCATTAATCTTTGCATCCCATGCTTTAATAATTTTGCTAATAGTTAAACTGCTAGGGGGATAATGATGAGGTAATTTTTCACCCTTATCATCGCAATAATCGTCTGCATAACATTTAAAATCTTTTTCCTTAACTTTGTTAAAGGTAATAATTTCAAGTGTCTTATTTTCGATCAGACCAAGTGTGTATTTTGCTATGGGATGGTTTGTCTCTCTTAATATTTCTAGTGCCTGCTTATAGACTCTTTCCCACGTTTTTCTAAGTACCATAAAAACGATTTACCTTGCTGAACAACTAATCAGAAAACACGAAGTGTAATGAGAAAATGCCCCTTTCGGGACATTATTTATTTGAACCATTTACTTTTTATTCGTATGGGAACGCAATGTTCTCTTAGGATCCACTGTCGCTTTTGCTTCTGGCTTAGTTGCCTTTGCTTTGCTTTTCGCAGTCGCTTTAGCAGCTTCTTTTTGCTTAGCTGCAAAAAGTGGGGTGACAGGGGCTTTACCAATCGATTGCGCCTTGGGCATTTCTTTTGTAGGCGCAGAGTTTGCTTTATTCAGTGCGTCATCAATCAGCTTGATAATAGCAGGGTTTTTAGTTCCAATCGCAGCCCATCGATCAAATTTTGAAACTTTTACACCTTTTTCAATCAATGATTGAACCCTTTTGGATTGTTCAGTTCTTATGACTACATATAGAACATAAGATAAATCAGCTTTTTTGGCCTGACTGAGCAAGCGTTCAAAAATTGCATCATAATCTTTTTGGTGAGCAGATTCCATAAATGCGTATAGGATGTCTTTTTTTGAAGAGTAAGGGAGTAAAAAATTTACCTGCTCTAGGTTATTTGCAATAACAGCCCCTTTCAAGGCGGACGACTTTAAGTGCGCTAATAAATGAATGTTAACACCTTGCTCAATATACTTGACCAATTTGACGGTGTTTAATTGATTATCAACGATGGCACGAACAAAGTCGGCTTCGGTTTGTTGGGCTTGGTAATTTTGAAGTTTCATTTTGTCAATGGCTTGTATTATCGCACCCACCAGTAATTGCATCATCCACACAGCACCATAAGTTAATGCTAATTGTGGCACGAATACTGCTATCAACAACTGAAGGATCAATACAGCAGCTAGTTTCTTTTCTTGACCCCTAGGTTTTATTAATACCCAATTAGCAAATGTTCCAAGAAAACGTTTTTGGGATTTATCTTTAATGCTTTTAAACTCTTTATAATGATCTGGCTTAACACCATTATCATTGCGCAATGTAATATCCATGCCAGCATAAATCAGCGCTTCGGCTATTTTGTTGCGAACTTTTTCATCTTCAATTTTTGCAACATGATGGAGTGGCGTGTTGCCCTCTTTATCTTTATAGCTTTGCTTGAAAAAAGTAGGTGAGGCTATCAGCATTTCAACTGCTGCCAAATCGCTTTTCTGAATAGCTTCAATTAATGCATTTTGACTTTGTTTTTCGGTTTTTTTAACAGGTTCTTTAGCGACTTCAGGCACTTCATTAGCTGCTTGTGTCATGACGGGTGCTGCAGTAGTCTTTGTTTGGTTATTTTTCTTGTGACGTGGCATAAGCGACTCCGAATTGAATGAAAATCAAGCGGAGTTTACGTTAGCTACGTTGATAAAGTAAAGAGGAGGCACAAAGAAACCCTATAAAACCTCGAAATTACGACCCACTGTTAATCTTCGTGTATATCAACACAACCTGTTAAAAGCTTTTGAATGCGATATCTTTTAATATTTTGATTTCATCACGGATCGCTGCCGCTTGCTCAAACTCTAAATTCTTAGCGCTCTCATACATTTTGGCATCCCATTTTTTAATACGCTTCATGATCTCATCTGGCGTAAAAGCGGTATGGGTTTGTCTAAAGGCGCGAATTTCATCAACCACTTCATTGGGTGGCGGCGCATCTTTGCGTGATTTTTTAGCGGCTTTTTGCTGTGACTGCCGGGTAAAGTAAGCCCCTTCCATAATATCGGTAATGGCTTTTTTGATACTAGTTGGCGTAATATTATTCGCCTTATTATATGCTTCTTGTTTACTTCTTCGCCTATCAGTTTCGTCGATGGCATGTCGCATACTATTCGTCATTTTATCGGCATATAAAATCGCGGTACCATTGATATGACGCGCAGCACGACCAATCGTTTGGATAAGCGATCGACTTGAACGTAAAAACCCTTCTTTGTCGGCATCTAAAATGGCAACTAACGAAACCTCGGGCATATCTAAACCTTCGCGCAATAGATTAATACCGACCAATACATCAAAAACCCCTAAGCGCAAATCACGTAGAATTTCAACGCGTTCAACGGTTTCAATTTCAGAGTGTAAGTAGCGAACTTTGATCCCCTGCTCTGCGAGGTAATCGGCGAGATCTTCTGACATACGTTTGGTTAAGGTGGTAATAAGCACTCGTTCATTCTTTTTGATACGTTCATGAATTTCCGAAAGCACATCATCTACTTGGTGGCCAACGGGTCTAATCACCACTTGAGGATCCACAAGTCCAGTGGGTCTGACGATTTGTTCTACCGGCTTACCTGAGTGGGATAATTCATATTCGCCAGGCGTGGCAGAAACATAAATGGTTTGTTTTGCCATCGCTTCAAATTCATGGAATTGCAGTGGACGATTATCCATTGCTGATGGCAAGCGAAAGCCATATTCAACTAGCGTGGATTTACGTGAGCGATCGCCTTTATACATAGCGCCTAATTGCGGCACCATCACATGCGACTCATCTAAAATGAGTAAAGAATCTTTGGGCAAGTAATCAATTAATGTGGGTGGTGGCTCGCCCGGTTTACGACCTGATAAATGCCGTGAATAGTTTTCAATACCGTTGCAGTAGCCCAATTCAAGCAGCATTTCGATATCATATTGCGTTCGTTCTTGCAGGCGCTGTGCTTCTAGTAATTTACTGTTATTGCGTAAATCGTCAAGGCGCAGTTTTAATTCTTCTTTAACGTTTTCAACGGCATCTAAGACTTGTTGGCGCGGCGTAACATAATGTGATTTCGGGTAAATGGTAATGCGCGGTACTGCTTTTTGCACTTGGCCTGTGAGGGGGTCAAAAATCGAAATGCTGTCGATTTCATCACCGAATAATTCAATGCGCACAGCAAATTCATCGGACTCTGCCGGAAAAACATCTAGCACATCTCCTCGCACCCTAAAAGTGGCACGACGCAGCTCCATATCATTGCGGGTATATTGCAATTCTGACAAGCGTCTTAAAATAGAACGTTGATCAATTTTTTCGCCACGGCTTAAATGCAGCATCATGCTCAAATACGACTGGGGATCACCCAAACCATAAATGGCAGACACAGTTGCCACAATAATCACGTCTTTACGCTCTAACAACGCTTTGGTTGCGGATAAACGCATTTGCTCGATATGTTCATTAATTGACGCGTCTTTTTCAATATAAGTATCTGATGAAGGAACATAAGCTTCAGGCTGGTAGTAATCATAATATGAAACAAAGTATTCAACCGAATTCTCAGGAAAGAATAATTTCATTTCCCCATATAATTGTGCTGCCAAGGTTTTATTCGGCGCTAATATCATCGTCGGTCGTTGCAGTGTTTCAATAACTTTAGCAACCGTAAAGGTTTTACCCGATCCTGTTACCCCTAATAGCGTTTGGTGTAAAACACCGTCCTCGATCCCCGCCAACAACATTTTAATCGCTTGAGGTTGATCGCCTGCTGGACTAAAGCTTGTTGCCAGTTTCAGTTTTTTACTCATTTTTGGATAATCTTATAAAAACGACTCAATTGTGGCATATTATCGCCTTTTACTATTAATAGAGGGTACTCGATTGGACATCCAACTTGCAAGCCGCGTTAAACGTGTTAAACCATCTCCTACGCTAGCTGTCACCCAACGCGCAGCTGAGTTACAAGCTGCAGGCCAAGATATTGTGAGCTTAGGTGCAGGTGAGCCTGATTTTGATACGCCCTCACACATTAAAGAAGCGGCTATTAAAGCCATCAAAGACGGCAAGACCAAGTATACCGCTGTTGACGGGATCCCAAGCCTTAAGCAAGCGATAATCGATAAGTTACAAAATTTTAATCACTTGGACTATAAACCCGAACAAGTGATTGTCTCAACGGGCGGCAAGCAGTGTATTTACAATTTGCTACAGGCCGTCATTCAAGAAGGTGATGAGGTCATCATTCCGGCTCCTTATTGGGTGTCCTATCCCGACATGGTATTGCTTGCGGACGGCATTCCGGTCTTCATCCCCACCGACATGGCACATCGCTTTAAAATCACGCCAGCGCAATTAGAAGCAGCCATTACCCCTAAAACCCGTATGCTCATCATTAATAGCCCTTCTAACCCCAGCGGCATGTCTTATAGCCATGCTGAATTAAAAGCGCTGGCAGAGGTGTTGTTGAAGCACCCCAATATTCTGATTGGTACCGACGATATGTATGAACACATTTTGTGGACCAAAGAACCCTTTGCCAACATCGTGATGGTGTGCCCTGAACTCTACGATCGTACTATTGTGTTAAGTGGCGTTTCAAAAGTTTATTCAATGACTGGATGGCGCATTGGTTATGCCAGTGGCCCAACCACTATCATTAAAGCCATGAACAAAATACAGAGCCAAAGCACCTCGAACCCCACGTCTATCTCGCAATACGCCGCAGAAGCGGCGCTACGCGGTGGCATGGATTTCGTCCACATGATGGTAGAGACCTTTAAGAAGCGACACGACTACTTAGTTGAACAATTAAATGCTATTGATGGCATTCAATGCGCAGCGGGCGATGGCACGTTCTACGCCTTTGCACACGTCCAAGATGTCATTGATCGCATGCCTTTAATTAATTCAGATATTCAACTTTCAGAACACTTAATTACTGAAGTCGGATTAGCTCTGGTACCTGGCTCTGCGTTTGGTAATGAGGGCTATGTACGATTATCATTCGCTACCGATATGGAAACCTTAGAAAAAGCCGTAGAGCGCTTACGCCGCGGCTGTACAATGTCTTAAGGAATATGGGTGTGCTACGAATGCAATTTGTGGCACACTCAACATTGGCTTGACTTAAGTGAAGGGTGAAAGTAGTATCGTGGCCCTAAACATTGATAGTGATTGCTATCAAAAGTTACCAGCAATTCCCCGATAGCTCAGTTGGTAGAGCAAATGACTGTTAATCATTGGGTCACAGGTTCGAGTCCTGTTCGGGGAGCCAACTTGAACACCTGCGTAGATCAACCATCATGTTGAACGGTCTGCGCGAGGTATACTCTAGCTT
>Ga0105045_10001794_pt1 | contig 17713 bp, 10 predicted proteins | sample MAT02_FD_78089 | JGI IMG/M metagenome (GOLD analysis project Ga0105045, IMG submission 78089) | Freshwater microbial communities from Lake Fryxell liftoff mats and glacier meltwater in Antarctica - MAT-02 (megahit assembly) | ecosystem: Environmental > Aquatic > Freshwater > Ice > Liftoff... | reverse complement strand
CGTCAAATGCATACCAGTCGCCGGCTGACTCGGCGGACATATCCTCAACGGATAGGACTGAGTTGATTTCACACGGGCCCGAAATGTTTTGAGGTGTTGCAATCGAGTGGCGACCAGCGACCTCCTCAAGCTGCTTGATGGTTTCGTTCTGCCCATTTATCAATGCACTCTCACGGGTTGGCAAAGCCCCAGCCACCTTTGGCTGTGCGACCACCAGACCTTTCGGCTCGAGCTGAGTGATTTTGCCACTAAGCGTACTGATCGTCAGGACCGTTTGGTCTGCATTCCAAATTAGCCCGGAAGGCACTTCGTCAATGTTGCCGACTACGCCAAGTGGTGCACCGTTTTCTGCATCCCAAAGCTTGACCGATTTGTCCTCGCCAGCAGTAGCAATAAACCGACCATCCGATGTCAACGCCAGTTGAGTGACCGATCCTTCGTGCGCAAAGATCGAATACAACATGGGGCTAACGGAAGGTGTTTTCGTGGAAAGAACTTTCCAAATACGAATCCGTTTATCGGAACCTGCGGCGATAATTCGATTTCGATGGGAATCAAAGCGAACCACATACTGCTCGGCTTCACATTGCCCCAGCGTATCGAGTCGTTCTCCCGTATCCACTCTCCAAATCTTGATCGTTTCGTCCGCGCTGGCGGAAGCAAGAATCTGGCCAGTCGCATCGAAATCAAGATCGTAGATGGCTCCATTGTGCCCGGTCAGCTTTCGCAACAGTCGACCATCTTCCATGCTCCAAAGCATGATTGTTTTGTCGTAACTGGCTGTCGCTAAAATTTCGGCGTTGGGACTGAGTACTGCAGCATAGAGAGTATCTTGATGCCCCTCAACTGTTCTCAAAAATTTCGGTTTAGCACTCCCAATCTCATTTTCGAGAACCGTCGCTTGGCCACCTAAGCCTGGTAACCCCGAAGCGACGACTGTGAAGCGGCCGTCGTGTGTCGTTCGTATCTGACTTACTTTGCCGACGATGTCAAACAGGAGCGGTTCACTCCATTGTCCTTGTTTAAGGAATACCGAATTGAATCGTCCGATCAAAAGCGATTCGCTATTCGCATTCCCGATTGCAGTGATCGGCAACGGGCCGGTGAACTTGGATGAAATATTCGTGTGGCTCAGCCTTGATTTCAGCTTCGGCGATTCGTCGCTTCCTTTCGCTCCCTGTTCAATCCATTTATGGATAACGGCGATTTCATCTGCAGTCGGCTGCGGCGATTCCGCTGGTGGCATCTTAGGCTCCTCAGAGCCATTTAATACTTTCAACAGCATGGACGATGCTGGGTCATTTGCGACAAGGATTGTACCTTTAGGGCTTCCCTTTCTTATCTGGGCGAGCGATTGCAATTGCACTTCGGACTCATTGTCTTTGTCGTTGTGGCAACCGACACAGTATTTGGTCAGAATGGGTTTGACCTCACGTTGATAATCGATATCCGTTGCCATCGCAAAGCTGGTCGAGACAAAAACTAGAACTAGGAGGGCTTGGCCAAGCAGCTTGATCCACGGAATCAAAGAGAAGTTGATTCTTGTGCTCATATGAATTCCTACCAAATCCTAGTGGGTCGACGCCATTAAAAGTGCGGATTGCCCGGACCATGCAGAAATCTACCCATTCCTGCTGCCGGTATCCTATCATATGTGGCAAGTTCTTTCCCTCGGAAGCAACAAAACCGTAAGCGTTCACTCAGGTACGAGGCTCAGACTCCGACAAAATCAGAAACCTCCGCCACCTCCACCACCGCCGAAGCCGCCGCCGCCGCCACCTTGTGCACCACCGCCGCCGCCTGCACCGCCACCTGCACCGCCACCACCCTGTCCTGTAGCAGTACCGCCCGTAAACGTATTGAACGTATCCACAGCAATAATGTCAGAAAAGTTCGGCAGAGGGGCAATTCGCACGTATTTTCTGTCGTCGGAGATAACGACCGAGGCTTGCATAAAAGTACCTTGATTGATGAAGGTAAGAACCGGCCTGTAACCAACTACGTTTCTTCCGATGAACGGACCAATGCCTCCTTGGCCATTTCCATTTCCACCGTTAGGACCTCCGTTAAGTGATCGCAACAATTGTTGGTACGATGAACTAGACCCATTGCTCGACGATGGAGCCATCTGAGCAAGCACGGCACCCGCATCAGCCATTCGCTTTTTCACTTGAGCAAGTTGGGCTTCGACAATTGGCTCTTTGCGATGCCCATTTTTTACTTCCGTGACCAAAATAGCATCCTGCAGCAGCGGCAAAACATGCTGAGTAATCTTTTCGTCTGGCGTGCCGTAATCCGTTGCCAAATTGACGGTAACTTTGCCACCCGATACTTCTCCCCAAACCTTACGAATGAGAATTTTGTATTGTCCAGAGTAACCGTTGGCACAAACATACATTTCAGAGAAACCATCCTTCCTTGGCTTATCCAGCGAGGAGCCGTCCATCAAATGCAATCCGCCACCGAGTGTCCGAGGGTTACTGTTGTCACAAATTGAGCCCGTTGGTTCCTCCACAGAAACGTCAACATCAGCGTCGCCTGTCCAAACCACTCGCACCATTACGTCTCGCAATCTCGCTTGCTTCACTTCTTGCACGAATGCTAAAGCTTTTGTCGTTTCCTTTGCTTTTTGGAGACGGATGTAAGCGGCCTCGGCCGCAAAAAGAGCTTTTTGTATCATCGGCACATGGTCATCCGTCCAAGCTTGGCTAAGGATGCCAGTACTAGACCATCGGATACCATCCTGATCTTGAATTTCAAGGCTGATTTCCAAACCCAGCTCAAGCGGCTCTTTCAACATTGGATTGGACCGGTGGGCGTCATGGAAGACAGTGAGTGCTTCCTTCTTCATCCCTTGACCAGCCAAATACTTTCCAATCTTGATCGAGGCATCGACGTCACCGCCGAAGTCGATACTGGAAAGGAGAACGCGTCGAATCTCGGATCCCGGATACTCACATCCTTCCATAGCTGTGCTTAACGCTTGGTACATCCAAGCTGCCGGCAATGTCTTTCGCATTGCATCCCCGATGGTATCAATCACTTCTTGAAATTGTTTGCGAACTTCTTTGTCTAGATTGGCAACCGCTGCACGCTTGGCCAGAACCATTTTGCTCACAACCCAGCTGGAGAGGGCAGCCTCAGCGACGAGACGCTCGCCACCTTCGCTTGCGACCAATTCTTCAACGAGTTGCGAGGGAGCTTTTTCAACCGACTTCGATGGCTGGTCGTCGATTTTCATCATTCCGCCACCCATGCCTCCCATGCCGCCGCCCATGCCACCCATACCTCCGCCCATGCCACCCATACCGCCGCCCATACCACCCATACCGCCGCCCATACCACCCATGCCGCCGCCCATGCCACCCATACCGCCCATACCGGCGGGCATTATCGGGATAACAAGGTCACCCACAGGGTAAATGCGGACGACATTCGCCGAATCCTTCTTGCTTGTGATTTTCATCACTTCGTCTTCGATAACATAAGTCAGGTTCAATGGCGCCAATATCAGTTTCAAGGCTGAACGGAACGAGACAGATGGAAGGGACAAGTTAATGGGCTCTTCTGCAGTGATGTTTTCCCCTTCAAGTGCCTTATCGTCGATTACGATTGGAATGCCGAACTGATCCTGGAAAAACGTACGGACTCCGGACAAAGGCGTTGCATTGAACTGTATTTCACTTTTTTCATCGAGTGCACGGTAGATCTTTTTTTCGGACTCTTTGCCTCCCGACAAATCGATTGAGCCATATCGCGCCAATCGACGAGCACTCAACGCTTGCCAAACGTCCGCAGGTGGATACACGATTGGCGGATCATCCACGAATGGAACCAAAGCCTGTTCATTCAGGTACAAGGAATCAACAAACGCCCGACTTCGGGTCTTTACAACATCCTTGATCAAACTCTCGTTGGAGGCCATTGATGATTCAATGTTCGCAACAATATCCATAACCGAATCCCGGTCGATGGCCTTAATTTGTGGTGCGATCTCATTGTTTGCTTGGGCAAACATTTGCTGAGCCATCAAAGAGTTGTATCGCTCTACTAATTGCTGAACCGTCGCATTTCGGCGTTCGGTCTCTGCAAGTAAACGCTTCGAAGCCGATTGACTCGACTGAACTGCCTCGGTACGCGAAGTACGTTCGTCTTGATTTACTTTCGCCCGAGCAGCGGCTTGGATTGCCGACGCAATTTGGGCTTCCAGTCGAGCACGACCGGCTGCATCCAACTCCGAGGAACGTCGAATTTGATCTTGCAAACCCTTCAACGCAATCTTGGTGCTCGCGGGATCGTTCGACTTGCGAGCTTGCATGAGTTCGCTTTTCACTTGCGACTCTAGTTGCTGAGCCATCACACTACGCAACCCTTCATCTTCAGCGAGAAGTTCGCTAGCCGCTGACAGTTCACCAAACGGGTCGCTACCTTGCGAGAAGGTCGACGGAACGATCGGCAAATCCATGCCGGCTCCCAAAGCTGGTTGATTTGGAATCGCTGGAACAGAATCATCGCTAAACGGATTGTTCGTTGATGGTACCGGCGTCTCGTCGTCTTTAACTGGATCGGCATCGCCCTTCGGTGGATCCGCAAACGGATCCTCTGGAACTTGGAACGAAATAAACTTCACAATTTTCGGCGAACCGCTCTTCGTCTTGACAGGCTTAGTAGATTTCTTTGATTCTTCCGCAGCCATCAAAATCGACTCAGCCACTAAATTGTTCGGAGACCGCTTAATCGCTTCTTTCGCAATGCTGATGGCAGCATCCGTGTCACCCGAGTTCAACGCGAATCTTGCGTCTTTGACTAACTGATCCGATGAATTTGCAAGCATTGCTCCTAGCTCTTGCAAAGCAGCCGAACCAGCCGTTGGCATCATCAGGCCAGCATCTGGCGTCGATTTCGCAACCACTTGGGCGAGGAACGCAAAGTCAGTATTGGATGGCTCACTCTTGAGCTCCCATTGCATCGAACTCGATTTACCACCGACAACTCCATCGAGCTGCAAGCTGCCTGCAACAGCATCTTCCTTTAAGCTTCCGATGACGATTGAGTCACGGTCCAGTCGCAACGGAGGCAATTGGACAGGTAAATAACTCGCCACTCCCTTTGGCCAATTGGACTTGGTCGGCCAGAAAACAGGCTCAAGTGCAACCTTTGCCAAAGTATCTCCGATTTGCTGACAAGTTGCATCGGTAATACCCTGACGTACAAAAATCTTGCCACCGGTATGATTGCAAATCGTCGAAAGCAACTCGCAGTCCGTCTTTGGCCCAATCGCGATCGTGCTAATGCTGGTCCGAGTCTCACGCATTTCGTTGATCAACGACTCAAACTCGCGAGTATTCAAAAGGTTGCAGAGGTGCATCCCATCGCCAATGTAAACAATGCTACCGTCTTGTTGCTTTCCAAATTCTTTAACCGCAGCTCGCAGCGCGGCCGCCAGATCTGTGGTCCCAAGAGGAATCCGCATTTCCAGTTTTTTAAATCCGTCCGCAACAGACTTCGCATTCGGAGCCGATGCCGCTGACAATACAGTTGGCTCAACATCACATGCCAACAAACTGGCCATTGCCGTCGACGGCAAAGCCTCAATAATCGATTTAGCAATCTCAATCGAATCGGTTCGGAAGTCACCGTTCTGAGAGGCCGACGTATCCACAATCACAGCAATTCTAGGCGAGCTCTTTGCCGCCAAGTCCTGCGTTGGCATCAAACTCAAAGCGAAAAAGGTCCTTCCGTCGTCCTGGTAAGTGACGAGACGATTATTGATCGCGTCTGAGGAAAAGACCGAGAGGCCGGTTCCAACGACCACCCCCAGTCCAAACATGGACAACAAAGTTGACCTAAAAAGCCGCTTTGGGATCGCTGAAATAGTACGACTCGACATGGTGATTCGCTCCGATTTGGCTCGAATGGAGTTGTGGACGAAAGACATAAATCTACCGGGTACGAAATTTGACAAAGGAAACTGGACGACTTCTCAAGATACTCTGATCCCGAACATAACCCTAATCGTATTTCTGATCCAAGCAAAACGCCATTAAAAAACAGATCAATTCAACGATTATCAATGTTCCGAGGTGCTCTTAAGACACACTAGACACTCCAACAGCAAATTTCGATCCAAAAACATCGGTTTTTTGTTTTACTGCTAGCAGTCCTGCCTTTGCCAATAAAAAATCGTTATCGCCGTACTCCACCGGATTGCAAGTTGGCCGTACTGCCATCGGAGCCCGTCTCGCGTTCGAACCAAACAAAATCAAGGGATTTCGAACGCATGGCATGCCCTTAGGCACAAAGGGCATGCGCGTCGCTAGTTCCATGTGCCAAGCTTTCCACGCCCATCGCTAACGCTCTGGGCGCGCCACCCACGCCTTGCTTTGTCTAGCGGTATGCCAAGCGAGACGGCCCCAGAGAACATGCAAGATGCAACACGGAAAAAATAGGATGCGCAAAATCGAACACACCCAAGCCTACCTCGATCCGCATAAGCAGCAGAACAAGAAAATCAGGCAAAATCTCCCGATCCGCTAAATCTTACCAAGACGAACTTCCGATGACGACGAAAGGTACTTTCGTAGAGGTTCGAATTCATTGGGGTTTTCGGTATGCTTCATAAAACCAATCGCAAAATGGAATTGGCTTGGGCATTGGCTTTGATCGCAACACTGGGTGTATTCAATCACGCCCAAGCCCAGGAGGATTCGCCAAATCCTTCTAATCCGAAGCCTCAAGCTAGCGTTTTTGACAAGCTTTTTGGCAGTTCGACGACACCGCCTCCAAAAGTTAAGCCCAAAGTACCGGCAACTCCAGCCTCAGGAAAACCAACGCGATCCGGGTTACTGGTACCGCTCAAATCTTTTTCGCGAGCGTTCCGAGGTCCTGAATCGGAAGCAATCGAGGAATTTGCAGAACAGGCCCCTCCGCGGGTGACGCCGCCACGCATTCCTCGCGAACCGTTTAAAAATTCCCCACGCGTTCAAGAACGACGCGAACGAGATACGGTCGATCCTCGAATCGAACAAGCTACGCCTGAACTGTCTGGAACGAATACAACTCCAGCGCCAATTGTGAAGGCAGACAAATTTGGCACTGAAAGCACATCGCAATCGAAAACAAACTCCAAGCCAGTTGTCGCAGGCAAATCGAAATCAACTACACCTCAAATAGTGATCGAGTCTAACTCTACGTCGCGCAGAACCGCTGCCGATTCAGATGCCTCGGTGACAACTGCAGATCGTCCGCTGACCCTGACTGCGGAAAAGAAAAAGAACGCCTACACTTCATCCGGAACCAAGCCGAGCGAAACCTCCCAAACCGGCCGTCGCTCTGAGCCCAAAAACTTGGTTGACTTAGGACAGCAGATCGAGAAACCAGCTCCCAACCTAGTCAACTCGGCCAGCCTCGCGAAAGATGCACTGGACAACACCACCAGGAAACAAGTCGATGTTCCGAAAACTTCACGAACTACAAACAGTTACGTAGCGAAACAAGAACCGTCCGACAAACTTGCCCAACCAAACTCAGCTCCCAAGATCGCTTCACAGACCACGACGTCACCCATCCATCGCGAGATGGCAATCCCTGGTGTCCGAGTAACCGTCAACGGACCTAGTTCAATCTTGGTGAACGAAGAGGGCTTGTACGAAGTCATCGCAAAAAACGAAGGGACTGAAACCTTAAGCGGCCTGATCGTGCAAATCGCCGTTCCAGCCCAAGTGGGGATAGGGAACGTCGCTGTCACCGATGGTGCGGCGCATCCAGACAACAGCCCTGAGGGGAATGCAATCGTCTGGGAAATTGGCCAAATCCCTGCAGGTGGCACCAAGTCTGCCGCCCTTATGCTGAAAACCCCACTGGCTGAGCACTTCGCGTTGGGCATCGAATGGACAATTCTTCCGCAAAACGCCGAAATGAAAATCGAAGTTCAACAACCTCAATTGGCTATCGCTCTCGAAGGCCCATCCGAAGTCGTTTTCGGTAAGCCACAGTTGTACCGTATCCGAGTGAGGAACACGGGAAATGCAGACGTGCGAGCCGTCTCCGTTGCCATGACCGCAGAGCCCTACGGGAGCAATCAGTCTGAAATAGGAGACATCGCAGCAGGCAATGAACGCGTGGTGGAAGTGGAACTCACATTCCAGCAATCAGGCACTCTTCCAATTGTTGCAACCGCGACGAGTTCAGTATCCAAGCTAGACGCGAGAAGTGCGATCGATGTTCAAGTTCGCCAATCCGAACTGGTCGCAACGATGTACGGTCCTACCGAGTTCTATCAAGGAAGCGTTATCGATTACGAACTAGAGCTTGTGAACCACGGTTCCATTACTGCGGTCGGAACCAACTGTGTCCTCAAATTGCCCGTTGGCGCCGAAATTGTCTCGATGCCTGCAGGTGCTGCGCGCACGGGCGACAACATAAAGTGGGAAGTTAAGAAAATTGATCCTCAAGAGAAACTTGTTTTCCCACTGAAGGTGGCATTGACAAAAATCGGCGAAAACCAACTTAGTTTCAACGCTGACTGTAGCTCCTCAAGCGATGCCAAAGCGGAGTTCAAAACCAGTATCGATTCGATCGCCGACTTGCACCTAACCGTGGTTGACCCGTCAGCTCCAGCTCCTGTTGGTCAGCCTGTCGTCTACGAAGTCGTTATTGCCAACCGTGGAAAGAAACCAGCTACTAACGTGGACGTCCTAACTCAGTTCTCTGATGGGATTGAACCTATTCGTTTGGAAGGGCAAGCCGGTCGTATCGTACCGGGCCAAGCGATCTTCAACTCCATTCCTAGCATCGGAGCGAACGAAAAATTGGTCTTGAAGATCCACGCCGAAGCCTCCAAGCCAGGGGTTCATCGTTTCCGAGTTGAGGTCAAGAGCAAAGGGAGCGACACCGACCTCCTCGAGGAAGAATCGACCCGATACTTGGCAACGAGCGTCAAGAGTGATCGTCGGTAGTTAGGCCCGATAGGGCCGACAGAGGTTCTTCCGGTGGTGACAAACTGTGACAACCACCGGACGAAATCCCGCTGTCTTGCCCAGCGGTGCTTTCGGTTTTGTTCTAAAGGGATCAACGCTAACGTCGCGGAGCGACGTGCGACATAGTCGCCCTTCGCTCCGCGAAGGAAGCGTACTCTAGAACCAAATATTGCGACGAACGTTAGAGTGGCATGTTGCCCTAGGAACGCAATAGCTTTGGCGTTCTAAACGCAGGTTCACTAGCTAGCGCTTCGTGCTATAGTTTCGAATTAGCACCTTTCTTGATCACCCTGGACCGGTGGTTGTCACCGTTTGTCACCACCGGAATTTCGTCTGTCGTTCCTATCGAGGCTTGGTCGCAGACTACGAAACCTGCCACGCCGCAAAAAAGGATTACCAGTGGACAATAAGCGGCTCTGCAAGGACAATTTCTAGTAATCTCACTTCTGCCGTTTGCTACTCTCCCGCCAGGAATCTTCAAAAATGCTCCGAGTTATTGTCCATGCATTTTGTCTTTCGTTACTTCTCCCAGGAGTGGTGCTCGCTCAATCGCCCGCTCCCATTCGAGCCTTGATCATCGATGGCCAAAACAACCATAGCGCCTGGCCGAAAACAACCATGATGATTAAAAAGTATCTTGAGGATACCAAACGCTACACGGTAGACATCGCCCGAACCAAGTACACCATGCAAGGCGAAGATCTACTAAAGAAATACCCACTCAACGATGGAATCGAACGAGAAGCAAAGAAGAACGCTGTCCCCGACCCAGACTTCAAACCAGATTTTTCCAAATACAGTGTTGTTATAAACAATTTCGGTCACGGTGCAGCACCTTGGCCAGCCGAGACCAACGCAGCCTTTATCAAGTTCGTGTCCGAAGGTGGCGGACTGGTGATCCTACACGCAGCGGATAACAGTTTCGGCGACTGGGACGAATACAACAAAATGATCGGTTTAGGTGGCTGGGGAAATCGAAACGAAAAGAGCGGCCCCTATGTCTACTTGGATGCGGAAGAGAAGCTAATTGTGGATTTAGCTCCAGGAAGCGGCGGAAGCCATGGCAGCCAACATGAATTCTCACTGATTACTCGCGACCCTGAACATCCCATCACCAAGGAACTGCCAAAGAATTGGCTCCACACCAAAGATGAACTTTATGATCGTCTTCGCGGTCCAGCTCAAAACATGAAAATTCTTGCGACCTCCTTTTCCTCCAAAGCACAGGGTGGCACCGATAGGCATGAGCCGATGATCATGACTATCGACTACGGCAAAGGTCGCGTATTCCATACTCCGATGGGACACGCAGACTATTCGATGGAGTGCGTCGGATTCATAACGATTTTGAAACGTGGAACGGATTGGGCAGCGACCGGATCAGTTGTCGATGCGACGATCCCAAGCGACTTCCCAACGGCTGACAAATCCTCGCAACGAAAATTTGATTGAGACGACATGGATCTCCAACCCACAGCCATAAAACTCACTGAAAATCGCTCCGTTGAAATTACTTGGAGCGATGGCGAAACTCTGAATTATCCCTTCGGAGTCTTAAGAAATGCTTGCCCATGTGCAACTTGCCGAGAAAAAAAACGGGCGGAAGCGGCCAAACCTAAGGGACTGTTGCAAGTGCTTTCCGCAGCGGAAACGGTTCCTTTGTCGGTTACTCACATGCGTCCGGTTGGAAATTATGCCTACAACATCAATTTTTCCGATGGTCATAGCTCAGGACTGTTTACAATGGATTTGCTGAGAGAAATCGGCAAGCCTGTTCCGTCCTGATACTTTAGGTTCTAGATGCGGCCTGAACTCAACACTTTTGATCGTGCAAAACACCCAATGTTGATCCAGGATTGCGACGATCTCCTTTTGGTTGGCTGGAAAGAATGGATCGCTTTGCCCGAGTTCGGTGTCGATCGACTTCACGCCAAATTCGACTCGGGTGCAACCATGTCTTCTCTCCACGCGGAGCGAATCGAGGAGTTCAAGCGGGGTTCGAATAGTTGGGTTCGATTCTTCGTCATCGGCGACCATGATCACGAAGAAACTCCTTACCATTGCAACGCGAGACTGATCGAGTATCGCAACATCCGATCCTCCAATGGTTCGATCGAATCCCGCCCCGTGATTGAGACCATTCTCTACATTGCAGGTTTCCAATGGCCTATCGAAGTGACGCTCAGCAATCGTGAAACACTCGAGTGTCGCATGCTCATCGGTCGTTCGGCCCTCGCTGGCCGTTGCCTCGTCGACTGCGGACGCTCGGATATCTTGTCCAAGTAAACGCCTAGGACGTCGATTTACTCCAGCGCGACGCACAAGCTAGTGAATTTAACTTTGTTAGCGGAACGTCGCAATCCGCGCAATCCACACAAGCCCTCCGGTAAATGCCTAATAATTGCAGCGAAACTGTAATGCCCGAGGCTCTGCGGCTCTGCTTGTAGTCGAGATAGAAAGCCGGAATCGTACTCATTTTCGATTGTCAGCCGGCTGAGCCTGGGAACCACTGCTTCACTAGCTTGCGCGTCCTGCTATATCGTAGTCGGCAAACACGCCCCACGAACATTCCTCAAAATCGCCAGCACTGCCTCAACCTCAATAGTCCCCTTATAAAAAATCGCCGGACGATCACTCGGGACAACTACTCTCTCTTTCAACGATTGAGCAATCGCCAACAGCACCGGTTTGTCATGAAACTGCTTTAGGATTTGGAACTTGGAATCCAAATATTCAGGCGTCCAATAACCAACGATCTCGAGCATAACCCTTCGGCCATCTCCATGCGCAAAAACAAAATCCGGGAAGAACGCCGTCTGCCCAATGTGCAAGATTTCAGTCTCGCGTTCCAATCGCCAACCATCCCGCAGCTGATCGCCCCATTCCTTGGCAAACGCTTCCTCAACGCTTGAATCGAACTCGCTGGCCGCTTCGACGCCACTGACCAGTCCACACCCGTCATCCAACCGAAAACGAATGGACTGGCTAACCCAGCGTCTTCTTAGCGTTGCTTCCATCGACCAACCGCGACATGACAGCAATCCAGGTAAAAAGCGTGCCATCGCGACTCCATAGCGATGCGTCCCCCGAAGCACCGACGCAGCACCATCGAACTCAAATCGATAATGATCCGATCGCTTCGTAATTCTGTGCATCAGTCTCGCAAGCTTTGCATACCGCAGTATCTGCTTAAAATCTCCCGTCGCTCGAATCGTCAGTTTGACCGCATCAAACAACACGGCTTGTGTTTGAGAAACATTGTATCGCGATAACAATGCTACACCGTCTGGAAAACCTTCGAAGTATTTAAGCTCATGATTTTCGATCAAGTCCAAAAAGAGCTTCCCTCGCAACTCCGGCCAACTCATAGCGTGCTCCTCGGCGATAAGGCGTTTGACCTCGGACTCTTGACTCTCAAAAAGAGCATCGCGATCCACCACCAGCGGATGATGCCTCGCTGCCGCACGAAAAACAGATTGACGCAATTGCACAGTTTTGCGTCGGTCCCCCTTGTTATACTCAGATGCATCGTCGAGCAATTTGCAAAAAGCCTGAATGCGTCGCCCAGGGCAATCGATTTGTTCATCGAACACACGATGTACGGCCTGATGAAGCGACCGCCGTGTGCGTCCTGTCCCGGATCGATAAATTTCGAGCATCGCCTCGGCAAAACCGAGATACGCCGAGTCCGACTTGCGATTCAAGCGATCGGGGACGAGCTCCCCGTTCTCATAACTTGCGATTGCGAGTTCCCGCGTAAGCATCGCTCTTCCTTCGTTGGCGAGAACGCCCTGTATCGTTCGTGTCTTTAGCTACCACCTCATACAGTATAGCTCGCTCGTTCCCCCGCCGGCGAAGAATCCGCCCAAGCCGCTGCTTGGCTTGACGTGTTGAAGCCATGCCGCCAATGACGACAGCGATCTTCACCTCTGGCAGATCCACCCCTTCATCGAGCACTTGGTTGGCCACAATCGCTGGGTAAACGCCGTCCCGCAATCCATCCAAGTAGTCGACCCGTTCCGCTTTGCCGCAGTGGTTCAGCAAACACGGAATCAAGAACCGGATCGAGACGTCGCGAGCCATCGCATTGGAACCGGCAAAGATGATCATCGGAGTCCCTCGATGCAATCGAAACAAGTCCTCGAGTACCCGTAACTTCTCTTCCGCCCGGTCTTCGATCGATTTCTTCTCGCGATAAGCTCGCAAGATGAGACCCGCTTGGCCGCTGCTTTGCGTTTCAGCGCAAAGCGTCTTCCATGTAAAGTTGGAGTCCTCTTGCCTCCGCTCGTACACATAACTCGAAACCACCTCGGACAACTGGTCGTAGCGAACGCGTTCCCGTTCGTTCAAAAAGACGGGAACTCGAAACACGTCGAATTCCGCTAGAGAAGTACCGCGAACTTGATTGATTTCAAGTCGATACACCAACGGGCCGATGAGCTGATCGAGCTTGGTATGCTGGCCATCCCCCCGCTCCAATGTTGCCGTAAGTCCCAACCGCGTCGGTGCAATGCTCATGCGAGCCGCATCGCTTCGAATAGGTCCAGGCAAATGATGACACTCATCAAAAATGAGCAACTGAAATCGGTTACCCAGTTTCGGCATGTGAATGCAAGCGCTATCAAAAGTCGTCACAGAGACTGGCTTAACGTTGTAAGTACTATCGCCAATGATCCCCGCATCGTAACCAAGCCCCTTGAGGATACGTTTGTGCCATTGATACATGAGGTCGCGAATCGGTGCGACGATGAGCGTGCTGCAAGCCTGATCGGCCATGATCCGCAATGCGACCTCGGTTTTGCCGGTGCCTGTTGGCATGACGACCACACCTTTACCAGTTGTCGACCAGGCTTTCACAGCATCCAATTGTTCTAACCTAAGCTCGGGCAACTGAATGCTCGACCATACAACGGATTGCCATTGTGGGACGCAGTCCAGTGTGCCATATGAGTTCAATTCCAAGACACTTTGGATCGATGGATAGTGAATGGGGTCGGCCCGCCATGTGTTCGAACGACTATCCCAAACCCACATTCCTTCGCCAAAGATACGCGTGATAGCTTCCGCCGACCATTGATCCAAGACCAGCGTACCATCGCAAAAATCGAGTTTGGCTTGATTCAGGATCTTGACGGGTTTGGCCGGTGGATAATTCAAGACGCCCTCTTTTCAACAATCAGCCGACGGGCGTTAGCCCCGGTCAGCCAACGAGCGTTAGCCCGATGGGTTGAAAATTCAATTACGACATAACTTTTCGACACGCTTTTTTGTTCCCCTACCTTTGTCTTGCCCCCAGTTGGGTTGTCCAACTGCTGCAAAAGGTTTACCGCTAGAATCGCTTTCCCCCCCTCTCGTCCCCAGTCGGCTCGTCCGACTGGAACGCAAGGTTCGTTAGCTAATGAACTTAATTCACCCGTGACGCGTTTGTCACAGGAGTCCTTGTAACGTTCGCTCTCTTGGTCTGCCTACGAACCTTGTTCACCAAGCGGCCCAAGGCCGCTGGGGACTCCTGCGGAGCTAAATTTGCGCAGACAAAATTGCTGCACATTTGCATTGCGTTGTTTTTGTACCAAGCAACGCAAAGCGATCGATGACCTAACTCCCCTTCTCCTCCTCGGGATCCCGAGGAGAAGGGGAGAATGAACCCAAAGACTCACGCGCCGCCGTCACACCATGCAATGCTCGAAAATCGCAGGCCCGGTCGCCAAGTACCCCGTGTAAAACGTACCGAACTCACCGAAACGTGCGCTCGCCGAATCGTATCGCATGGTATACACAATATCCTTGAGGAACTGAGGGTTGCGAGCCCAAAGAGTCACCCCCCATTCCCAATCGTCCAACCCCACCGATGCGGTCACTAACTGCGTAACACGACCAGCAAACGCCATCCCGCTCTGCGCATGCTCAGCCATCATTTCTGTTCTTGCCGAAAAAGGCTCCAAGAACCAATTGGCACCGACGTTGCGAACTTTGTTCATCGGATAAAAACACATTGCCGGCCAGTTAGGAAACTCAGGAGCAAGCCGCTGAGCATGCATCATTGGCAATCGCTTTTCATACGATGCTACTTTGGCTTGATAAGTCGGGGACGTAGGGTCTTCGCCGCTTCGAATGAGTTTTTGGGCATACTGCTCTTTGTTGGGCAAGTACTCACTGATTTCAGACATGGATACAAACGAGTACACCGGCTCGATCGCGGCACCTAACCCAGAACTCATGAGCCGCTGATGGACGCGATCGATTCGCAACGGATCGGTATCCATCATGATCGTTGCAAAATCGGCTTTGTGCCCACTGACGATAAACCATTGAATCCGCTCAGGTCGAGCTTCTGCGGTTGGGGCGATCGCCGCCAAAAAATCAGCCTTGGCCTCGTGGACAGCTGCCTTACCCAAGTTCGCCAGAACCTCCCTTTTCCATCGATAAAAATAATGGCCGCAATGCAACCCCAGGACGGGTACGACGGAGGGTTCTGGAAGAGAGGCAGCAGAACTGTGAGGATGGCTCATGAAAATCGACAATCGATCTAAAGGTTTAGAAATCGTAACGCAGACCACCCATAGTGTAACATCCGCACTCTCGCCTGCGAATCGACGTTCATCAACTGCGTTTGGTCTTGTTGTGATTCGCGCCTTTAATCTATATGCCTATTTGGTCGAAAAAAGTTGGAACGTTGTTTTTGCCACCTTGTGCTGATATTTGCAATCGAAATCGAATTGATGTCAAAACGAAAAGGACACAAAAAAGAAGTTGTTCGAATTGATGTGGATTGGCTATTAGGCGAATCCCCAGCTCAATCCGTGCGAACGTTCCCTCGGTTTGGACGCGTTTTTTTCTCGCTGCTGTGTGTCCTTGTCGTCGTTTGGAGTTGGCCTTACGCTTCGAAACAATGGCTGAAATGGGAATGGCAACAGCAACTGGTTGAGTCCACAGGCAAGCAAACAGAAGACATCCTTCCGATCCTTCTCGCCTTAAACGATCTCAATCCAGGCGATAACCTTACCCTGATTCGACAGCTCGCGGATAGCGACGCCAACAAACGCAATTTCTCCTTTCAAATCTTGGAAAAACGGATCCAACAGTGGGGCCGTACATCTCAACCAACCGCTGCCCAATGGCTTGCAATGGTTGAGGCCTTTCAAGCAGACAAAGTCGAATTACCAGAATCGATCATGCTTCGCGGTTTGCTTGCTCAGCAGTTGCGGCCGTTGATACCGAGCGATCTTCCCGATTCAGCAAAGTTAGTGGCATCCTTGGACGCAATGGTTGATTTGATTACACCTAGAAATTTATCGGCCATCGTTGCTACGAATGTGTCGGCAGTCATCGACGACTCACCGAGGTCCGTCCCTCCAGTCGTCATCTCAGCTCCGGCCAGCAAGGCAAAAATGCGGATCAGCGAAAGCAACCCATCGGAGCTAGCGTCAACCGACCCTCCAAGTCTCAGCCTGCCTCCGACATCGACCAAGCTCTCCGATACCACTGCGAACCAATCCGCGAAAATCGAGACTAGCAGACAAATACTTAGTGATCAGTCAGCTTCTGTAGCAAGTTCACAGCTACCCAATATGAACTTTTCCATCCCTCAAATTGTCAACAAAGCAGCCACCCCAGTCGCGATCGTCGAACTTGTCGAAGCACCGTTATCGGATAACCAGTCCTACCGTTCGCAAGAGACGACCGCGATAAGCGGTATCGAAAAAAGAACGCTCGAACAATTACTACCTTTGCTAACCAGCCCGCAAAATCGAATGGTCCAACAAGCCTTCAATGAACTCGTTCGTCGCGGGATGACTACTGCACAACTCGACGTTGCGGTTTCACTCGCCCAAGGCGACATCGCGCAACGACTGCAAGCCATGGAGACCATCGCCAAGGACTCGAACTTTCCATATCCGATTGCATGGCTGGTTTGGATGGCAGAAGATGCCGACCGAAACGTACGTCGACGCGCCGTCATATTGTTGGGATCCATGACGGACTCCGATGCCAGGCGCAAGTTGCGAATATTGCAGTCGCGAGAATCCGATAGCGCCATTGCAGATCTAATCAGTCAAGTTTTGTTAGCCTCCGGAACCGCATCCATCAGCGTTCGATGAAGGACATAGCCAAAATGCAAACCCAATCCAAACGGATGCGACGTATACTCCTCATAAAAGCATTGCTTTTCGCAAGCCCGTTTACGACTTTAGTACCATTCGCCATTGCAGACGGTCCAGACGTCAAAGGCAAAACGAAACAGGTCCCCCCGTACGTTGCGGCTCATTTCGAAAAGCCCAAAATCCGTTCGGTACATACGAACAAAGCCAACGTGCGATCTGGTCCAGCTGACAAATACTATGCCACGACGACTTTGCCAAACGGTGCATCGGTCGATGTTTACATGGAAACTTCAGACGGTTGGTCAGGAATCCGTCCACCTGCTGGAAGCCATGACTGGATCCCCTCGAACATCGCCTACTTGCTGCCAGGTGGCAAGTCGGCTGAGATCATCGAAGACAAAGCACCCGCGTGGGTCGGCAGTGAATTGAGCGACGTCACTGAGTTCATGTGGCAGATGGAACTTCGTAAGTCGCAACAGGTTCAAATTCTCGGCGAAGAGCTACAATTGACGGAAGACGGCAAAAAGCAGCTTTGGTACCGCATTGCTCCACCGCCGGGCGAGTTTCGTTGGGTCAAAACCTCACAGCTTTCGGACTCGTTGCCAACCCGAACCAAGGATCAAGGCGTTCAAT